>LDZQ01001443.1_pt1 | contig 40465 bp, 31 predicted proteins | sample 615361 | NCBI WGS metagenome assembly LDZQ01 (sample SAMN03408297, study PRJNA278302) | terrestrial metagenome | isolation source: oil reservoir sample I2 | place: USA: Alaska, North Slope, Ivishak formation | collected 2013 | reverse complement strand
GCGGCCAATCAGGAGGTAATGTGGCCCAAATCTTTGTAGAACTTTTGGGCAATGAATACCGCAAAATAAGCTCTGCCTTTTTAGCTAACAAATGGCGAGAACAGGTGGGAGAAATACCAGGAGTAGAAACCCTGAACTTTTCCAGCGACCTTTTTTCCTTTGGTTATCCCTTGTCCTTGGATTTATCCCATCCAGATTACAACACCTTAGTTAAAATATCCAACCTGTTTCAGGCCAAATTAAAAGAAATACCTGGAGTATTTGATGTGGGAGACTCCTTTATCCCGGGCAAAAAAGAACTCCAGCTAAAATTAAAGCCCGTAGGCCTGGATCTGGGACTTAGTAGCAATTACATCGCCAGGGAAGTACGAGCAGCTTTTTATGGAGCAGAAGCCTTAAACTTTCAAAGGGATAAAGATGAAGTTAAAGTAAGGGTTATCTATCCGGAGAAAAAAAGACTCTCTGCCCAAACCCTTACTCAAATGTGGATAAAAAGCCCTCAGGGCAAATTCGTTCCCTTAAGCTTTGTGGCTGACTTTAAACTAGCTGAAAGTTATTCCCAGATTAAAAGGGTAAATAACCGACGGGTGGTCACAGTTTTTGCTGATGTGGATGAAACCAAAAACAATGCCAATGAATTAAGAAACACCCTGGCCAAGACCCTTTTGCCAGAATTAAAAGCCCAGTATCCAGACCTATCCTGGTCCTGGGCTGGCGAAGGAAAAGAACAAAAGGAATCCATGCAGGATATTTTTAAAAGTTTTATCCTGGCCCTTATGCTTATTTATGTGCTTCTGGCCATTCCCTTAAAATCCTACGGCCAACCCCTAATCATCATCACTGCTATTCCCTTCAGTATTTTAGGGGCTATTTTAGGGCACTTGCTTTTAGGCTTTAACTTAAGCATCTTAAGTATGTTTGGCATAGTGGGCTTGGCAGGAGTGGCTGTAAATGATGCCCTGGTACTGGTGGATGCAGCCAACTTTCTAAAACAACAGGGAAACAAGCCTTTTGAAGCAGCTTATTTAGCTGGACAAAAGCGCTTTCGAGCAGTAATTCTCACATCCCTTACCACCTTTGCTGGACTTATGCCCATGATTTTAGAAAAAAGCTTACAAGCCCAGTTTTTAATCCCCATGGCCATAAGCCTGGGCTTTGGAATTCTAATTGCCACTTTTATTACCCTGCTCCTTATTCCCTGCTTGTTTTTAATTGCGCAAGATTTAAAAAATTTATTTACTAAATAAAATGCTTGAAACCTTTTCCACCTTGCTTAGCTTTGCCCTTATAACTTCCTTTACCCCGGGCCCTAACAATATAAGCAGTAGCATTATGGGTATAAATTACGGCTATAAGAGAACTTTACCCTATCTTCTGGGCATCGTTCTTGGGGTTTTATTACTCCTAATCCTTTCTTCTTTATTTTCTACCCTGCTTTTAACTTTTTTAGGAAGCTTCAAAAGTTACCTGGGAATACTTGGGGCTATTTATATTTTATATTTAAGTGTTCAGACCTTAAAGGTAAATTATGAACTAAAAACAGAAAATAAAATTCTCTTTGATTTTAAAAAGGGTATTTATCTCCAATTTTTTAACCCTAAAGCTATTTTATATTGTCTGGCCATTTATTCTACCATTTTAAAAGACATGCCTAAAGAACCAGTTTACTTTCTTACCACCTATATTTTACTCACCACCATCTGTTTTTTGGCCATTTCCACCTGGACTTTAGCTGGCTCTATTTTAAATCAACACTTAAATAAAAAGCCAGTAAAAAGAGTGGTTAATTTAACCCTTGCTCTTTTACTGGCTCTAACTGCACTACAGGTAGCAGACCTACAAGCCTTTTTTTAACCTGTGGACTTAAGAGAGTCTTTCTACTGCCCTTAAAATAGGCTCCCTGGCTCTACTAATTACTTCCTCTGGCACACAAAAGGCAAAACGCACATACCCAGGATAGCCAAAGCCAGTGCCAGGTACAGCCAGCACCCTTTCTGCCAGCAAACTATCTATAAACTTGCCCTCTTCTCTGTCTGGAGCTTGAGGGAAAAAATAAAATCCACCCCCGGGCCAGGTAAAGTTAAGGCCTGCTTCTTCTAAAATCTCACCCATCAATCTTCTTCTCTTATAATAAATTTCTTTATCCACTTCTTCTCCTAAAGCAGCCAGAAGTAAATATTGTCCAATTACTGGTGCATTGACAAAACCCAAAATTCTGTTGGTCAAAATCAAGCCATTTACCAGTTCCTCTTTATTTTCCAGTTGAGGGTTTACAGCCACATAGCCGATTCTTTCGCCAGCTAACCCCAAGCTTTTGGAAAAGGAACTTACTACCACTGAATAGGGATAAAATTTAAAAATAGAAGGGACCAAAGCCCCTTCATAAGTCAAGAACCTGTAGGGTTCATCTGCTACCAGGAAAATGGGATGACCTATTTCTTTACTCTTTGCAGTCAAAACATCACTTATCTTGCCTAATTCTTCTTCACTAATTATTTGCCCACTGGGATTGTTGGGAGAATTGATAAGCACTACCCTGGTTTGCTTGCTAATAGCCCTGGCCAAGCCTTCCATATCCAGGGCAAAGTCGGGCTCTAAGGTTTTTACTACCCTTAGCTTACCTTGATGGTTTTCAGCATAAAAACCATATTCCACAAAATAAGGGGCAAAGGTAACCACTTCTTCCCCTGGCTCTAAAAGGGCACGCAAAAGGGCATTGATTCCACCTGCAGCCCCGCAGGTAATGACCACATCTTCAGCCTGAAATTTTACTCCCTGTTCTTTGCTTAAAAAAGCAGCCAAGCGTTCCCTTAACTCCGGGAAACCAGCATTGGGCATATAACCAAGCCCTAAGGGCTGCTTGGCCCTTTCTTTTACTTCTCCAAGGGCAGTTATAACTCCTGGAGGTGGAGGTAGGTCAGGATTACCCAGGCTAAAATCATAGACCCTGTCCTGGCCATATTTTTGCTTGAGCTCTCTACCTTTTTCAAACATCTTGCGAATCCAGGAAGCTCTCTCCAGATAACCTGTTATCTGTTTATTTAAGTACATTTACTTTCTCCTTTCACTTTAAGGAATTTTTATCCCCTGCTTTTTATATTCATTTAACTTGTTCCGCAAAGTTCTAACAGAAATGCCTAAAAGCTGAGAGGCCTGAGAGCGGTTGCCTCCTGTAAGTTTTAGGCTGCGCAAAATCATTTTTTGCTCCATTTCAGCCAGAGGCAACACCTCTTGAGTTAAAAGAGTGTCTTCTCTTTGCTCTTCTGTTTTTTCCTTTACCTGTTCCTGGACAAAGTCTTCCAGGCTATTTTCCACAAGAAAGTGTTTGGAGGTAATTTTATTTTCCTGGGCAATAAGAACTGCCCTTTCCATCAAATTTTGAAGCTCTCGCACATTGCCAGGCCAATTATAATTTAAAAGCCATCTTTTGGCTTCTTCAGAAAAGAACTTGGGGCCCAATTTATACTCCAGGCAAAACTTTTGCACAAAGGCACTGGCTAAAAGCAAAATATCTTCTCCCCTTTCTCTTAAGGGAGGAATTTTTAAGGGAATTACATTTAAACGGTAATATAAGTCTTCTCTAAACTTGTTTTCCTTAATCCACTCTTCAATGTTTCGGTTGGTGGTAGCTATCACTCTTACATCCACTTTTACGCTTTCTGTTCCGCCAACCCTATCAAATTCTTCCTCCTGCAGTACCCTCAACAACTTGGCCTGTAAGTTAAAGTCCATCTCTGTTACTTCATCCAAAAGGATGGTGCCCCCATTAGCCAATTCAAACTTACCCAATTTTCTGGCAATGGCCCCAGTAAAAGCTCCTTTTTCATGGCCAAAAAGTTCGCTCTCCAGTAAATGTTCTGGTAATGCTGCACAGTTAATGGCCACAAAAGGGCCTTTGCGCCCGCTGTGCTGATGGATAAACCTGGCCAATAGTTCCTTGCCTGTGCCAGATTCTCCACTAATCAAGACCGAAGCCTTGGACCTGGCCACTCTTTTAGCTAACTCCAGCAAGGTTTTTATTTTTGGGTGATTACCCAGAATTTCTTTATTGGAAAACGAAATCTTTTCCTGTTCTGCAAGTACACTCTTTTTTTCCTGGGGAAAGGACAAAAGAAGGCCCAATTTTTCTTCAGTTAAGGGCAAAAGCCAGTAGTCTTTGGCCCCTGCTTCTAAAAATTTCTTGGCTTCCAGACTATTACCTTGCTTGCTTAAGATGTAAACCGGAACCTGGTGTCCCTTCTCTTCCAGCCAGGCCAAAAAGCCTTCTACTCTAAAGCCAGGTAAACCAGTCTGCACAAAGATCAATTCTACTTCTGCACTTTGTAAGCTTTTAATGGCACCTGAAAAATTTTCTGCCAAAAGCACTTCTATTTCCTGCTCCTGAAAAAAAGCATAGAAAGGAGTGATAAGCTCTGGCTTGCAAATAAAAAGTACTTTTCTTTTAGCCATACTTAGCTTCTAAACTTTTAGCCAATTCTTTTCAATACGAAAATAAAGAGAATTTTAAACTCCCTCCCCCCACTCTTCCTTTTCCTTGACGCCCGCAGCGATTTAAAATAACTAAATTGTTTTAATTTTTCACACGAGGTCAGAACATTGAACAAGGAAAGTCAAACTCAACAGGATGAAAATCGCCTTATTCGCCAGCGTAAGGAAAAAGCCTTAAAATTTCAACAAGATGGCATTGCCATCTATCCCAATACCTTTCGCAAACAGGATGACATAAAACCCATTGTAGAAAAATATAAAGACCTTCCAGCTGAAGAGCTGGAAAATCTAGATAAATCCTTTGTAGTGGCTGGTAGGATTATGGCCCTGCGCTCCTTTGGGCGAGTTACCTTTTTTCATATTCAGGACCACTCTGGCAAAATTCAGGTCTATGCCCAAAGGGACCTTTTAGGCAAAGAATTTTATAATCAAGTTTTTAAAAAGTTTGACATTGGGGATATTGTAGGGGTTAAGGGTACTCTGTTTAAAACCCAAACAGGCGAACTTACCATCAAAGCAGACAAAGTAGAATTGGTCACCAAGTCCTTACGCCCCTTGCCTGAAAAATACCACGGCCTAAAGGATGTGGAGCTACGCTATCGTCAGCGCTATGTGGACCTTATTGTCAATCCCAGGTCCAGAGAAATTTTTATTAAACGCTCTCAAATTGTGCGTTTTATTCGCAATTTCTTAGACCAAAGGGGTTTTTTAGAAGTAGAAACTCCCATGATGCAGCCTATTCCAGGTGGAGCTACAGCCAAGCCCTTTATCACTCACCACAATGCCCTGGACATGCAGTTATACTTGCGTATTGCTCCAGAACTCTACCTGAAGAGACTTTTGGTAGGTGGCTTTGAACGGGTTTATGAGATAAACCGCAATTTTAGAAACGAAGGTATTTCTACCCAGCACAACCCAGAATTTACCATGTTAGAGTTCTACATGGCCTATGCAGATTTTAAAATGCTTATGGAACTCACTGAAGAACTCTTTTCCAAACTAGCCCTGGAAGTCTGCGGCTCCATGAAAATACCTTATGGAGAGCATGAAATAGACCTTACTCCCCCCTGGAACAAACTTTCTTTTTATGAATCTCTGGAAAAAATAGGCAATTTAAAGCCAGAAGAATATCAAAATTATGAAACAGCCAAAGAGCTGGTCAAAAAATTGGGAGAAAAGGTAATCGAAGGGGAAAAGCTGGGCAAAGTGCAGGCCAAGCTTTTTGACCTTTTAGTAGAGCCCAAACTCATCCAGCCTCATTTTATTTACCACTATCCCACAGACATATCTCCCCTTTCCAGACGCAATGAACAAGATCCTACAATTACTGATAGGTTTGAGCTTTTTATTGCTGGTAGAGAAATGGCCAATGCCTTTTCTGAACTAAATGATCCCTTTGATCAAAAAGAGCGCTTTTTAGAACAGGTCAAAGAAAAAGAAGCAGGAGATGAAGAAGCCCATTTTATGGATGAAGATTACATTCGGGCTTTAGAATATGGAATGCCTCCAGCAGGAGGAGAAGGAATTGGTATTGACCGTCTGGTCATGCTCCTAACCAATTCTCCTTCTATTAGAGAGGTAATTCTATTTCCGCTCTTAAGGCCAGAAACTCCTTCTAGCTAATGAAATTTGAACTTTTTGTTGCCCAAAAATATCTTTTAGCCAGACAGAAGCAAACTTTTATCTCGGTTATTACCTTTATCTCTATTTTAGGAGTGGCCTTAGGCGTAGCTGCTCTTATCATTGTCCTGGGGGTAATGAATGGTTTTAGCCAAAACCTGCAGGAAAAAATCCTGGGGATTAACGCCCACGTCCTAGTGGGCAGCTACAATGGCCTGATTACCGACTACCATCAGCTGGAAGAAAAAATCAGCCAGATAAAAGGAGTAAAGGCAGTTGCTCCCTTTATTTACAGTGAAGTAATGGCCAGTGGGCCTGGAGGAGTAAAGGGATTGGTCCTACGAGGCATCGACCCTCTGGGGGCTGATTCAGTATTTGAGCTAAACAAAATTCTTATCCTGGGAAAAAGCAGTAATCTCAAACAGGAAAATCCCTTTCCCGCTATAATCCTGGGTAAGGAATTGGCTGATAGACTAAACCTCACCCTGGGTAGCAAGGTAAATATCCTGGCTCCCAGTGGAGAAAAAAGCAGTGCAGGCTTTTCACCCAAGATAAAGACCTTTGAGGTAGTGGGCATCTTTAAAACCGGAGTCTATGAGTACGACTCCTCTTTGGGCTATGTTTCCCTTTCTCAAGCAGGTAAACTCCTGGGATTTAAACAACAAGGCGTTACTGCTCTAGAAATACGCGTCTTTGAAGTGTACAGGGCCCCTGAAATTGCCCAACAGATTCTAAAGGCCATTGGCAACTTTCCCTATTACACTCGCAACTGGATAGAAATGAATCAAAACCTTTTTTCTGCGCTTAAACTGGAAAAAACTGCCATGGGCGTAATTTTACTCATGATCGTGTTAGTGGGTTCCTTTAGTATTATCACAACCCTGATTATGCTGGTAATGGAAAAGACCAGGGACATTGCAGTCATGATTTCCATGGGTGCTACGCCTCAAAGGATTCGTAAAATATTTATGCTCCAGGGAACCATTATTGGCTGTATTGGTACTGCTCTGGGTTATACCCTGGGGCTGGGGATTAGTTTTCTTCTCAAAAAGTATCAGTTCATTAAACTGCCAGCAGATGTTTATTATTTGGATCATCTACCCATTTTGCATCGACCTCTGGATTTGGTCTTAATAGGTGTTATGGCCATATTGCTCTGTTTTCTAGCTACCTTGTACCCGGCGAAACAGGCAGCTAAACTAAACCCAGCTAATGCTCTACGCTACGAGTAGTTTATGCAACCACTTTATAAGTTAAAAAACTTAGGAAAAGAAGTTTACTCCGGAAAAGAAAAAATCACCATTCTCAAAAATATCTGTCTGGAAATTTTTCCAGGCGATTCTCTGGCCATCTTGGGAACTTCTGGCTCAGGCAAATCCACTTTATTGCATATCCTGGGCACCCTGGATGAGCCTTCCTGGGGAGAGATTTTTTTTAAGGACAAGGAATTGTTCAAATTTTCCATTGAGGAAAAGGCTTTTTTTCGCAACCGCTCGCTAGGTTTTGTTTTTCAATTTCATCACCTTTTGCCTGAGTTTTCTGTGCTGGAAAATGTGGCCTTACCTGGCATAATTCAGGGGTTGAGCAAAAGAGAAAGTTTTTCTCTTGCAAAAGAGGCCCTTTCTCTTGTAGGAGTTGAAAATCTTTCTAGTCAGTCAGTAACCACCCTTTCTGGCGGAGAAAGACAGCGAGTGGCCATTGCCAGGGCTATTTCCCTCAACCCAGAGGTAATTCTGGCAGACGAACCCACCGGCAATTTAGATGAAAAAAATGAACAATTAGTGGGCAATTTACTGGTAGAGTTAAACCAGAAATTAAAGACCACTCTCGTGGTGGTCACCCACAACCTGGAATTGGCCAGGCTGATGAATAAACACTATGAATTACACGCAGGAGAATTACATGCGCTTAAAATTTAGTTCCATAGGCATCTACCTTTTATTTTTTCTCTTTCTCCTTCCCGGCTTAAGTCCAGCTCAAGACCTGGGGAAAATTACCATAGCTGTCTTCCCCTTTGAAATTAACGGGCCTGAAGATGTGAGCTACCTTAAGGAAAGTCTGCCCAAACTTCTCAAAGAGCGCCTTGAAGCCCAGGGATTTCAGACCGTGGAATTAGACAAGGTGCAAAAGGTCCTGGAAGAAGAACAGGTGGAGTATCTGGACTTAAGCACAGTAAAAAACCTCTCTTTGCTTTTGGATGCCAACCTGGGGCTTTATGGAAGTTTTAGCCAGGTGGGTGAGAGTATAAGCCTGGATACCAGATTGGTGGAAGCCTATGGCCTAAAGCCAGCCAAAGCCCTTTTTGTAGTCAAAAAGGGTTTAATTAACCTTTTGCCTGCAGTAGATGAATTGGTGGCAAAAATAAAACTAGAAGTCTTAAAAAAGGAACAAATCGCTGAAATAGAAGTAAAAGGCAACAAAATCTTAGATAAGGAAACCATTTTACTGCGTTTAAAAACCAAAAAGGGAGATATCTTTGACCCCAAAACCATAAACGAAGATTTAAAAAACCTCTATGACCTGGGTTATTTTCAGGATATTCGTTTTGGGCTTGCAGATGTGCCTGAAGGGAAAAAACTCATTATCGAAGTCAAGGAAAAGCCTCTTATTCAAGCCATTAGTGTGGAAGGAGCCAAGGAAATTGATGCAGATGACATTCTGGAAGCTATCTCCAGTAAAAAAGGCTCCATTTTAAACTTAAAAATCGTTTCTGAAGACCTGGATAAAATTAGAGAACTCTATCGTAAAAAGGGATTTTACCAGGCCAAAGTAAGCTATAAACTGGAAGGTGATGGCCAAAAAGCAGCAAGACTTGTTTTTGTCATTGATGAAGGTAAAAAACTCTACATAAAAAAGATTACCATTGAAGGCGCCAAACAATTAGACCCTGATGACATCAAAGACGAACTGGCCTTGCAGGAACGGGGAATCTTTTCCTGGCTCACAGGAACAGGTATTTTAAAGGAAGAATATCTGGAAAGGGATGCTGCCTTTATTGAGGCTTACTATGGCAATAGAGGATTTATTGAGGCCAAAGTGGGCAAACCTGAAGTAAAATCTAAAGAGGATGGCATCTACATTACTTTTAAAGTACATGAAGGTGAGCGCTACCGGGTAGGGAAGGTAAGCATTGAAGAAGAAGGACTTTTCCCTCTGGACACCCTATATGGCCTGATAAAAATGGATGACTTGGCCAGGGACAAAGAATACTTTGACCGTTCAGTACTTAGAGATGATAGCCAAAAGCTGGCAGACTTTTACACCAACTATGGCTATGCCTATGCTGAGTGTGATGTAGACCTAAATCCCAATCCTAAAGAAAAAGTGGTGGATGTAAGCTACATTCCTAAAAAGGGAGAAAAGGTCTATATCAGGCGACTACTTATAGAAGGGAATACCTATACCAGGGACAATGTAATTCGTAGGGAAATGCGTTTGGTAGATGGAGACCTCTTTAGTGGCCAGAAATTAAAACGCTCCAATGTGCGCTTAAACAAACTAGATTACTTTGAAACCGTAGACATTCAAACCGTACCTGCTTCCACACCTTCAGAAATGGATTTGGTGGTCAAGGTAAAGGAAAAGCCAACCGGCATGATTTCTGCTGGAGCAGGTTATTCTTCTTTGGATAAGGTCTTTTTTACCGCCAGAATCCAAAAGCGTAACCTCTTTGGAAAAGGTTATGAAACTGGACTTACTGGCACCTTTAGTGGTCGACGCACCAGTTATACCGGTTATTTCTGGAATCCAAGATATAACGATAGCAAATTAGGGGTAGGCTTTTCAGCCTATAGAAGTTCAGAAGAATACTTTGATTTTGACAAAACCAGTACTGGTGGCAAACTAAACTTTGCCTATCCTTTAGGAGAATACACTGCCTTGAGCTGGAGCTATCGTTTAGAACAATACACCATCTCCAATGTGGACGAAGACGCAGATGAAGACATCAAAGACATGGAAGGAGATAACTGGGCCAGTACCCTTTATGCTTCCATTAGCCGGGATACTACGGATAGGCTTTTAAATCCTACCAGGGGGACCAAAAACACCCTTTCCCTGGAGTACTCAGGAGGAGTTATTGGCGGAGATGATAACTTTATCAAAACCATTTATGACTTTAGCTACTACAAACCCCTCTGGTGGGAACACATTTTTCACTGGCATTTCCGTTTAGGCTATGTAACCAAAAATGGCGAGGAAGAAATTCCTACCTTTGAACGCTTTTATTTAGGCGGAATTGATTCAGTGCGTGGATATCCTGGCCGGGAAATCGCTCCCAAGTATGATAATGGAGATTATAAAGGTGGTAATAAGGAATTTTTCACCAATGTGGAATACCTCTTTCCCCTTTACAAGGAAATGGGCATCCTGGGGCTTGTTTTCTTTGATGCAGGCAATACCTGGGATGAAAGTGAAAGCATGGATACAGACCTCTATAAAAGTGTGGGTACAGGTATCCGCTGGTATTCTCCTTTGGGGCCCTTGCGTCTGGAGTTTGGTTATGCCCTGGACGAACTTGACGGAGAGCGCCCCAAGAAATTAGAATTTAGTGTTGGACAGTTTTATTAAAAATCAAAAAAAGGAGTCTTCAATGAAAAAAATCTTAAGTTTAAGTGTGTTACTCACTTTATTTATCACTTCCTTAGCTCTGGCTGAAACCAAAATCGGCGTAGTGGACATGCAAAAGGTCTTAAGTCAATCTGAACCCGGCCAACAAGCGCTAAAACAGTTAAAAGAAAGTACCAAGGGAATGCAGGAAGACATAGAAAAACAAAAAAAAGAACTGCAAACCCTAAGAGAAGAGTTGCAAAAGCAATCCCTGGTTTTAAGTCAAGAAGCCAAACAGGATAAAGAATTGGAATTTCGTAAAAAAGTCAGAGATTATCAAGATACCGTTCAAGCCTATCAGAGGAAACTCAAATTGGAAGAACAGAAATTAAGCGAACCAATCATTCAAGTGCTGGCACAAGTAATCAAAGAATATGCCCAAAAGAACAACTATACTGCTATCTGGGATATGCGAGCCAGCGGACTTTTATTTGCCACTGAAAAGGTAGATATTACCAATGAAATCATGGCTGAACTAAACAAGGCCTGGAAAAAAGAAGCCAAAAAGGGTAAAAAATAATGCTTCTTTCTGAGCTAGCTCAAAAATTGGGAATCACCCTCAAGGGTGAAGATTTAGAAATTAAGGGAGTAAACACCTTGGAAGAGGCCAAAGAGGATGAAATATCCTTTTTGGCCAACCCCAAATATGCTCCCCTGCTTAGCCAAACCAAGGCAGGAGCAGTGATTTTAGCTGAAGAATTTGCAAACAAGGTTCCAAGGTGTCTGATTAGTAACAATCCCTATCTGGATTTTGCCAGGACAGTTCAACTTTTTGCTAAAGCTCAGGGCAGTTTTCAAGGGCAAAGCGAACTTGCCTACATCCATCCCCAAGCCCAGGTTGACCCTACAGCTACCATTTATCCTTTTGTGTACATAGGTAAAAAGGCAAAAATAGGTAAAAACACTACCATATTTTCAGGTTGTTATATTGGTGAAGAGGTAAGCATTGGTGAAGACTGTGTGCTTTACCCCAATGTCTCCATCCTGGCTCAAAGCCAAATTGGCAACAGGGTTATCTTACACGCTGGGGCAGTAATTGGCAGTGATGGTTTTGGCTTTGCCCAGGCCAGTTATGGACTGGAAAAATTTCCTCAAGTGGGCAAAGTGGTTATCGAAGACGAGGTGGAAATAGGAGCCAACACCAGCATAGACAGGGCAGCCTTAGGAGAAACCAAAATAGGCAAAGGCACTAAAATAGACAATCTGGTCCAGATTGGGCATAATGTAAAAATAGGAGAAAACTCCATCTTGGTAGCTCAGGTGGGAATTGCTGGCAGCACCACCCTGGGCAAGCAGGTAATTTTAGCGGGGCAGGTGGGAGTTGCCGGCCACTTGACCCTTGGAGATGGCTGTAGAGTGGCTGCCAAATCTGGAGTAGGTAAATCTTTGCCTCCTAACACAGATGTGGGAGGCATTCCAGCCATGCCTCATCTCACTTTTTTAAAAACAGCCACTATTTTACCCAAGCTACCTCAAATGCAAAGAAAAATAAAAGAACTGGAAAAAAAGCTAAAAGAACTGGAAGAAAAATTAGGAGAATAAGGCAATGCTAGAAAAAGTCCCGGGCGAAATTGTAAGTAAAGATATCTTAGAGCTTTTACCCCATCGCTACCCCTTTTTGCTGGTAGATAGAGTGCTGGAATATGAACCCTTTAAGTACATCAAGGCCATCAAATGCGTCTCCATCAACGAGCCTTTTTTTCAGGGACACTTTCCTTCTTATCCTGTAATGCCTGGAGTATTAATTCTGGAATCCCTGGCCCAGGCTGGCGGAATCCTGGTTATGAAAAGCATCCCGGAAGAAGTAGAAGATAAAATTTTTCTGTTTACAGGCATGGAAAAGGTGCGCTTTCGCAAGTCTGTCTTTCCAGGAGATACTCTAACCCTAGAAGTACACTATGAAAAACATAAACTCAATCTCTGGAAAATGAGGGCCCAGGCCCTCTTAAAGCAAGAGGTTGCAGCCCAGGGAATTCTTTCTGCAGCCATTGTTCCCAGGGAGGATAGATAGTGTCTAGACAGATCCATCCCACAGCCATAGTCAGCCCCAAGGCTGAACTGGGAGAAAATGTCTGCATAGGCCCTTATGTTATTATTGAAGACAAGGTGGAAATTGGGGACAATTGCCAAATAGACAGTTTTGCCCAGATAAAAAACTTCACTAAAATAGGCCAGAACAATCACCTATTCTCCTATGCCTTTGTGGGAGAAATTCCTCAGGACCTTAAATTTAAAGGGGAAGAGAGCTGGCTTATTATTGGAGATAATAACAAGATTAGGGAATTTACCACCTTACACCGTGGAACAGAAGAAGGTGGTGGAGTTACCAAAATTGGCAACAACTGTCTGCTTATGGCCTATACCCACGTAGCCCATGACTGCGAAATTGGAGATTCTGTAATTCTGGCCAATTGTGCTACCCTGGCTGGCCATGTTAAAGTGGGTAATCATGCTACCATAGGTGGCCTTTCTGCAGTGCACCAATTTGTGCACATTGGAGACTACGCCTTTATTGGCGGAAAAACTGGAGTAGCTCAAGACGTTCCTCCCTATATGCTGGTAGCAGGAGAAAGGGCCAAGGCCTATGGTCCCAATCTCGTGGGTCTACGCAGAAAAGGTTTTGCCAAAGAAGACATTCAGGCCCTAAAAAAAGCCTCTTTAATTCTCTGGACTTCTAATCTTAGGCAAGAAGAAGCCCTGAAGAAAATAGAAGAAGAACTGGGGAACTTTGCTGTAGTGCAAAATTTTCTAAAGTTTATCCAAAACAGTAAGCGCGGTATTATCTCCTTTGCCCAAGACAAATGAATATCTTAGGACTTATTGCTGGGGGAGGTAAATTTCCCTTTCTCATAGCTAAGGAGGCCAAAAAAAAACACTACAAAGTAGTAGGGGTAGGTTTTAAAGAACATACCAATGCCCTTTTAGAACAAGAAGTAGATAGCTTTCTATGGGTTAAACTGGGGCAACTGAACAAGGTTATAAACTTTTTTAAAAAACATAAGGCCCAGGAAATAGTTTTTGCTGGCCCCATCAACAAACCCAAGGCCCTGGATATAAGACCTGACTTTAGGGCTGCCAAGCTTCTCTTCAAGCTGAAAAACCGCAATGATGCCTCTTTATTCAAAGCCTTAATTGCTGAATTTGAAAGTGAAAATTTACCAGTGGTAAGTGCAGAAAAGTTTGTCCCCCATCTTTTAGGTCCAGAAGGAATCCTTACCCTGCGCAGCCCAAGTCCAGAAGAAGTGGAGAACTTTTACTTTGGCTGGCCTATTTTAAAAAAATTGGGAGAACTGGATATTGGCCAATGCCTGGTGGTAAAGGAAAAGATGGTCATTGCTGTAGAAGGCATTGAAGGGACCAATGCCACTATAAAAAGGGCTGGAGAGCTAACAGGTCCTGGTTGTGTGGTTTTAAAGGCCTTTAAGCCAGGACAGGACAGGAGAATCGACTTGCCTGCCATAGGCCTGGAAACCCTAAAAACCATGCTCAAAGCCAGGGCTTCTGCCCTCTTTTTTGAGTCTAAAAACAGCCTTTTTTTTGACCTGCAAGAAACTATAGACCTGGCCAATCAACACAATATTACCATTGTTGGAGTAGGTAAGGACTATCTAACCACGCTTAAGTAAAGGGATAAATCTATCCAAAATAAACTCTTGAGGCCTCACCTTAAGACGCAGACAAAACACCTTTACGCCCTTTTTTACTGCCTGCCAAAACCAATACGCATAGTCAGGGTCAATAAAATCAGCAGGCAAAAAACCTCTGGCATCTTCCCTGGGCACTACATAAAGGGCACAGGCCAAATCCCCCTTTTGGCCTAAAGCAATTAAATCCTGCAAATGCTTTACTCCTCTTTTGGTTTTGGCATCAGGAAAATAAGCGATGTTATTTTCAACTAAAGTAACATTTTTGGCTTCCACCCATATCTTCTTTTCCTGTCCCAGAAGAAAACCATCCAGCCTACTTTGTTCAATACTTTTTTCTGCTTGAAAATGCGTATTTTTCCAGAAGGGTATTAAGCTTTTCTCCCAGAGAAATTGCAACATTTGATTGGGTAAAGCAGTATTAACACTCACCAGCACCCCATTTACCTCTATTAACTCCAGGGTATAGGGAAGTTTTCTCTTTTTATTTGCACTTTTACTAAACCAAATAGTTCTACCTGGCTCAAGTAAGCCCCTCATGGAGCCTGTATTATTGGTATAAATCCAGAACTCTTTACCTTGAGCCCGCACTTTTACCCGAAAGCGCTTTTCGCGGGCCAAAAAAATTCCTTTTTGTAAAGAAAACTTAAGGGAAAAAACAGCTAACATTTTTTCCTTGTATATTGACTTTAAGTCATCTATTTGACACTTTACACCCTAAGCTAATCTAAGGAGAACCTATGAGCTTTGACCCTTGTGGCATTTTAGGAAAAAGTCCAGCCCTAACCCAACTCTTTAAAATCCTGGAAAAAGTAGCTCCTACAGACACCACTGTCCTGGTTACTGGAGAATCAGGCACAGGTAAAGAACTCCTGGTTAGGGCGCTGCACAAAAATAGCCCCCGCCACAAAGGCCCCTTTGTGCCTGTCAATTGTGGAGCTATCCCTAAAGAACTCTTGGAATCAGAACTCTTTGGCCACGAAAAAGGTGCCTTTACCCACGCCATCAGGTCTCGTCCTGGCTGCTTTGAACTGGCCAATGGAGGCACCATTTTTTTGGATGAAATTGGAGAGTTAGACCTAAGCCTGCAGGTAAAAATCCTGCGCGTAATTCAGGAAAAAGAATTTGAAAGGGTAGGCGGTACCCAGACCAAAAAAGTAGATGTGCGCATAGTGGCAGCCACCAACCGCAATCTAGAAGAAGAAGTAAAAAAGGGAAACTTTCGAGAAGATTTATTTTACCGCCTAAATGTAATCCCCATAGAACTTCCCCCCCTAAGGGAAAGAGGAGAAGATATTCTACTTTTAGCCAACTTCTTTTTAGAAAAGTTTTGCACCCTAAAAAATCGTCCACCTCTTAGCTTTTCTCCTGAAGTAAAAGAACTACTCCTCAATTATTCCTGGCCAGGCAATGTGCGGGAACTGGAAAACTTTATGGAGCGCATCTCTATTCTCTGTGAAAATGAACGCGTAGAAATAGAAGATTTGCCTGAAAAAATTCTAAAAGAACAGGGACTAAATCAACCTAAACCCCAAAAAACTGAGGCCTTCACCTTTCCTTCCCTTCAGGATATGCTCCAGCTAAAAATGGATTTAAAAACCTTTTTGGAAACCATTGAAAACAAACTCATAACAGAAGCTCTGGAAGAAAGTAAGGGAGTAAAAAATAAAGCTGCCAATATCTTAGGCATAAAAAGGACCACTTTAATTGAAAAAATTAAAAAGAAAGAATTATAATTAGCCCAAATTTTGCATATTTTTCCAGATAGCTGGAATAATATTAAGGATATATGAACAAAAAAATAATTTTTCTTCTAAATATGTTACTTATTTTTCTTACTTCTCCTTCCTGGGGAGTGGTATTTTACTGGCAAAAACAACCTCAAAACGAGCGTTTAGTTTTTCAATTTAAAAATCCCTTATCAGAAATAAAAGTAACCCGCACAGGCACCCAGGAAATAAGCATAATCCTGCCTGCAGACTATTTACAGAAAGAGCCTCCCCCTGCTCCTGTGGACCTCTCCTTTTCCCGCCTGGTCAAGGAAGTATTACCCCAAAAACAAAATATTCTAATTAAAACTAAAGATTCTGCTTTTGGCTTTATTTCTTTTTTGAAAAAACAGGAAAATACCCTCTATTTGGATGTTTTCTACGACCCTCTGGGCAAAAAATGGACACCTCTCCCAAAAAAACCTTCTCCTCAACCTAAAAAAACTACCTCTTCCAGCACTTCTAACCAGTCCAAACCAGAAAAGAAAAAAACACCTCCGGCAGTGGAAAAAAAAATAACTCCCAGGGCCTCAGACCAGACTCCTTCAACCAAACCAACACCCCCTAAGGAAGAGCAACAACCTATTTCTATTCCAGAAAAAAAGCCTGAACCTGTCCAGGAGACTAAGCCCCCTGCTCCTGCTAAAACACCTCTCTCTCCTGCTAACCAGCAACCCTTTTATAAACTCAAAGCCCCTATAAAAAAGGTTCCCATAGAACAAGCTGTAATAATTCGGCCTTCAACAGAAGTGGAAAAACAAGCCTCCTCTACTACTAATCTGCCTACTTCAGAAGATAACAATGCTTCCAGCAGTGAAAAAGAACAACCCGTTTCCAGCGCTTCAGAGACTATTCAAACACCTTCAGCCCCAACGCCAACCCCAGCAACCACTCCTCAAACCGCCCAAACTGAGCCTTCTGCAGTTAATGCTACTGAACAAACACCTGATTTTGAAGGGCTTTTGATTACCACTAAAGCAGCCATAGTAAATGGCGAGCTAGATGTGGCTCTGGAAAGTTTAGGTAATATGATTAAAAATCCCAAACTACCCGAAAAGCTAAAAGAAGAAATATACTATCTCTATGCAGATGTTCTTTTTGACAAATATAAATCCAAGCTACCTGAAGGCTTTGCAGACCTTATTGCAGCCTATGAACGGGCCATAAATTATAATCCCAAGTCCTTACGCGTACCCTCTGCCTTACTCAATCTTGGCTATATTCATCTCAAATTAGGAAATATCCCTGAAGCCAGAGGGTATTTTAACCTCTTAAAAGAAAAATATCCCTATGACCCCAACATTCCTCTCATCTATTACTACTGGGGAGAATTTTATTTTAAACAAAAACAGTATCAAAAAGCTGCTGATGAACTGCAATTTTTAATCACCAAATTTCCAGACCACAAAATAGCAGAAGATGCAGCCATTCTCTTAGCCAAAAGTTTAAACAACCTGGAGTACTATAAACAAAGTTTAGACATTATTAAATACCTGGAGCAGCGTTGGCCTCGCTATTACCTAAAGCGTCCAGATGTGCTTCTCCAGGCAGCCTACCTTTACTATAAAAACAAGCTGCTGGAAGAGGCCAAAAAACGATACCTGCTCTATTACAACCTACTTCCTCAAGGGGAAGGCGCAGATATAGCTCTGGCTAGAGTTGGTGATATATTTTTACTGGAAAACAAAAAACAAGCTGCCAAAAAGCTCTACGAAGAAGCAGTAAGGCTTTTCCCGGAAAAAGAAGGTGGACTTATTGCTGCCATGCGCCTGGCAGAAGAAGGCATTTATGACCAGCCAAAACTAAAAGATATGTTTACTGTTTTTAACCGCCCCTTTAACCTTAGACCACAGCAAATCTATACTTCTATAATCCAGAAATATCCTCAAAGCCCCTTGGCCAGCCTAGCCCAAATCAAACTGGCCATGTGGGAGCTTTTTAACAAGCGCCCGGAAAAAAGCCTGCAAGTACTTAAAGACTTTTTTCAAAAACCCAACTCTGAACTTCAGGATAAAGCCTTAGAAGTAAGTAAAGAAGCCCTGGAAGCCATTTTAAACAAATACACCGAAGGCGATAGCCCTGCTAAGATATTAGAAAGCCTAAACAAATATCCATTCCTAAACCAGGTTATATCCCACCTTTCTCCTGCTACCCAACTTTTGTTGGCCTCAGCTTACATTCAAACCAACAATATACCCAAGGCCCTAGACATTATAAAACCCATGCTTACTCAAGATCCCCAAAAACAAGAAGTACAAAACGCCTTGGCTTTAGCTCTTACTCTTTATTTAAAACTGGAAGACTGGGACAGGGTGGTAAACCTAGGGGAAAAGGCAAACAAATGGCCCTTAAGCAACACCCAAAAACAAAATGTGGATTATGCCCTGGCTTTGGCTTATCAAAAGAAAAAGCAAGTTAGCAAAAGTATTCCCTTGTGGCGTAAGCTAGCGGCAGACATTAAGCTTCCTGTAAACAAAAGGGCTTATGCTCTTTATTTTCTGGCTTCTCACTATGTAGAAGAAAAACAATGGGAAAATGTCTATATTTTTGCCCAAGAGGCCCTTTCTCTTTTTCTGCAAGAAAAAAAACAGGATAAAGAAAAAATAATAGATTGCCTCAAAATGCTAATCAAGGCCACCAGTATCACTGGCCGAACCTTAGAAGCCTTAAGTTGGGCCCTGGAGTTAAAAAAATACATCCCAGAACAAGACCCCTTATGGCCTTCCTTTCAATATCAACTAGCTGACCTCTACAAATTAAACGGCAATGAAAAGGCCTGGCAGGACACATTAAAAGAGCTTATTGCCAAAAAAGCAAACTCCCTTTATGCTCAGCTAGCCAAAAGGGACTTAAGTATCGCCCAATTAAAAGAAAAGGCCAACTTTTTTGCCCCCAAACCATAGGAGTTAGCCATGAACCGCCAACCTGTTGTAGCAGGACAATTTTATCCCCAAAATCCAGAAAAACTTTTTTCAGAAGTCAAAAATTACCTAGCTCTGGGTCAAAAAAGAACTGCTCCTACCCTGCTTAGCATGGTCCCCCATGCTGGTTACATCTTTTCAGGAAAAGTAGCTGGAGAGACCTTGGGCTCTGCCAACCTCAACCCCATCTTGCTTCTTCTCGGTCCCAATCATACGGGCAGAGGGGCAAAACTAAGTCTCTGGCCAGAAGGAAAATGGCTTTTTCCTGGCGGTTTTTTACAGGTAGCAGAAGACCTGGCTGCGCCAATCATAGAAAGCAACTTATGTTATGGAGATTTTGCTGCCCATCTCTTTGAACATTCTCTGGAAGTAATTTTGCCTTTCCTCTATGTGCTCAATCCAGAGTACAAAATCTTACCCCTTTGCGTGGCTGAATATGATATCAGCAAATTACAAAAAACCGCTTTAGAACTGGCTCAAATCCTTCCTAAAGAAAAAGTGTCTATTGTGGTAAGCTCTGATATGAGTCATTACATTTCCCACCAGGAGGCTTTGGCCAGAGATAAAAAAGCCATTGATAAAATTTTAGAATTTGACCCCATAGGCCTGGTAAAAGTAGTCCAACAATACGATATAAGTATGTGTGGGATCTTGCCCATGGTTTTAGGTCTTTTTTTAGCTAAAGAGTGGGGAGTGAAGACAGGCAGTTTAATAAAATACACAACTTCTGCAGAAACGAGTGGGGATTTTGAGCAAGTAGTAGGTTATGCAGGAATTATTCTGGAGTAAATATGAAATACATACAAATCAGTTTAGAAGAATTTTTCAAAATAGGGCCTGGGCCTTCGAGTTCTCATACCATTGGCCCCATGCGAGCAGCTTTACACTTTCTAGAACAAATAAACAACTTAGAATCAACTCTTCTGGATAAAACTAAAAGGATAGAAGTCATTCTCTATGGCTCCTTAAGTGCTACTGGAAAGGGACATGGTACTTTAAAGGCCATATTGGCTGGACTTTTAAATTACACTCCAGATAAATGTACACCAGAAGTATTTAACCCCCTTTTTGAAGAAAAAAAAGAATATGAATTATTCATCAAGGATAAAAAAATAAACTTTAAGCTGGAAGACATAAAGTTTGGTCCCATAGAGCATCAGTTTCCCCATCCCAATACCCTGGTTTTTAATCTCCTGGATGCAGAGCAGAAAGTATTATTCAGCCAAACCTACTATTCCATAGGTGGAGGTTTTATCCTCTGGCCAGGTAAAAAAGTGGAAGAAAAGACTCTACCCTATTCTTTTACCTCTATGGCTGAGCTAAAAAAAATTATTCAAGAAACTTCTCATTCCTTTGCTGAAATTATTCTGGAAAATGAGATGAGTTTAACGGGTAAGACCAGGGAAAAGGTATTTTTTTATTTGCGCAAGGTCCTTAATGTCATGGAAATGGCTGTAAAAAGGGGCTTAAAGACCAAAGGAGAGCTGCCTGGTTCCATTAAACTTAAAAGAAAGGCCCCCAAGATATATGAAAGGGCTTCCTTTTTGGCTGAAACTCCAGACAGGTTTTTAATGTTTTTAAACGCCTACTCCCTGGCTGCTGCCGAGGAAAACGCAGCCGGACACCTGGTGGTTACAGCTCCCACTTCTGGTTCTGCTGGAGTTATCCCTGGAGTATTGTATATCTTAAGGCATCACTTTCACTTTGATATCCAGAGTTTGCTGGAAGGACTCCTGGTGGCAGCTGGAATTGGCTATCTCATCAAGCAAAATGCCAGTATTTCTGGAGCAGAAGTGGGTTGTATGGGGGAAATTGGCAGTGCCTCAGCCATGGCAGCAGCCATGATTGCCCATGTCAATGGCTATTCCATTCAGGTAATAGAAAATGCAGCAGAAATAGCCCTGGAGCACCATCTGGGAATGACCTGTGACCCTGTGGGCGGTCTAGTGCAAATACCCTGTATTGAGAGAAATGCCATGGGCGCAGTAAAAGCCTTTAATGCTTATATCCTGGCTTCCAGTGGAGACCCCAAGTCGCAAAAGGTAAGCCTGGACCAGATTATTAAAGTAATGGCTGAGACAGGCAGGGATTTGCCTTTAAAATACAGAGAAACCGCACTGGGCGGGCTGGCTACCACCCTAGCCCAGTGCTAAATTCTTTTTATAAGCTGCAAAGGTATTTAAAAGTAACTGGGCAATGGTCATGGGTCCAACTCCGCCAGGGACAGGAGTTATGGCCTCAACCTTATCCTTTAGGCCTTCAAAATCACAATCTCCCACCAGACCTTCTTCGGTGCGGTTAATGCCCACATCTACCACTATTGCCCCTTCTTTGACCATCTCAGCAGTGATAAATTTGGGCCTGCCCACAGCAGCAAACACAAAATCCGCTTCCCTTACTTCTGCGCTTAAATCCTGGGTTCTGGAATGACAGATAGTCACTGTGGCATTTTCCTGGAGTAAAAGCAGGGCCAGGGGCTTACCCACAATATTGCTCCTGCCCACGACCACTGCCTTTTTGCCACTTACCTCCAGCCCATAGTGTTTAAGCAAGGTCATAATTCCTGCAGGAGTACAAGAACGAAAGCCAGGCAACCCCAGAGTCAGCCTGCCCACATTTTCTGGATGAAAGCCATCCACATCCTTGGCCGGAGAAATAAGCTCCAGGAGTTCCTGACTGTTTAAGTGTTTGGGCAAAGGCAATTGCAATAAAATACCATCCACTTCCCTGTCCTGGTTTAAATCCAGGATTAAATTTTTCAGCTCTGTCTGCGAAGTATCAGCAGGCAGGCGAAAGCTTTTGGAAACAATACCCGCTTCACTGCAGGCCTTTTCTTTATTGCGAACATAGACCTTGGAAGCAGGGTCTTCTCCCACCAGAATAACAGCCAGCCCAGGGGCTCTTTTCCCCTGGGCCATATTTTGCTCCACTTCAGCCTTTAATTTAGCCCTTATTTCAGCAGCTGTTTTTTTTCCATCCAGTAAAAGCATTATTCCTCACCCTCTTCTTCAAACCATTGCATACGCAAAGCTGGACCATAGTAAATAGCCTGATCTTCCAGTTCTTCTTCAATGCGCAAAAGCTGGTTGTACTTGGCCAGCCTATCACTTCTACTTACAGAGCCAGTCTTAATTTGTCCGGCATTAACAGCCACAGCCAAATCAGCAATAAAACTATCCTCAGTCTCTCCAGAGCGATGGGAAATGACAGTGCTAAAGCCAGCTTCTTTGGCCATTTCAATGGTATCTAAGGTCTCGGTAAGAGTGCCAATCTGATTGAGTTTAATTAAAATGGAGTTGGCTATGCCTTCTCTTAAACCCTGGGCCAAAAGATAGGGATTGGTTACAAAGATATCATCACCCACCAGCTGGCAGGAAAACTGCAGTCTATCCGTTAAAATCTTCCAGCCTTCCCAATCATCTTCTGCCAGACCATCTTCTATGGAAACAATGGGGTATTTGCTCACCAGTTCTTCATAGTAGCCTACAAGCTCCTGGGCAGTAAAAACCTTATTTTCCCCGGCTAAATGGTATTTTCCTTCTTTAAAAAATTCAGTGGCAGCAGCATCAATGGCCAGGGCGATTTCTGGACCAGGTTGATAGCCAGCTTCTTCAATAGCTTTGAGAATATAATCAAAGGCCTGCTGGTTGCTCTTTAAGTTGGGAGCAAAACCACCTTCATCACCTACAGCAGTACTATGTCCATCCTTGGCCAAAATCTTTTTTAAAGTATGAAATACTTCTGCCCCCATCCGTAAGGCATCTCTAAAACTATACGCCCCTATGGGCAAAATCATAAATTCCTGGATATCCAGGTTGTTGGGAGCATGTACGCCACCATTGATGATATTCATTAAAGGCACAGGCAAAATCTTGGCATTTACGCCTCCAATGTATTGATACAGAGGAAGTCCCAGGAAGTTACTAGCAGCCCTAGCTGTAGCCAGAGAAACCCCTAAAATAGCATTGGCTCCCAGGTTGGACTTATTTTCTGTACCATCCAGTTCAATTAAAAGTTCGTCCAATTCCACCTGCCTTAAGGCATCCAGGCCAATAATGTGTTCAGAAATTTTTTCTAAGACATTATTTACAGCCTTACTTACTCCCTTGCCCAAAAATCTCTTCTCATCCTTGTCTCTAAGTTCCAAGGCCTCTTTAGAACCAGTAGAAGCGCCTGAAGGCACTGCAGCCCGACCAAAGGCACCTGATTCTAAGACTATTTCCACCTCTAAGGTAGGATTTCCCCTAGAGTCCAAAATTTCTCTGGCCCAAACATCAGTAATAATACTCATCGCTTTACTCCTTTTTTGGCTTATGGGTTAAATAAGCAAGCCTTAATCCCTCTAAAATAAGCTCTGGATAAACCAGATCTATTTTCTCAGTCAAAGTAGCTAAACAGGAAGCCAATCCTCCCGTAGCTACCACTTTTAAAGGTGGTTTTAAAATTGTCTCCAGTCTAGCCAGTAAGCCATCTACCATGGCCGCAAAACCAAAAAGCATACCCTGCTTTAAACTCTGCCTGGTACTCTGGCCAATGCGTAACTGCTCCACATTGGTATCTAAAGAAATTTGTGGTAACTTGGCTGTATTCAGGCTCAAGGCCTTAAGAGAAGAATAAATGCCAGGGCAAATAAGCCCTCCCAAGTAGGCCCTTTCTTCTATACAATCAAAGGTGGTGGCAGTCCCAAAATCAATCACTACCAAGGACCTGGGGCCCGGGAAAAGGGTCCTGGCTGCAAACGCACCTACCAGTCTATCCGCCCCCACTTCCTGAGGCCGTTCATAACGATTTTCAATATCTAAAACCAAATCCTGGGGCACAAAATAAAGGGGGCACCTGCCATAGGTATAACAGGCCTGTTCTAAAATTCCGTCCAACAAAGGAACCACTGAAGAAACCACCCAGGCTTCTATTTCTGCTTTTTGAACAAAGCTGGAAATCAGTCCCTGAATCTTTAAGCCCAGAGAATCTGCTGTTTCCTCCAGGTTTGTAGGCAATACAAAGGCCTGGACCACCTTTTTTTGGTCACCCAAACCAAACTTGATGTTGGTATTACCCACATCAATCAAAAGAACCTGTTTCTTTTTTGCTGACATGTACAACCCTTAGTTCATTTCTAAGAGGATCTACCCTGCCAAAGGTAAGCAAACATGTATCGCCCACCCTGGTCTTTTCTTCCAGAAGTTTGGTAGGGACTCGCACCAGAATTTGCTCTTTAGGTAAGCTAAATACAGCTAGAGGACTACCTTTTTCGACTAAAACCCCTTCAAACTGAGTCAGTTTATGCCTTTGTTGAAAATAAAGCAACTTCCAATATCTGGGTCTAAACCGCTGTACCTGCCCCACTAAGGTCTGCCTGGCAGAAAGGTAAGGCAACATCCCCTGCAAATTATCTTTGCTAAACAAGGGCTTTTCTCCTTGCAAAACCTTCACCACCTGACCCTGGTTCAATAAGTCTATATACCTTCTTAAAGGAGAAGTAATGGGAGCATAGCAGGAAACACCCAGACAGGCATGCTGTTCAGGCTCAATATCTAAAATAGAAGGGGCCATACCCTTTACCACCTGATAAATATCTTCTGGCCTGGTCCATATCCCGGCCAGGTCTTTGGAAAAGTTAATATTTTGAGTACGATAAAAAAGAGGTAGCTCTTTCTCCTTAGCCCACCTGGCAATGTAGTGATTACAAAGAATCATCATCTCTGCCACTACTACCTGAGAAAAAGGAAGTGACTTTTCCAGTAATTCAACTTGAATCTCTTCCTTTTCTTGCCTTAAAACAATCTCTGGCTCTGCCTGCTCCACCACAATGGCTCCAGCCTCTATGCGCTGGGCTCTTAACTGCTTGGCCAGAGCATAAAGCTGAGGCCAAAATTCCTTTTTCTCCTGGATAAACTCATCTGCCTGGAGGTAAGTTAAATTTTGCTCCACTTCCACCAGGGAAAGGTAGAGGGAAAACTCTTCTACCTCTGCTTGTTTATTCAGTAAAAAATCAAAAACCAGAGCAGGACTCTGCTTGCCAGCTAGCAAACTATAAGTAGAAGTAGCCAGTTCATGGGGCAGTAAAAAATAGGTCTCCTCAGGCAGGTACAAACTGGAAAAACGCTCTCTAACCTTTAAATCCAGTTCTGAACCAAAGGGCCAAAAAAGCGCAGGGCAGGCAATAGCTACCCTTAAACGAAAGTTATCTCCTTCTCTTTGCAACCAAAAGGCATCATCAATATCCTGGGTGGAAGCAGAATCAATACTGACAAAAGGCTTTAAAAGAGGCTTTTGCCAGGAAAGAGGTAGTTTTTTTAAGCGAGTAATCTCCTGGCTATAGGTTTCTTCCCAGGAGCGACCTGGCTCGTAATCTGCCTGTAGGAGCAAATAATTAAAATGAGGAGGAATAAGACCCAAATTCCTGGCCAGAGTAAAGGCCAAAAACTCATCGTCTCCCAGGCCTTGAGTCAGTTGTTTAAAAAACTTCTCCTTTTTTGCCTCACCTTTTTTGCCCAACACAGAAAAAAACACTTCCCGTAAAGTGTCTGCCACCTCTGGGTTCAATTCAGACCATTTTACCCGTCCAGGGCCTTTAGCAGCTTCCTTTAAAACCCTTTGCCCCTCTTCCAGGACCTTGGCCAGAAGGGCCTTTTTGTATTGTTCTTCCCTTAGGCGTTTTACTTCTTCTGCACTATGAACCAAAAAAAGAGGAGGTTTATACTTAAAAAGGATTTTGTTTGCCAATAAAAGTCTACCCAGAGCAGCCACCTGGTCAATCTCTGGCTCAGTAAAACAAAGCTCAGCCAGCCAGAAGACCTCTGCTTCTTTTACTTCTTCCCGAATTAACTCCCAGAGCTTTTCCAGGACAATATCATTGGCAATTTGGGTGCGTTTTTCTTCTAGTTTTTTTAAAGAAGAGAGGAGTTCATCCTGCTGGGCAGAAAGTAAGATTTTAGGACCTACCCAGGGCAAAACTCTATTTACAGAAAGTTTATATTCTTTTCCGGTCCAGGAAAGGACTTTAAGGCGTTTTTCTTTTTTTTCCAAAACCAGGGAGAGTAGAGTTTTCCCACCTTCTAAAAACTCCACCACACTCCCTGGTTCTATTTCCACGTGCTTATCTGCCATAATTCTAGTGTTTAAAAGAACGCTGGGCAGTAAAGACCATAGCAACCTGAGGAGTGGCCTGGTTTACAGCCTGAATCACCTCAAAGTCCCGAATGGAACCACCAGGTTGAGCAATAGCTGTCACTCCCTGCTCTATGGCCACATCCACTCCATCTCTAAAGGGAAAGAAACCATCTGATACCATAACAGAGCCTTTTAAGCCACCTTTGGCTTCCTGAGTCCTTTGCCAGACCTCTTCCAGGTAAGCAGCTAATTCTCTGTCTTCCTTGGCCTTTAATTTAAGCTCATATAAAGACATTTTTTTCTCAGCAAACACCAGATTGTCCGCATACTTGGTATAGGCTTTGTGTATGGTAAGCTCTACACAACCCACTCTATCTTGTTCACCCGTACCAATGGCCACAGTCTGTCCATCTCTGGCAAAAAGCACAGAATTGGAAGTTACTCCTGCTTCTACAGCCCAGGCAAAAAGCAAGTCCTCCATTTCCTTGGGAGTAGGTTTTCTGGCAGAAACCACCTGGCCATCTTTCTCCGCCTGAGCAGGCAAAAAATCTTCAGCAGAAAGGATTCTATTCCTAAAGGAAAACTGAGCAACTATTCCTCCATCTACTAAAGACTTTAAGTCCAAAAAGGGCTCTCCCACTAGTTCTTCCAATCTAGCCAGGCCAGGTATCTCCAAGATACGCAAGTTTTTCTTTTGCTTTAAAATCTCCAGGGCTCCTGTTTCATAACCAGGGGCAGCTACCACTTCAAAGTAAAACTGGGTTAAAAATTCAGCACACATCTTATCAATGGGCCTATTGACCACCACTGCTCCGCCAAAGGCAGCAATCCTATCGGCAAAATAGGCCTTGTTTAAGGCATCTAACAGGTCCTGCCCCCAGGCCGCTCCTGAAGGATTGTTGTGCTTTAAAATTACAGCAGCTGGTTTTTGATACAAATATTGCAAGATATTGATGCCATTATCCACATCTGTGAGATTGATTTTTCCAGGATGTTTACCTGCCTGCAGCATATTGGCTTCAGTAAGAGAGGCTACCAGGCCTTTGCCTGGACCTCTAAAGCTAATCCCACCCAAAGTAAGCGAGCCTTCTACCAGTTCATAGAGGGCAGCAGGTTGGTCTGGATTTTCTCCATAGCGCAGACCTTTTTTTTCTCCTTCAATCTCCCAGACCCTTTTTCTAAAAATTAATTTTTGTCCCCCTAAAGTAAGGGTTAAGTCCTCAGGAAAGGGGTCTTCTACTATCTTTTTGTACATTTCCTTAATATTCATCTCCAAACCTCTCCTTTTCTTGACATAATCAAGCAAACTTTTACACTTTTAGCACAGGCTCTAAAAAGGGGCAAATCAAAAAAGGCAGACAAAAATGGAAAAACTACTGCAAAACCTGGCGGAAAAATTACTGGAAATAGACGAAGCATCTCTTACTTCTCTATGGGAAAAATACTTCAACCTGGTCCAAAACTTTCAGCCTACCAACCAGTGGGAGCGAGATTTTCTGGTCTTTTCTTTTATCCAGAGTTTAAAGTGGAAAAACCAGTTCTTTAATCTCCAGCTAAAAAAGGGGAATTCAAAAGAAGAACTATCTCGGCCAAACAAGAGGACGCAGGGAAACAAAGCGTCTAAGGTAATCGCCTTCCCTGCTCCCCAGAAAGGTAAATAAATTTAAAATATAATAATAATACCTTACGCTCTGCACATAGTCCACAGCTTCATAACCCCGGCAATACCCATGTTTGGTGTTTTTATAAAACTTTTTATAACTTAAAAGGGGATAGACTTCCTTTAAAGAGGACCACTTATAAGGGTTTTTGTTTTGCTTCACAGCTAAATCCATGGCATCGTAAAGGTGGCCTAAGCCCTGGTTGTAAGCAGCCAGCACAAAGAACCACTTATCCCAGCCTTTCACTCCTTTTTGTTCTACCCTTTCCTCTAAAAAAGCCATGTACTTGGCTCCACCCCAGATGCTTTGCGTAGGATTTAAACGATTTTCTATCCCCAACAAAGAAGCCGTATCCAGGCTCAATTGAAGTAAACCTCTTACTCCTGTCCTGCTTCGAGCCCGTGGATTAAAATGAGATTCCTGGTAAATTTGGGCCAGAAAAAAAAGAGGGTCTAGATCATACTTTTTACAGGCAGCTATAATATCTTTTTCATAGCGCGGTAAAAACCTTAAAACCGACTCTTGCAAATGATTTAACTGATAAAAATCAATATCCTCTGGAAAAAATCCCAGGTATAGTTCCTGTATGTCCTTAATCTTCTGCTTTACTTCTTCTCCTTCCCAAAACTCAGCAATAAGCTGGCTTAAGCTGGCATAGTGAGTACTCCAGAGCCAAAGGTGAGCAAATTTTTGCTTAAACTCATAAGTAGGGCGTAAATCCAGAAAATAAGGATTTAAGGCATTAAACTTAATTTTATCTGTGAGCATAAACCTGGCCTTGTTAGCCTCTAAAACCCTAAAGGCATCTAACTCCTGGGAATCTATGATTTCGTAATTTATGGAACAAAAAATTATCTTATCATAGTCTGTTATTTTAGAAACAAAGATAGAATTTTTGGGAACTATAACTTTACTCTTACAAAGCTCATCAAATCGCCTTAAAGGATATCTTTTTTTGTTATGTACAAATAAAAAATTGTTTTTTACATATTCCTTTCCCTTTTTAAAATTACTTTTATTTTCAACTAAAAGGGTAGGCACTCCCACTACCAAATCTACTTCTCTTTTCTCAAGCAAGTTAAAAGCCTGTTCAAAGGTATTAACCCTTTTCCAAATCAGAGAAAGTTTTTTTTCTTTAGCCAAAAGAGAAGCCAGGGAATAGTCTATGCCCTGCCCATAAGGAGAAAAAAAACATAAAGGGCTTTCCTTGCTTTCTGCTACTCTTAGTTTTCTACCTTTCCAGTAATAATTTTGATAATAAATATGGCCTAAAAGAAAAATTAGCTCTAAAACTAGAAGTAAGAATATTGCAATTTTAAACTTCTTTTCCATATCACAATAAAAAAGCCTATATTTTAAAATTACTGAAGTTGTAAAAAGGGAATAAGGATAATGTCAAACAAAAAACTAGGTGCGGTCTAAAAAACGATAGCTAATGGCTTCGGCCAGGATGGGCACATCTAAATTTTCTTTACCTTCCAGGTCAGCAATGGTTCTACCCAGGCGCAAAATTCTCGTAAAGGCCCTGGCAGAAAGTCCTAAATTTTTCACTGCCTGTTCTAAAAAGGCGTGTTCCCTTTCTCCTAAAGGACAAAACTTATTTAACCAGCGTCCATTTAGTTCACTGTTGGTCAAAAAGGGTAAAGAAGCTTCCTGGTAGCGCTTCTGTTGTATTTCCCTGGCTGTAAGAACTCGTTTTAACATTTTCTTAGAGGAAAACTCACTTTGTTCCTGCCTGAGTTTTTTATATTCCACAGCTGGAACCTCTACCTGCAAGTCAATACGGTCCAGCAAGGGACCAGAGAGTCTGGAACGATAGCGCTGGATTTGCAAAGGAGTACAGGAACAATGGTGTTTTTCATCCCCCAGGTATCCACAAGGACAGGGATTCATGGCGGCTACCAGCATAAAGCTGGCTGGATATCTCAGGGACATGCTGGCCCTGGCAATGGTAACTTCGCCGTCTTCCAAGGGCTGTCTTAACACCTCTAGAACATGTTTTTTAAATTCTGGCAGTTCGTCTAAAAACAGCACGCCCCTATGGGCTAGAGAGACCTCTCCAGGCCGAGGATAATGCCCACCACCAATAAGCCCTGCATCTGAAATGGTATGGTGAGGCGCCCGAAAGGGACGCTGGGTAAGTAAAGAAACCTGAGGAGGAAGCTGGCCACTTACGCTATAAATTTTAGTCACCTCCAGGGCTTCACTAAAGGTCAAAGGGGGTAAAATGGTTGGAATCCTTTTGGCCAGCATGGTCTTACCACTGCCTGGAGGACCTACTAAAAGCAAGTTGTGGCCTCCGGCAGCAGCTATCTCAATGGCCCTTTTTACATGTTCTTGGCCCTTTACTTCTGAAAAGTCTTCTAAAAAACTGGTCTGCTCCTGAAAAAGGCTATCCACATCCACCTGAAAAGGTGTCAGTTCTTTGCCTTCCAGCAAACTCACCACTTGAGCCAGATTTTCCAGGGCAAAGACCTCTACACCTTTAACCACAGCTGCTTCTGGCCCATTATCCCTGGGAAGAACAACATATTTTAAGCCTTTGTTTTTAGCTAAAAGTGCTAAAGGCAAAGCTCCGGCAATGGGACGCAATTCTCCATTTAAAGAAAGCTCGCCAGCCAAAAGGGTGCGTTCTAAAAAGGAACTTTTGGGAAGCAATCCAGCAGCTACCAATAAACCAATACTCAAAGGCAAATCAAAAAGGCTTCCCTCTTTTCTTTGATTGGCTGGAGCTAAATTGATAGTAATTCTTGCAGGCGGGAGTTTAAAACCATTATTCTTTAAGGCAGAAAAAATTCTTTCTTTACTTTCCCGTACCGCCCCTTCTGCCAGACCTACCAGACTAAAGGCAGGCAGGCCAGAGCGGGTTAAATCTATCTCTACTTCTACTAAAAAGCCATCTATACCTAATAAGCCACCACTAAAAACTTTAGCAAACATTGTGTTAATGTATCAAATGACCTATCCTGTTCCAGCGAATATTAGAAAAGCCCTGCCAGGACCAGTAAATAATCCAGGCCTTTCCTAAAATCTGGTCTCTATCCACAAATCCCCAAAATCTAGAATCATAGGATTCGTCTCTATTATCTCCCATAACAAAGTACTTTCCCTCTGGTACTTTTATGGGACCAACATTATCCCTCCTGGGTATAATTTGGGGGTCCACATGTTTTACATAAGGTTCCACAAGCTTTTGACCGTTTCGATAAACTTCTTTATTGATTATTTCTATGATATCTCCAGGAAGGCCAATAACTCTTTTAATAAAATCCTTGGAAGGATCCTTGGGATACTTAAACACAATCACATCTTGAAATTTGGGGTCAGAAAATTTTACTAAAAAATAATCAGTAAAAGGAACTCTTATGCCATAAATAAACTTATTTACCAACAAATGGTCTCCTATCTGCAGGGTGTCCAACATGGATCCAGAAGGTATTTTAAAAGCCTGAACCACAAAAGAACGAATAAAAAAAGCAAGGATTAAAGCAACAATCAAGGCTTCTGCATATTCTCTTATAGTACTTAACCATTTCTCGTTCATTCAGAACTCCTTTGACTAAATAAAATTTAATTTTGCCCCAATTTCCCAAAATAAGCAAGGAGCTAATTCCCAAGTAAACTCCTATTGCCAAAACCAATCTGGAGAAATTAGCAACTTTTTTCATTGACTAGGCCATAGGTTTGATTTAAAAGTTTAACCTCTTCTGGAGAGGTGGCCGAGTTGGCTGAAGGCGCTCGCCTGCTAAGCGAGTGTAGGGGCTAAAACCCCTACCGAGGGTTCAAATCCCTCCCTCTCCGCCACATTTTCCCTTCTTTACTCTTGCTTTTTGCCCCGTTTATTTATACTTTTAATCTTTAAGGAGGGATGGCCGAGTGGTCGAAGGCGGCGGTCTTGAAAACCGCAGACCCTTGACGGGGTCCGGGAGTTCGAATCTCTCTCCCTCCGCCACTAAAAACCATGAACATTCAGTCCCTGCTTCAATTTGATCAAGCCCATATCTGGCATCCCTACACTTCAGCCCTTAACCCCTTGCCTGTTTACCCGGTAAAAAGGGCCCAGGGAGTTATTATAGAGTTGGAAAGTGGAGAAAAGCTCATAGATGGCATGTCTTCCTGGTGGGCAGCAATCCATGGCTACAACCATCCCCAGCTCAACCAGGCCATCCAGGAACAGCTAAAGGACATGGCCCATGTAATGTTTGGAGGGCTTACCCACAAACCAGCAGTGAAGTTAGCCCAAAAACTTATGGAAATTACTCCAGACAACCTGCAATGGGTCTTTTTTGCAGATTCTGGTTCAATAAGTGTGGAAGTTGCTTTAAAAATGGCCTTACAATACTGGCAGGCCAAAGGAGAGCAGCGTTCAAAATTTCTTACCCTGTTAAAGGGTTATCATGGAGATACCTTTGGGGCCATGAGTGTCTGCGACCCTTATACTGGAATGCATTCCTTATTTTCTTCTTTTCTGCCCCAAAATATCTTTTGCCCACCTCCCCAAAATGGCTTTCAAGACTTTAATCCTCAGGATTTTGAGTGTTTTAAAGAGCTTTTTTACCAGCACCTAAAAGACCTGGCTGCAGTAATTTTAGAGCCCATTGTCCAGGGTGCTGGGGGCATGCGCATCTATTCCCCTGTATTTTTACAAAAGGTGGCCAAGCTCTGCCAAAAGGAAGGCGTTTTGCTGATTTTAGACGAAATAGCCACAGGTTTTGGACGCACAGGCAAACTCTTTGCTCTGGAGCACGCCCGGGTAAAACCAGATATCCTATGTGTAGGCAAGGCCTTAACTGGAGGCTACCTAACTTTAGCTGCCACCTTATGTACTTCTGAAATAGCCCGGACAATTTCTTCTGCTCCTCCCTATGTGTTTATGCATGGCCCAACCTATATGGCCAATCCTCTGGCCTGCAGAGTGGCCCTGGCCAGCCTGGAATTACTCCTTACCTCTAACTGGCAGGAAAAGGTAAAAAACATAGAAGAGCAACTATCCAGAGAACTCCTTCCCTGCAGACAAATAGAAGGGGTAAAAGACGTACGGGTTCTTGGCGCCATTGGAGTGGTAGAAGTAAGTAAAAGGGTAAATGTAGCCAAAATCCAGAAAAAGTTTGTAGCTAAGGGTGTATGGATTCGCCCCTTTCTCAACCTCATTTACATTATGCCTCCTTATATTATCTCTTCTTCAGAGTTAAGCCAGCTTACTACTGCCATTAAGGAAGTGCTCCTGGAGCAAGACTATGCAGACTAGTTTTTTCATAACCGGGACAGACACCAATGTGGGCAAAACCTTTATTAGTGCCATTTTAGTGGCTGGACTAAGGGGGTATTATTTTAAGCCCATTCAAACTGGGAGCAAAGACCTCATTGATTCTCAGTGGATAAAAGAACAAACGGGTTTAAAGGAAAAACATTTTTTACCTGAGACCTATCTCTTTAAAGAACCCCTTTCCCCCCATCTGGCAGCCAGACTGGAAAAGGACTTTATAGACCTGGAAAAAATCCCCCTGCCAGAACAAAGGCCTTTGCTGGTGGAAGGAGCTGGGGGGATTCTGGTTCCCTTAAACCAAAAACAGTTCATGCTGGACCTGATGCAAAAATTTAATCTTCCTTTAATTTTAGTGGCCAGAAGCACCCTGGGCACCATCAATCACACCCTTTTAAGTTTAGAGGTATTAAGAAGTAGAAAGTTAAAAATAGCTGGAGTGGTTTTAAACGGGCCCTTACATCCAGAAAACAAAGAAGCCATTGAATATTATGGAAAGGTAAAAGTTATTGCTCAAATCCCCTGGCTAGAGGATACAAAAATCGACTATTTTAACCTTTATCAGATCTATTTTCAGGATTTAAAAGGTGTTTTCTCCTAAGGATAGCCTGCACTTGGCTGAAAAGGCCTTACAAAATAAGTTAAGCTCCAAGGATTTGGAGACCCTGTCTTCCCTTAAAGGGCCAGAAATCCTTTCTTTGCTCACAGGCAGTAATTTTTTACGCCAGCTCTATTCCCAGCAAATCCACCTTTGCACCATTGCCAATGCCAAGTCTGGACGCTGCTCAGAAGACTGTACCTTTTGTGCCCAATCCAAATACTATCAAACCCATATCCCGGTCTATCCTCTAAAGCCCAAAGAAGAGCTCTATGAGTTGGGACAAGATATGGCCCAAAAGGGAGTAAATCGCTACGCCCTGGTGACCTCTGGCAGGGCCTTAACCTCCAGGGAAATAGTGCAGGTAAAAGAAGTATTTGCCAGCCTCAAATCCCAAATAGGCCTTTGTGCTTCTCTGGGCATCTTATCAGCCAGGGAACTAGAAGAGCTAAAAAGGGCAGGCCTTAGCCGTTATCATCACAATCTGGAGACCAGTAAATCCTACTTTCCCCGAATTTGCACCACCCATAGCTATGCCGAACGCATCAACACCATAAAAGAAGCCAAAAAAGCTGGCTTAAGTGTATGCAGTGGAGGAGTTTTTGGCCTGGGCGAAAGTTTCCAGGACATTATAGAACTAGCTTATACCTTAAAAGAACTGGATGTGGATGCTGTCCCTTTAAACTTCCTCATTCCCATTCCAGGAACCCCTCTGGAAAAGAACTCCTATTTAACTCCTCTGTATTGCCTGAAAATCATTGCTACTTTCCGTTTTATCCTGCCTGATAAGGAAATTATTATCTGTGGAGGTCGAAAACAACACCTGAGCTCTTTACATCCCCTTATTTTCCTGGCTGGAGCCAGTGCCATTATGACCGGAAATTATCTTACTCAAAGCGGTTTTAGTGTCCAGGAAGACCTGGAATTTTTAAAGACCTTGGGTTTATCTGTGCGCAGGCAATCAGTTTAAAGGTAGAAAGTTTACCCTTTCTTTTCTCAAAAATCTCTTTATCCTACCAGGTTCAAAATGAGAGCAAAAGTATCTTCCCTTTACTGTGATAAAATACTTGGCCTTACTCAAATTGAGAGCCATTTTTTCCAACTCTTCCCAGCCAAGGTTTCCCTGTTTTCTAAGGTTAATAATCTGCCTGGCTCCCTTTTGCCCGATGCCAGGAATTCTTAAAAGTTCTTTAAAGCTAGCCCTGTTTATCTCCACCGGGAAAAGTTCTAAGTGATTAAGGGCCCAGCTGGTTTTGGGGTCCAAGTGAAAATCCAGATTAGGAGAAGAACTAAAAAGCTCTTCCCAGCTAAAGCCATAACAGCGAATAAGCCAGTCTGCCTGGTAAAGCCTGTGTTCCCGCAGGAGAGTTTTTCTGGCTGGCAGCTCAAAATTATGCGGAGTCAAGACTGGAACAAAGGCAGAATAGTAAACCCTTTTTAAGCCATATTGCTGGTAGAGGGTGCTGGCAACCTTTAGCAAGGTACTATCGCTTTCCTTACTTGCTCCCACTATAAATTGAGTACTAAGCCCTTTGGTGGCAACCTTCCTTTGGGTTTGCAACAATCTGGACAGGTCTTGCAGGGGTTTAAGCAAATACTCTGGTTTTTTATTGGGAGCAAAGAGTTCTAAACTTCTCTGGGTGGGGAACTCCAAATTTATGCTCACTCTACTGGCATATTTCAAAGCTTCTCTGAGTAAATCCCTATCGCTTCCAGGAATAATTTTGAGATGGATATAACCAGGAAATTTATAGTACAAACGCAGCTTCCTGGCCACCCAGAGCATACGCTCCATGGTATAGTTGGGCGACCTATCCACTGCTGAGCTTAAAAACAAGCCCTGAATAATTTTTTTCTGAAATAATTCTACCGTGAGTTTAGCCAGTTCATCTGGCTCCAGGCTGGTCCTGGGAAAATCAAAGTCCTTTTTATTGGCGCAATAGCTACAATTAAACTCACACCTGTTGGATAAAAGAATCTTTAACAAAGGAACCCTTTGCCCACCAGCTAGACTGTGGTAAATTGGCCCCTTTTGCGGAGTTAAATTTTGTAAACGCTGGTGAAGAGAACTAAGCCCACAAACCTGGTCCAGATGAACGCTAGTGCTTAAAAGCTTGAGTTTCTCTTCTAGCTCCATTTACCAGTCTAAAGTGGCTTTCCAGGCCCTGGTTAACTCTTCTACCGAGCAACTAAAAAGCTTTTCTCCCTTATAGTGAAACACAAGTTCAGGAAGGGCAGTGGTTTCGCCCAGATAAGCTATTACCTGCCCCTGAAACAGGGCCCTGAACCTATCCCTGTTTTCCTTTCTCACTGTAACCAGAAGTCTACTGGCACTTTCACTGTAAAGCACTTCTTCCAGGGTCAAGTCCCCAGGACAACAGGGAACCTGGGCCAGGTCCACTCTGGCTCCCAATCTACCTCCAATGGCCATTTCAGCCAAAGCTACTCCCAGCCCTCCATCAGAAAGGTCGTGGCAGGCAGTAATAAGTCTTTGTTTAAAGGCCTCATGTAAAGTAAGATAGCGTTTTCGGGCTGAAAGCACATCCACCTGGGGTACATCTCCGCCTTTTAAACCCAGTTCAGCTAAAAATTCACTACCAGCCAGCTCTCTACGCGTAAGTCCCAAAAGATAAATCTCTTCTTCTGGCAACTTAAAATCAGAGGTCTGACACCAGGAAATGTCTTCTATTACACTAATCAAGGAAAAAAGCACGGTGGGTGGAATGGAAATCTTTTGTCCCCCACCTGTATAGTCATTTTTCATGGAATCCTTGCCTGAAATACAGGGGACCTGAAAGGCCTGGCAAAAGTGAGCCAGAGCCCTGTTGGCCCTTACCAGTTGAGCCAGTTTGTAATGACCGTCTGGAGTCTTTTCTGACTGGACAGGATCGCACCAGCAAAAGTTATCCACTCCAGCCAGATAATTGGGGTCTCCACCCACAGCCACACAATTGCGAATGGCTTCATCAATGGCATTGGCCATCATCCAGTAAGTGTCATAATCACTAAACTTGGGACAAATCCCATTGCTCACCACCAGGCCTCTATCTTTGTCTAAAACAGGTCTAAGCACAGCTGCATCTGCAGGACCATCACTCAAAACTCCTACCAGGGGCTTAATTACACTTCCCCCCTGCACTTCATGATCATACTGCCTGATAACATATTCGCGGGAGCAAATGTTTAAACGCCCAAGCATCTGCTTTAAAAACTCATCCTGTCTGCCCACCCTGATCTTATCCTGGCTAATCTCAGGGAACTTGGGCTTTTCCCACACAGCCTTGAGCTCCATTTGAGGAAGGCCGTGGTGTAAAAAGTGCATGTCCAGATAGGCAACAATCTTTTCTCCATAGCGAACCAAAAACTTTCCACTATCCACAAACCTGCCCAGCACACTGGCTTCTACATCCATTTCCCGGGCCAGTTGTAAAAACTCCTCCAGGTGCTCTTCAGGCACAGCCAGGGTCATTCTTTCCTGGGCTTCAGAAAGCAAAATCTCCCAGGGCTTAAGGCCATCGTACTTTAGAGGGGCTTTGCTCAAGTCCAAATCACAGCCGCCAGTATCTTCAGCCATTTCCCCCACAGAAGAAGATAAACCACCTGCCCCATTGTCTGTAATGGCATTATACAAGCCCAAATCCCTGGCTCGCATGATAAAATCATACATTTTACGCTGGGTAATGGGGTCTCCAATCTGGACTGCTGTGGCTGGAGAGCCTTCGTGTAGTTCTTCAGAGGAAAAGGTAGCGCCATGAATACCATCTTTGCCAATTCTTCCTCCGGTCATCACAATATAATCTCCCACCTGGGCCTTCTTTTTATATCCTTTCCTGCCCTTAATCTCATGCGGGATAGTACCTACAGTTCCACAAAATACCAGAGGTTTGCCCAGGTATCTTTCCTCAAAAACAATGCCGCCATTTACAGTGGGAATACCAGATTTATTGCCACCGTGCTCCACTCCTTCCCGCACTCCTTCCATCACCCGCCTGGGATGGAGAAGTCTGGGAGGAAGTTCGCCCTTAAAAAAGGGAGAGGCAAAACAAAACACATCTGTATTACACAACAAATTGGCTCCCAGGCCTGTGCCCATGGGGTCTCTGTTTACCCCCACAATGCCGGTCAAAGCCCCACCATAGGGGTCTAAGGCTGAAGGGCTATTGTGGGTCTCCACTTTGATGCATACATCCAGGTCCCGGTCAAATTTAATTACTCCAGCATTATCTTTAAATACAGAAAGGCAATAGTCTTTTTCTCCCTTTAACTCACGGATTTTTTGCGTGCTACCTGCAATATAGGTTTTAAAAAGGCTATCAATTACCTCAGTTTTTTGCTTTTCCCTATCTTCATAGGTAATTCTGGCATTAAAAATTTTGTGTTTACAGTGCTCAGACCAGGTCTGGGCCAAACATTCCAGCTCTGCATCTGTGGGATGAGGAGCTAATCCCAGTCTGGCTCTGGCTTCTTTTACTGCTGGAAGGTTAAAGTAATCCCTAATAACCTCCATTTCTTGCAAACTAAGCGCCAGCACTCTGTCTTTACTCAACTGCACCAATTCCTGTGCACTTAAAGGAGCTAAGGGAATAATTTCCACTTCTGTAGAAGCCTGGCCTGTAACTTTGGGAGCGACCAGGGGAAAGCCCGGGGCATTCTTCCACTGGGCAAAACTTCTATAACTAAAGCGTTGAATAAGTTCATTGGCTAAAAGGTCTTTTGCAATGTGCTCTACCTGGGATTTATCCAGATTACCTTTGAGTAAAAATTGTTCACTGGTATAGACCTGAATGGTCTTTTTAAAAATCCTCTCCAGGGTATAACTGGCAGTTTTTCCTTCGTTGTCTGTGACTCCAGGCCTAAAACCAACTTCAATAATCCAATCAAAATCCTGAGCCAAAGGCTCAAAAGCAACTTTATGTAATACCGGGTCTGAAAGGAAATGTTCCTTTAAAACTACATCCAGTTCCTTGGCTTCCAAACCATCAATGGTATAGCCTTTAATTATCCTTACTTCTTCCACATCTAAATTTAAATGCTCTTTTATTTTACGAGCAATCTTTTCTCCTCTTACATCTCTTACTTCTGGCCTTAAAGCCACTTCCAAGCGTGCTAGCATACTTAAAAACTCCTCTTTCCTTTTCCTATCCCCAAACTATCTTGTTGCCTCCCTGAGCTTTGGCCTTGTAAGCGGCTTCATCTGCTCGGGAAACCATTTGTTCTCCTGTTTCACCCTCTTTTAACAGGGCAAGGCCAATGCTTAAGGAAAGCTCTCCCTTAAATTCCTTGTCAAAGTCACTTCTAACTCTTCTGGCTATAACCTCCAGAGTCTTTTCTTCCACTTCTGAGGCCAAAAGCACAAACTCATCTCCACCATAACGACAGGGAAAATCTACTCCTTGCCTGGAATTGCGAATCAAAATTCTTCCAAATCTGCGAATAGCCTCGTCTCCTTGCTGGTGCCCATAGAGGTCATTATAATTTTTAAACTTATCCAGATCAAAAAAGATAACTCCTACTTTTTTACCCTGTCTTTTTGCCCTTTGAACCTCTCGTTCTAAAAATACAGCCAGTTGATGTCTATTATAGACCCTGGAAAGATGATCAAAAACAGCCTGTTCCCGAATCTTTTGTTCCAATCTTTTAATCAGAGTAAGGTTTCTCCCCACCAGAAGATAAGTGGCAGACTCTCTAATGGGAGAAATCACTATCTCTAAAGATAAAGTCTCTCCGTTTAAGGCCAGTTTAATCTCAAAGGGAACGCTTTCTTCCAGAATTCTTGGCCCCCAGATAAAGCTAAGGGCTGAGGAAGGAGTGGATACATCAAAAAAGTTTTTCCCCTTAAGATGGTCTAAGGAAGGAGAAGTAAAGAGGATTTGGCCTTCCTTATCCACAGTAAGCACCACATCCTGCATGGAAGAAACCAACACGCTTAAAAAGTTTTTTTGATAAACAATTTCACTTTCTAAAGAGGCTATTTCCTGAATATCCTGCACAATAACCAAAATTTGCTCCACACCTTCCAGGGTAATCCAGGAAGCAGAAAAGTTAAAACAGGGAGACTTTGCCACTTCTGCCTCTGGGCCTAAAGGACAGTAAAGCCTGGAAAAGCTGTTCACCTTTCTGGTCAGAAAATTATCCCACTCTGTCCCCAAATCCAGGCCAATTATGTTGGACAAAATATTTTTAAAACTAAGGCCTCGTAATTCACTTTTTACCTTTAAAGCTTGTTTGGCAAAGGCATTCAACTGCAACACCTTGCCCAGTTTGTTTAAACGAATAATACCCACAGGAAGTAAGTCCAGAACCAGGGCCTTGCCTGAAGTCTCCAGGTGACGATAAAAAAAGTTTTCAAATCTCTGCCTAAACAAAGAAACATACAGCGCAACTTCCTGGTGTAAACTGGCTTCCAGCTTTTCAAAACAAATACATCCAAATTTTTCTCCTTTTACCTCAAGGGTAAAAGAACAGGACTTGGAACATTCTTTAGAAGGAGAAGCAGGTTCATCAGTTCTAGTTAATTTTCCTGCTTTAAACTCAAAAAAAGTTTCCTCTCCTGTAATTGGCGAGCGCAAGGTAATTCTAAAATCCCGAATATTCCACAGCCAGTAAAAATGCCTGCCCAGTATTTGGGCTATTTCTTGCAAATCACTGGCAGTATCTACTTCTTGTAAAAGATGGCTAAAGTTTTGAATCTTTTCCAAAGGAAGGGTATAAAAACAAATCTTTTCCTTGTCTTCTTTAATACTTAAAGTCTCACAAATGGAGTTGACATTGTTTTTAATT
>LDZQ01000587.1_pt1 | contig 41652 bp, 45 predicted proteins | sample 615361 | NCBI WGS metagenome assembly LDZQ01 (sample SAMN03408297, study PRJNA278302) | terrestrial metagenome | isolation source: oil reservoir sample I2 | place: USA: Alaska, North Slope, Ivishak formation | collected 2013 | reverse complement strand
CATAGGAAATCTCCAGTTCGAAGAACATAGCCATTACTTTGAGGTACTCTACGGCTTTATTGACTGGAGATATTCCATTTCTCGCCAGCGATTTCTTTGCTTCTCTTGATTCAAGCTTGCTTACGATTTGAGATAGGAGCTCCCATTTCTCGTCTCCTCTGGCAGGAATTACTGGTAGTTTCACTTGAATCACCTGAAAAAGGATGATTCGGTTAGATTGATTAATTTTTCGAATTTTGGTGGTTTTGTTTTTGATTTAGGGTTGTGTAGTTTTGTCCTGTTGAAGGGGAAGGTGGAAGAGCTCGTTGTTCGCTTTACAGAGGTAAATGGAAGGAGATTGGGTTAGGGGTTGAAGGAACACCCTATAACTTTACCTTTTTTCCCATAGCTCCTCCTCATCAAAAATAAAGATGTCCTCAATTTTTGCATTGAAAACTCTCGCTATTTTGTAGGCCAGCTTTAGGGATGGGTTGTACTTTCCCTTCTCAAGGAAAACAATGGTCTCCCTCCTCACCCCAACTCTTTTAGCCAGCTCCTCCTGAGTCATGTTGAACTTCGCTCTGAACTCCTTTATTCTCGTTCTCATACTGGCACCTTTGTTAGTTCAACGCTCGCACGCTGTAATAGCTGTAGAAGGCAAGGTAAAGCACGAGAACCCCGCAGACGGCAAATTCGAGAGCGAAGGCTGCATCTCTGTGCAAGTCAAGGGCCAGCATTACAGCCCCCAACAAAGCTGCTCCAATGCTGAAAACTTCAATCGTTCTCCTCGAAGCCCTCTCGCTTATCTTTAAAGTTCTCTCATCCTCTATGATTTCGTCTGTCCTCCTCCTCACCACCGAAAGCAGAAGGAGTCCGGCAATTACTGCAATTACTGCAATAAACCACTTCCCGCTTTCTACTGCATATCCCACCGCAGCCCCTACAGCAATTGCCGTTAAGATTCCAGCTTTGGCGTACCGCATACTCCACCTCGTTATGTTTTTCTAACATTTTGTTAGAAATAGTTAACTTATTTAAGGTTTTTGGTTGGGGACCGTAAGAGATTGTTAGAAGTGCTATGTGAGGTAAATTTTAGAGGGAGGTTGATGGGCAATAAAGACGGTAAAGCCGCTGGAGGAGAGCTGAGAGAGGGTTTTCAACGGCAACTAATGATATAATGGAGTTTGATTGGCTTTGACAAAGTTCGTTATCCCAATTCGATTTTGCTTTAATGGTTAAGCTTAGTGATGGTTTGGGCAAATCAGTTTTATTTTCGTAAACTTTGTTCCTATTGTTTTTGAAAAAACTATATTTCCAAGACTCTGCCTTCTCAAGTCAGAATGTCAAGTTCGATGTAGTCGGTGTATATTTGCGAGTCTCTGTTGCCTTTCCAAGTTTGTGTCCAGTCATTTTGGACTATTAGCAAGTACACTTTCTTGTTTTGGATGTAGTTACCTCTCTTTTCGCATTGCAACCACACTTCGCTACTTGATGTCGTGTCACACAGGTATTCCCAACCAGTTCCATTCCAGACGTAAAGAACAACTCCATCATTGCGATTATTTTGCACATCCAACCAAGCAATACCGTTCCAGAAGACTTTCAAACTACTCATTTGTACATCTCCGACATTAAACTCAAACAACTGGGAGGCATGATTCTTTTGGCTATTTTGTTTAGACTGAGCATTATTTTGCGTTTTTTCCAAATATCCAGAGGTGGGCACATATTCGCCTGACCCCCAGTATCCGGATCCATCATTATAAGCAGCCAGTTCTTTGTCTTCCAGAGCATATGGCTCCCAGTTTGGGTCTGTGATTAAATCTCTTGGACTCTCTGCAGGCGGTTTTGTTGGATCGATAAACCCGTTTACAGGGCCATGGTATATCTCAACCAACCCTCTTGATGCAGGAGTGAAAGACAAATATCCTTGTCCTCCTAACCCTCCAGAACTAACAGGAATAACAGTTATCGAAAATTTAGTTTTGTTGAATCCTGAATTTATGCTATCTATCCGAAACTCTACATCACAGTTGCCAGAATTCACTGCTTCAACCGTAACCGTAAAAACTCCTTTCTCATCAGTTTGAGGGGATGCTGACACAATGCGACACTTATCGCCCCCGGAAACAACAGAATAGCTAACACGTGAATACCCTCTAACGGGGTTGTTGTAGATATCCAAAACCTTTACATTCAACTCTCTTTGCTCTCCTTTCAGCATTGACAGAGTATTGCTTGAAGTAGCAAAGATTCTGTAAGGTTCGATTCTCTCATTAAGTTTAGCTCTTTCACCAATCGAAGCCTGAACAATCAGATAACTCATGCTCAACGTCGTGTTGAAAAGCCTAAAGGTCATTTCCTTCCTACTCCCATCGGCTGTAACGTTGCCCGCTCCAAAAATATTCTTTAAAGTTTTATTCCACCAGTCAAAGGTTTCATCTAACACTTTTAGAGTTATTGATGCATTTTTGACAAAGGTATCTCCACCATATGAGACAGGGATAAATTGAAGATTTAGTGTATTAGGTGTAGAAATTGAACTGAAGGTGGAGTTTACGATAAACATGTGAACTTTATTCCTCGAAAATGAGACGGGTGAGGAAACGTTGAGGGCGGAATTTCCGCTGGTTTTGATTACGGCAGAGTGCTCTACGATTATTTCAGGTTTTTGCATGTAAAAGTAGTTTGGTTGAACAATTATTGCATAGGTTGTAAACTTGTTGCTGTAACGGAATAAACTGCCATTAGGCAGCGTTTCGTTGAACTTAACATCAACGCTTAGAGGAATTGCTTTTAAGGATGTTGATGCTGTTGAAGGATTTATCAGAAACCCCCTGTTTGGGTACTCACAACCTGCATCTATGCTCGCAACCCCCTGTTTTCCAGTTGTAGCGGAAATAAACATAATTTTTGGGATTTCTGAAGCCTCAAATTCAAGCTTTGATAAATGTTCCGCCTCAACCTCTTTATTCCAAACAGGCACCCACTGGGCCTGCATGATTCCGATTAACCCCATTATGATGGCAAGCATCAAAACGAATCCTATGAGGGGTGAGACAGCCTTACTATCCATCGCTTAAAATTTAACCCTGGGCAATAAATATTTATCTTTCAAAAGTGTAAGCTGTTCTACGGAAAATTTCTCCTACCCCCCGCTCACCGGCGGGAATATTGCGACCTCATCTGTGTGGCTGAGCGGGTAATTCAAATCCCCTCTAACGTTCCTCCCGTTGACCATGATGTTGACGTAGTCCCTCAGCCTTCCCTCCTCGTAAAACAGGCTTTCGAGCTTCGGAAACCTCCTTACCAGCTCCTGCAGCACCTCTCCCACAGTTCCGGCTTCAACCTCAACCTCCTTAACTCCCGCCGCCTCCCTGAAGTTGGCAAAAAGCTTAACCCTCACCATGCTCCTCAACAAACTCCTTTATTCTGTCCATTGCTTCCTTCAGCTTCTCGAACTTCACAGCGTAAGCCAATCTTACGTAGCCCTCCCCGCACTCGCCGAAGGCATTTCCCGGCACAACCGCAACGCTTTTCTCGAGCAGCAGCTTCTCTGCAAACTCCTCGCTGGACATTCCGGTTGAGGAAATCTTCGGAAAAGCGTAAAATGCTCCTTCAGGCTTCTTTATCTCAAAAATCTCGCTCAATCTTTTGACCACAAAATTCCTTCTTCTCATGTACTCTGCCCTCATCCTCTCCACTTCGTCAAGGCTCCTCAGAGCCTCAATCGCCCCTATCTGTCCCGTTATTGGAGCGCAGAGCATGCAGTACTGGTGAATTTTCAGCATCCCCGCAAAGATGTCAGGTGGGGCAATCACGTAGCCGACCCTCATTCCGGTCATTGCGAACGCTTTGGAGAAGCCGTTGAAAATAACAACTCTGTCCTCCATTCCGTTCAGCGCGGCCATGGAAACATGCCTTCCCGTGTAGGTGAGCTCAGCGTAAATCTCATCGGACAGAACGATGAGGTCGAGCTCGTTTACAGCGTCAGCAATCTCCTCAAGCTCCTTCTTCGAGTAGCTCACACCCGTGGGATTTGCGGGGTAGTTCAAAACGAGAATTTTGGCCTTCGCATCCCTGTACTGCATCAGCATCTCGTAGGTGAGCCTGAACTCCGGAGAGGTGGGAATCGTCACGGCTTCCCCGCCGCATATCTCAACGAGTGGTTTGTAGCTCACGTAGCACGGCTCAGGGATGAGAGCAGCATCGCCCGGCTCTATCAGAGCTCTGATTGCAATGTCAACGCCCTCGCTAACGCCTGAGGTAACCATGACCTGCTCGGGCAGAGCCTTGACGCCGAACCTCGTATAATACTCCGCAATCCCCTCCCTCAGCTCCGGCAGGCCGAGGTTGGATGTGTAGGATGTGTATCCCTTTTCCAGCGAGTAAATCATCTCCTCCCTTATCCTCCACGGCACGGGGAAGTCTGGCTCTCCAACGCCGAGGCTTATCACATCATCCCTTCCCACCACTAAGTCGAAAAATCTCCTTATTCCCGACGGCTTCAGCTCCTCAACCCTTCTCGCAAGTCTACGGGACAAAGGCAAGCCTCCTGTCTTCCTCATCTTCAAACAGATTCACACCTTCCTCCTTGTACGTTCTCAGCACGAAGTGCGTGAAGGTATCCCTCACCTCAGGAATGGTCGAAATCTTCTCAGCAACAAAGAAGGCGATGTCCTTCAAGCTCTTCCCCTTTACCACAACCTGAAAGTCGTACTCACCGCTTACAAGCCTCACCGCATGCACTTCGCTGAACTTGGCGATTCTCTTGGCAATGTCATCATACCCCTTCTCCCTCGTCAGAGAGACCTTAACGTTTATCAAAGCGTAAACAAAATCCTCCTGCAGCTTTTCCCAGTCAACGATGGCTTTGTACTTCAGAATAACCCCATCATCCTCGAACTTCTTAATGATCTCCTTAACTCTGTCAACGGGCAGTGCCAGAACCTCGGCTATTTCCTCCTCGCTCATTCTTGCGTTCTCCTCAAGGAGTTTGAGAACCTCAAGCTCAACGCTCTCCACGTCTCCGCTTCGGGGAAATTGTATTTAAAATTACTCCCAAAACAAATTTTATATATGTTGGTACAGACTATTTAGCAGATGCGCGAGACGGTAAAACTGATTGAAGTTGCCAGAGAGTTGCCCGTTTCGAGAAAAAACCTTCAGATGCTATTGCTGCTTTTACTTTGCGGTGCAGCTGCTTATATCATAAACCTTGCTGATCCTGCCCTTGAACCCCTCTTTCTGGCTCTTGTTTTTGGTATAGTGGCGGGAAACCTCCAGAGGGACGAGGAAAAGAAAAGAGTGGTTGAGAGATACGTTCCCTTCCTCCTCCCCATTGGTATAACCCTTTACGGTGTGAACATCAACATCCCCTATCTGGGCGAGTTCCATCCAGAAATTGTGGCTGCAACGCTCATCTCAACCTCCCTAATCTTTCTCACCGTTTTCTGGCTCTCGTCTCGGTTAAAGCTAAGCAGGCAGATGTCCATTCTTCTTGCCTGCGGAAGTGGTATTTGCGGTGTTTCGGCAATTGCAATAATCTCTCCCCTTATAAAACCAAGGAAAGAGGAGTTTTCGGCAGCAATTATGATTATAACAGCCGTAGGGCTCACTGGAGCTATACTGTATCCAAGCATAGCCCACTACGCCAGCATCTCCCCCGATGAGTTTGCCGTTCTTGCAGGGGCTACGCTTCACCAAACGGGGATTGTGAAAATCTCCTCTCAGCTTTTTGGTGTTGAGGAAGAGGCACTGGCGATAAAAGGAATCAGAATTGCAATGATAGCCCTCGTCGTCCTCATTCTTTCAATAATCTACTCGGAGAGCAGGTTTTACGTACCGTGGTACATCGTGAGCTTCCTTGGAGTGGCGCTGTTCTCCTCAACCTATTTGCCGGGAGAGGTCGTGCAGGCATTGAGACCGCTTGCCACTGTGATGTTCGCCACGACTCTTGCGGCAATCGGCTACACGGTAAACGTAGGAAGGGTGCAGAGGGTTGGAGTGAAGCCTCTTTTTGCCTCATACGCCGGTTGGGCAGTGGGAGTTGCTTTCGTCCTTTTATTGCTGGGGAGTGGTGCGCTATGAAAGTTTTCGTCAGATTTGTTCTGATGCTAACCGTAATATCCATCCTTTCACTGCTTCTCGGAATTTCTCTGGTGGAGATGGGCGTTCCACCAGTATACTACCTCTACGTGGTGGTTATAGTCCTGATTGTCTCTCTCTTCTCTGCTGGAAGCATCCTTGAGCCGTTGGAGGAACTTAGGGATGCCTTTCAGAGTGTGGTGAGTGGAGAGATTAGAACAGTGACTCCCAAATCCACCGATGAGTTTGGAGAACTGGCAAAGGCCTTTAACTGGATGGTTGAAGAGCTTAGGAAAGAAAAAGAGTCGCTGGAAGAGAGTGAGAGGAGGTTCAGGAGTGTTGTTGAGGAGATGGATGGCTGGCTTTTTGAGCTCGACAGCCATTACTGTATCACTTTTGCGTCCCCCAATTTTAGGGACAAGTTCGGAGATGTTCAGGGAAAGCCCGTAAGAGACGTCCTCGAGCATTTTCCCGTTGAGAAGCTCGAATCTGGAAAATTTGAGTACGAAATAATTAAAGACGGAAAAATAACCCCTGTTGAAGTTATCGTAAAAAAGGACGGTGGAACTTACAGATGCCTCGCCAGAGACATCTCTACAAGAAGAAAAATCGAGAGACAGCTTGCCTTCTTCAGAGAGATTCTTGAGCACTCTGTCGATGCCATAGTCATTCTTGATGTTGACAGCAGAATTACGGTGTGGAATCGCGGTGCGGAGATGATGTTTGGCTATACTGCCGAGGAAGCTGTAGGGAAGCCTCTAAACTTCTTAATGCCCAAGGAGCGCTGGCAGCAGTGCACCGAGAACTTCAAGAGAGCAGTTGTTGAGGGACACGTCAAGGACATTGAGGCTCCGAGAATAAGGAAGGATGGAGAGATGATAATAGTTGACCAGACTCTCACCAGCATTCACGATTCCAATGGAGAAGTTATAGGCTTTGTGGCCATAATGAGAGACATAACGAGGAGGAAGAAGGCTGAAATTGAGCTTAAGAACACATGCGAAGAGCTGGAAAGAAGGACGAGAGAAATTCTCGAAGTTCAGAAAGAGCTGCAGCAGCTTGCAAGCATTGTGGAGAACTCCAATGACGCCATTTACTCCGTAAACCTAGAAGGGAAGATAACGAGCTGGAACAGGACTGCCGAAAGACTTTTTGGGTGGAGAAGAGATGAGGCACTGGGGATGCCGGCTTCCAAGCTCCTTCCTGAGGAGATTAAGGGTGAGACGGAGTTCATAATCAGGAGAATAAGGGAAGGAGAGTCTGGACTGAGGTTCGAGACGAGAAGGTTAAGGAAAGACGGAGTGGTCATTGACGTGGAGGTCACAGTTTCTCCACTGCTCAACGAGATGGGAGAGCTTTCAGGAATTTCGATAATTACGAGAGACATTTCAGAAAAGAGGCAGGCAGAGAGGGAGGCAGAGAGGAGAATGCTGAAGTATGAGGTTGAGAGGGGGAGAGTTTACTTCGCTGACAGCTTCGACACGGCGGTGGACGTTATTAACGACCTAATTAGGTGCGGTTACAATGGTAGGGTGATAAGCAGAAGATATCCAGAGGTTCTCGGAATCGAGGAGGGTAACCACCTTATGCTCTCTGCAAAGAAAAGAGACGGCACACTTGAACCTGACCCGGACAGAATATACAGGGAGATTTTGAACATGCCGGGATGGAAGAATGCTGTGCTGCTCGACATCGACTACCTTCTGATAAAGAGGAACTTCGAGGAGGTTTATGAGCTTATACAGAGGCTCAAGGATGTTTTCTTCGTTCTTAACAAGGGGATTCTGGTTGTGTGCACGGAAAGCGAGCTGCTCGGTGAGAGGGAGATGAAGCTGTTGAAGATGGAGTGCTGCGCCATAAAGAGCAAGAAAATTGAGATGCCTGCAGAAATCTACGAAATTCTTAGGTTCGTTTACGCCCAAAACAGAGTGGGGGAGAGGCCTTCAATAAAGGATGTCATGACCAACTTTGGCATAACGAGGAACACGGCCAAAAAGAGGGTGGCGTATCTCGCTGAAAGGGGACTAATCAAAATGATTAAAGATGGAAGAATGAAGGTTCTGGAGGTCACAGAAGAGGGAAGGGAGGTTATGAGGGTAGCATAACACTATTTGACGCTTTTTTTGACGATATTCTAATATTTTGTTAAAACCAAATTATGAATGTGGGATTTGTTGATTTGCGAGTAGTGGACGGTTGAGAGGTGGTGGTATGGCAGAAGAGAGGAGAATTGACTGGTCTTCACTGTGGAAGAAAGAGGACTGGTGGGCTTTCTGGCTTGGAATGCTGCTGTTCGTGCTTTGCCTTGCTACTGCGTACGGTGCGGACATCATGGGATGGGTAGTAAAGTCAAGCACCTGGGTTGATGTTTCAAAAGCCATGGGGCCGACGAGCAAGAACTTTGCCTACCTCGGACCGATTGGCTCCTTTGTTGTATCATGGCTTGTTCTGCTGATTCTCACAACCATCGGCGCTGTAGCGATGGGCTGGAAGGGTGGCAGATTTGCGGCAGCTTTTACAGTGATTTTTGTGATTACATGGCTATGCTGGGTTATCGGTCACAACGCCTACATAGCAGCAACTGACCCAGCAAAAGCGGGAGTGCCGTGGTCGCTGCGCATGACAGGTGAGGCGGGATACATTATAGCCTTGATCGTGGGTCTGATCATAGGAAACTTCTTCAAAGGCTTTGCTGAGTGGCTCAAGGAGGCTGCCAAGCCCGAGTGGTTCATCAAAACTGCCATCGTTCTGCTCGGTGCTGTTGTGGGTATCAAGGCTCCTACGATTCCACCTGAGATTCTGTACAACTACCTCTTCAGAGGTCTCTGTGCAATTTTAGAAGCCTACCTGATTTACTGGGCCCTCGTTTACTGGGTTGCAAGGAGGTACTTCGGCTTCAGCAGGGAGTGGGCTGCTCCGCTTGCGTCGGGTATCTCAATTTGCGGTGTTTCAGCGGCCATAGCAACTGGAGGAGCCATCAGGGCAAGGCCAGTGGTGCCAGTCATGGTTGCATCGCTCGTTATCGTCTTTGCTGTGGTTGAGCTGCTCTTCCTACCTTTCCTTGCCGCAACCTTCCTGCAGCACCAGCCCCTCGTGGCTGGAGCGTGGATGGGACTCGCTGTCAAAACCGACGGTGCTGCCACTGCAAGTGGTGAAGTGGTTGAAGCTCTGATACTGGGCTGGAATCCTGAATACGAACCACTCAAAGGCTGGATTCTCAACGCCGCTGTTACGACGAAGATATTCATTGACATATTCATTGGCGTATGGGCATTCATCCTTGCAGTTGTCTGGGTTTACTGGATCGAGAGAAGGCCGGGAGAGAAGGTGGAAAAGATCGAAATCTGGTACAGATTTCCAAAGTTCGTCATCGGCTACTTCCTGACCTTCGTCATCGTCGCATGGCTCACATCAGCAGCAATCAACGCCTACGCAGCGAGCCTTGGGGTCAGCGTTTCCGAGCTGACCACCGAGCAGTTCAAGGCAGCTTACGCTCCATTCAGCGCTGCAGTCAACGAGATGAACAGCCTCAGGAGGATATTCTTCGCCCTGACCTTCTTCAGCATCGGAGTGATATCCGACTTCTCAGTGCTGCGCAAAGAGGGGCTCGGCAGGCTCGCTTTAGTGTACTTCGTCTGCCTCTTCGGCTTCATCATCTGGATTGGACTGGTCATAAGCTACCTGTTCTTCCACGACGTGCACCTGCTGTTCCTGAAGTGAGGTGGTGAAAATGGCGAGAGAGGAGCCCTGTCCGAACTGCGGAAAGATGGCCGAGATAGTCTCTGAGGGAGACAGAGAGATACTCAGATGTGCAGCGTGCGGAACAGAGAGAGTCATCGTGGGCATGGAGGAGATACTGCCCATAGAGAAAAAGCTGGTCGTAGGAAGCTTGATTCTGGCAATAATACTGCTGGGCATTCTTTACTACATCAGCTACCAGATGATCGCCCACCTTTACACCTAATTTTTTTATTTTGCGGTTATGTGATTTTATGGTGAAGCTCAGTTTCACTCTAAGATTTGGGGATGTCTGGGTTGCAGAGAATGGAGAAATCGTGGCCGAAGGCCACTCTCTGGATGAGCTCGACAGAAACCTTGAGCTTGAGCTGAGGAAGGCTGGCTACAAGGGAAGGGTGGAGGTTTTCATGAAGTTCGACTACTCCACGATTCCCGAATGGATGAGACAGTTCCATCCGCACTACTTCAACAGAATGGTTGTTTTCGATTTAGACTGAATAGGCCTTGTAGCAGGTTCTGCAGGGCTGTGGGAGTGGAGGGAGTTCGGTTGGCAGAGACTGGTGGAGAACCTGAAGGCGTCTCTTAAAGGTGTCTCTGAAACTGCTCTTCAACCACTCCTTAAAGCTGCAGAAGTAAACCTTCGGAACCTCCACATTCCTTCCAATGAACCACCTCGGAATTGTTTCGCTTGCTGTGGGCAGATTGAGGTAAGCGCAGGGAGCAATTCTGCCGTCAACCGCAACAACGCAGTTCTCCACCGGGTTTTCTGCACAGACCAAAGCCTCCTCCATCAGTCTCGGCTTTGCGGTAAAGCCAATTCCCAGCTCCTCCGCCCTCTTTTCAGCCTGCTCCACTGCCTTTTCCACGTCTTTATCAGCCGTTAGTCCAAAAACCTCCTCTCCCACAAGCTCTTTCGAGGGGATGTAATCGAGGTTGTTGGCTATAACCTCATCCGCCCCGCATTCGGCGGCGAAATCGATGAGTTTGGGGAGAGACTCAGTTGTGGATTTCAGCATCATCGTCGCAATCACGATTTTCGGCCTTTTGCCTCTGCTCTCTGAGACAAGCTTTATATTCCCTGCAAGCTTTTCAAGGCTGCATCCCCTCACCCTTTCATGCTGTCTCGCATCACCGCTTGCAACTGAGACGGCAAGAAGGTCGAGCTTCAGGATTGAATCAATGTGGCGGTCAATAAGCAGGCCGTTGGTCGTCAAACCAACTTTGCAGCTTTTTGCAGCAATATCAACCATCTCTTCGATGTTCGGGTTGAGCAGAGGCTCCCCCCAGCCCTGCAGATGGGCGTAATGGAACTTTTTGAAGGGGATGAGCCTGAAAGTTTCCATATTCATGTCCTTGGCTATCCACTCATCGCTAAAGCAGGATTTCGGGCACATCAGGCAGCTAAGCTGACACCTCGTCGAAACCTCAACCTGAACGAAGCCGAGTTTGGGCATAATGGCTGTTGATGGAAAGGTTAATTACTTTTGGTGCCAATTAAACTTCAATGGGCATTGAGGAAATGGAAATTTTAAGGGAGAGAGCTTTCAAGTTCCTTAAAAATGCTGAACAGTTGATTGAATCTGGGGTTTACGATATTGCAGCCTTCAACATCCAGCAATTTGTCGAGCTTTACCTGAAGTACGCTCTTTTCAAAAAAGTTGGCGATTATCCGAAAACGCCCTCGATAAAGCGATTACTCAGGGAGATTGGGAAGGCTTCGGGAAAAATTGATGCTGTTGAGGAGTTCATGAGGGAGAACATAGACAGAATCTCCAATGTGGAGAATGCCTACATAACCTCCCGCTACATTCCATCGGAATTTGAGAGGATAGAAGTTGAGAACATGCTAAAATTGGCGAGGAAAATCCGAGATCTGGTTGATGCCTTATGAGCTTTGATGTTTTCATTGAAACGGCCAGAGAGGAGAGGAAGTACTTCGAGAACTACCGCCACTATGCCAAGATCATAAAGAAGCTGGCCAAAAAAATGCTTGAGGATGCTGAAGTGTACGTTTTCGGCTCGGTTGTTGAGGGCAGACACACTCCAGCGAACGACATCGACATCTTAATCGTATCCAAACATGTTCCAAAAAGAAACGAGGACAGGGCGAAAATTGTTGGGCAAATTCTCAAAGATATTGACGTCTTTGCCCCCTTCGAAATACACCTCGCAACTCCTGAGCTGTTTGAAATCTACAGAAAATTTGCAAAGAAAATGGAAAAGGTTTAGCGATTCAGCAGCCCGACCCACTTCCTTGTCATAGCAACGGTCTTCGACGTTTTCATAACCACTTTCTCCGGAAACAGTCCTGTGAGAAAGTTCTTCAGGAAGGTTCTCTCCGATGCGCCTACTATTACCAAATCAAAGCTCTCCGCCTCTCTCGCCACGACGTCAGAGGGGGAGGAGCTGATGGCAAATTCCCTTTCCACGTTAAGCCCATTCAAAATCTCCATAGCCTCTTCAAACACTTTCTCCGCCTTTTCCCTCTCCTTTTCCGAGCTTCCGACGTAAAGCAGCTTAATCCTTCCGCTCTTGTCCTCAACCAAAGCCCTTGCAATCTCGTAACCAAGCTTGGCGTGCGGTCCGCCAATTGTGGAAATCAAAACGTCCCTGAATTCGGGAATCTTCTCTCCCGGTTCAAATCGTATCACCACAACATCGCATTTCGCCTTCAAAAGCACAGGGTCGATGGTGCTGCCAAGAACGACGTCCCTCCTGAAGGTTCTGCCTCTCCATCCCATGACGATCATGTTGGCCTTCCACTCTTCAGCGGTGCTGAGAATCGCTTCCGAAACGCTGTGGCTCACCTTTACCACCCCGCCCGAGGGAACGCTGAGGTTCATAAGTCCCTCAACAAGCTCCTTGGCCTTCTTCACATCTTTAGCTGGAGCAGATATTGGAGTTTGCTGAGGAAGCCTCACGGTGTTGAGAATGACAACCGCCCCCTTCTTCTTCCTCGCTATTAACTCAGCAAACCTAACGAGCTTTTTAGCAATTACCGGATTTGCAACGGGAACGAGAATCGTGTACTCCATTTTCTCCACAGGTTTTTCGGTGAAGACCGTCATTACTTCCTCTTCCTCCCTCTTCTCCAGCTCCTTTTCGGAGTAGGCAAAGTAGAAGAAGGAGCCGAGGAACATCCACGCAATTGTGATCAGGAAAACACCCTCTCCGTGTTCAACCTGCGTTATGAGGAAGTATGAGACGACTGCGAGCAGAGCCGCGGCAATGGCTGGAAGTACCGGCACGAGCGGAAGGCGGAAGGCGCTCTGAATGTCCGGCCTCCTCAGGCGGAGAATGATGAGCGTGACGTTAACAGCGAGAAAGAGGATTATGAACATCAGGCTTGCCGCAGATGCTACCGCCTCAATTGGAGCGAGAGAAGCTGCGGCGATTATAATATAGCTGAAAAAGATGGCGTAGTGTGGGGTTTTGGTTCTCTCGTTTATCGCTGAAAGAGAGCGGTGTAGGTAGCCGGAGCGGCTTAAAGCAAAGATTACCCTCGAGGAGGAGTAAATTGTGGCGTTCATTGCGCTTATGGTTGAAATCAGCCCTCCTGCCAGAATCATCCACCCGCCAAGGGGCATGATGCTGTCCGCAACCTTGACAAGGCTCAGCTCCGCCAGCTGGCCGAGATACATCCAGCTCGGCACATCAGCCCTAACAGCCCCCAGAAGAGAGAAGGCAATGAGAATGTAAATGGCAACTGCAACCCACAGCGAAACGACTATTGCTTTGGGAATGTTCTTCTCGGGGTCCTTAACCTCCTCACCGCTCTGGACGATTATCTCAAAGCCCTCGAAGGCAATGAAGGTCAGCCCCATTGCCGCAAGCACCCCTGCGAAGCCTGTGGGGAAGAAGGGTGTGAAAGAGCTTTGCCAGTCAGGATAGCTCAGCATTTTGATGATTCCAAACCCTGCAAATACGAGAAGAATGAGAACCTTCAAAACCGTCACTAGGCTGCCGAGAAATCCGCTCTCCTTAGCCCCCCTGTAGTTAACATAGGCAAGAAAGCTGACCATCGCCAGCGACGAAATCTTCGCGGTCAAAACGTGAGGTAGAGGTAAACCAACAAAGCCAACAAGCATCTCCGCAAAAAAGGCTCCGAAGGTCACCGCGTAAAGGGCACAGGCGATGGTGTGAGCGGCCCAGTCAATCCAGCCCGCCATGAAGCCAGCATAATCCCCCACGCCTCCTTAATCCACAGATACCCTCCTCCAGCCTGAGGCATCGCTGAACCAAGTTCCGCATAGGCCAAGCCCGTGAGAGTTGCGATTATTCCGTTGAGAAAGAATGCAAGAATGATAGCGGGCCCTGCAATACCCGCTGCGATACCAGTAAGAGCGAAAACGCCAGCACCAATCATGCCGGCGATTCCAATCATTGTTATGTCGAAGAAGGAGAGGTCCCTGCTGAGCGAAACCTGAACCTGCATTAGGGCTTGTAAGGTTACGGAGATATAAGCTTGCCGATTTGAAAATCCAAAATGGAAAAGAGATCAGTAGGGGGTCGCCCAGCTCTCGTCGTCCTTGTAAACTTTCTCGTCTATTATCATCTCTCCCTCTACGATGGGCTTGGGCTCCTTCACGGCCTCAATTCTGAAAAGAGTTGAGTTGTACCAGTTGAAGTCCACCTTCGCCTGCAGATGCCTCACGATTGGCAGCTTCTCCTGAAATCTGAAGAAGTTCTTCTCATCCTCAGGATAAACGTTGAACCTCCTCCTGAGGTCAGTGATGATGAAGCCCATGTCGTGAATCATCCTCTGAATCTCGTACCATTTCCTTCTCGAAGCTTCAAGGGTTGTTATGCCGAAGTATCCAGCTCCACCAACGCCCTTAAGCGTTGAAACCCCCCTCGAAAGGAAGAGCTTCAATCCGGGGATTGTCTCTACCGGATCGGTGACGAAGACGTCAAACTTCCTTTTGAGCTCGTCCGGAAAAGCCTGCTGGACGTCATAAACAAAGGCCTCAACGTTGAGGCTATACTCCTCAGCCACCCTGTTTATGAAGTTGATTAGCCTCTCATCGATGTCCACAACAGCAACCTTCTCAGGCATCCCCGTCAGCGATGCGGCAATGCCGAATAGATCATCATCGCCGACGACAAAAATTCTGCCATTCAAATCTCCTCTGTCGTAAACGAACTCAACTCTCCTTATCACACCTTCAAGGCTGATGAATCCCTGATCATAGACTTCAATGGTTTCGGGGCGGTCCTTGGCTATTTCGGAGTACTTCTGCAAAATTTCCTTAAAATAGGGGTTGATTGAAAGCCCCGTACCCTCACAGCACTCACACTCAACATCTCCGCAGAACTTTAGCCTCTCTTTCTCGGCAACCTCCCTGCCCTTCTCGGTAATCCTCACTTTCCCGCTCTCAACTTCAATCAGCCCCTCATCCCTCAAAGAGTTGAGGAGTTCAAAGAACTCCCTCAGCGATGCATCCTGATAGTAAATTAGCTCGTAAACGCTTCTTTCTCCTCCAAGGAGCTTTACCAGTATCTGCCTGACAATCCTGTCCATTTTACCCCCTGTCAAGAACGTAGTGGCGATAGGATTCTGGCTTGAACTTCTCAAGGAACAGCTTAAAGGCCTTCTCGACCTTGCTTGTATCACCGCACGTGAAAATGTCGAGGTTAACAAGCCCGTATTCAGGCCATGTGTGTATAGAAACGTGGCTTTCAGCAATCAAAACAATCCCCGTAACGCCGTGGGGATTGAACTGTTTGTAAACGCTGCCTACTTTCGTAAGCTCTGCTTTATCCACCACCTCCTCCACAATGGAGCGTACCACCTCCTCTTTGGCGATAAGCTCCTCCTTCACCCCGTACAGTTCTGCGATAATATGCCGACCGACTATCATCGCCATCACCCTCCATTTTTTCTCACCTCCTGAAGGAAATATCCAAATTCGGAGCGTTTTCCAACTTTTATGCCAGATTCTATCAGGGTTGGTCTATTTGTAACGAAACCACACGAATCTGGCTGGAAATAATCTCATGTCCTTTGACATTTAAATTTTTCGACGATTTTAAACAGTTTTCATACGGGAAAATTCGAGCTAAAAAGCTATCAAAAGGCTGTTTTGGAAAATTTCTGTTATATTTTAATTGGTTTGGTTGAAAACTGGATTTTTAACTCCTTTTCGCGCCAGTTGGGAGAAAAATATATATTTATTGTTCAAATAATTTAATAAGTCTTGGCTAGAGCCGCCAATCTACCTTCTCTGCCACAAACAACACACTTACCCTCAGGCTCCAAATCCAACCAGTCTGGCACCTCCTCAAACCATCCGAGGAGGCTCTTTCCATGCTCTTCGACGCTGTGTCCGCAGTCCTCATCGCTGCAAAGATGGACCGCTACTACTCCGCCCCATTCTTCAATTTCGCCTGTATTTTCAACAAACTTCACTTTCTCTGCCATCCTTTCCGCTGCTGCATTCCTCAGCCTCTGCTTGAGCTCTCTTGCCCACTCCAGAACCTTGCCCTCATCTACCTCATCCAGCGGAACCTCAAACTTCCTTTTTTCATCCCTGAAAGAAACCACCGCAACCCCCTTCTCCGCATCCCTCGGCCCTATTTCAAATCTTATGGGCACGCCCTTAAGCTCCCACTTGTAGTACTTCGCCCCCGGCCTGTCCTCCCCTTCATCAAGAACGACTCTGAAGGCCTTCAGCTTCTCAGCCAGCTTTCTGCAAGCTTCCATTACCGCCTCTTCCTTCCCCTTGTAGAGAATTGGGATTATGACTATCTGCACTGGTGCAACCTCAAAGGGCAGCACAAGGCCAAGGTCGTCTCCGTGGACGCTTATCAAAGCTGCAATGCATCTCTCCGAAATTCCATAGCATGTCTGGTGGGCGTAGTAGTGCTCGCCGTTGGGCGCTTCATACTTTATGTCAAAGGTTCTGGCGAAGTTGTCGGCTAAATGGTGAACCGTGCCTATCTGCAGTGTTCTGCCGTCGGGCATTATTGTGTCGAATGCTATTGTGTACGCCGCTCCCGGAAACTTGTCCCACTCGGGACGGCGGATGACCATGTAGGGAATGGCAAGGAAATCATAAAACTCTTTATAGAAGCCTATGGCCTTCTTAACGTGCTCCGCTGCCTCTTCAAAGTCTTTGTGCACGGTGTGTGCCTCTTTGAAGGACGTGATCTCCCTCAGCCTGATGAGCGGTCTCGTGTGCTTCGTTTCGTAGCGGAAGGTGTTTACTATCTGGTAAACCTTCAAAGGCAAATCAGCGTGGTTTCTCACCCAAAGTCTGAACATTGGATACATTGCAGTCTCGCTTGTCGGCCTCAAAGCAAGCTTAACGTCAAGGGGCGTTAGTCCGCCGTGGGTAATCCAGTAAACCTCGTCCTCAAAGCCCTTTATGTGCTCTCCCTCCTTGCCAAGCTCGGTCTCAGGGATGAGGGCGGGGAAGTAAACCTCATCATGCTCCCTGTCCATAATCTCTCTCAGCTTTGAGTAAACGAGCTGCCTGATTTTGAAGCCGAATGGGAACCATACGTAAAGCCCCTTAACCGGATACCTGACGTCCATTATCTCTGCTGTCTGAATGACCTCGTGATACCACTCTGAGAAGTTTTCCTTCGATGGAAGAGTCATCAGAATTGGGAGTGGGCTGCAATATTTATTAGTTTTTGAGTTGCTTGAGGAGTTGTTTTTTGAACTATGCCAAAAGTTGGCTAGACTCCCAAGAATGCAAAGTGCTAACGCCAACAAGCGAATCCGGTGATGTCCAAAAGAGTGGAAAATGTCCTTAAAAGCGACTTTGGTTTTTGAAAATCTAAAAACTGTCCTTTTAAAACTAAAATCATTATCCAAGGTCTGATAAATTTTTGAAATTCTGATTTTCAATTTTATGCCAATTAAAGCTCTTTTTTCTGCGTAAAAAGCATTTAGAATGTTTATCAACATTAGATAAAAAATTGGGCTGACACGAAAGTTTTTTATACAAAATGGATTGATTGTGTTCTGTGGTTGGCTACGCTGTCGAACTTGAGGGCATTTCAAAGAGCTACGACAGCACTACGGTGCTCGAAGACATAAATCTCAGGATTCAGCAAGGTGAGTTCTTCTCCCTGCTTGGCCCAAGTGGTTCCGGGAAAACCACAATCATACGGATAATTGCGGGACTTACCTTTCCCGATCAGGGTTTTGTGAGGATTAACGGGGAGGATTGCACCTCTTTACCGCCCTACAGGCGCAACGTCGGTATGGTGTTTCAGAATCTCGCCCTCTTCCCCCATCTTAACGTTTTTGAAAACGTCGCCTACGGGTTGAGGCTGAGAAAGATTCCCGAAGGTGAGATAAAGGATAGGGTTTACCGCTACCTCGAACTCGTCAACCTCGACCCTGAGATTTACGCAAAAAGGAAGGTAGAGCAGCTATCTGGAGGGCAGCAGCAGAGGGTTGCAATTGCGAGGGCTCTGGTTACCGAGCCTTCCATCCTGCTCCTCGACGAGCCGCTCGGCGCTCTGGATTTAAAGATAAGGCAGCACATGATTTCCGAACTTAAAAGAATCCAGAAGACGCTGGGAACGACCTTCATTTACGTCACCCACGACCAGAGCGAGGCTTTGCTGCTTTCCGACAGGTTGGCCGTCCTCAATGAAGGCAGAATCCACCAGATTGGGACGCCAAGGGAAATCTACGAGAGGCCAAAAACGAGGTTCGTCGCCTCATTCATAGGCGAAACCAACTTTCTGGAGGCAAGGGTCGTGAACGGAGAGGTCATCACCGAAATCGGAAAGGTGAGGGTTTTCGGCCTTGATGGGGCGAGGGAGTTCTGCATATCCATCCGCCCTGAAAAGCTTAAAATCAACCAGCAGGCTGAGAACACCTTTGAGGCTGTCGTTGAGGAAATTGGCTACCTCGGAAGCTTTTTGATGCTGAAGCTGAGGGCTGGCGATGTTGTAGTGAAGGCCTTCGCCCCGCCGCAGGAAAATGTTAGGGAAGGGGAAAGGGTGATTGTTGGTTGGGATAGTAGGGATGCGGTAATCTTGGAGGCATGAAGAAACTATCCCTCCCCTCAATCATCTTCCTTCTCGCTTTCTTCTACATTCCATTCGCCATCGTCATACTTTACGCTTTTGGCTATCCCGAATTCACGCTAAAGCACTTCAGAGACGTGCTCAATCCTCTTTACGCCAGCTACATCCTCAACTCAGCCATCATCGCCTTTCTGACCACAGCAATCTGTCTTGCAATTGCCTACCCCGTTGCGTACTACATAGCCCTTAAGGCCGGAAAGTGGAAAAATGCCCTGCTCATCGCGGTAATACTGCCCTTCTGGATTAGCTTTCTCCTCAGAACATACGCCCTGATGACGATTCTCTCGAAGCTGGGCATAATGTTCACCTTCACCGCGGTGATGGTTGGAATGGTTTACGACTACCTTCCCTTTATGATCCTGCCCCTATACACCGCAATGGAAAGGATGAACGTCTCGACAATCGAGGCTTCATACGTGCTCGGCGCAGACCCGATAAAAACCTTTTTAAAGGTGGTAATGCCTCTCTCAAGGCAGGGGATGATTGCAGGCATTTTTCTCGTTTTCGTTCCGGCCCTCGGCGAGTTCGTCGTACCAGCGATGCTTGGCGGGGTTTCAGCATCCACGCTCGGAACGCTCACGTGGGAGCTATTCATCAGATACCACAACTGGTGGAAGGGCTCTGCTCTCTCGGTCATTTACCTGGCTGTTGTGTTTGCCTTCACAGCTTACTATATAAAGAGGGCGGGGAGGCTGGAGCTATGATTCTGAGGGCTTTCACCATTGCAGTCTTCGCCTTCCTCTACATCCCCATCGTGATCATGATAGCCCTCTCCTTCTACGATGACGGCTTTACGCTGAGGAACTATCAGGCCCTTCTGGAGGACAGGGAGATTGTCAGCGCATTCTTCAACAGCATAGGCGTCGCCTTGCTGTCCACCATCATCTCTGTAATTCTCGGAACACTCGCGGCTTACGCCTTCATGCGAGATCAGATCTCATTCAGCGCCCTTTTCTACCCTCCGATAATAATACCCGAAATCACGGAGGCCGTTTCGCTTTTGCTCTTTTTCATAGTTCTCGGCTTCCCCCTCGGCTTTTACTCAGTCCTGATAGGCCACACCGCCTTCAACATAGCCTTCGTTTTCGTGATAGTTTCGGCAAGAGGCGCTAACCTCAGAAGGGAGTTCGAGGAAGCCTCGTACATACTCGGAGCCAACGAGTTTCAGACCTTCAGGAAGGTAACTCTGCCACTTCTCATGCCCGGAATAATCGCAGCTTCGCTCATAGCCTTCACTCTCTCATGGGACAACTTCATAAAGACCGTATTCACCACCGGGCCGGGATTCGAGACTCTCCCGTTAATCATATGGTCTCAGGCCGCGAGAGGTGTTGTAAGCCCTACAATAAACGCCCTCGCCTCTCTGATGATTGTAATCTCCCTTCTTCTGTCTTATATTTACGTCAGAATCACTGTGAGCGAGAGGTAAATTATTTATTCAGCTTCCATCACTTCAATCTATGCCAAGACTGACGAGAAGGCGTTTTATCGGTCTTGCTGCTGGAGTGGCGGGAATGACGCTTTTTGGAGGCCTGAGAATGCCAAAAGCCAGAGCCGCGGAGAACAGCCTTAAAATCTGGAACTGGAGCTACTACATTGATGAGGCTTTACTCGATGAATTTGCAGCCCACGCAGGAATTCCAAGGGAGAGCATAGTTTACGATGAATATGACGACCCAAACGTCGTCCTTTCGAGGCTTGAGGCTGGGAAGAGCGGATACGATGTTGTCATCATCCCCGACTACATCCTTGACGTGGCGATAAAGGAGGGATTGCTCATGGAGCTTAACAAGAGCCTGATTCCCAATTACCCTCACCTTGACGAGAAGTTCAAATCAACTCCCTACGACCCGGAAGGCAGGTACAGCGCTGTTTACATGTGGGGCACGACTGGTTTCGGATACAGATCCGATTTGGCGGAGAAGGTCACAACCCTCAGGCAGATTTTTGACCCCGACTACGGCTACCTGAAGAAGTACAGCAAGAAGATAACGATGCTTGAGGAGCCGATTGAGGTTATACTGGCGTGCAAGGCCTTTCTCGGCAAAAGCGTTGACGATTGGAGCGACGAGACGATGCAGGAGGTTAAGGAAGCTCTTATAAGACAGAAGCCCTATCTCGCAGCCTACGCCGGAGCAAACGTTTACGTTGAGGGGCTGAAGAACGGAAGCATCTACGTAGCCCACGCCTACAACGGAGACATCGTAAGGCTTCAGGATGAGGAGGGAGTTGATCAGGCGAGCTTTGCAATTCCGGAGGAGGGCGGAACGATATGGACGGACAACATGTGCATTCCGAAAGATGCCGAGAACGTGGAGCTTGCTCACGAGTTCATAAACTTCATGCTCGACCCTGAGGTCTCAGGCAGAAACTCTGACTACATAAAGTACGCCTCACCCGTAAAAGAGGCGAGAAACTACGTCAGCGAGGAGGTGCTTGAAAACCCGGCAGTTTACGTTCCCGAAGACCTGATGAAGAAGCTTTGGTTCACACCTCAGCTGGATGAAGAAGCGAGGAGGAAGATAGAAAATCTCATGATTGAGGTTAAGGCCAGCACAGTAAAGCCTGAAGGAGGCATTCCGGGATTTGAGGTCGGTGCAGCCTTAACGGCTCTCGGTGGATCATCTCTTATCAGAAAGTTTAGGTGACTTTTACCTCTTTTTTGCCATACTATAGCAAAAAGCTTAAATACACTTCGCGGGATTAATCCCACATGGTGGGAGCAGGTGATGGACTTTGGGTTTGTTGATTCGTTGAAGGGAGCAAGCAAAAGAGGTAAGAACGCAGTCATTGCCGAGGTTAAGGTTCGATCCCCCATACACGGCGATTTGCTTAGAGGGAGGAGGATTGAGGACATCTTGAGGGCCTACGAAAAAGCTGGTGCAGCGGCGATTTCGTACATAACAGCAGAGCAGTTCAGCGGAAATTTCGAGACGCTGAAGAAGATTGTTGGGCTTACCGATCTGCCCGTTCTGAGGAAGGACTTCATAAGGGGCAGAAAGGAGGTTGAAAGAACTGCTGAGGTTGAGGCTGCAGCTTTGCTGCTCATAGCGAGGCATCTGAAGGAGAGAACTGCGGAAATGGTTGATTTTTGCTTCGAGCACGGCATCGAGCCTCTGGTTGAGGTTCATCACGCTGAGGATTTGGTTTACGCCGAAAACGCAAGGGCTGTGCTGATAAACAACCGCGACATTGACCGCATGGAGAGGGATGGGGGAAGCATAGATGTCACAGCAAAAATTGCCGAAAAAATCAGGGCTTTCAAGGTTAGCGGGAGCGGAATTGGCAGCGTGGAAGATTTGCTCTTTGTTCTGCAGTATGTGGATGCAGCCCTCATAGGGACCGCCTTCATGATGGCTGAGAACACCGAAGAATTTGTCAGACAGTTTGTGGAGGCGAGAAGATGATAGAGGATGTTTTGAGGGGGCTGGACTTCGATAAGGCCTACGAGCTCGCAAAAACGCTGCCCGAACTTGATGAAATCAAGATTGCAGCAGTTCTCGCAGCTCTGGAGGCTAAGGGCTACGGTGCAGAGGTAATCGCCGGGTTCGCGAAGGGGGTTGCAGAGAAGTCCAAAATCGAGATCGGCAAGGTTATGGACACCTGCGGGACGGGAGGAGACAAAACGAGCTCGATAAACGTAAGCACGGCTGTTGCTATTGCGCTGTCAACAGTCCATCCCGTTGCAAAGCACGGAAACAGAGCAGTCAGCTCCAAAAGCGGTTCGGCTGACGTTCTGGAAGCTCTCGGTGTGAGAATTGAGATGGATGAAGAGAGGGCGAGGAAAATGATTGCCGAAACCAACTTTGCCTTCCTCTTCGCCCCCCTTTACCACAAAAGCTTTGCAAGGGTTGCCGCTGTGAGAAGAAATCTGGGGATACGGACGATTTTCAACGTCACTGGGCCTTTAACCAACCCCGCAAGGCCTGAGGTGCAAATTGTCGGTGTGGCGAGTGAAATTCTGCTGGTTGAGGTTGCAAAGGCTATGTCGCTGCTCGGCAGAAGAGCGGTCGTGGTTTATGGCAGCGGTATGGACGAGGTCAACCCTAACAGCTCAACTGACATCGCCGTTGTTAATGGCGGAGTTGAGAGGCTTAAACTTGAGCCGGAGGATTTCGGCATCGAGAGGTGCAGAGTTTTGCCATGCAGCAGCAGCGGGGAGTCGGCTGAGAGGATAAGGGCTGTGTTCAGCGGAAAGGGGCTGAAGGAGGACAGAAGGCTCATTGCCATAAACTTTGCAACCGCACTGTTTGCCCTCGGCTATGAGGACCTGAAGGAGAACGTTGAGATTTTTGAGGAAAAGGTTCAGAGCGGGGAGCTTGCGAGAAAGCTGGAGGAAATCGCATGCAAAAGCACGAGTATGTAAACCCGGTGAAGCTCTACTCAGCCATAAGAGACGAGAAATTTCCGTTCATTCTCGAATCCGCGGAGAAGAGCGGCAGGGCGAGATACACATACATATCCTTCAACCCCCTCTACACGGTAAGGGTCGGCAGCAGAACCAGGGTTGATGGGGAGGTTATTTCAAAAATCTCGGACCCCTTCGATGCGCTGAATGAGATTCACGTTAAGGGATTGCTTGTCGGCTACGTTGCCTACGAGGCGGTGAAGAACTATATTGGCAAGAAGCCCCAAACCCCGTCGGTTTTTGGCTGCTACGATGGTTACTTCGTTTACGACCACTACCTGAGAAAGCTCTTCAGCGTAAACGTTGAGAACGCGGATAAGATTGTCGAGAGGGCGAAGAGGGTAGAGGTTGAGCAAGTGAGGGGGAATTCGGAGGTCCTGAGGGCCGGAAGCAGGGAGAAGTTTGAGAAGATGGTAGAGAGAGGGAAGGAACAGATTTTCGAGGGCGAGGTTTACCAGATTGTGCTTTCAAGGGAGTATGTTGTTGATACGGATTTGAGCCCTTTCCAGATGTATCTGAATTTGAGGGAGACGAATCCGAGCCCCTACATGTTCCTGCTTGAGTTCGACAGGGCCCTGATCGGCTCAAGCCCGGAGACGATGGGAAGGGTTGAGGGAAACAGCTTCATAATCAACCCGATTGCCGGAACCGCCAGGAGGGAGGCGGGAAGGGAGAAAGAGATTGCTGAAAAGCTCCTCAGCGATGAGAAGGAGAGGGCTGAGCACGTCATGCTTGTTGACCTAGCCAGAAACGACGTGAGGAAGGTTTGCAGAGCAGGGAGCGTTAGAGTTTCGAGGTTCATGGAGGTTGTGGAGTATCCGAGCGTTCTGCACATCGAAAGCGAGGTTGTTGGAGAGCTGAAGGCGGGAGTGACGCACTTCGACGCTATGAAAGCCACCTTTCCCGCAGGAACCGTTACCGGAGCGCCGAAACTGAGGGCGATTGAGCTCATAGACGAAATTGAGGGGGATTGCAGAGGGGTTTACGCTGGTGCTGTTGGCTACTTCAGCGAGAATGTTTCTGATCTGGCCATTGCAATCAGGATGATTGAGTTCGACGGAAAGGCGAGGATAAGGGCAGGTGCGGGGATAGTTGCGGACTCCGTTCCTGAAAGGGAGTTTTTCGAGACGGAAAACAAGATAGCGAGGGTTTTGAGGGCGGTTGGGCTATGATAGTCGTTGTTGACTGTAAGGACTCCTTCGTTTACAATCTCGTGGAGTACATCTCTCTGTTCGACAAGGTAAGGGTTGTTGAGAAGGAGAGTGCTGGATTGCTGAGAAAAATGAGCTTTGACGGTGTGGTGATTTCCCCCGGACCGGGAAAGCCGGACAGGAGCCTTGAATTCGTCTTTAAAATGGGCGTTCCTGTGCTCGGCGTCTGCCTCGGCCATCAGATGATTGCGGAGGTTTTTGGAGGGAAAGTGGGGAGGGTTGAGCCCGTTCACGGCAAAACTTCACTTGTTGAGCATGACGGCAGAGGGATTTTTAAAGGGGTGAGAAATCCGCTCAGGGCGGGGAGATATCACTCACTCGCCGTTCTTGAACCGCCAGAAGGCTTTGAGGTGTGTGCAAAAAGTGAAGATGGAGTGGTGATGGGCTTGAGGAGGGGTAAAATACACGGCGTGCAGTTCCATCCGGAGAGCGTGCTTACAGAGGACGGTGTGAGGATGATTAGGAACTTCGTGGAGATGTGCCATGATGGTTAAGGTTTGCGGTGTTAAAAGCCTGAAGGAGCTTGATGCTGTGGAGAGGTATGCAGATTTCACCGGGGTTGTTGTTAAAAGCGATTCAAAGAGGTGCGTGGAGCTTGATGTGGCTAAAGAGCTTATCGGGAGCTCATCCATTCCGGTTTTTGCGGTGTCAACTGCAAGCAGCTACGCGGAATGGGAGGAAATTCTCGCAAAGACGGAATGCAGCTTCGCCCAGGTTCACTCCGAAATGCCGCTGGAGGATTTTGAGAGGCTGAAGGCGGAGGTTAAGGTCATGAAGGCCTTTATTGTTGAAGGCCCGGCTGAAAAGATCGCTGCCAAGATTGAACTCTACTCCCCTCACCTCATTCTCCTCGATTCGGGGTGCGGGAGCGGAAAAACTCACGACTGGAATGTTAGCAAGGCTCTGGCGGAGAGATACGGCGTTTTTCTGGCCGGAGGGCTTAATTTGGACAACGTGAGGGAGGCGATAAGGTTCGTGAGGCCCATGGGCGTTGACGTCTCGTCCGGAGTGGAGAGAGACGGGCTTAAGGATGAGATGCTGGTTAGAGAATTTGTCAGGAGGGCGAAAAATGAAGTTCGGTGAGTTTGGCGGAAGATTTGTTCCGGAGGTTCTTATTCCACCTCTGGAGGAGCTTGAAAAAGCTTATGACAGGTTTAAGGATGATGAGGAGTTCAAAGCAAGGCTGGAATACTACCTCAAAAGCTACGCGGGGAGGCCAACTCCCCTCTACTTTGCAGAGAATCTCAGCAGAGAGCTTGGAGTGAAAATTTACCTGAAGAGGGAGGATTTGCTTCACGGCGGGGCGCACAAAATCAACAACACAATCGGCCAGGCTCTGCTGGCCAAATTCATGGGGAAGAAGAGGGTTATCGCAGAAACCGGCGCTGGGCAGCATGGTGTGGCAACGGCAATGGCGGCAGCCCTTCTTGGACTGGAGGCGGAGATTTACATGGGGGCTGAGGATTACGAGAGGCAGAAGATGAACGTTTTCAGGATGGAGCTGCTTGGGGCGAAGGTTACAGCAGTAGAGAGTGGAAGCAGAACGCTGAAGGATGCGATAAATGAGGCCCTTCGGGACTGGGTTGAGAGCTTCGAGCACACCCACTACCTCATCGGCTCGGTTGTGGGGCCACATCCTTTCCCCACCATCGTGAGGGACTTTCAGGCCGTTATCGGGAAGGAGGCGAGGAGGCAGATTATTGAGGCTGAGGGAGGGATGCCGGACGCCATCATCGCCTGCGTTGGAGGGGGCAGCAACGCCATGGGAATCTTCCATCCCTTCCTGAACGATGACGTTAGGCTGATAGGTGTTGAGGCTGGCGGGGAGGGGATTGAGAGCGGCAGGCATTCAGCATCCCTTACAGCGGGAAGTAAGGGTGTGCTTCACGGCATGCTGTCCTACTTCCTGCAGGATGAGGAGGGGATGATGCTCGACACCCACAGCGTTTCTGCCGGGCTTGACTATCCCGGAGTTGGGCCTGAGCATGCCTACTTGAAGGAGACAGGGAGGTGTGAGTACGTAACGGTGAACGATGAGGAGGCTTTGAGAGCATTCAAGACGCTTTCAAAGCTTGAGGGGATAATTCCCGCCCTGGAATCTGCTCACGCCATTGCCTACGCGATGAAAATGGCTGAGGAGATGCAGAGAGACGACGTTCTGGTGGTGAACCTTTCTGGCAGAGGGGATAAGGACATGGACATCGTGAGGAGGAGGTTGGCATGATTGACAGGTCGCTGATAGTTTTCTTCACGGCCTGCTATCCAACTGCTGAGAAAACTGTTGAGTTCATGCTCACTGCCGCTGAATCCGGTGCTGACGTTATCGAGCTTGGTGTGCCCTTCAGCGACCCGGTGGCTGACGGCAAAACAATTCAGGAGTCCTACGTCAGGGCTCTGAGGAACTTCAGGGTTGAGCGGGTTTTCGAGATTGCGAAGGCCTTCAGGGCTGAGTCGGACAAACCGCTCGTGCTGATGAGCTACTACAATCCAATCTACCGCAGGGGTGTGGAGAGCTTTGTGGAGAAAGCCTACTCCTCAGGGATAGACGCCATGCTCGTTGTTGACTTGCCCTACGACGAGGCCGGAGACTTTGTGGAGGTTTGCAGCAGAACTGGGATGAAGAACGTTTTTCTGGCTGCTCCAAACACGCCTGAAGATAGGCTGAGGGCGATGGACGAGCTTTCAGCTTTCGTTTATCTGGTTTCGACCTACGGTGTTACGGGAGAGAGGGACAGAATCTCCCCGCTTGCCTTTGAAGCGCTGAAGAGGGCTAAGGGCATCTGCAGGAAGCCAGTAGCTGTCGGATTTGGGGTGTCAAAGGCCGATCATGTGAGACAGCTAATCAGCGCGGGGGCGGATGGGGTTGTTGTTGGAAGCGCCTTTGTTCGGCTGATAAATGAGAAAGGGGAGCGTGCAACTGAGGACATAAGGGCTCTGACAGAGAACCTGAGAAGCGGTTTGGTTTGACTCCTTGACAGCAAGCACCAAAAATTTTTTATTTCTAATGCTATTGCACAACGTATGGTAACAAAAAGAAGTCTTTTGAAGCTGTACCTTCTCGGAATAGTTACCCTCGGAATATACTTCATCTACTGGCTGGTTATGGTGAAGAGGGAGCTGAACAGTCTCGGAGCCAACATTCCGACATGCTGGCTTCTGATAATTCCGATAGCAAACATATACTGGCTTTACAAATTTGCGGAAGGATTCGTAAAGGTCCTGAAGCCGGGAGAGAGCGCTGTGCTGTACTTCCTACTCTTCTGGTTGGTCAGCATCATCATGCCGGCAATAGTTCAGTCCGAGCTGAACAAGCTTGCGGAGCGCGGCGGGTAATTTTACCGATGCTGCTCGACTTGCACTCTCAAATTAAGAGTTTCACCATGGTATATTAACAGATGCGCTCAAGCTGAAACATGGGTGAGGATGCAGTAAGGCTGGGAGAGCTGGCCTTAAAACTTGAAAGGTATCGATACAATGTAGCACTGGCTACAACTTGGGCAATTTTTGGGATGGTCTTTGGATCCATGATAACGCTGGCCAGCAGTTTAATGCTTCTCGGTCTTGGATATGAGGTTCACTGGCACTACTAACAATAGCCGGAATATTCAGCGGATGCATTTTTCTTAGATTCTTCCGAAGATATATACCTCTGGAAGGTGAAATTAAAAGAAGGTGGCAAATTGGAGCTGCTTTACTCTTCATATTCACTTCTTCCCTTAGCCATCAAAGCAACGGCTTTCTACTTTAGCACCGTCTGGTACCCCTCCCTTGGCTTCGGACTGTTATTTTGTGGGTTATACATCGGGAAGGTTGGAGACGTAATCAGGAGCATGCCTTACTCAGGAATTCTAATTATTCTGAGCTCCACAATTCTCATACCGCTCTCCTATTTATTTTCAGAGAAATGACTGAGGGGGAATTGTCAAAAGCTGGAGGTGTCGATTGGGGCAGCTTAAGCACGCATCTGTCGAGATTGGAGAAGAAGGGTTATGTGGAGAGGAGAAGGGTTATTACGAACAAGGGTGTGAGGACCATTGTAAAAATCACTGAAACCGATACAAAGCATACGTGTTAAAAAGCTCAAAAAACTGATTGAGAGTGCAGAAAGTGAGCCTCCAGACTTTTTTAATCTACGCCCCTGAGCTCCTCAAGCAGCTTGCACGCCTGACATATTCGCCTTGGTGTGGGCTCACCGCACCTCTCACACCTGTTGAGGTCAATCTGCGGATAAATCTCCTTGAGACAGGGAATTAGCTTTTCAAAGCTGCTCATGACCGAGAACTTCCTCCCCGGATACTTATTCTCGAAATCGTATAGGAAATCCCTGACAGCAGCCCTCACTGGGAAGTGGCTGTAGGGGCACTCGTCGAAGTCCATAGGAAGCTCATGCAAAAATCCGTAAACCACAACCTCCTTCTCGTAAACGTAGCGGAAGGGCTTGATCCTCACAACCAAACCTTCCTGAACCCTCTGCGGAACAAGCCTTGCCATCCTCTCCATGTCCGCATTGAGGAAGTTTAGCAGAATGGTCTGAGTTTCATCGTCAAGGTTGTGGCCCGTTGCAAGCTTCGTCGCTCCCATCTCCCTCGCTGTTCTGTTCAGCAGATACTTTCTGAAGACTCCGCAGTAGGTGCAGGGCTTCTTGTCCCCCCTCTTCACCATCTCATCCAACGTCATTCCAAAGTTCTCCTCAAAGGAGACCACGAGATGCTCCATGCCAAGCTGCTCGGTAACCTTCCTCGCAATCTCAACCGTCGGAGGGCGGTAGCCAGCGATGCCTTCGTCGATGGTTATGGCAAAAAACTCCAGATCACTCCTGAACCCATAGAGCTTGTTCAGAACGAAGGCGAGAGTTACGCTGTCCTTACCCCCACTGAGGGCGATGGCAATCCTGTCTCCCTTCTGTATCATGTCGTACTTCTTAACAGCAAGCTTCACCCTCCTCTCGAAGTCCTCTATGAAGTGCCTCTTGCAGAGGTGCCTATTAGCGTGCCTCTGGAAAATTACGGCCCTTCTGCTGCACTTGGAGCAGGTAATCATACCTCTCTCAGATTTGCCCTGCTGTAAATCGTCTCTGCTGCTTCAACGCCCTCGATCTCTGTAACCCTCGCCCTTATCTCCTCTATGGGCTCCCTCGTTACGGCGTGAACCATGAAGTAAATCGGATAGTTCCACTTCTCGTTAACAACCCTCTCAATGAGGTGCGTTATCTGCGGGAATCTTTCAAGCAGTTGCATCGCCACCTTCTCAGGCTTGGCTGAGAGCTTCAAGACCGTCATTCCGTTCTCCCTGAAGCCAACCTTCCTCTCCCTCAGCACCCCGCTGAAGTCCCTGCCCACCCCCTTCCTCATAAGCTCTTCTATGATGTCAACGACCTCCTCTTCAGGGCGGTTGAACTTTGCAAAAGGCCTTTCAGCCACATCAAGAGATTCCAGAGCCCTAACAAAATCCTCTTCAAAGCCCAATTCCCTAAGCAAGGGGACGCTTTCGGGCTCCAAACCCCTGTTGCTCCACGAAACGCCCTTAGTCAGATCATACTTAACGTCCATCTTGTAAACCCTTCTCGTCGGCAGAACAACGTATTCTTCCACTCCACACTCCTCAGCAAGGCTAATGACGAGGGCCTCAATTTCCTCAACGTCCCTTCCCTTAACCGTGAACCAGACATTGTAGTAAGCGTCCCTCAAAAAGTTGTGCTTAACCCTGAACTCGTCATGGACGTTAATCTTCGCAGCAACTTCCCTTACATTCTCAGCCTTAAAACCCACCAGCGCAGCTCGCTTGTAATTTGAAAAGGCCCTGTAGTTCAGATTCAGCCCGTACCTCTTCACTACTCCCTGCTCAATGTACTCCCTCACCGCTCTCATCACATCTTCAGGCTTCCTGCCCAGCTTCTCCGCCAAATCTACCAGTGGTGTTGTGGAGAGAGGGAGTTCATACTGCAGGGCCATCAGAAGCTCAACGTCAAGCTTCAAAACTGAATCCCCTCCTCATCAGCTTTTCTTCTGCCTGAAACGTAATCCTGAACTATCCTCTCAACCAGCTTCTTCGCCTCCTCAACCCTTCCCGCATTTACAAGCTCCAGAAACGTCTCGTCTTTGCTGACAATTGGATACAGCCTCATTCTCAGCTCCACGGGAACGTTGTTGGACTTCATGTAGCTTTTCAGGTAGTCCATTGCCTCCAGAAAGGTAATCAGGTCCTCCCGCCCCTCAAGGGCCTCCTGAAAGAGGTCTCTCACCTTCCTCGCCACAACCCCGCTCTTACCCTCTGTAGTAACAGCAAACCTTATCCCCTCCTTCCCGCCCTCGAAGGGCACAACTACCTCCGTTTTCACCGCATCGTTGGCAAGGTTGACCATTGCCCTGTATTTTGATGCAACTTCAATTATTTTATCGTTAAACTCCTTACTGCCTATGGCCACAACAATCAAATCAAAATTTCTGGCTATGCTCTCAAAATCAAGCTCTTCTGCTGAAGCCTCAACCAGCTTAACCTCTCCTCTCTCAAACATCATCCTGAGCTCATCGCTAAACTCCTTGCTGAAAACCGTCACGTCAGCCCCAACCTCGACAAACTTCTTCGCCCTGAGGGTGCCAACTCCCCCTCCACCAATTACAGCAACCTTTTTCCCTGAAAATTCAATGTAAAGGGGAATCCTCATTGAGTTATAAAGAGAGTTGTGTGGTTTAAAGTATTTCCCCCACCAGCTCACAGCCGTACCCACTGAGGTCTTCTGCGGATGTTAAGACAATCGCCGTTGCGGGGCAGCCTCCCCTTTTTTCAAACAGCATTGCCTTTCCTCCAGCCAAAGCAGCTGCGTAATCCGCCACCTCCTTCAATCCACCGCTCTTAACTGGAAAAATTGCCGAGGCTTTTCCCTCCTTAACCAGCCCCACCAGCCTTTCCACATCCGCCATATCAAGAAGCTCTTCTTCGCTCAACTCAGCTCCGCTGACAGCGTTTCCGAAAAAGTAAATCCTGTCCCCCCTCCTCGGAGAGTTGCGGGTGCTCATATCCCTTAGACCAACAACTGTAGCGACAAAACCGCTCTGCTTGGTCTCAAAAAACTCCTCGTAACCAGCAAGCATGGTGCGAACCTTCATTCTTTCCCTTATTGCCTCAGAAAACATCCTGAAGAAGGTGTGCGTGTAGAGGAATTCGCAGGTTGAGGTCAGCATCACCAGAAGGGGTGTAATGAACCTGCAGCAGGTCTCCACTGCAACCTGATTGGCCATAACCTCAGCCACAAATCCCAGATCCTTCCTGAAGTCCAGTTCAAGCTCCCCCACACCGCCGTAAGAGACGCTGAGCACGCTGACAGAAGTCAAATTGCCAAGGTCAACGTTAACGGCATTTCTCTCCTCGTAAACGTCAACGTTCTTCATAGGCAAAGATGGCTTGAAGTAGAAGCCTATGTTTTCAAGCAGAGACAGATAGAGGGCTATGGAGCTCCTGATAATCTCAGACCTCGACTGGAGGGTTTTCCTCGCCACCTCGTCGATTTTCTCTATTAATCCCTCCTCAAGCCTTAAAGAGACTAGCTTCACACTCTCGTATTACACATGCATTACTTAAGCCTACCCCCTTTGTTTCCTGTGGAAAATGTGGAAAAGGATACAGAAGGGCAAATTCGGGGACAGGAGCTTTATAATGGATTGTTTGTGAAGAGGAGTGCAGAAAGATGGAAAAGTTAAATTTGCAGCTGTAAGAACCAATTTTCGATTTTCGAACGTTGAGATTGTTTTGGAAGCTTCAAACTCAGGCCACCAACATTCATTTTTGAAACTGCAGAATTGCATGCCACCACCCCTTTGTTTCCTGTGGAAGTTTGGAAAAATAGGTTAGGGAGGATTTCAGAAATAAAAATTTGCGCAAAAAAGTTTATTTTGGAAATGGGTTGGAGATATGTTTTTTTGATTTAATCTGCAAGTTTCACGATTTGATTTCACTCTCCACTCAATTGGCGAGAAATAAAGCCAATCAATTTGTAGAGGCTTCAAGCAACCACTTCTTTGCTCCCGAGAACTCACAAAAAAGACGGTTTCGAGTAAAAATCTCCCTAAAATCGCATGGGTTCAGCTGCTTCCCTTCAGCATTATTGCGGAATTTGGTGAGACCTTTATTGATGCGCTATTGAATTTACATCTGGCTTACAAAGAGTTTCTTTAATTTTATCCTCCCTAAGTTTTCCCGCTCGCTTCCCCCCAAAACTAGGGTAGAGGGACCATCACTCTTTTCTACTATTGAGAGTCAAGATTAACTGTGGACTGCATAGAGTGCAGAGGCAGGATGCTTTGCTCCCGAAAGGTATGTCCATTGATGCCCTCACTCAGACCGCAGGTGAGCGTAGAAAGGGATATTCTCGGCTCGTCTCCTCCGTCTGTGTTTGTTGGGAGGTATGGCTATCCAAAGGTGAGAATTTGCCCCGCAGTTCCTCCATTTACCGGTGACACCAAAATCTATGACACTCCTGAGATGTGGCGGGAAGTGCCGGTTGAAAGAGTGCTTGAGTTCCGGTATTCGATGATTCTCGGGCAGTTCAGGGCGGATGTGAGGAGAAGCAAAGAGGTTGAAGTGGTACAGGAGATGAGCCTCTACGATAAACCCATTGACGTCGAAGTGAGCTTTGCAAAGCCCCCTTCCGTAAGGGCATTTTTCGATGACGTCCTTCCACCTTTCGGCGCCTCAGCCCCAGCAAAGGAGGTTATAATTCACTCCGCTCCCCGCCCGCCAAAGGCTGTAGAGAAGGTTTACTACGACACCGATTTGAGAGCGGTTGAGGCGATGAGCTATCTATACGAGCGGGGCGTGGCAGTTTCGCACATTCAGAAGCTGCTTTCTGCCGGAACTCTGGGAGTTAAAAGGAAGCTCGTTCCGACGAGATGGGCGATTACGGCTGTTGACGATACTCTCTCAAAGCAAATTATAGAAGAAATCAAGCAGTATGAAACCATAGACAGATACAGGGTTTTCGTGCTTAAGGAGAGTAAAAATCTGTTTGTTGCCATCCTCTGCCCCTCTCCGTGGAGCTACGAGTGGGGGGAGGCTTGGTATCCCGATACAACATGGAACAGGACTCGCAAGGTTGGAGTTCTGACCGACTCAGAGGGGTTCTTCGGAAGAACGACCTACGCAAGGCTTGGTGGATGCTACTACTCCTCAAGGCTGGCAACAGCGGAGTATCTCAGGCGAATAAGAAGGCAGGCAACGGCTATAGTTTGGAGAGAGATATATCCGGGCTTCAATGTTCCGATAGGAGTGTGGTTCGTGAGAGAGATGCTGCGGAAAATGTACGCAGGGAAATACTGCGAGTTTGACACTCTCGAAGATGCGTTGAGGTTCGTTGACAAGCACTCGAATCTCGACGTGGGGAGATGGATTGAGAAGTCAACTCTGGTCAAGAGGGGGAGGCAGAGGACGCTATGGGAGTTCATGTGATAAGGAAGAGAGTTAAAGCCGCTCTGAGCAGGAGCAACCTTCCTGGGGTGGATTTCACCATCAATCCCTACGTGGGATGCGCTCACGGCTGCATATACTGCTACGCCCGCCTTTACTGCCAGAAGGAGATAGGGGAGAGATGGGGTGAAATTGTTGTCCTCAAGGAAAACCTCCCAGAGGTTCTCGGAAGAGAGCTGAGAAGGAGAGTCGAGGGAAGAGTGGTTTTGAGCACTTTGACAGACGCATACCAACCTCTGGAGAAAAAGGAGAGCCTGACTAGGAGAGTTTTGGAGATTCTGCTGTCGAATAGATGCAGGGTGGGAATTCAGACGAAGAGCGATTTGGTTCTCAGAGACCTCGACCTGCTTTTAGACGATTTGGAGCTGGTTGATGTTGGCTTTACCATCACGACGCTGGATGAGGGACTTGCAAAGAAAATTGAGCCTCGCGCTCCATCTCCGCGAAAAAGGGTTAAGGCACTTGAAAAGTTGAGCGAAGAGGGTGTGAGAACGTGGATTTTTATGGGCCCCATAATTCCAGGGGTGGATGAGAGAGAAATTGAGGAGATCGTGGAGATTGCGAAAAAATCGAGCAGCACTTTCTACTACGACAAGTTCAGGGTGAAGGGATTCATGAAAAGCGGATTAGTAGGAGAGATTGCAGAGAAAGCAGCTAAAACAGATTGGAGAGAACTGGGCAAAAAAATCGATGAGATTTGCAGGAGGAAAGGCGTAAGGGCTGTAGCGGCTTTTGGAAGGGTTTGAGATTTGTTTTTTAGTGTTGGATTATTGTCATCCTAATTCAACGTCTATTTTGGGGGAAATGATGAGGAGTTGCAGGCTGGAAAGGGGAGAAAAACAAATTTAGCTTAAAGGACAATTGCTAAAATCTTTGACGCTCTTGGAATGAGAAGATATCTCAATATTCTGTATGAAGCTCGGCCGATAACGGTAGCTGTGATACTCTCAGCTTAATGTTCAAGCCTTCTGGCACGAAGCCCACGAAGGCATACTGACTTAGATAAAGAGCATCGCAACAGCTTTTTGACAAGTTTGGGAGATGCTGATGAGCAAATTCAGACGAGACCTACATGAGCGCGTTCGATCTGGGATCAGAGGTTTGGGGATACCAGAGCATCATCTCCGGGCACTCCAACACTGCTGCCAGAAGACAATACTTCAATCTAGGACATTGAAGATCCGAGGGGTGTTTTCTCCTCTACAGCAGTATCAGCGATTATCTTGCTCATAACTCTGAACCCAATTTCTTTAACATTAAATCAAAATCTTTATATTTGCTGACACAGTCCCAAATTTATGAAGTGCATCGTTCTTGGCTGCGGGACTGTTGGTACAACCGCAGCCATGATTTTGAGCAGGTCAGGTATTTTCTCAGAGCTTTACCTCGCAGACGTTAGCGAAGAGAATGCCATGAGAGCTGCAAAACTCTGCCAGCTCGATGAGAGTAAAGCTCTAACCTGCGACGCTGGAAATGTTGAGGAGGTTGCTGAGACAATTAAGGACTTTGATGTTGTGCTGAACTGCGTAGGTCCCTTTTACGAGTATGGGCCAAAGCTCCTCAAGGCTGCCATAAAGGCTGGAGTAAATTACGTGGACATCTGCGATGACTACGATGCCACTGTTGAGCAGCTTAAGATGGATGGAGAAGCCAAGAAGGCTGGGATAAAGGCCGTGATAGGAATGGGCAGCTCTCCAGGCCTTGCGAATTTGCTGGCGAAGTATGCTGCTCTGCATCTTTTCAATGAAACTGAGGCTATAGACATCTACCACGCTCATGGCGGGGAGGCTACAGAGGGTGCTGCTGTTGTCAAGCACCGCATACACTCGATGGAGATGGAAATCCCAGTTTTTCTCGATGGAGAGTTCAGGACTGTCAAGCTTTTCGAGGAGAGCGGGAAGGCTCTGGAGGAGGAGTTTGAATTCCCAGTCATAGGCAAATACTGGGTCTACGCCTATCCCCATCCTGAAACCATAACCCTGCCGAAGTACATTAATGGTGTAAGGAGGGTGACGAACCTCGGCCTCGTTTTGCCTCCGGAGTATGCGGAGCTCATAAAAACTCTCGTGAGAATCAGCATGACCTCCTCACCACCAATTAAGGTTGGGGAGCAGATAGTTGATCCGCTGGAGTTTGCAGTAGCGTTCATTCTTTTCAAGAGGGGGAAGCTGCTGAAAAAAGCTGGAATTACGGAGCCTATGGGCTGCGTTACAGTTGCCGTTAAAGGAAAGAAGGGTGGAGAAACGAGTAGATACTACTTCTCCCTCGCCTCAAGAGGAATGGGGATGGGAGAGGGTACAGGAATTCCCGCAGCAATAGGGGCCATGCTGATGGGAATGGGGAAGGTTGACGGAGTTGGAGTGATGCCTCCCGAAGCCTGCATAGACCCAATTGATGCCCTGCAGCTCGCTCAAAAGATTCTGCAGGCTATGGGTGTGGAGAGAATCCCGCTAATAGTCGAGGTTGAGGATGATGGCGGGAGGAGAGAGATAGACTTCAGGGAAGTCTTCCCGCAGCTGGGGTGATGGGATGCAGCTCGGTGTGAGACTGAGATTCCAGAAGTTTGAGCATCCTGAGGCAAATCCGGAAGCACTGCCTGAGGGCATCGACCCAGAGGAGTACATCATCGGCACCTACTACATGTCCTTCCCGAAGGGGATGAATCCCTTCGAAATCACTCAGGTTCTCGCCTTGGAGCAGAGCACGGGGACTTGGCTTCCAGTGCCGGGAGAGACGCCTGAAGTAAGGAGGAAGCACGTCGCAAAGGTTGTGGGCGTTTACGAAATTCCAGACTACGAGATTATGGTTCCTCAGGAGGTGGACTGGAGGAACTTCATCGTGCAGATAGCCTTTCCGTGGAGGAACATAGGGAGCAAGCTCTCGATGCTGTTTTCCACCGTTGTTGGAAACATTTCAATGGCTCCAAAGCTTAAGCTGCTCGATCTGAGGTTCCCGAAGGAGTTCGTAAAGGGCTTCAAGGGGCCAAAGTTCGGAATTGAAGGTGTCAGGGATGTGCTTGGAGTTAAAGATCGCCCGCTGCTAAACAACATGATAAAGCCCGACGTTTACTCCCCGCCAGACTTGGGGGCAAAGCTCGCCTACGAGGTGGCGAGGGGAGGTGTGGACATCATCAAGGACGATGAGCTTCTTGCAAATCCAGAGTTCAACAGAATAGAGGAGAGAGTGCCGAAATTCATGGAGGCCATAGACAGGGCTGACGAGGAGAAGGGTGAGAAGACGCTTTACGCTGTGAACGTTACCGCTGATCTACCTGAGGTTCTGGAGAATGCGGAGAGGGCGATTGAGCTTGGTGCCAACTGTCTGCTGGTCAACTACCTCGCCACCGGCTTTCCGGTGCTGAGGGCCTTGGCAGAGGATGAGAGCATAAAGGTGCCAATTATGGCCCACATGGATGTTGCGGGGGCCTACTACGTCTCCCCTATTTCGGGGGTGAGGAGCACTCTGATCCTCGGAAAGCTTCCGAGGCTGGCTGGGGCTGATATAGTCGTTTACCCCGCACCTTACGGCAAAGCTCCGATGCTTGAGGAGAAGTATGTTGAGGTGGCGAAAAACCACAGATATCCCTTCTACAACATAAAGCCTTGCTTCCCGATGCCCTCTGGCGGAATTGCACCAATCATGGTTCCAAAGCTGGTAAACACTCTCGGAAAGGACTTTGTTGTCGCTGCAGGTGGAGGAATTCACGCCCATCCAGAGGGCCCAGCAGCAGGTGCAAGGGCCTTCAGACAGGCAATAGATGCTGCCATGCAGGGCTACACGGACTTAAGGAAGTATGCAGAGGAGAACAACCTGCAGGAGCTTTTGAAGGCTCTGCAGCTTTGATTACTTAAATTTTTGAGGTTAGTAAGATTCGGATTTCTGTTTTATATGTTGAGATTCCTGCAGGGTGTTTCTGGTTGGGTATGGATGGGAGTTCGGCGGATATGAACGACTAACCGTCACATGTGACAGTGATTCGAAAGAACAAGCCGAAATGAGAATTTCAAAGGTGGTAAAACGCAGAGAAATAAGCCTTAAGGCACTTTGACCCCGGCTAAATCTCAATCATCGGTTCATAATACTTTCTCATCTCCCCAAATTTCTCCCTGTTGATTAGGTGAATGTTTATTCTGCTATCTTCCGTCAGAGACCTGACGATGCTGCAGTATTCTGCAAAATTGATTTTTTCCGGGACTTTTGATGAAACAATCAATATGTCAAGGTCAGAGCTAAGAGTGTGCTTTTTTCTTGCAAAACTACCAACTATAAAAACATCGCAATCATCAAAAATTCGTTTAGCTTTTTCTTTGATTTCCTTCGCTATCTCGTGGGCATTATCAAAAAATTTTTCATTCTCCTTCAGCTTTCGGTAGTATTCAATCATAGCAGGTCAATCACTTTTTTGGCGACAGATAGGCTTTTCTCCGCAATTTCCTTGGAGTATTCAACGTCGAAGTATCTCGATGCTGTGTAGGCAAGTTCAATTTCCCTTAAAACGTCCAAGTTGTTCCTGTAAAATTCTTCCTGCTCTGCAATCTCAAACAGAATGCGAAGGTTGTGGGTCTTAGGTATTTCGCCAAATCTTCGGGCGATTAAATATTTTATGGCGAGTTGAACCGTCTGCTCGACGAAGAACATCGTGAAGTCGTATTCACCTTTATCGAAACTTTCAAGGGCTTTTGAGTAGAATCTAAGGGCTTTATTTTTTAAGAACTCCATAAAGGTAGATTTGAACTAAAATATAAAACACTTACGTCATTTTCTAACCTTCTATTCATCAGAGCCATTCGTGCTTCCACTCTCAAGGGGACTCTAAACAGTTTAAAATTCGTAAAGATTTACTGCGTCAAGCTCTGCAGATATTTCTGCTCCTGTCAGCATCTTTCTCAAATTCTGACCTTGCTGATCCGCCGAGTTGGTAGAAAAGGGTTTTATGGTGAAAGTGAGATTCGAGGTATGGTGAGATAGGGCAAAAATTTTTATGGTAAACTAAATATGGTGAGAAGAGGTGCAATGGTCCTACTAACCATGCTGATTCTTTACGCTGCCCCCAGCTTCGCCCTTTACGGACTTGAAGGCTTTATGAGCTTTGTTTATGTTGGAGCGATTATGATAGTCGCCTTTGGCGTTTACATCATTTTAGGGCGGAGTAAGAAGCCCGGATTTAAGGAGATGCTTGCTGTAATGCTGATTTCCGCCTTAACAGCCATTTTCCTCGCCTATTTCTTTTCTGGAAGTGAAGTGATTGTTCCAAAGCTAAAAAGTCTTGGACTTTTTGCAGTTGTGGCCGCCATGCTTCTTGCTCTTGCGAGGGTTTTCAGGCTCGAAGCTGAGGGAGACTTTAGCTTAAGATTTTTCCTCAAGTGGATTCTGGTGGTGGCCATTACCTTCACGATTTTGAGTGTCTTTATGCTTTTCCTGAGGGGAGTTGTATGAGCGGTTAGCTGAGGATAGCGGACCATTAGAATTATGTTCTGCAATTACTAAACATCTAATGAGTGGTAGCGTGAAGATAGTTGAAACAAGAGCTAAGTCCATGATAAGCAGGATGAGAGACGGATTCTTTTCCATGAGGTATCTGCCGTTCAGATTGACTGCAAACATTTATCGTGGCTGCTCTCATGGTTGCGTGTACTGCTATGCTGCCTGCACTCACTACTACATGCGTTCGAGTCCAAACCTTTTTTCAAAGGAGATTTATGTGAAAAAGAATGCTCCTGAGATTTTCGAGAAGGAGATAGCTAAGTATGAGCAAAGAAAAAGGAAGAGCGTTATTGTAATTGGTAACATTTCAGACACGTATCAGCCAGTTGAGACGAATTACAGATTAACCAGAAAATTGCTTGAAATATGTTACAAGCACGACTTTCCGTGTTTTATAGAAACAAAATCGCCCTTAATACTGAATGATATAGATATTATTGAGAAATTGGCTGAAAGAGAGCTTATAGGAGTTGGCATGACAGTCACCTCCTACGATAATGAGTTTACGAGACTCGTGGAGCCACTTGTTCCAAGAAGCAAGTTTGTGCGTTCCCCGATTAGGCAGAAAGAAAGAATTCTTACGTTGCAGAGGCTGTCTGAAATTGGAGTTGATACCTACCTCCACATAACTCCTTACTTTCCCTTCGTAACAGATGAAGACGTAGAGAGAATAATAAGGGACGCTGCTGAAGCAGGAGTTGGAAATGTAATAATGGCGCCCCTTGAGATATCTGGATTTATATGGAACAGACTCAAAAAGGTGTTTAAATCAAGCGAAAGGTATTCCTCTCTGATACCCCTATACGAAAAGAGGTATTTTGAAAGTGGACGAAAGCTTGGAGCAAGAATAACCACATCTGAAAAAGAGCACTATAAACTGGAGAAAAAAGTCTCTGAGCTGTGTAAAAAATATGGTATAGGTTACTGGGCATTCAACAATCCGCAGTTCAATACGGCGGTGATATCAGGTGCCTACAGGCTGCGATATCCTATTTTGCTTGACTACTGGAAACTTACACACGAAAAAGGCAGATTGAGGCTTAAAGACGCTTTGCAATTCGCCATGAACTTCCCTGTTGACAAAAAATACCTGTCAGCATTGCAGGAGTATTTTCTGAATGGAGAACTTTTCAAGGGCGTGTATGGCGTGAGAAAAATAGTTGAAAATTGTGAAGTTGTCTATGTTCCCGCTTAGTGAAAAAATGGGCTCTGGTTAGTCGTGGGGATATGGAGCTTTGTTCAAAGCATAGTTTTAATGTGTCCTGTATCAACAGCAATCATGGTTCGGAAAAGCAAGTTCCTGCCACTTCTGCTTGCTATAAAGCCTGCAATGGCCGACCCTGTGCTGAAGGTAATGCGGCAGAGTCTTGGAAGGGCCTTTCTTCCTGCTGTCTTTCTGATTACTGTCGGTGGGCTCTTTATCGACTCTTTCACTGAATCTATCTCACGTTCTGGCGCTGTTTCTTGTTTCCTTCATCCTGATGGCCCCCTACACTGCCTTCATTTTGAAGCTTGTGAAGAAATCAGACCTCAGAACCGCAACTCTGACGGGAATCGTTGCAGGCATTCTTTCAAATCCGGGGCTTTTTGCATACATGGGCCAGTGGATTTGACGTTTTATGATTTGGCGTGATGTGTTCTGAAATTATCGAGAACGGTTATGATCCCTTTCTCAGGATTTTCCTCTCTTATCTTCCTGAGAAAAATATGAAGTCTTCAGCCTTATTGCTCTCGGGAAATTCTACCACGCTTTCTCCGTTTATGCTGTGAAACCCTGAAACCTTAGCTTTAGCCCTTTTAATGGGCTTTCCAAAGCTCCATAATCTTGCTGTATTTGCATTAGCTTCGACTGCCATCTCATCGATGAATTCTATTACGTCCAATTGACAAATTTCAGCCTCACTTAAGTTTCACACTGCGAAGAACAGAGCGCCGTCACGAAGTGACGTGCGTTTTAAACTCCTCTTCAGCACTCTCTGGCTTTCTGTAATCTTTTTGATAGGGTTTAGCGTACTTCATGCCAAATGTCGCAACAACCAAAAGAACACAATTTTACCGATCTAACGTTTCTAAATCACAAACATCACTGGGCTTAAACCCCTTAAACCTCTCAACAAGCCCACAACCTGACTCCTGTAGCTGAAAATAACTCAAAGGCTCACTTCCCATCACACCACCCGGTGGAGAGCATACAGTCAGGTAAATAGCCTTCTCTTTTCCAACATTCCTGACTTT
>LDZQ01000586.1_pt1 | contig 41968 bp, 48 predicted proteins | sample 615361 | NCBI WGS metagenome assembly LDZQ01 (sample SAMN03408297, study PRJNA278302) | terrestrial metagenome | isolation source: oil reservoir sample I2 | place: USA: Alaska, North Slope, Ivishak formation | collected 2013 | reverse complement strand
ATCCCTGTCCGCATCTGTTTTCACGCAGAAACCGCAGTAGTGCGTCCTTGAAGCTTCGTAGCCGAGCTTTTTGAGCTCCCCAACAACCACATCGGTCGGTGGGAGAGTGAGAGAGTGGATTTTTGCCAGTGCCGGGAGACTGTATGCAGTTGGAGCATCAATCTCAGCCAATATTTTTTCAAGAAACGCTCTCAGCTTCCCCTCAGCCTTTTCGGCAACCTTCTCAGTAAAATCCCTCTGCTTGAGCTCTCCCAGCCAGATGGGGCCGATTAGGCTGAATTTCCCACCGCATTCACACCTCTCCGCCCCCTCACCCATTCCCAGCACCTTTTTCCTCAGGCAGGTGCTGCAGTAAGCTAAGTAGCCCATTTTCTCGTAAACCCTTGCCGACATTGCTGTGGACTTCTTAATTTTGAAGTGAACCCTGTAGTAGTGCTCCCTCACCCAAGATATGAGGGGAAACAAAGCTTTCTCGTATTTCGTTGCCTCTCTCACAACAAAGCCAATCAGCATCCTCAGCCCCACCTCATGGTAAACGTCAGTTTTCACAGCGAATGCTCCGTATTTTTTCAGGCCGGAGTTTGTGGCGCTCCCGCAAAGGGCAGCGGTGTCGGTTGCGGTAACGCTCAGATACCTCTTTGCCGAGAAGCAAGCAGAATCAATGAATGGGGCTGGAGAGCCGAAGGGGTCGATGTCTATGTGCTCAAAGGCCCTCTGCCTCATCACCGCTGCCGCATCGCCGTTGATAACCTCCCCGCCTACGCCATTCTCCCTTAAATTCTCCTCAATAGCCTTCACAGCCTTCGGATTTATGTCGTTGAAAACAGCTTTCTTCCCTGCCTCAAGCGCAGCCCTTATCCCCCTTATCCCGCTTGCTGAGAGGGCGTCGAAGTATTCCTTAGAGTCCATTGTTGCAAAAACAAGCATGTCCAGATCTCTGCAGAATCTCATCCTCGGGTTGTAGAAAACTCCCTCAACCTTAACTCTCGCCCTTCCCTCCTCAACCTCCATCCTACCCCTCTAAGATTCTGGTTATCTCCTCAGCTATCCTGTTTCTGTTGCTTTCATCGATTACGTAAACCTTGAACTCTCTCCTGATTCTCTGCAAAAGCCCGTGCTTCGACTTGAGGTGAATGGTGAAGAGCAGCCTTTCTCTCCCCATCAAATTTTCCACGAACCTCACAAACTTCCTGCTCTTGAGCTCCATTGGCCCCACTTCGTCAATGATTACCAAATCAGCATCCGTCCTCACTGAATCCAGAAACTCCTCAAGCCCCTCAACGTTAACAGCATACTTTCCAACCCTTGCTTTTCCCTCACCAACTCTAGCAAGCCACTCCTCATTGCCAGAGCTCAAATCAACGAGCTTGAATCCAACTCTAACACCATCCCTGCGAACCTCTTTCGTGATAAACCCGCCTACAGTCATTTTGTCCTTCAACGACTCGTACACTTTAAGGCACAGGGTTGTCTTCCCCACTCCCGGTCTTCCGGTGACCGCAACTCTCACAGCCTGAAATTGGTGGACGAGTAAAAGTTTTTATCGTAAAAGTTTTTAGCTCTGCCCCTGAGCGTGAGAGGTATGAAAGTGCTTGTTGCAGAGCCAATCAGTGAAGAGGCCATCGACTATATGCGCAAAAACGGATTAGAGGTTGAAGTAAAAACAGGAATGTCGAGAGAGGAGCTTCTTCAAGAAGTGCCCAAGTATGAGGCCATCGTCGTTAGAAGCCAGACCAAGGTGGATGCTGAAGTCATTCAGGCAGCTAAGAACCTCAAGATTATCGGAAGAGCAGGAGTTGGAGTGGACAACATAGACATCAACGCCGCAACGCAGAGGGGAATAGTTGTTGTTAACGCTCCGGGAGGAAACACGATCTCAACCGCTGAACATGCAATCGCCCTAATGCTCGCCGCTGCCAGGAAAATCCCGCAGGCTGACAGAAGCGTCAAGGAGGGGAAGTGGGAGAGAAAGAAATTCATGGGAATTGAGCTTAGGGGGAAGACTGCTGGAGTCATCGGGCTTGGCAGAGTTGGTTTTGAAGTAGCAAAGCGCTGCAAGGCCCTAGAGATGAACGTTTTAGCCTACGACCCCTTCGTGTCCAAGGAGAGGGCCGAGCAGATTGGGGTTAAGCTTGTTGACTTTGACACTCTCTTGGCATCATCGGATGTCATAACTGTCCACGTTCCGAGAACGAAGGAAACCATCGGTCTGATTGGAAAGGGGCAGTTTGAAAAGATGAAGGACGGTGTGATAGTCGTCAACGCTGCCAGAGGTGGAATTGTCGATGAAGCAGCGCTTTACGAGGCGATAAAGGCGGGAAAAGTTGCAGCTGCTGCCCTCGACGTTTACGAAAAGGAGCCGCCATCTCCAGACAACCCGCTTCTCAAGCTGGATAATGTGGTCACAACTCCTCACATCGCCGCATCAACAAGAGAGGCTCAGCTCAACGTGGGGATGATAATTGCGGAGGACATCGTGAACATGGCGAAGGGTCTGCCTGTTAGAAATGCAGTCAACCTGCCCTCCATTGAGCCCTCCGATTTCGAATTTATGATGCCTTTCCTGACGCTGGCCGAGAAAATGGGGAAGATTGCGAGCGTGAGGCTTGGGGGAGCAATAAGAAAAGTCAAGGTGACCTGCAGCGGAAAGCTTGCAACCAAGAATACCGAATTCGTTACGAGAGCGCTCCTCAAAGGTCTTTTCGAGCCTATTCTCGGCAATGAGATAAATCTGGTTTCAGCGAAGCCGGTAGCAGTTGAGAGGGGGATAACCATTGAGGAAAGCAAGGTTGAGAGTGTGGAGCACTACGAGAGCTTGCTGGAGGTTTGGGTTGAGAGCAACGGAAAGGAGATGTATCTCGCAGGCACATGCTTCGGCAACGAGTACAGAATCCTGAAAATTGACGTTTACAATGTCAACTTCGTCCCGAAGGGCCACTACATCATCTCTCTGCACGAAGACAAGCCCGGTGTCATCGGCAGAGTGGGGACGCTGTTCGGCAGGAACAACATCAACATAGCGGGGATGATTGTTGGGAGGAGCGGAGACAAGCCGGGAGGAATTCAGCTTATGCTCCTGCTAGTGGATGACCCACCAACGCCAGAGGTGCTTGAGGAGATGACGAAGCTTGATGGAATAATCGACGCAACCTACGTCGAGCTTTAGCTTTTTTAAAAAATTTAGAGGCACCAGCTTCTCGCCACCAGGATCTGCCTTTCAGTCCTCATTCCTGCGGGATGGTAGGCTATCACAGGAACGCACCCTCTTACGTCCTTCCATATTTCCATTTTCATTGCGAGGGAGCCGTTGAGGAGATATTCGACCATCGTGACGTAGTAGCCCTGAACGTTCTCCCCCTTCCTCGGCCCATCCGGAATCACCACTTTATCCCAGGTCGTTGTGGCTTTGCCGACCTCAAGAAGCTCGTCAAGCCCCATGAAGTCCAGCGCCTCAAGCGGCTCTGGAGGCTTGACTGGTGGCTGGTAGCTGTAGCCCTCAGCAACCTCAACCTCTCCATCAGGTGAGATGTAAGCTATAACCACACCCCTCGACTCCACCGTCATTGCCCCCATTCTACCCTCGCTTCTCCACCTTTTTCCGAGCACGAGGGGGTAGTCGAAGGAGACTATTTCAGTATCGAAGACAAGCTTCCCGGAGCCCTTCAGAAACCACGTCCATCCTTCTCTGTCCTTCTCCCATTTCGTGTCGTAGGGGGCGAGACGCTGGTAGAAAACTGAAACAACCTCTCTGTTCTCGTTCAGAAAAACCTGCGCCTCATAGCTGCCAATACCTTCGTGCAGCTTTCCGTAGCCGTCGAGAAAGAGAAATTCACCCTTGTCGACATCCTCGTAAACGTACCTCTGCTCCCATCTGAACCAGTATTCGGGTTTTGGAAAGATTATTTTTGCGCTTTCCGGATACTCAACTTCCATGCCCCTTCGTCTAAGGCTTGTTAAAAAATCTGGCGGATTTTGGCTGTCCGTAAAGATTACATTGAGGTCAGGGAGGAGCTCTTCGACTGGGGATTGCTGGACAAAATAAGCTTTGAGGACTTTCTGGAGAAGCTTGCCAAGCACTACAGTCCCGAACCAGTTAGGGAGATGGAGGAATAAATTTTACTAATTAGTCGAGCTTTAATGCGAGCTTCCTGATTTCCCTAATCATCCTCGGCATGTCTATCTTCATCGGGCAGACTTCCCTGCACTTTCCGCAGAGTGTCGAGAGGAAGCAGTAGTCAGTTATAGCATCGGTTATCGCGCTCCAAATCATCCCCATCGGCCCTCCGTAAACTTCTCCGCCCCACACGTTCCCTGCAAGCTGGAAAACCGGGCATTCGAGTTGACACCTTCCGCATCTGACGCAGGCGAGCTGCTCCCTGAACTGCGTGTTTTTCCTGCCATTATCGAGGAGTATGACGTGCATGTCCTGCTGCTGAACCTTCTCGTTAACGTTGATGTATGCAGGCGGAAACGTGCCGAAAAAAGCAGACTGCACGCAGATTGATTTCAAACAGAGCTCATCTGTTGGCAGGATCTTTTCAATGCTGACCAGTGCGAGGTAGGTTTTCGGAAGGGAGGTTGACAGCCTGATGTTACCCTCATTCTCAATCAGAAATATCCTTCCCGTCTCTGCGGAGAAGGCGTTGCAGCCCGAAACACCGACATCGGCCTTAAGGAACTTCTCCCTCATGAACTTTCTGACTTCTCTGGCCAGAACCTCGGCACTCTCTCCTTCAACACCAATCCTTTTCAGGATTTCCCCAACTTCCTGTTCCGAGTAGTGTAGAGCCGGAATCACCATGTGCATCGGCTTATCTCCTGCAACCTGAACTATCAGCTCTCCTAAGTCGGTCTCCCAGACCTCGTTTCCGATCTTCTCCAGCCACTCTCTCAGGTGAATTTCCTCCGAAACCATCGACTTCGCCTTGACGACGAGCTTTCCCTCACCAACAACTTTGCCCGCTATTTTCCTTGCTTCTTCAGCACTCTCTGCATAGTAAACGTTAACTCCGCGTGACTCAAGCACATCTTTGGCCTTATCGATCCAGAAATCGTAGTTCTCGGCAACTTTCAGTTTTGCGCTTTTCACATCTTCGGCAAAGTCGATAAGGTAGGGGTGGTTTTCGACGTTTCTTCTGACGTTCTCACTCAGATTTCTTAGAGACCTGAGTATTCCCTCCTTTATGGATTTTCTCCGCAAAGCATCGTAGATGTTCACTTTCTCACCACCAGCACTACCGTGAACTTTCTCGGCCCGTGCATGCCGAAGACGGTCTTTCCTTCAATGTCCGCAGTCTTTGAGGCACTGCTTGAGGCAAAAAGAACGTCGGATTTTCTTCGAGCGTGTTCGTAGGCCAGCAGTATGTTTTCTTTCACGTCCTCCTCCTTCAGAATCGCAACATGGTGCTCGGCAAGTCCGGCCTTCATCTTTTCCTCGAAGCCTCCAAAAAAGATGACTCCTGTCTTTTCATCCGCACTCAACGCATAGCTTATGTGAGCATTCTCAAAATTCTTTATCAGAACATCAGCTTTCTCGGTAATAATAACCTCCACTCCGTTCGCCTTCAGAGCTTCTACAATCTTCATCCCACCACCATCGAGAAGTCAACGGCGTTACCACCCGCTCTCCTCAGATTTGCAAGGCAGATGGGGCAGAATGTTATTATTCGCGAATTTCCAAGCTCCTCCACCCTTAACCTCGCTATTTCTCTTGATATTTTCGGAGATAAAGCCTCCACAGGACCTCCGCAGCAGTTTGTCAGCCTTCCGGAATACCTGACGCCTCTGTATTTGACTCCAGCGCAGTTGAGAACTTCTCTCACTCTGTCCGATAGCTCGAGATAGCGGCCGTAGTAGCACGGGTCGTGAATTACGAACTCCTCATTAAACAGGCTTTTTGCATCGCTCAGCAGCTCAATGTAGCTTTTAACATCAAACTCCACTCCCGTAAACTTCGGATAGAGAACTTTCAGCGCGTAGGTTGTGTGGGGGTCAGGGGTAACGATCTTTTCAATTCCTGCGGATTCAAGCCTTTTGCAAACAAACTTCGCGTGTTCTGCAAAAGCTTCGTCATGCCCGAAATCGTAGAGCAGAATACCGCTGTAAAAGTCGAGATGCGGGGCGTAGAAGACGTCAACCGATTTTGCAAGTAAAAAGTAAACTTTTTGCAGAATCGTTTCAGCCTCTTCCCTGGCCTCTCTTGGGGTAATCGCCTTCAGCAGTGAGAATGGGACGGGAAATGCTTTGGAGAGTGTGAGCAGTCCCTGAAGTCTGGAGTTTTCGATCTTCTCTAAGAATTTTACAGTGGCCTCGATATAGGGCGTTAGCTGGTAGAGCATCCCGGTGAAGAATAGCCAATCCCCTTCCTTGCTGATTTCAACCTTCTTCCACCAATTGTTGGTTTTCTCGTTTTTTATTCCGAGGGGGTTTCTTGTCTTCTTCATGTTTTCCGAAAGTAACTTAACTACATACTCAGGCTTGATCATTCACTTCACCTCTGACAGCTTCAACATATACTTTCTGAATGACCTAATAACCTCGGGAATGTTTATCCCTGCAGGGCAGAATGCAGCACAAGCTCCGCATCCCAAACAGGAAAAAAGACCGCTCACACTTTCCTCCGTTGCAAGACCTTTCAGGTAAAGGGAAATTGTGTTAACTCTCCCTCTCGGCGTGTAGTTTCTTTTAATGAGAAATCTTGTGGGGCAGGACATCTCGCAAAATCCGCAAAAGGAGCACCGTGAAGTCTCCTCAAGAATCTCTTTGACCTCCACTATACCACCTTTCCAGGATTGAGGATGTTCTTAGGGTCAAAGAGCTTCTTGATTTCCCTCATTATTTCCAGAGCTTTCTCGCTCTTTTTGTACTTCATTTCCATTTCAAGCCCCTCTTTTTTAACCACGCCAATTCCGTGCTCGGCGCTTATCGTACCACCAAGCCTTAGAGCGAGCTCCATAACTTCCGTGTAGAACTTATGTGACCTGCTCATCAGCTCCTCGTCCTCCGGAGACGTCCATATCGTTGGATGGAGGTTTCCGTCACCGACGTGGCCGGCTATGAAAACTGTAAAGTCGTATTTCCGGGCAATTTCCTTTATCCCTCTGATTGCCTCTGGCAGCTTTGAGACCGGAACGGATATATCCTCAATCAAAACGAGCGACTTTTTGGTTCCAAACTCCTTGGAAGCCAATTTGATTGCCAGAGGGTAGAACGCTCTCCTCAGAGCCAGCAGGTTTTTCTCCTCTAGCTCTCTCTGATTTCTTGCTATTATCACTCTTCTCGCTGTCTGTGACAGTATGCTTTCCAGAGCGCTTGCGATTCTCTCACTCGCCTCGTGATTGCACTCAATTCCAACAACAAGCATGTTTCCTTCCTCGTCAATTCCAGAAATCTCCCGACCAGCTTTCACGAGGTCGCTGTCGAGGAACTCCATTATTGCCGGCCACATGTGCTTGATTTCCACAACGGCCTGCATCGCCTTTTCCGGGCTGTCGAAGAAAGCCCCTGCATAGACTATATTTTCCGGTAGCGGGGCGATTTTCAGAATTGCCTTTGTAACTATTGCGAGAGTCCCCTCGCTTCCCACAATCAGCTTAGTCAGGTTGTACCCCTGCCTGCACTTGAGCGTTCTTGAACCTATGTTGAGAACTTCTCCATCTGCTGTGACAACTTCCAGTCCCAGAACCCAGTCAACCATGGTTCCATACTTTGCTCCCCTCATCCCTCCCGCTCCGGTGTTTATCGCTCCGCCAACTGTTGCTGACCTCACCGAACCCGGATCGACGGGGAACGTGTAGCTGTGTTCGTTCAACCTTTCCTCCAGCTCCGCAATTCTCACTCCCGGTTGAGCCACTGCGTAGCCATCCACAACGTTTATCTCCTCGATTTTATTCATTTTTGAGAAGTTTATGACTATCCCGTCTTCAGGAACCGAAGACCCGCTTAACTCCGTTGAGCTTCCCTGAGGGTAGATTTTAATGTTGTTCTCGTAGCAGAGTTTTGCAATCCTCGCAACCTGCTCCGTATTTTCCGGAAAAACTACCGCAGTTGCGTTACCGACTTTTCCAATAGCATCAGTCGAGTGGAGCGTTACAACAAGAGGGTCGGTGCTGACGTTCCCCTTACCAAGGATTTTCTCAAGCTCTTTTGTTATCTTCATTACATTACAAAGATCATTGAAACAATTTGGTTTTGGGGTTCATATGTTTACCATATCCTTTATATTTTTTTAGAGCGGGCGGGTAACATGAAAACGATAGACGAGCTTGTTGAAAGCGCCAGACAGATACTTCAGGAAAGGGATGTGAAAATAGAGGTTTTAGAGGGGGGTACGGAGAGGGGGTTGACGGTAAGGAGAAACAGAGAGATTTTAGACTCCATCGGAATAAAAATGAACCTCCTATCAGACTTCGAACCTTCTTTGGAAACGGAATTTCTCGGAAGGAAGATTTCCATGCCTGTTATGCCGGCCCCGCTTTCAGGGCTGGTAAAATCTGTGGATGCCAACTGTTTTAAGAGAATAATCCGCGAAGCGTGGGGGGCGGGGGTTGTTCCGTGGATAGGCCATCCTATTCAGGATGATGTTTCGGAATTCGAGAAGGAGTTCGTCTGGATTATCAAGCCTCTCAGAAACACCAAGAGAGTGTACGATGATGTTGAGAAGGCAGAATCGTCAAAGGCCATGGCAATTGGCATGGACATTGACTCTGCAGCGGGAATAAAGGTTGGGGGAACAATTCTGAGCTACGGAGGAACTAAGGTGTGGAGCAAGAAGGAGCTTGCAGACCTCGCCTCCACGACGAAGTTGCCATTCATCGTCAAGGGGGTTCTCAGTGAGAGGGATTACTACTCACTCGCCGACATTAGCTCTGCCATTGTCGTCTCGAATCACGGCGGGAGGGTGCTCGATTCGGCTATTTCTCCGCTCGAACTTCTGCCATACTTAGAGAAAGTGGTTCCAACTGGCGTTGACAGCGGCTTCAGGTACGGCTCGGATGTGTTCAAGGCCTTAGCTCTGGGAGCCGATTTCGTCCTTTTTGGCAGACTCATGGTTTACGCGCTTGCAATTGAAAACGGAGTTCAGACCGCTTTAAACATGATCAGGGATGAGCTTTTGAGGATTATGAAGCTCACGGGAGCGAAAAGTGTGAAAGAAATAAGTAAAGAAGCTGTTGTGCTTTAATTTTTTTAAATCATTTGTATTTTCAGGACGAAGACGGCTATCGCTGCCACCACGCTGACAACTATTGCGTAAATCGTTGCCGGCACGAGGTTCTTCCTGATCACGTCTCCCTCTTGGCCGAGGATTCCACATGTTGTGCACACAGCAACAACGTTGTGGACACAAATCATATTTCCTACCGCTCCACCCACGTTTTGCAGGGCGAGAATGATGGTTTTCGGCAGGCCTGTTGCGTTTGCAATTTCAAACTGGAACCCTCCAAACAGTATGTTCGAGACGGTGTTGCTGCCGGCCATGTAGGCTCCGAGTATTCCGACAAAGACTGCGAGCATTATGTAGCCCAGTCCTGTGGCGTTGGCGAGGCTTACCGCCATAACCTTTAGCATGCTCGGCATTCCGGAGAGGTTGTTTCCAGAGTTCATCATAATCTGCGACAGAGATACGGCGAATACGAGGGCAATCGCTGCAGGAGCAACTCCTATGGCTGTTGTCTTGAGAGCTCTTGCCGTGTGCTTGGGACTTAGTCTCGATACAGCGTTGCTGATCAGCACGGCAATAATGAATATTGTTCCGGGATTGTAGAGCAGTTTGTATGTGTGGGACAGCGAAGTGCCGAGAATACCGCTGATTCCGATTAAGAGATTCGTTGTGACAAATTGATTTATTGCTGGAACTGTCCTAGAGAGACGAGAACGTAGGGAACCATGGCTTCCAATATCGAAAACTCCTTTTCGATTCTTTCTGACTCTTCTCCGGCTTCATGCTTTTTGGCGAAATCCCAGGAAGTTTTCGGCACAAAACCTGCCTTAAGGGTAGCGGAGTATATCACGAGACCGATTATCCCACCGAGAAGCGATGGAAATTCCGGACCGAGCGAAGCGGCAAGAATCCAGTAGGGAATGGCAAAGCTTAGTCCAGCTAGCAGCAGTGAGGGTGCAGCATCCTTGACATCGCTAACCTTTCCTCCGCTCCACTTGACCATGAAGACCGCACCGAGCAGAGGTATGAAGACCGCCATTATGCCATGAAGGGTTGCCGTCCAGAAGGTGACGTCGGTGTAAAGGAACTGCTTCAGCGTGTATCCGTACGATTCCAGAACTTCTTTAACTACCGGACTGTCCAATGAGGAGCCAAGTCCTCCCCAAACGGGAATTCCCACAGCTCCAAAAGATACGGGTGAGGAATCGAAAATCAGAACCAGGGGAGCCGCTATCGCCGGCGGGAATCCGATACCCACGAGCAGAGGTCCGACTATAGCCCCCGGAGTTCCGAACCCAGCAGCTCCTTCGAAGAACGTAACGAGCAGGAATGCTATTCCTGCCTGTATTCTTCTGTCTGCAGACAGTCCCATTATCCCTCTTGTTATAGCTCTTGTCGCACCGCTAAGCCTAGCGTCGTAGTAAAGGTAAACCGCTCCGAAAACAACGAGCAGGATGTCAAGGGCCGAAAGAGTCCCCTTAATTGTTGCTGCTGCTATCCATTCCGGTGGCATTTTCCAGTAGAAAAGGGCAATGATCACCGTAACGAGCCAGCCGATTGGCATAGCTTTCATGGCCGACATTCTGAGGCCCGCCATCAGAAAAAGCACCAATAGTATCGGTGTTGCTGCAACTATTGCATCCACTCTATCACCTCCATGTTTTAATTTTTAAAATTTTAATCAAAGATGGTAATTGAGTTTGGGGTTCACATGTGAACAGCAAAGGTTATCTAACGATGCAAAAAAGATAAATCATAATGAAATTGTTAATGATTGAACTGCATCAAGAAGACTGCAGCAATATTGCTGTGAGTGAAAAGATAAAGGATGCAGAACTCAATTTGGTAAATGTAAGAGAAGATGGAGACTACACTCATATTGATGCTATTTTCTTGGGGGATATGTTTAAAGAGAACGTGATTAGCACGCTTCGAAAAGAGAAAGCTTTTAACATAAACCTGAAAATGAAGTCAAGGTCGGAGATCTGGGTTTCTTACGATATTCTCACCACCGCTGCTTGGAGAAATTTTTCATCGCTCGGTTGTACGGTTGTTCCCCCACTGCGGGTTGCTAACGGCGTCGAGAAATGGTTTGTGTACACACCTGATGAAATCTCGCAAAGAGACATAAAGAGACAGCTTGAAATGGACAACGCAACGCATATTTCAAGAATCAGGGAGTTGACGCTGAAAAGCTTTTTGAAGGTTATATTTAACATGGACTTTCTTTCTGACTTTATTGATACAATGGAGGCACTCACAGACCTTCAGGTTAAAACGATAAAGCAGGCTTACGTTAACGGCTACTATGATTATCCGAGGAGATGCACCCTCGGTGATCTGGCCAAAATTAACGGGATTTCAAAAAATGCGATGGCAAAAAGATTGAAGAGCGTAGAAAAGAAGATTTTTGAGTGCCTTTTTGGTTATATTTAGGCCCTAACGACAAGATTAAATTTTCAGAATATTCACGAGCGTCATGGCTCTGTGCGGAATAGACGACGAAAGACCGCTTAAGGGGCGATTTTTCCATCAAGGACTAGGTCTATGTGTCTTCGGCGCCTTTTACGCTGCCAGTTGAGAGGGCAAGACAATCGGCTCAGAATCAGCCATAAATCCTCGTTGCTCTATAACAGGAACGCCAACGTCAATCTCATCGTATGGCACAACGGTCCTCTTGACCTTTCTGTTCCCCTTCTTCGCTCAAATATCTTTTGACCTTCAAATCAAAATCTACCGAAGCCATCAACCCATCATCTTCGCCGCCTTGATGAACTTCAGAATTTCAGGAATCACATACTTACGAGCCTGCCAAATTTCAATACCCATTATCTTCCTCTCTTTGTTGTATTCAACGAAAATGTCCTCTCCCAGCTCGCCCATATCCTCAACTTCCTCGATTGATATGTAGAGGATGTCAGCGTCATACTTGACCTTCATATCTTTACCCACCTCTCCGCCTTAATTCTGTTTTTAACAATATTAAACTTTGAGGTGGCAACCACCGTCACATCCCTCACTATCTCTCCCGGAATTAAATCACCAACAGCCATTTGCTGTTTCTCTTCCGAATAACCACGAAATAGCCGTCTGAGTGTCGTAAAAGATTTCATCTGAATTCTCCAAATCATCTCTTACCTCTCTTCGCTGACTTTCCTTTTCCTTATCCTCTCCAAGGCATGCCTGAATTACGGTCATTAAATCCACTTAAGCCTTCTTTCACTCCCTACTGCATTTAAAACTGGTTTTAAAGGGCCCGGACCGGGATTCGAACCCGGCTCCTGGGATCCACAGTCCCAGAGGATAACCACTACCCCATCCGGGCCATTCGGAGGTATGGAGCCATCAGACCTCCAGTATTTAAATTTCACCATCCGGTTTAAATTCTTTTTCGGTAGGCGTATGGTGTTGTTTTCGGGTTTGCTCGAAATCCGGGGATTACTTCACCATATCCACAGCTATGGCCCCGATGACGGCAAATTTGCTAATAAGGATTGTAGCGTTGATGAACTGCGTTGTTGTGAAGTGCGCCACGATATATATTCCGTAGAGGTAAATCATTCCGGCTGAAATGAGGTATGCGATGACTAAAACGGTTAGAAGCCTTCTTGGGATGTAGAAAAGCGTCTCCTTTTTCAAATTTCCAATTTTAGACTTAGTGATAAAAAGGTAAGCGATAACTACCGTTATGATAAAAATCGCGAGTGAGCGCTCAAGCGAGATCTCTTTGGCAATCTCCCACAGCTCCCCGGTAAAGAGAAATGGAAAGGCAAAGGATATTGCACCGATTATCTCCTGAGTTATGTCGTCCCATCCCAGCTTGTCTGGCTGCTCCTCAAGCTCTCCACGCAGCCTCTCAAGGCTATTGAAGACTTCGTCAATCTTTCCCTCGATTTCAGCCTGTTTTTTCGCCATCTCATCTACCTTCTTGGAGGTCTCGTCCACAAAAATGAGATTTGCCCAAAATTTATATAGTCTTTGCAAAGCAGTAGACGGTGAAGTTATACGAGTGCGTGAGACGCAAGTTATATATTCCAATCTCTGAAAGAGGGCTGGGAGGTGACGATCATGGCAAGAATTCATGCGCGAAGAAGGGGTAAATCAGGATCAAAGAGAATTTATCGCGACTCACCGCCGGAATGGGTGGACATGTCACCGGAGGAAGTGGAAAAGAAGGTTCTGGAGCTTTACAATGAAGGATACGAGCCGAGCATGATCGGAATGATTCTCAGAGACCGCTACGGCATCCCGTCGGTAAAGCAGGTGACAGGGAAGAAGATTCAGAAAATCCTGAAGGAGCACGGTGTGGAGATAAAGTATCCCGAAGACCTGAAAGCTCTGATAAAGAAGGCACTGAAGCTGAGAGCTCATCTGGAAGTCCACAGGAAAGACAAGCACAACAGAAGAGGTCTGCAGCTGATCGAGGCGAAAATCTGGAGGCTTTCGAGCTACTACAAGGAGAAGGGAGTGCTGCCGGCAGACTGGAAGTACAATCCGGATAGACTCAAAATTGAGATTTCGAAGTAACTGTTTTTAATCCCTCCACACTTTTAATTTCATGTTCTCAACCAGCGACGGAATTCTGACAGTGGAGGGTGTGAAGGTAACGGAGATTGTCAGGGAAACTGGCACGCCCGTTTACGTCACTTCAAGGGCCCTACTTGAGAGAAACCTAGAGGCTTACAAAAAAGCCTTCTCCAACGAAGGGCTGCTTTATGCTGTAAAGGCCAATAACAACCTCGCTTTGATGAGGATAATCGCCTCTCATGGCTTTGGTGCTGATGTTTTTAGCGATGGTGAGCTGTACCTTGCATCTCTCGCAGGCTTCAGGAAGGATATGGTTCTCTTCAACGGCAACTCGAAAAGCAGAAAAGAGATAGAAATGGGGGTTACTGCTGGAGTCAAGTTCAGCGTTGACAGTCTGGATGAGCTCAGAACTATTTCGAAAATTGCTAAGGAGGTTGGAAAGGAGGTTGAGATTGCTTTCAGGGTCAATCCCGACGTTGACCCGAAAACTCATCCGAAAATCGCTACGGGGCTTAGAGAGTCAAAGTTCGGCATTCCGCATGAAATGGTGAGGGAGGCTTACGAGATGGCTTTGAAGCTGGACGGTGTTGTTCCGGTTGGAATACACTGCCATATCGGCAGCCAGATACTCGACCTCTCCCCGTTCGTGCACGCGCTGAACAAGGTTATGGACATCGCCGTGGATATCGAGAAGCTTGGTGTTGAGCTGAGCTTTGTGGACATGGGTGGTGGGCTCGGAATTGACTACGAGGGGAAGGGCGCTCCAACCCCCAAGGACCTCGCAAGCGCAATTCTACCTGAATTCGAAGGAAGAAAGGCTGATTTAACTTCCGACCCGCAGCTCTGGCTGGAACCTGGAAGGAGCATTGTTGGCAACACAACCGTCTTGATTACAAGAGTGAACGCCGTGAAGAAGGGCTACAAGAACTTTGTTGCTGTTGATGCCGGCTTCAACGTCCTAATCCGTCCCGCGATGTACGGTTCCTACCACAGGGTGGCGGTAGCGAACAAGATGGATGCCGAGCCTGAGGAGGTTTATACGGTCGTTGGGCCGATATGCGAGAGTGGAGATGTTCTGGCCAGGGACAGGAAGCTACCCAAAGTTGAAGTGGGTGATTTAATCGCCGTTTTCGACGCGGGAGCCTACGGTTTCGTGATGAGCAGCCAGTACAACGGCAGGCCGAGGTGCGCAGAGGTGCTTGTGAGCGGGGATAGATGGGACGTAATCAGGGAGAAGGAGAGCTACGGTGATTTAATCGAGAAGCAAAGGTTACCTGAATGGCTGCTATGAGGATTTTAATTTTTGGGGACACCCATATCCCGGAGAGGGCTGATGAAATTCCGAGGGAGTTCACCGACTACCTCGTGGACTTCGACATGGTAGTAATCACTGGTGACCTGACCTCAGAAAGGGTGCTGAGGTTCGCTGAGAGGGTTGCGGAATCAGTAATAGCGGTGAGGGGAAACATGGACGACCTCCCTCTCCCGCATTCGGCGAAGTTCAGGGTTGAAGGACTCAGTTTCGGAGTTGTTCACGGTCATCAGGTTTATCCGAGGGGCAACAGAGAGCAGCTTGAGCAAATAGCGCTCGAGATGGACGTTGATGTGTTGATTTCCGGCCACACACACCTGCCTGATGTTTATAGAGGGGCTAAAATCCTTCTCAATCCCGGTTCCATGACGGGAGTGTGGGGTGGTGGGGCCTATAGCACCTATCCGTCATTCATGGTTCTCGAAGTGAAAAAGGGAAGTTTCAGAGGAAGCCTTTACAGGCTGCTTGATGAAGAAGTAACTGTTGAGCAGTTTTCGTTTTAGTGGTAAAAGAAATAAATCCTCCCGAAAACATTGAACAGCCGATGATGACTGATGGGCGACCTGAGAAATGATGAAAGGGAGAGTCTGAGGCTAATCCAAAATGTTGTAGAGCGTATCCCTCTGTTTTGGAACTCTCCCCGCAATTTTTATTAGCTCTCTTAGCTCTTCCGGATGCATGAACTCACCACTCGTCGCTCCTGCTGATTTGGAGATGTTCTCCTCCATCAGAGTGCCGCCGAGGTCGTTCGCGCCCACGTGAAGCGCAGCCTGAGCCAGCTTCTGACCCATCTTAACCCACGACGCCTGTATGTTTTTGATTTCGGGGTAGAGCAAAATTCTGGCGATGGCAATCATCAGCAAGTCATCAAATCCAGAACTGCCCTTCGCATACCTTCCAAGCTCGTTGTTTTTGGACATGAATGGCAGGGGGATGAGCTCAGTAATACCTCCCGTTTCCTGCTGTATTTTCTTGATTAGAAGGAGGTGGTTTATCCTGTGCTCCCAGGTGTCGATATGACCGTACATTATCGTCGCCGTTGTTGGAATGCCGACTCGGTGAGCAGTCTTTATAACCTCGACCCATTCCGCCGTTTTAAGCTTCCTCGGGCAGATAAGCGCCCTTATGCTGTCGTCGAGAATTTCCGCAGCCGTCCCAGGCATCGAGCCAAGACCTTCCTTTTTAAGCTCCTTTAACACCTCCTCCACCGTCATTCCGCTGTTCCTTGCCGCATGAACGACCTCCATTGGGGAAAAGGCGTGAATGTGTATCTTTTTGTCAACATCCCTCACAGCCTGAAGAATTGAAAGGTAAAAGTCTAGGTCTGCATCGGGCAGCAAACCACCCTGGATGCAGAGCTCTGTGCAGCCGAATTCAACTGCCTCCTCAACTTTCTGCTTGATTTCATCCAAGCTCAGCAGGTATTTCTTCCTATTGCGGAAGGAGCAGAACTTGCAGTCGTTGATGCAGATGTCGGTGAAGTTTATGTTTCTGTTGACTACGTATGTTACGGTATCTCCTACAAGCTCTCTCCTGAGTTCGTCGGCAATTCTGAAAGTTTCGTAAGGATTCTTCAGCAAGTCGTCAAGGGCGAGCATAACCATCAGCATCCGAATACTTTTCAATCAGCGGCTCTAAGGCTTCGCCATACCATTTAAGCTTTACGAATCTCGGATAGATGGGCAGCCTCTCTTTAAGTATAAACTCCCCACGAAGAGCTCTCTCCAGCCTCTCAACTTCCGGCCACGGTGACTCGGGATTGATGTAATCATGGGTTACGTTTGAAATGCCTCCAACGTCGTTTGCTCCGGCCTTAAGGAAGGGGTAAATGTCATCAACCAGATTGGGCGGTATCTGGATTGCGACTTCCTGAGGGAGTATCTCTCTCGCAGCCTTCACAGCCTCAAGCATCTCCTCAAGTGTTGGAGGGGGAGTGTTCTCCATAGGTGTGCCCTTCTTCGGCTTGAAGTTCTGAACAATCACTTCCTGAATGTGGCCGTAGTTGTCCTGAATTTCTGCTATAATCTCGAGAGAGTAAAGCCTGTCCTCCCTGCCTTCCCCTATCCCCACCAGTATTCCTGTGGTGAAGGGGATTTGAAGCTTTCCAGCATCTCTGATCATCTTTATCCTCACTTCCGGCTTTTTGCCTGGGCTGTTTGCGTGACACTCAAGCTCCACAGCCTGCTCCAGCATAAGCCCCATGCTCGCGTTGTAGGGCTTTAGCTTCCGCATCTCTTCCTTAGAGAGAATTCCGGCGTTTGTGTGTGGTAGGAAGCCCATTTCCACGGCGATTTTATTCATTTCAAGGATGTAGTCAACCATGCTTTTATAGCCCATTTCAAGCAGCATCGCTTTGAACTCGGGATACACCTCATCTGGCCTCTCCCCAAAGGTGAAAAGCGCCTCCTTAGCCCCCCTTGCTGCCGAAAGGATTTTTCGCACCTCTTCGGCGCTCATTACTCCAATCTCTTCGCTCCTGAATCCGCAATAGTCACAGCGGTTTCTGCAGTTCCTCGTAAGAGGGATGAAAACGTTTTTGGAGTATGTGACGATTTTCACAGCCAAGAGTTTGCAGAGGTTAAAAAAAGATTTAGTTAAAGGTGCATTTTTATCTCATGCAGAAGCTGTGATGGAGATTTTATCGGGTAATCGAGCTTGTCAAGAATCTCCTCAGCGCGCTTACCCTTTATGACGATCCCCTTTAACCTCTCAACCAAAGCTTCCTTGTTTACCGGGAAGTCCAGTCCCTTTATCCTTGCCAGAACGTGCACAGCCCAGTCAATATCGAGAACCTCCAGTTCTTCCTGCTTTATCTCGACCTCCTCCGCATCAAGTCTCCCCTCTTCCTTCAGCTTCCTGTATGCAAGCTTCGCTATTCCTCCGGCTATGTGCTCTTTTGGCCTTTCTTCAAGCTCGCCTTCAAGGTATCTCTTTACTTCCTCTTCATCAGCGGTTGCGATGTTTTTAGCGGTCTGCTCGGTGATTCCAAGCTCCCTGGCAATCTCTCCGTATGTTTTCATTGCCTCGTTTTTCAGCACAACGACGTATGCGGCTTCTGCAAGGCTTGGAAGCCAGGTGAGGTTTCTGTACTCTACAAGCTTCTTCAAACCTCCAAGAAGGTTTATACTCTCGTAAAATACCTTCTCGGCCATCTTGTCAAGGTTTCCACCCTTCGGTTTTGCGATAACCTCAAATCCCATTCCAATCACCTCCTGTTATTTTTCCTCATCTAAATCCTTCTTCCCCCTTTTCTTTATGTACTCGCTCAGCGGTGCGATGATTTCTATCGTGCCGATTTCGCTGATTTCGAAGACCCACACTCTTGAGTCGTGGGGGGCAATTCTGCATCCATCAATCCTTATCGTTCTGAGAATGCTGCCGAGAGGCAGGCCGTAGAGGCTGACATCCCAGCGAGACTCTATCAGCTTTTTGTCCAGCACGATTGTACCATCGACGATGTGCGCCACCGCAAGACCTCCCGCAGCCTCAGCACTCTCGCTCGCCTGCGCGGACCTCTTCTGCGAAACGAAGATTCCCGTCTGGCGATACTTCTTCATGAAGTTGAAGAACTGCCTCACTATCTGCCTCGCCATCATCTCCTTGTGCTCGTAAAGTCCCGTGATGCTGTCGATTATCGTGTTTGTAACCTTCTTCTCCTTAATCGCGTAAGCCATGGTCTCCATGAGCGCTTTCGGATTCTCTCTCAGCTCATCGCTCTCGCTCGCATCGATGACAACGACGTTGCTCTCAACCTTGGTGAAGTCCACACCCATGGCCTCGCTTCTCTCCTTCATCGCCGTGTAGAGGAAATTGGCTGGGCTCTCAACTGTCACGTAAAGCACTCTGTAGCCGCTGCCGGCCTGGGTAATGGCGAACTGCTCAGCCAATAGTGATTTTCCAGTATCAGGAACTCCTGTAATGTTCATCACCGCGAGGTGAGGAATTCCTCCAAGCGGCTTTCTAACGTACCTGTCCCCCTCCTTTTCAACCTTGTAAAACAGCTCGTCAAGCTTAGTTCCTGTGGGGATGCCGAAGAGCTTTGGAGCCCTTCCTTCGAGCTCCCTTAGCTCATAATACCTATACATGTTATGTTTTATGGTGATTCTGAATTTATAGTTATCTATTAGTCGAACACCAAGAAATGGAAAGATATTTTAACCTCTTAATAGAAGTACGTATCGATGGAAGTAAGGAAGCTTCAGTTAATAGGTGGTTCAAGCTACATGGTAAGTCTCCCGAAGAACTGGGTGAAGGAGAACCAGCTAAGGCAGGGTGACGACATATATCTGCAGGTTGAAGACAGTGTGATAACTCTCTACCCCAAATCCTTTCGAGAGTTTTCGAGGATAACGAGTGTTCAGATTGATAAGCTGCTAAGACTCGACGAAAAGTTCGTGCGAAGGTTCATCTACGCTCTGTATCTTCAGGGGATTGATGAGATTGTAATCAGCGATGACAGGATAAACGCGAGGATGGTGAGCAGGATAGGGGAGATTGTAAAGGACTTGATTGGAATGGAGATTATTGACGCAACCGAGGGCAAAGTTGTGCTGAAGTGCCTGACTTCAACCGATTTCGACGTTTACGGCGTTGTGAGAAGGATGAGCCAGATTATCCAGAGCATGATAGCGACAATAATGGAAGGCATTGAAAAGGGGGACAGAGAGGCTTTAAAGGATATAGAGAACCTTGAAAAAGATTCAGACAGGCTGTACCTGCTTGCGGTCAGGCAGGAGCACAGGCTAGTTAGAGAGTTCTCAAGTCCGAGCAAGTGGAACGAGTTGAGGTTGATTCTCGGTATCAGAACTGTTGCAAAGCTCATAGAGGAGATTGCCGACTCGCTATATAACTTCTCCACCTATGCAGTCGAGATGACTCCAGAAGAGCTACGGAAGGTGAGGGTTTACTTTGAAAGGCTCGGTAAAATTTTCGACTCCCTGGCGAAGGCCTACTTCAACTCGGATGTTGAACTTTCGGAGGAAACAATTGAAGAGCTTGAAGAGCTTGAAGAGCTTCTTTTGAGCAATATGGACGGCGGTGTTTATTACCGACTGGCAGTTGAAACCATTTTAAGAGCCTGCAGGCACATGAAGTCCATAGGTGAGATAGCCTTCAACAAGTCAGTCAGGGAGTCTCTGAGAGAGATGAAAAAATCAGAGAGGATGCAGTCAGCAAAAAGTATCCAGTGAAGACTATCCCGGCCACGATGGCAGAGTATTTTAAATTCAGATTTCTCGCATTTTTAACGGCAAAGGTCCAGTAAACTGCCTGCCATAATGCGGTTGCAACTCCGAGAATCGTGTTTGGCAGTAGAGAGCTTTTTATTCCGTAGAGCATCTGCTGACTCGTTTCGTAGCTGAGATAAATCGATATCGGGCTGAGGATTATGACAGGAATGTAGGAGTATGCAACAAGCTTGGCGAGATTGCTGAAACTACCCTCTCCTCCGAAAACTGCCGAAAGTATGTGGAGAATGCCGGAGATTAAAATCCAGAAGATGAGCGTCGTGAAGAAGGGAGTTATCAGCATTCCGTAGTAGGTTATCTGAAGCATCGCCTTAATCTGCTCTTCAGTTAACGTTCCAACCTCCGCAATCTGCTCTCTCACGGCCTCAAGCACCATTGGAGCCACAATGTATGAAGCAAGAGACGAGAGCAGAGCGGCAATTACGACAACGGCCAGAGCCTCGCCAAATCCCCTTTCAAGCCTTTTTCTCAGAAAGCTATCGGGATTTGTGATTACCTCCATGCTGATACTTGATGTCAGACGTATATATCTTTTGCCTGTCTATGGGTAGCCCAACATTAAATACTCGCGTATTAACAAACAGTATGGAGATGAAAGTGGGATGCTGCGGCTTCCCGGTTTCGATGAAAAGGTACTTTGAAACGTTTGACGTGGTTGAGGTTCAGAAGACTTTTTACAAGCCGCCGGAAGTCAAAACCGCTGAAAAGTGGAGAAAATCTGCCCCTGAAGATTTTGAGTTCACCATAAAGGCGTGGCAGGTAATCACCCACCCTCCAAGCAGTCCCACCTACAAAAAAGCGGGAATCAAGTTCGAAAACTGCGGCTTTTTCAGACCGACAGAAGTTGTTTTTATGGCTTGGGAGGAGACTAAGAAGATTGCAAAAGCTCTAAAGGCCGAAATAATCGTCTTTCAAACGCCGAAGAGCTTCAGAGATACTGCTGAGAACATGGAAAACATGCGGGCTTTTTTCAGCAGCATTGACGGAAGTTTTACCTTTTGCTTTGAACCGAGAGGCTGGAGCGAGGAGAGCGTGAGGGCAATATGCGAGGAGCTTGATTTAGTCCACGTCGTTGACCCCTTTGTCTCCAAACAGCTTTACGGGGAAATCTGCTACTACAGGCTTCACGGATTTGATTACAAGCACAAGTACACCGATGATGAGCTTGAAAAGCTGCTCGGGATGGTTGACAGGGACGGCTACGTTATGTTCAACAACGTCCACATGTTCGACGATGCGCTGAGGTTCAAAAAGCTTGTTGAGAGAGAAGCAAAGTCAAAATAAAGCTTAAGGTGAAGGCCGTAAATGGCGTTAAAATCCAGCTTGCAACAATTCTTTTCAGGAATGCAAATTTGACACCCCTAACACTCTTGTAGAGCCCAACTCCAGTTACCGCACCGACGGTGCAGTATGTTGTGGAGACGGGCATTCCGATGAGTGTGAAGAGTAAAACCGTTATTCCAGCCGCAAACTGCGCGGCAAACCCCGTAAATGGGTCGAGGGCCGTTATTCCCTTCCCGACAACCTCAGCCACTCTTACGCTGACAATCCACGCACCGAGAAAAAGCATTGCAGAGCCGAGGAGTGCTGCTTCAAACACGTTCATCACTCCGAACATCACTATGGGGGCAAGGGCGGTTGCGAGTTCATTGGCGCCGGTGTTAAAGCCAATCACAGTCGCACCGATAAATAGCAGAACTCTAAGGACTCTCTCAACTCTTAAGGCGGGGAGCTTTGCGAGAGTTCTTTCCATAATCCAGTAAAAGACAATTGAAAGAAGGAGCGCTCCAAAGGGTGAAATAACCCACGACAGGATGATTTTCGCCACCGTGCTAACATCAATTCTGTTTCCGAGAGCAAAGGCCGAGCCGATAAGGCTCATTACTATGGCCTGATGGCTTGAAACCGGTGTGCGGAGGTAGTTAGCCGCAACGATGGCAGCTGAGGAGATAATCAGAGAGACGGAAACAACAATCTCGTTGAGCTCAACCATCTCTCTGCCCACAGTGTCCATTATTCTGCCGCTGCCAAACAGCATTCCTGCAAACACCAGCAGGAAAAGAATGTACGCAGCCCTTTTCATCGTAAGCAGACCGCATCCCACACAGATTCCAAAGGAGTTGCAGGTATCGTTGGAGCCAATTGCAAAGGCTATTGCAAGTGCTGCAACGAGAGCGATGGTCACGTCCATTGAGTTTTTTTGAATTGAACCATACTTATTTTTTTCCGAGAGGTAAGAGTGGAGAGCGATAGGGGAATAAATAAAACACTTGGTTTGACTGAAGTCAATGGACGTCTTTAACAGAAATGCCGAGAGGTACGATGCGTGGTACGATAGAAACAGGGAGCTTTACGAAGCAGAGCTGGAACTGCTTCCCAAACCGATTTCTCCTTCTGTGGAGGTTGGAGTTGGAACAGGAAGGTTTGCGGTAATAGGCATTGATCTCGGAGTTGACGTCTCGCTCCAAATGCTGAGAATTGCTAAAAAGAGGGGGGTCGAGTGCGTTGCAGGAGATGCTGCTCATTTGCCCTTCAAAGATAAATCCTTTCGCTCCGCATACCTCATCTTCACCCTCTGCTTTCTTGACGAGCCGATTAAGGCTCTAATGGAAATCAAGAGAGTTCTCGAAGGCACTCTTGTGGCATGCGTGGTTCCTGCGAACTCCGGCTTGGGGAGGGAGTACTCTGGGAAGGACAGCTCCTTCTACAGAAAAGCGAGATTTTTAACAGAAGACGAGGTTCTCTCAATGCTTCGTGAGACGGGCTTCAAGGTCAAAGAAATAAGGAGAAGAAAGCTTAAGTACGACGAAAACGACTTTGTTTGCTTTATTGCTGAGAGTTAAATCCCAGCTCCTCTTTTAGCCTCTCTATCTCCTTTTCGAGCTCGTCGAGCTCAGCAAATCCGAACTCCTTTTCTCCCACTCCAGCAAGTCTCCAGAAAAGCCTCGCTACAATGGGCATCATCTTGCCCGCGTAACCCGGAGAGTGGGGGAGGAGTTTTGCTGCCAAATCTCCAAGTTTTTCAAGCTGCTCCTTGCTGAGCTTGTCGAGGTTCATGCTCGCCTCGCCGAGGAGAGAAACCCCTGCTCCAACAACCTTCTCCCTCTGGGCGTAATACTTTGCAGCCTCGCTCGTGATTCTGTGCACACCCATACTATCACCCCAATTTTATCTTTGTTTTCAAACTATATGAAGATTGCGGTATTTCAAAAATGCTCAGACTTAGAGGCTATACTCTGAGAGAAACGATGATTACTGCCAGCAATATTAAAAATGCGCCAAAGTACTGCACCGGTGTTAGAATCTCCGCCAGAACTGCAACGCTGAAAAGATGGGCGAAAACCCCTTCGAGGGACAGAATAACAGCCGCATCGGAGGATTTGGTGTAGCTCTGAAGCCAGTTCTGTAGCATTTTTGCCACGAAAGTTGCGAAGAATGCTGTGATGAGGAGGCATAGAATGACGGTTGTGTTTATCTCGAATTTGGTGGTTGTGAAAACAGCAAAGGGAGCGGAGAGAATGAAAATGGCGAAGGACTGCCAGAATGCCAGCATCGTGGGATTGCTGAGGCGAGAGTAATGGGAAATCATTGCAATCTCCGCTCCAAAAAAGAGGGCGCAGAAGAGCATCAGGATGTCTCCGATGTTGAAGCCCGAGTACCCTGAAAGAAAGTAGAACCCTACGAAGGCGAGCAAAACTCCTGAAACATCCCTTTTGTCGAAAACATCCTTGTACACAAGCCATGAGATGATGGGGGCGAGAACGACGTAGGTTGAGGTTATGAAGCCACCGTTGGTTGCGGTGGTGTAGTCGAGCCCTACAGTCTGGAAAGTGTATCCAAGGAAGGACGCTATTCCGATTTTAAAACCGTCCTTAAAATCCCAGCCCTTGAGGAAGGGGAGGAAGAAAAGACACGCTATGAAAAACCTTACCGTGTTGAAGGCGAAGGGCGACATGCTGTCCAGGGCTATCTTTACTACCGGGAATGTGGAGCCCCAGATTAAGGCGACCAGAGCCAGCCCAAGGTCAGCATAGAGACGCTTCACTCCCTCAGCCCCTCCCTGTTGTTTTATAAAGCTAACTTTTAGAGAACGTATATTATTACGAAGAAAATTGTCATCATAATCAGCCCTAAGGGAACGCCTATCCTCGCCCACTCACCCATCGTAATCCTCAGCCTTCCCGCAACGACGATGTTCGGAATGTTTCCGGGGATCAGCATACCTCCCGAGATTATCAGACCCATCAGAGCGCCCTTTATCTGCAGCTCGGTTAATTGAGGACCTATTTCAGCTGCGGCGAGCGTTGCATTGTCGAGGATTGCGGAAACCATGTTTACCCAGTATATTATCTCGGGCGGTATCTTTGAGATGTACCAGTAGATGATCGGCGTAAAACCTTCCCCAAGCAGCACCAATGCCGCGATAAACACGTAAACTCTGACCGCCCTAATCACAACGGTTCTCAGAGTTTCGGTGTATTCCGGAATTTCTATTTCCTTAACGGAAACACCACCCACTCTCATAGCCGCGTAGATTCCCAGTATTATCACCGACGGGATGATGTACTCCCCTACAAGCTCTATTAAGTAGAAGAAGTCCTCGTTGAGCTTCTTAACGACTATGGTGGAAAGGGGCTCGCCTACTGGAGTTAACGCAGCCCCAAAACCCACAGCAAAGCAGGCTATAACCACGAACTCAACTTTCGACTTTCTTTCTAAGGGCATCACGAGCGCGATTTCCGCAAGTATGACTGCAGAAACTATGACCGAGATTATGCTAGAAGCAAGACCGAAAACTGTCACAACGAGGAACGCAAAAACTTTGATTCCCAGCTTCTTGAGAACAGCTACCAGAAAGGAGTAAACCTGCTTGTTGTAGTAGTGGATAATCAATCCGACGATCAGCACAACCTGAAATATACCCACCGGGATGCCCATAACCTCCGTTATCCTAACAGGCGTCTCGAGAGCTTCAATAATTAGTTCCAGGCTCCACAAGCCGCTTACAGTAACGGCGACGATTCCCATTATCAGGAAAAAGGGCTCAAGATTCTCTTCGATTTTTCTGACTCTAAACGGAAGAATGAGAACGAGGAAAAGGATTATGAAGAGACCAGCAGCAATTAACGGGTCCTCCTGCATGTGGTGTTGAACAGCCATGCACTTTCTATTTTCAGCCAACATATAATTTTTGCGGAGAATTTGCCAGAAACTTACATAATCACAAGGTTCATAAACACGTTATCTTAGTTTCTGGAAAAAGCCGGGGTTGCAGAGAGGTACTGCGCCAGCCTTGAGAGCTGGTGCCCGTAAGGGCTCCTGGGTTCAAATCCCAGCCCCGGCGCTGGGGGTATTTTTTGAGTTATACATATCGAGCATATCGAGTAATAGCTTCTTTTAAAGCTCTAATACAACGATTTTACCGATTCGCCTTCTCTGTACGGGATATCAAGGTAGTAATGCTTGTTACCGTCGATAATTTCAAAATCAGGGAATATTTCCCCGTCACACCTCTTTACCCTCAATCCCATCCTACTTCTTTACAAAATTAACTTCGCCAAAATCTTGGAGCAAAGCGTTATATTTTATTAATTAAACAAAATTCATGCGGATTCCAGCGACAATCAAAAAGAAGATGGCCCTTCCACCCGCAACTCCCGTCTTCACCGGCGAAAAGAAAGTTGAGGAAACTAAAATTACTGCGGCAATTTACGACGAGAAATCGGTGGAGTTTAAGGAGCTAGAGGTGGGGGAGCTTGAAAGTGTGGTCAGAAGCGCGCTCGCACTCAATAAAAAGCTCTGGATTGATGTCGTTGGTGTTCACGATGAAAGTCTTATCGCTAAAATCTGCGAATTCCTGGGAATCCACCCTCTCGCTGCTGAGGACATTCTCAACACAGCCCAGAGGGTAAAAATTGAAGACTACGACGACCACCTTTTTCTTGTACTTAAAATTCTGCTTTACAACGAGACCCTTGAAATTGACCAGCTCAGCCTGGTTTTGAAGAAAAACCTTGTGGCGACGTTTGAAGAAAGAGAGTACTGGATTCTCGACTCCATCCGCTCAAGGCTTAAGTCCGGGGGGAGAATGAGAAAGCTCGCTGGCGATTATCTTGCCTATACCATACTCGACGCGGTTGTTGACAGCTACTTCGAAGCACTTCTGAAAATTTCGGATGAGATTGAGGTGTTGGAGGATGAGGTTGTTTCTGGGGACAGCACACTCATCGGGAAGATTCACAGCCTGAAGAGGGAAATACTTGCCTTCAGAAACGCCGTATGGCCCCTAAGAGATGTTCTCAGCTTCTTTACCAGAGTTGAGCACGAGCTTATAGGTGAGGAGGTAAAGGTGTATTACAGGGACGTTTACGACCACGCTGTTCGACTCATGGAGGTTCTTGAGACGCAGAGAGAGCTGCTGGTGAGCTTGAGAGACTTATTTCTGTCAGCGGTCAGCAACAAGCTCAACGAGATAATGAAGGTGCTCACTATGATTGCGACCATATTCATTCCCCTGAGCTTCATTGCGGGTGTTTATGGGATGAATTTTAAGTACATGCCTGAGCTGGAGTGGAAGTACGGGTATCCGGCCGTTCTGACAGTTATGGCCGTCATCGCACTGGTAATGATTGCCTTCTTCAGGAGGAAGGGGTGGTTATGAGAAAAATCATAGTCAGGGGGAGGAAGGAAGACCTAGAGGAGATAGCGAGGGAATTGGGAGATAGAGCTTTCATTTACGATGACAGAATCGAGCTATACGTTCAGGACAGTGAAACGGAGGAATTGGTTAGCAGAATTAAGGATAAGCTTGACCTGAGATACAAGGAGAGCATAATCGAGGTTTACAAACCTGAGTTCGTCATCTCCCCCGCTTCGAGGAGGGAAAAGGCGGAGGAAAAGACTCCGGTTGAGAAGCTTGTTGAGATGACAAAATCGTATGCTAGCCTCAATCCCGGAAGAAGCGTGGTAACGGCCATTGCAGGCGTCATCGCCCTCTCGGGCCTCATTATGAACAACGCCGTTATAGTCATCGGAGCGATGCTCCTTGCCCCTCTTCTCGGTCCGATACACGGTTTTGCCGTCAATCTTTCCGTTGGATACGTAAAACTTGCCTTCAGAAGCGCTCTTAACCTCCTTTTTGATCTTTTCCTCACCATGGTCTTTTCTACGCTTTTTGCGATGATGATTGGTCTCGTCCATCCCCTTCAGCTAACACCGGAAATTCTGCTGAGAACGGAGGTAAGCCCAGTTTACGAGCTTCTTGCAGTCCTTCTTGGGTTTGCCTCAATTCTTTCCCTTAGCAGGGGAATATTGGAAAGCCTAGCAGGTGTCGCTGTTTCAGCCTCTCTGCTACCTCCGGCAGTGGCTGCTGGGATTCTTCTCGTTATCAGCCCTCCTCTTGCCGTGAAATCGCTGACTCTCACCCTTCAGAACGTAGCCGGATTGATGGCGGGAAGCTTGGCTGGAGTTTACGTTTCGGGCATAAGAGCGGAGAGGTACTACGAGAAAAAGGTAGCAAGAGCGTATCTTGCAAGGTCGCTCATTGCCCTCACCCTCCTTCTTATCGCTCTGCTCTTCCTCTCGATTTTGGCGGGCTAGGATATACGACGCTGCGCTCTCTCCAACAGCAAGAGGCAAAGTTATTAATAGTTCCCAGACTACAGAAATTGATGCTCGGATGGGGCGAGATGGCGATCATAATAATAGGAGCGATAATACTGCTCGGCCCGGAAAAGCTAACGGATTTCGCCAGAGAGCTCGGAAAGCTTTACGGAGAGTACAAGAAGGCCATGAGAATGATCGAGCTTGAGTACATTTACGGAGTGAAGCAAATCAGCGATGAAGAGCTTGAAAAGGATTTGAAGGAAAAGCACCAGCAGCTGCTGGATGAGATAAAAAGGTTAAACTCAGACTAAATCCTCCAGCTCCTCCTCGCTCATTCCGGTTATATCGATTATGGTCATCCCGGTTTTGAGCCTCTGAGCCTCCTCCTTGGACATTATCTCCTTGAAAGCCTCGTCCGAAACGATTAGGCTGTTACCGAAGGGGTCCTCAAGAATGAGAGTGAGCTCCTCGTCTCCGTCAATCGTGTTTCTGATTCTTTCGAGAATCCACTCGCACCTCCTCACCTTCTCCTCGTCATCGGAGTTCCAGCGCATGGCTGTTCTAACAACACCCTCCACCCTGTCCAGCACGCCTTCGAGGTTTGTGATGAAGGCCTGGCTTGCCGGGCCGGGCTCAATTGCCACCCCGATTTCGGGAATGCGTATGGTTCCTGAAGTGGACCTTATAACCTTGGTGAAGAGGTTCTCCCTGTTTATTTTTATGATGTATCTCACCGGGTCCTTTTCTCCGAGAACAACGGAATCCGCGTGTCTGAAACCGCACTCACAGCTAATCGACGTGAGAAGAACCTTGCCGAAAAACGGAACGTCGTAGGTTGATACTACCGCCCTCAGCTCCCTTCCGCAGCTCGGGCAGGGAATCATCTTGAGGAACTCCTAATCTTGTTTCTGTCCACCTTAATTCCCGTAGGCGTTATTATCACGTAATCCTCGCCAAGCCCGACGATATCTCCCTTCACGTCTTCAGCGAGTTGCCTCAAATCCTTTAGCACTCTATCGAGAGTGAGCTTATCGTGCTTTATGAAGGCGATATCCGCCACAACAATGTTCCCGTCGTAAATCTCCCTTTTGATTTCAGGAACTTCGTTCAGTCCTGTAACCTCGGCCACCCTGATGTAAACTCCGGCAGCCTCACTAATCTCAGCCTCATACTCGCTGAGGTCTAGCTCTTCATATTCATCAATGTTCAGTTTTTCGGATTTGCCGAGAATCTTGTCTATAATCCCCATGGTTTCACCGAAGCTATTTTTGATTTAAAGTATTTAAAGATTTTTTCCAAACCATTCGGCATTCATCATCAAACTCTGAAAACCCTCTCCCCCGCAAGCCTGCGAAGCCGGTCCATGATTGCCTCGTTCTCCACGCCCTCGATGACAATAATATCGGGACGTCTGGATTCGGCCTCTCTTACCGCAGAGAAGAGGTTCGCCGAATACTCCTCAGCCGATTTTCCGATCACAATTGTTTCATCCGTAATTTTCTCCCTCGCAATTACAACAACTCTACCCCGCTTTTCTGCCTCATCAACAAACTCCTTTATTCTCTGCAAGGCTCTTTCACCGACGAAAACGTAAACCTGGCAGGATAGGCTGTAGGTCTCTTTTCTCGGCTCAACCACGACCTCAACATGCTTCTTTATGCTCTCAACGCTTACCGCACCAACTCTCAGAACCTTTGCAGGAGTTTCGGTCAAGTCAACTATCGTCGACTCAACTCCCACCTTGCATTCTCCCTTTACGACGGCATCTATTCTGCTTCCAAGCTCCTCAACAACGTGCTCCCACCTCATCAGGCTCGGTCTTCCTGAGAGGTTTGCAGAGGGAACGACAATGGGTTTCCTAAGCATCTCCATAAGCTGTAGAGGAACCTCGTGCGCGGGCATCCTCACGGCTATCTTTCCCTTTGGAGAAAGCAGCGAGGGCATAACACCCTTGCTTTTCAAAACGAGGGTTAGGGGACCGGGGAAAAAGGCTTCCATGAGCTTTTCCGCTCTTTCGTCAGCTTCGGCAATCTTGCCCACATAATCCCTGCTCCAAACGCCTACGATGAAGGGCTTATTCAGGCTCCTCCCCTTAATCTCGTAAAGCCTTCTCAAAGCCTCTTCATTGGTTGCGTCGCATCCCATCCCGTAAACGGTTTCAGTCGGGAAGGCAACGATTCCTCCTGCTCTCAAAACCGCAACAGCCTTCCGAATTCCCTCTCTGCTTGGCTCAAGAACTTCTGCCATTAAAAAAACTCATTATGCAGGCTATCAATTTTTCGGAAAAACCTTTTATCCGCCTGATTAATGGTTAAATGGTGATTGAATGGACAGAGTTGAGAGTTTAGCCAACCAGATTTTTGAAGATTACAAGGATTATGGAGTTGACAGAAAGGAGATTGTTGAGAAGCTCAGAAAACTTCTTATCGAGTTCAGAGTTCCGGAAAATGAAGCTGTTAGAACCATCAGAAATTACATCATCAGGGAGTACGGAGCACCTGCAACGGTAAGGAGGGAGAGGATTACAAAAATTGAGGAAATAAAGGAGCCGAACAAATGGGTTACGGTGAAGGCCAAGGTCATTCAGCTTTGGGAGAGCAGCAGCCCCTCAATAGCCCAGGTGGGGTTGATTGGTGATGAAACCGGCTACATCAGGTTTCTCGTGTGGACGAAGGCCAAGAAGCAGCCAGTTGATGAGGGTAAAAGCTACATATTCAGGAACGTTGTTGTTGACGACTACGGGGGAGTTTTAAGGCTTAACGTAACGAAAATAAGCGAGATAGAGGAGATTGAGGAGGGTGTGAAGGTCAAACCGCCGGAAGAGCTGAGCGAGGACGTGGAGGTCGTTGGGGCGCTTGTAGCGATTCAGCAGAACAGCGGACTCATTCAGCGCTGCAGCGTTGAGGGCTGCAACAGAGTGATAAAGATGGGGAAGTGTCCGGAACACGGAAAAACGAAGGCGAAAGACGATTTGAGGATTAAAGGAGTGCTTGACGACGGATACAGAACCTACGAGGTTATCATAAACGAGGAGGGTGTGGAATCTCTGACCGGAATTAACCTTGAGAAGGCAAAGAAAATAGCCGAGGAAACTTTGGATAGAGGTGCGGTTCTGACAGAACTTAAGAAAATGCTTCTCGGAAAGTACCTGAGGGTTGTTGGCACCGCAACGCCGAGATACCTGATAGCCAAGCATGTTGAGTTCTTCAGACCAGATATCAGAAAGGAGATTGAGAAGGTTAAAGCCCTTCTGGAGGAGGTATAATGACGGCTTTTCTTAAAAGAGAGGTTGCGAGAAGGGTTTTTGCGAAGGAGCTCATGAACTCAACCTACACCTTAAAGGATGAGTCGGAGAAAAGTCCAGTTTACGTCCTCACACCTCTCGGATTGAAATGCAACAGAGTTTTTATAATCGGAGTTCTCACAGAAAAGGAGGAGAGGGGAGAGGACGGAAGCATTTACAGAATTCGCGTTGTTGACCAGACCGGCTCTTTTGTAGGCTACGTCGGAAGGTATCAGCCCGAAGCGTATGAAGCGCTGGAGGACATAGACACTCTAACTCTCGTAGCTCTTACCGCCAAGGTGAGGGTTTTTGAGGGTGAGACGGGAAAATTCGTTACTTTACGCCCCGAAACGATAAGCATCGCCGATCCGGAGTCGAGGGACTATTGGGTGATGGAGACGGCAATTCAGACGCTCGAAAGGATAAAGGAGATGGAGAAGGGGGAAAAGGAGACCGCAAGACTCGCCATGGAGGTTTACAACACAAACCTCGAAGAGTACAAGAACGCCGTAAGGGAGGCAATAGCGAGAGTTATGGAGGACTACGGCGAGATTGGGGTTGAGGAGGAGGAAGAAGAGGAGATAGAGGAAGAGGAGTTTGAGGTTGAAGAGGAAGAGATAAGCTTTGAGGAGGAGGAGATAGACCTAACCGAGCTGCTGGAGGACTAAAGCTTTCCTGCAACGGCCCTCTCAAAGTCGTATTCGGTCAGGATGCCTTCAGCGTGAAGGAGGGAGTTTGCCTCCTCAAAGGTTTCCGCCCTCTCCACTATTTTTGCAGCGTGATTTATTTCAAAAACGGCTTCCGCCCTGAAGTAGAATATCAGCGTTGAGAGTGGTGTAACGAGAGCGCTTCTCCCCTTTCTGAGCTTCTTCAGCCCCATTTCACCCTCGAAGGCCATGAGGGGAATCATGCTCGCCTCGGTGGTTACGTCTTTCACAGCATTCCTCATCAACTCGTAATCCCTTCTGCTCATCGAGCAGCATCCCAGAAAACCGCCTTTTTTGATGATGTCGGAGATGTTGAGCAGCAGCTCCTCAACTCTCAGCTCTCCATCGCTCCCGAAACCTGTTACGGCAACAATCCCGCCAACTTTCTTTAAGGCAGCAACGCAGATTGCATCTGCAAGCGGACTCCTCACTCCCGACTCAAAACCGACGGAGATTGCATCTCCCCCAGCGTCAACTCCAACAATGAGTGAGATGCCCTCTTTTTCAGCAAAATCTCTGATCCCCTCAGCAAGCTTCCCTACATTCTTTGTGAGGTCAAGAGCGACGACTTTGCCAAAGTGCTTGGCAGCCTTTGCGATGTTCGGAATTACTCCATCAGCAGTTTTGGTACTCTCGTTTGCAATTCCAACCGTCTCGTTAATTCTTTCGATGCCAACAAGCTCTTCCAGAGGCCTCGGCCCAGGCTTCGGATCGACGACGATCCTGTCCCAGACCACGCTTCCGTGTAGCGTCTCAAATCCGAAGTGGCCGAGAAAGTTTGCAACGGGAATCGTGCTTACAATGTCCCCTCCACCGCCAATGCCAAACGTCAGAGCCTTTTTCGGCTCCAAAGATTTGAGAATCTCTATAATCTCCATTTCAGAACTTCAGATATCCCTTTCTCTCCAGCCACTCAACCTGAGGATTCGTGTATCTCCATACAATGTCCGCCCTGTCCTTCTGGAACGACCAGGGAACAACGATTACCACATCACCCTCTCTAATCCATATTTTCTTTCTCATTTTCCCCGGAATTCTTGCGAGCCTCTCAACTCCGTCCTCGCACCTGACCTTAATATGCCCTGCACCGAGCATCGAGGTTACCACTCCGAAAAGCTCCCCCTTCTTCCTGTCCGGTAACCTCACCCTAATTACGTCATCCTCGCTGCTCAGACAGACACCCCTAACCTTTTTCTTGCATCTTCAAGAAGCATGTTTAAATATTTTGCCACCGCAATCTTTAGGTCGAGGGGGTGAAGCTGGCCCGATTTGAAGTCCTCAGCGAGCTCCTCGAAGGAAGCGTACTCCACATCCCCTCCGAATTTCGCATCCCTCTCCACGACAATTTTTCCGAATCTGGGCAGAATGTGGTATTTGGCAATATCGAGAATCGGGTTCTCCTCAACAACTCCGGCAGGGCAGTAGGCCTTCCTGATCTTCCTCTCCACCTCCTCAGGCGGGTCTCTGACGGAGATGTAGTTCCCCTTCGAGCTGCTCATCTTCTGACCGTCGAGGCCGACGAGAATTGGCGTGTGAAGGCAGACGGGAGAACTGTAGCCCAGCCTGGGGAGGTTCTCCCTCGCAAGCATGTGGATTTTTCTCTGGTCTATTCCTCCTACAGCTAAATCAACTCCAAGGTGGGCGATGTCGAGGGCCTGCATGAGCGGGTAAATCATCTGAGAAACCATTGGGTCCTCCTTCCTTCTGCTCACCTCATCCATGCTTCTCCTCGCCCTGTTGAGAGTGGTTATCCTCGCCATCTTAAGAACGTCAAGGACGTAATCTCTGCTCAGCTGATACTCACTTCCGAGAACGAACTTGGCCCTGCTCTCATCCAGGCCGAGAGCGATGAAGACCTTCTTGTTGTAGTCCGCAACTTCGGCAATCTCCTCAAACGTGCCCTTCTCGTTGAGGTAAGCGTGAATGTCCGCAAGAAGAACGATAATTTCAAACCCGGCCTCCTGCAGGTCCATTAGCTTCTGGACGGTCATCATGTGACCGAGGTGTATTTCACCGCTTGGCTCGTATCCAACGTAAGCCCTCGGCTTCTCCTTGGTTTCAATTAGCTGCCTTAGCTCCTCCTCCGTCACAACTTCCTCGGCATTTCTCGTGATCAGCCTCAGTTTCTCCGTGATGTCCATACCGAACGAAAACCCAGGCTGTTTTTAAAGTTGTTTAAATGTTTAAAAGCCCTCCAAAGCTTGCTACCTGCTAATGATGAAAAAGGTTGCAAAGGCTTGAAAATATATTTATACTTCTTAAACTAACTTCAATTAATGCTGGAAAGAATTAAGTCGGGCGTCATCGGGCTTGATGAAATCCTCGGTGGGGGGTTCATTAAAAACACAGTCAATGCAGTCGTAGGCGGCATGGGGTGTGGTAAGACCATTTTCTGCATGAACTACCTTCTTGAAGGCCTTGAAAACGGTGAAAAATGTATGTACGCTTCACCAGACCTCGATGTTGACGAGTTTCTGAGGCTTGCCGAATCAATGCATTGGGACTTTTCCAAGTACATTGACAACGGGCAGCTGAACATAATGACGGTTGTGGCGGAAGACGCAGCATCGTTCATAAAAATGGCTTTTGAATACGACAGAGTTGCCGTGGACGCATTATCTCCTCTAGTCATTGACGTTGAAGCCGGAAGCAGAAAGGAGATAGGCTGGTTGCTTAAAAATCTCAAGTCGAAGGGGACGGCCCTGATTACTGTGGAGGAGCCTTTAAGACAGAATGCCGATTTGCTGTTGCTTTTGGCTGATAGCGTTATAAGCCTCAGATACACCGGTTACGGCGGTCCTTTCAGCAGGACGCTGAGAGTTCTAAAGCATAGAATGTCCTGGCACGGAGATGGGGTTTATCCCTTCTACATTATTGAGGGTGCTGGGATAGTTATTGACGAAAAGAGGGGAGAAGGGTTTGAATTAGAGGAGGAGATGAACCTGCCCGAAAGGGCCAAGGAAAAAATCGCAGAGATGTGTAAAAAGGGCACTCTCACCTTAGAGGATATTAGCAAAATAAAGCGGAGAATACCATGAGGGCGGACTTGCTTGAGCTCATAGAGCCCTTCAGAACTGACGAATCCGTTCTCTTTGCGGTAGTTTACAGTATAGACGGCACGGTTCTTGCCAGCCACATAAAAAGCAGGGAGTGGATACCAACCCTTGAATGGGCTGAAAAGCAGGTTGAGGTGGTAGCGAGGCAGGTGCTTGAGGAGAACCTGAACAGCGTTGAGTTCAGATTGGGGAAGGAGGGAATCCTCATAAGGCCGATTTCGAGGTCGATGCTCCTTGTTGTAGGAATTTCCGACGCTGCCTCGCTTTATAAGGTGAGAATAGACACCGAGTCGCTGCGAGTCTATGATTGAGTTCGCATACAGTCTGAAAAATGACCCCAAAAAGGCGTTTGATGAAATCAGGTCCAAAGCGGAGAATTTGGACTTCAGGCCAAATCTCGCGATAGTTTACCTCACCGAGCATCTGCAGAAAGATGCAAAGGTGTTCAAATTCGATTTTGAAACGCTCTGCGTGCCTGTTGAAGGGTTTATAACTCCCGATGGCGTGTGGACTCGCGGATGCCTGTGCATGTTTGCCGACATCGACTACACTCTGAACGTTTTCAGGGGAAATCCGGACGAGGTGGTCGAGCAGCTGAGAAGCGCTGAGAAGGGGAGGTTCAATTTGCTGGTCTATCCGCTGTTTTATGTTGAGAGCAAAGTCTCTCTGATTTCCAATTTCCTAAAGCTCAAACTTGCTAAAAACGCTAAAGAGGCTTCAAAAGTATTTGAGAATGCAATATATCCTATGAATAAACTTCTCAGACCGTTCAGGGATGAGAAATCAATTACTGCATCTCTAAATCTCTACCCCGTTAAGTTTAGCACAGGGAGACCGCAGATATTCCTGAACGGTTCAAAAACTGGTAGATGCGTAGTTCATCTGGCTTTGGAGGATAAATTCGAGTCCCAGTACTCCGATTTTCTTCCGGAAAGAGGAAGAAGTGTTGAAGAGACTAAAAAAATTTTGGAAAATGACTTTCAATTTATTGATGAAGTCACAGTTAAAAAAGACTTGTTGGTGATTGAGGAGATTAACGGACTAAAGATTAGAGACTTTCTCAGAATGCATAAAGTAAGAATGAAGGAAGATTTGGAGAAGGATTTAGAAGAAGGAGAATTTTTTGGGGCCACGCCATATGGTTTGCTATTTTTTAGCAAAGAAACTGGCGGTATCGCCGGGCTGGGGTTAATGGATTACGACCTTAGATTCTACCCATCGTTCTTTGAACTGACACCATTCGATGACAGTGCCATATTTTTCGGTGAAAGGCTAAAAGATGGCCTTAAAAGGGTTAGATCGGAGCTAAAAGAAAAGAGAAGTAATTTCGTTCTTCTTGACCAAAACATAATGCTGATGTTTGAAGAAAAACTTGTCGAAGTTTTTAAGGATATGGGGATTTTTGGGATTATAACGTCTTTTCCCTCATATTCTGGTAAACCTATCAAAAAACTTATGACTGAGGTAGAAGACAGAATTTTTATGAACACGACTCTATCATCGATATTCATTCGGCTTACAAATTAAAAAAAGAAACCATGCCAAGTAGCAGCAAAACGATGAGATAAGTGTTCGTATAAATCTTTAAAGGTCGAACCAACTTTGGTGTAATTTTCCAACTTTCTTTATTAAACAAATAAATCAATAAGCCTAAAACAACAAAAATTGTAGAAATAAGTATTGACGCTTTCGGAAACGCTCCTAAAATTGAGGCGATGGTTATTATGCACACGGAAACCAAGAACAAACCTACAGAGAGTTTTAGCAAAAGGCTGGGTGGAAAAACTACACCAAGCGTATTGTATCCCGCCTCTGAATCCGCAGAGATATCTTTTAAGTCCTTGAGAATGAACCCAGAAAAATACATAACTCCCATTGAAGCCGAAAAGGCTAAACCTGTGAGTGAAAGTTCGGAAAAGAAAGTCCATACCAGAAGGGGAAACGAGATGGTGCAGAAAACATATGTGAGTACTTCAGTCCGATAGTCTTCCTTAAATCTTCGAAAAAACCTACCTAAGTAAATCTTATCTGAATAAAGCCAGGTAAATAAAGATGCTATAAAAAAAGCTACCACAGCAACTTCGCGATCTTTTGTGCCAAAAAAGGCAAGTAAAAATGCCAGCAAGTAAAAAGAGACAACCACTGCAACACCATAAGACCTGTTTTCTAATAAAAATGCTGATTCCGCTCTACCTGCTTTTAAATCATCCTCGGCATCATTTATGTGGTTCCAGAGGTTTGCCGCAGTAAAAAACAAGAAGCAAAATATGTAAGAGAGGAATGCGTCCCAGGCAGACGATTTGGCAATAGAATAGGCAACTATCGATAATAAAGGTAAGGGATATGCAAACGTAAACGGTCTCGCTCCAGTTCTCAAAAACTTAAGAATCATCAACCCATAAACAACTTAATCTCCTTGAACACCTTCTCCGCTTCCTTTCTCTCGTCCTTCCTCTCCATTTTTCATCACCTCAGTCATTATTAAACCTTGTGATATATAAATTTTACTATCATGTAAGCATAATTGTAATAACAATGACCATTATTACGTAAATAATAATTATCATCAACATGCTGCAAAAGAAACAGAGGATAAAATGCTACTCTTGCGCCTAAACAAGATAAAGTTTAAATGTTGATAAACAACGAAAATTGATGTGGAAAAAAGTGCAATTGAAGCCCTTGAGATGCTTTGCTCGGATGACCTTGAAAGTACGCTTCCTAATCTCTGCAGCTTTCTTGTAAATTATGCTAAGGTGAGTTATGCAGAAATAGAAGTGGGTGGGCTGAAAGCCAGAGCAGGGGAGCAGAGTGGCAAGGTAACTGAGGTAAAAACTGGAGATGCCACGATAAGGCTCTGCGGGGATGATGAGGTAATAAAGCTTCTGATTCCCTTGCTGAGCAAGCTGCTGGACAGGTTGCTGCTCTTCCAAGAAGTCGTGACCTTTCTCGACCGCACCCCTGACATCATTCTAACGATGAACGAAGAGGGGGTTATAGTAAGCCAGAATGAGACAGCCCGCAGAGTTTTTGGGGATGTGGGGGGAAAAATCTACTCTGAGATTTGTAAAGATGACACCTGCTCCGTCGGTGACAGATACTACAGCATGGTTGCCATTAAGGGATTCAGGAGGACCATAGTTGTGGGGAGGGACATCACTGAGAGAATCAGGCTTGAAAAAGAGCTTGAGGACAGGGAGAGGAAGTTCAAAGCCCTTGCAGAGCTCTCACCAGCAGGAATCCTCGTGCATCACCAGGGCACAATTCTCTTCGTGAATGAGGCTCTCTGCCAAATTCACGGCTACACCAGAGAGGAACTTCTGAATAGGAAGGTCTGGGATTTGATTCATCCAGATTACCACGACTTGGCAAGGGCTATGATGCAAAAGAGGCTTGAGGGAGAAAAGCCGGTTTACGAGCTCAAAACCATCAGAAAAGACGGAAGCGAAAGGTGGGTGCTCGTTGCCGGAGGGGCGATTGATTGGGATGGGAAGAAGTCCGTCATGGCCTTCGCAATAGACATAACCGACAAGAAAATGATAGAACAAAGGCTTGCAGAAAGGGAGGAGCTTTTCAGGAGCATATTCAACATCTCTCCTGCTGGGCTTTACATACTCGTAGGGGGTAAGTTTAAGCTCGTCAATCCAGCATTTGAGCGAATTACGGGCTATTCTGCTGAGGAGCTTGTTGGAATGAAAAGCCTTGAGATCGTTGCTGAAGAAGACAGGGAGTTTGTGAGGCGGAAAGCCATTGAGATGCTGAAAGGGCGTGAGACAGAGCCCTACAAGTACAGAGTAGTGAGGAAAGACGGTAAAATCAGGTGGGTTTACGAGAACGTGGCTTCTATCGCTTATGAAGGAGAGAGGGCGGCACTCGGCAGCGTTATCGACATCACAGAAATTGAGGAGGAGAGAAAAAGGCTGGAAGAGCTGACATCCATGCTCGAGCTGATAAACAAGACGCTAAGGCATGACGTTCTCAACGCCCTGACTTCGGCAATGGCCCTCCTTGAGATGGGTATTGAGGAGAGCAACAAGGACTACCTGAACAAGGCTTTGACGTCAATTAACAGAGCTGTAAGCATAGTCCGGAACATGAGGGCGTTTGAGGATGCCGTGAAGTCTGGAGAGTTGAGATGCATAGATGTTGGAGAGCTGGTTTCCGAGGTTGCAAAGTCCTTTGAGAACGTTTCGGTTAAAGGAGGGGGCAAGGCTCTTGCCGACGAGGGTCTGAGGTCTGTGGTAGAGAACATCGTGAACAACGCATTCATCCACAGCGGTACGGACAGAGTGGAAATCACAGTTTCTGAGGGCAAGGAATGGTGTGAGATAAGGATTGCCGATTTTGGAATCGGTATTCCGGATGAGATAAAACAGAGAATTTTTGAGGAGGGGTTCAAGTACGGGAAGGCTGCGCAGACAGGACTGGGGCTTTTCATCGCAAGAAAAATAGTCGAGAGATATGCTGGAGAAATCTGGGTTGAGGATAACGAACCAAAAGGCTCAGTTTTTGTAATCAGGCTTAAGAAATGCTGAAATTTGCTCCAATATGGCTTTGCGGGCTGTTTTGTAGTCGGCAAAGCCCATGAAGCCTCCCAAAACTTTATCGCCATCTGCAAGAACCAAGGTGGGGAGCATCAAAACCTCGTACTTCTCAGCAAGCTCCCTTTTCTCGTCAACGTCCACGACTTCAAATTCCACAGTGCCGTTAAGCTCCCCCATCAATCTCTCGACAACTTTCTCAAAGGCCCTGCAGTAGGGGCAGTATTTGCTGGTGAAAACCAAAGCCTTCATCACTTGCCCCAGAAGGGATTGTCCTTTCTCTTAATCTCAAGAAACTCCTTAAAGGCCTTCTTTGTTTCCTCGTCCAACGAGTCCAGAAGGTCGCGCTCTATAACCTTCGCATGCCTTTCCGGAACGTCGACGTAGAGAATCTCATCTCCCTCAAGCTGCCTGCCGATGGTAACATCCTCAATGGCGATGGCAAGCTCATCACCGGCAGAGGCTATTGCAACGTTCTTGCCCTCCTTCTGCATTGTCCTCACTGCCCCAACCTTCGTGCCATCGGGCTTGATTAGGTCAACCCCCCTCCTCAGCTCACCAGCCAGAACCCTCACTCCAACAATTGCCGGCTTGCTCCTCCTGAAAATAAACTCCTTCAGAAGCTTGATCTTGCCGGGCTTGATTAAAGCCTCAACCTTCTGCCTCTCCCTCGCCAGCCTCTCCTCCTCTCTCCACTTGACGAAGTTCTCAATTAAGGTGTAGATAATCTCATGGGAGAAAATCCTGACACCGTACTTCTTCGCCTCCTCCTCAACTCCGGGAAGAAGCTTGACGTTGAAGGCGAGAACGACCTTGTTAAGCTCATCCTTGTTGGCGGAGGCATCGACAACGTCCCTCTTATCAACATCCCCCACTTCTGCCTTCTTTATGGGGATGCCCTCCTGCCTCAGCTCGTTGATTAATGCCTCGAGAGAGCCGAGAGTGTCGGTTTTGAGCACAACCCCCTCCTCATCAGTTCTAATGGCAATCTCCTCGTACTCTTTCCTGACCCTCTCCTCGAACTTCTTTATGTCCTCCTCGCTCTCAACAACCTCGAACTCGCTTCCCGCAAGCACGTTTTCGAGGTTTGGGGCAACAATCTTTATACCGGCTGCAGCGGTAACGCTCTTCACGCTCTGGAATTTGCTCTCAACCCTCATTTCTCTAACTGGAGGGGGCTTCAGAATCGCCTTAACGTTTGTGACGATTACCTCATCCTTTCCTGCAATGGCAATCCTGTCCCCAACTTTGAGCGTTCCGTCGTAGAGGATTGCATCGCAGGTAACCCCTAAACCGCGCTCCTCTTTAACCTCCAAGACAGTTCCTCTCCCCTTACCCTCGATGTGGAGCCTCAGGTTCTTCTCAAGGTACCTCTGGGCAAGGCCAACAAGAATGAGGAGAAGCTCCGGAATCCCCTCTCCCTTTAGGGCTGAGATTGGCACCACTGCGACAGTTCTCGTGAAGTCAGATATCCTGTCAAAACGCTCAGCAGAGAAGCCACGCTGGTAAAGCTCTGCAATGAGGTTGTAGAGCCTGTTCTCAAGGTTCTGCTTCGCAAAGTCCTCCTGCATCGCGTAGCTCTTCATGAAGGGCGTGTCTTCGTGGCTCTGCCAGCCGGGAATTCTGTCAATCTTGTTGGCGGCAACAACGAAGGGCGTTTTGAAAGTTCTGAGAATGGATAAAGCTTCCTCCGTCTGCGGCTTAAAGCCCTCGTTGATGTCCACAATCAGAATGGCGAGATCTGCCAGAGCTCCACCCCTTCTTCTGAGGTTGGTGAAGGCCTTGTGGCCGGGAGTGTCAATAAAAAGAAGACCGGGAATCTTAACCTCAACCTTCCAGATGTCTTTGCAAATCTGCTTGATGACATCTAGGGGAACCTCAGTAGCCCCGATGTGCTGCGTTATTCCCCCAGCCTCCTTTGCCACAACCTTCGACTTTCTGATTCTGTCCAGTAGTGTTGTCTTGCCGTGGTCAACGTGGCCCAGCACGGCAACAATTGGAGTTCTCAGAGCTTTTGCTTCTTCTTTCTTTTTGCTCATCTCTCCTCGTAAATCCAGTCTTCGTCAGCCTTCTCCCAGTTCACAATTTCATCATCGCTGAAGAAAAGCGAAATTTCCCTCTCTGCGGACTGAGGAGAGTCGGACGCATGAACAACGTTCCTGCCCACATCAAGTCCAAAATCTCCTCTGATGGTTCCCGGTGCTGCCTCAGCTGGGTTGGTTGCTCCAACCAGCGTTCTGACAACCTTGATGGCGTTTTTGCCCTCAACAACCATCGCCACAACAGGCCCGCTGGTGATGTAGTCAACAAGAGCGGAGAAGAAGGGCTTCTCCCTGTGCTCCGCGTAGTGGTTCTCTGCCATCTCCCTTGCAATCCAGAGCATTTTCATTGCAACAATCTTCAGCCCCTTCCTCTCAAGCCTGCCGATGACCTCTCCGACGAGACCCCTCTGTACCCCGTCAGGCTTTACCATAACGAAGGTCCTTTCCATGGAATCACCTTGAGTAGTGCTTGGTCCACTTCAGCTTTCT
>LDZQ01001154.1_pt1 | contig 42000 bp, 47 predicted proteins | sample 615361 | NCBI WGS metagenome assembly LDZQ01 (sample SAMN03408297, study PRJNA278302) | terrestrial metagenome | isolation source: oil reservoir sample I2 | place: USA: Alaska, North Slope, Ivishak formation | collected 2013 | reverse complement strand
CGCCGACGATGACGACGCCCTCTATGGAGACGTGGTCATCCACACGGCAGACACCACCAGTCCAACGCTCAGGTTCTTCCTGCAGAAGAGTGTGACCGTAGAGGGTGCACCCACAGCCGAGGAGACTCCAGCAGTTGAGGAGACCCCAGTAGCCGAGGAGACTCCAGCAGTTGAGGAGAACGTCACCGAGGAGAACGTAACTGCACCAGTCAATGAGACTCCTGCTGAGGAGACCCCTGCTGAGGAGACTCCTGCTGAGACTCCAGCACCCACTCCAACCCCAGGCTTTGAGGCACTGTTCGCAGTGGCTGGCCTGCTTGCGGTGTCCTTCCTCGTCCTTAGAAGAAGGCACTGAACGACACTGAAGGGCTTTCGCCCTTCCATCTCTCTATTTTTTAGCTTTTTAGAGTTTTTTTGTGTAGTGGGATTGGGGCACTTGCAGTGAACTTAAACTCGTTTGCTGCAGACTATGAAAGTGCCGTTTCAGAGCTTTCAGAGCTGGCTCTTTTCGAGCTTGATGTGCTCGGAATATCCTTCTATCATTACTCCATCGGGCACGCCCCTGATTTGCATGCCCTCCAGCTCAGGTGTGCAGCAAAGCACGTTCTGCTCTGGATGTGTTCCTCTCTCGATGGTGCACGAGAGCCTCACACCTTTGTCCACTGAGACCACCACCCTCGCCCTTCGGGATGCGGTGTGCCCTCTCGGAAGAACCGTCAATGGGCTCTCGTACTCCCTTATCAGAAAAAGCACACATCTGAGAGCCTTGTCGGCCTTTGAGCCCACGTCGGGCGTGCTCGCCACTATTATGTCTTCTGCTGAGGCAAACTGCACAATCTCGCTCTCAGATGAGCATATGTAAAACTCTCTCTCATGCCCCACCTTGCACACTGCAAGCGTGGAGTCCTTGCCCCTTATGAAGAGGAGCTCATCATTCTGCAGGGATACGAACATCACTCGAACATCACTCGAGCTTTTTCACATTTCGCGTGCGGCATGAGGGACACTTTACATCCTTTCCCACAGCCCTGAACTTGTTTCCACACTCTTCACACTCGTAATCTGCAGCCTCTATCTCGCTGATGTTCACATCAAACCCATCGCCCACGGTACACACATCGCTCACCTCGCAGAGAATACGTGGTACCATCAGTTAAATGTTTTCATGCATCCTCTAAACCGTTAAATAGTTGGATGCCGATGTTGGGCTGTCATCAGCGAGGGAGAGCTATGGAAATAAATGGTGTACCTATAGAGGATACATTTGCTGAGGCGTTTCCCATAAAGGTGGCGAGGGTGCTCATCACCGCTGCCACACGCCACTGGGCAGAGGTTGCGGCACAGGAAGCCACTGGGTTTGGAACATCGGTCATCATGTGCCCGGCAGAGGCGGGTATAGAGCGCTATGCGAGTGGCAGAGAGACGCCAGATGGAAGACCTGGCGTGTATGTCCAGATATGCGCCTTTGGGTACAAGGCGCTCGAGGAGCAGCTCCTGGCACGTCTGGGACAGTGCGTGCTCACAGCTCCGACCACCGCCATATTCAATGGGCTGCCAGCGGCAGAAAAACAGTTTGACATAGGCTTCAAGCTCAAGTTCTTTGCAGATGGATATGAATATGAGAGAGAGGTCGGAGGGCTGCAGTGCTATGCCATCCCGATGATGGAGGGAGAGTTCATCGCCGAGCGCACCATAGGTGCGGTGGAAGGTGTGGCCGGAGGCAACTTCTTCATATTTGGGGAAAACCAGATGGCAGCCCTTACTGCTGCGGAGAACGCCGTGGATGCCATTAAGCAGCTGGAGGGCAGCATTACGCCGTTCCCAGGTGGTGTGGTGGCATCTGGCTCAAAGCCAGGCTCTGTGAAGTACAGCTTCATGAAGGCTACCACCAATGAGAGGTTCTGCCCCTCACTGCGCGACCGTGTGGAGGGCTCATGTGTTCCACCCGGGTGCTCCTCACTATACGAAATCGTGATAAATGGCACCGACCTTGAGGCTGTAAAGGAGGCCATGAGGGTTGGCATCGAGGCCGCTGTGCGCATTCCGGGCGTGATTCGGATAGGTGCTGGGAACTATGAGGGAAAACTCGGAAAGTATCAGATAAGCCTGCACGAGCTGTTCGGCTGAACAGCTCGCACCTTTTATCGATTAGGGTACTTCTGCTTTAGAGTTTGCTCGCTCGTGAGCACCCCCTTAGATGGCTGTGGCTCTTGCCCAACTTTGAGCCTTTTGCACCGCCCCCGGGTAAAACTATATAGGGGGGCAGATACTCACAGGAAATGGGTCAGATGAGGTTCCAGCTGCTCGATATCGACTACGTCCCCTTCCACAATGAGCCCGTGCTGAGGCTGTTTGGGAGGGGGGAAGACGGTAAAAGCGTGTGCTGTTTTGTGTTTGGATTTGAGCCATACTTCTATGTGGGGTGCTCTGACATCGAGAGGACGAGGTCGGAGCTTCTCGAGCGCTTTGGAGGGTACATACGGCGTATAGAGGATGTGGAACGGTATGAGCCCGTAGGCTACCAGACTAAAAAGCAGAAGATGCTGAAGGTGTACACCCACCTGCCCTCGGACGTGGCAAAGCTCAGGGAGGAGCTGACCACGATTCCATCCATTCACGGGATATATGAGAGCGACATACTGTTCAGATACAGGTTCATGCTGGATGCTGGGCTCGGTGGCATGGAGTGGGTGGAGGTGGTGGAGGTCGAGGAAGGGGGTGAGGGTGTTCCAGATGAGCTCCTGGAGGGCATCCAGTGCGATAGGGTCGTGGTTGCCAGCGCAATAAGACGATACGAGCAGCACATGGATGCACCCCTGAGGTACCTTGCGTTTGACATAGAGTGCCTGCCGATTGGGGGGAAGATGCCCCAGCCCAATGAGGCGCCAATCATAATGGTGAGCCTCGCATTTGAGCCTGCCCACGAGGGATACGACAGTCTCGTGCTCGTGGCACGTCCCTTAGAGAATGCGGGCAATGGCGTGCTGGTGTTCGATAACGAGGAGCAAATGCTGAGGGAGTTCGTGAGCATCGTGGTGGATTATGACCCAGATGTCATAATGGGATACAACTCAAACGGCTTTGACTTTCCGTATCTGCTCGACCGACTGAGGCATCTGAGAAAAAAGAAGGGTAATGAGCAGCTCTTGCTCACGCTGGGAAGGGACCGCTCCAAGGAGGTGAGCTACCGAAGGTTTGGGTACATGCCCTCGGTCAACGTCGTGGGAAGGATCGTGGCAGACGGGCTGAGCCTTGTGAGAAGGGACTTTTCGCTAAAGCAGTACACCCTCAGCAACGTTGCCCACGAGCTTCTGGACACAGAAAAGCTGGAGCTGCCCTTCTCTGAGATGGAGAGTGTATGGCAGGATGATGCACGTCTTCCAGAGCTCATAGCCTACTCGAGGAGGGATGCTGAGCTCGTGATGAGGCTCGTGCTCGGGCTTCACCTGCTCGACCGATACTTTGCCATAGCGAGGCTATCGGGCACCCTTGCCCAGGACGTGCTCGATAGAGGACAGACCGTGATGGTGGAGAATCTGCTGATAAGGGCGTTTTTGGAGCATGAGAGGGTGGTGTATCCAAAGCCTCGTGGCGGGGATGTTGATGAGCGGCTGGAAAAGGAGCTGCAGGGAGCCGAGGTGCTCGACCCCGTGAAGGGGCTTCACGAGAACGTGCTCGTGCTCGACTACCGCTCCCTCTATCCCACCATAATAATGGCGTACAACATATGCTACAGCACGCTGCTCACTGAGCAGCAGGCCGAGCAGCTCGAGCACATCACCACACCCAATGGTGCCAAGTTCGTGTCCCCATCGGTGTTCAGGGGGATAGTGCCCAAGATACTGGAGCACATCCTCGAGGAGCGCATGCGCACGAGGAGGCAAATGGAGGGCACCCAGACTCCACCCGAACAGTACAGGGCGCTCGATGCCCGCCAGAAGGCGCTCAAAGTGCTGCTCAACAGCTTCTATGGATACTATGGGCATGCGATGGCGAGGCTGTACGTTCCAGAGATGGCTGCCGCCATCACGAGCTATGGAAGGGAGAACATCCTGAACACGAGGCGCATCGTGGAGGAGGAGATAGCAAGGGTATGGGCAGATGGGGATGTGGATGTGGATGTGGATGTGAGCCTCGATGAGGCCTCGGGTGGACGGAAGTTTGAGCTCAAGGTCGTGTACGGAGACACCGACAGCGTGTTCGTCAAGGTAATCCCTGAGGATGGTGGGGATGTGAGCCTCGAAGTGCTCGAGCGCATCGGCAGGACGATAGCGAACATCGTGAGCGAGAGGCTTCCAGATCCCATGGAGCTGCGTCTCGATGCGATTGCCAAGAGGGCGCTGTTCATAGCCAAGAAGCGCTATGCCCTGTGGGTGTTCAGAAGGAGGGGGGAGGAGTTTGAGGACAGCATCGTCGTGAGGGGAATGGAGACCGTGAGGAGGGACTGGTGTGAGCTCACGTCCAAGGTTGTAAACCACGTGCTGGAGCTGGTGCTCAAGGAGGGCGACGTCAGAGGGGCGGTGCAGCTCGTGAGAAAGGTTGTTCAGCAGCTCAAGAACATCGACCCTGTGCACGATGAGCATCTCTTCGAGGACCTGATACTCACGAGGCGGTACACCAAGCACCCAGACAAGTATCAGAACAGGCAGCCCCACATCACGGTGGTGGAGAAGCTGAGAAGCAGGGGGCTCGAGAAATACTCCATAGGGGACAGGGTCCCGTTCGTCATCACTGCTGGAAGTGGGCTGATGGTGGATAGGGCAGAGGACCCGGAGTATGTGAGGGAGCACCACATCCCCCTCGATACCGAGTACTACATCAACAAGCAGATACTGCCGCCCGTGATGAGAATCCTCGAGCTGTTTGTTGGAAAGGGTGCTCTCACGGGAATGCTATCCAGCGTCCAGCACGAAATGCGCAGCGATGCAAGGCAGAGCACGCTGAGCGACTTCATGTGATGTTCAGGTCATCTCTCAAACAGCTTGTACAGCAGTGCCTTTTGTGCATGCAGCCTGTTCTCAGCCTGCTCGAACACCATCGAGCGCTCACCCTCTATTACGGCATCTGTGATCTCCTCTCCCCTGTGGGCTGGAAGGCAGTGCAGCACGATGCACTCAGAAGATGCGAGGGCAAGCAGCTCGTCGCTCAGCTGAAAGCCTTTGAAGTCCATGAGCCTTCTTTCCCTCTCAGCGTCCTGTCCCATCGACACCCACACATCGGTGTACAGCACATCGGCTCCCTGAGCTGCTTGCTCTGGGTCATGGGTCAGGGCGATATCGCCTCCAAGCGCCCTCGCCCTCTCCACGATGTCCCGGTTTGGCTCATAGCCAGCTGGCGTTGCCACTGTGAGAGATATTCCCGAGAGGGCACAGCCCAGCATGAAGGAGTGGCACACGTTGTTGCCATCGCCTATCCATCCAGCCCTCACGCCCTCGAGTTCTCCCTTTGCCTCTCTGATGGTGAGCAGGTCTGCGAGTGCCTGACAGGGATGCTCCACATCAGAGAGGGCATTGATTACGGGGATGCTGCTCCACCTGTCCAGCTCGATGAGGGTATCGTGGGATATCACCCTTGCGACCACACAGTGCACGTATCTGGACAGCACCCTTGCTGTGTCCTTGAGGGGCTCACCTCTTCCAAGCTGTAGCTCCTTTGAGGAGAGAAATAGGGGATGTCCTCCAAGCTCCCATACCGCCACCTCGAAGGAGATGCGCGTGCGGGTGGAGGGCTTTTCGAACAGCATCCCCACGCTCTTTCCAGAGAGCCTCTTTTCGACCTCCCTTCCCCTTGCTCGCATCTGCTTTAGCTGCTCTGCAAGCTCCATTAGCTCCCAGAGCTGAGGGCGGTCGAGGTCGGCGAGGGAGATGATGCTGTCCAGCATTGCTAGATTACTCCTTTTTGAGCCAGGGCATCATCGCTCGAAGCCTTGCACCCACCTCTTCAATGGGGTGCTCAAACTCCTGCTTTTCGAGTGCCTTGAGCACTGGCTTGTTTGCCTGAGTCTCGAGCACCCACTCACGGGCAAACTCTCCTGACTGGATGCGCTCGAGCGCCTCCCACATGGCGGCTCTGGACTGCTCGTTGATGATCCTCTTCCCCACCGTGAGCCCTCCATACTCTGCCGTGTTCGAGACGGACTGCCACATTCTGGCGAGCCCACCTTCATGGATGAGGTCCACGATGAGCTTGAGCTCGTGCAGCGTCTCAAAGTATGCAATCTCGGGCTGATAGCCAGCCTCCACGAGCGTCTCGAATGCCGCCTTTATCATCTCGGTCACACCGCCGCACAGGTCAACCTGCTCTCCAAACAGGTCGGTCTCGGTCTCCTCCCTGAATGTGGTCTCTATTACGCCCGCCCTCGTACATCCAATTCCCTTGGCATATGCGAGTGCGGTCTCCATTGCCTTTCCAGAGGGGTTCTGGTGCACAGCCACCAGTGCGGGCACCCCGAGACCATCCACGAACATCGTCCTCACCATGTGTCCCGGTGCCTTGGGTGCCACCATGAACACATCCACGTATTCTGGGGGCACTATCTGATGATAGTGGATGTTGAAGCCATGAGAGAAGCACAGCGCATTCCCCTCCTCGAGGTATGGCAGAATGTGCTCTTTGTACACCATGGGCTGAAACTCATCTGGAAGGAGCACCTGAATGACATCACCCTGCTTGCATGCCTCTGGCACGGTGGTGATGGGCACTCCGTCCTTTTCTGCCTGCTTCCATGCACGGCTGCCCTTGATGTCTGCAGCCACCACGTCCATCCCAGAGTCCCTCAGGTTCTGAGCCTGTGCATGTCCCTGATTGCCATATCCTATGACGGCAATCTTTTTTCCCTCGAGATACTTCAGGTCAGCATCTGCATCGTAGTATATCTTCGCCATATGACCACCTTGAGTCCCGTGCTATTAACTGACAGAGATGCATATAGCTTTTGCCTCATCGAGAGGCTCGGCAATGAGATACATGGGGTGGGCACGCACCACCCTCACATCGAGCACTGCGCCAATCGGATACTCCCCTCTTATCACCACGTTGCGGTAGGCGGCATCCCTCGCCACCACACTTCCCTCCCTCACCCTCTCAGACACCAGCACCCTCATCCTTTTTCCCACGTGCCTCCTTTGCCTCTTTTCGGTGATGGACATGTACAGCCGTGTGAGCCTCCTCGACCTCTCCTTCTTTATCCAGTCGGGAAGCTGGGAAAGCCGAAAGGCTGGCGTGTGAGGACGTGCAGAAAACCGCGTGATGTTAAGCTTGTCTGGCTCGAGCCTTTTTATGAGCTCGAGCGTTCTCTCAAAGTCCTCCTCGCTTTCTGTGGGATATCCCACAATCACGTCGGTGCACAGGGTGCACTCTCCAAGTCGCTCTCGAAAAAGCGTGCACAGGCGCTCGAACTGCTCCACGGTGTAGCCCCTTCCCATTGCAGAGAGCACCTCGTCTGAGCCAGACTGCACTGGGATGTGCACAAACTTGAATACCTTTGGATGAAGGAACGCCTCTGAAAGCTCGCTCGCCTGCGAAATCACCGTGCTGGGGTTCATCATGCCCACCCGCACGAAAAACTCTCCCTCCACAGAGCACACCTTCCTCAATAGCCGTGCGAGTGAGCTTTTTGTGTCCAGCCCATATGCACCAACATCTTGGGCGGTGAGGTGTATCTCTTTTATTCCCCAGTGCACTGCACGCTTTACCTCTGCCACAACCTCTGTTTCGGGCACGCTTCTAAGGTGCCCCCTCGCCCTCTTCACGATACAGTAGGAGCAGCTCCCCACACATCCCCTTGCTATCGGTATGATGTGGGGGCTCTGAGGAGGGGACGGTGGGGAGTGGTGCTCTTGCCCCCGTTGCTTTAAATAATCAACACCCACCACATCCGCGATGCTCTGGATGGTAGAGGGTGTTAGCACGGCAAGGGGTGAGAGTTCCGAGAGCAGCTCTGGCTGTGCTGCTGGAAGACATCCTGCCACTATGTAGGGCACGCCACGGCGCTCGAGCTCCCTTAGCCTGCGCATCACCCTCCTCTCAGTTGCTTTAACGACGGTGCACGTGTTCACCACGTAGAGGTCCGCCTCGCCATCCACCACGCTGTGCCCAGCCCTCTCGAGCAGCTCCCTCATGAGCTGTGAGTCGGCGTGGTTTGCAGTGCATCCAAATGTCTCTATCGCTATTCTCATGCGTGCCCTCTCTTCAGTGCCCACATCGTCCTTCTTATTATACCCCTCAGGGTGAACACCTCTCTTATGGTGGGTTGTGCCCTTCCCAGCAGCTTTCTTGTCATGCGCAGCGTCTTCTTGCGCTTGTGTGCTGGATAGCCAACCTCGAGCAGCAACTCTTCAAGATGATTTATCAACCCCTCCCTGTGCTCTACTGTGGAGAGGTCGTGCATGCCACCCGTGAGCTCAGAGAGTTCGTAGAGCACTATGGCGACTGCATGGGAGAGGTTGAGAGAGGGATACTCTGGAGAAGTGGGAATGGTGACCACAACATCGCAAAGCTCGAGCTCCTCGTTGCTAAGGCCAGTGCGCTCTCTGCCAAACACAAGAGCCACGTTGCTCCCATCTATCAGCGTGTGCAACTCCCGCACGTCATACAGGGGAAAGCGATAGTGGTCGTGGTCGCCCTTTGGTGTCCTTCCCGTGGTGCCCACCACGAGGGTGCATCCCTGTATTGCCTCCCTCAGGCTCTGGCACACCCTGGCATGCTCGAGCACGTCGCATGCGTGCATGGCAAACATTCGCGCCTGTTTCCCAAGAGGAGGGGGGTTGACGATGACCAGCTCATGGGCCGCAAAGTTCTTTACCAGCCTTGCACATGCTCCGATGTTTGCCTCTCCCAGCGGCTCCACCAGCACCACTCGAATGGTGGGTCTCATGTTTGGCGGTCTTTTGCGGGTCTCATGTTTTTATGAGGCATCGTATTACATCGCTATCCCTAACAATGCCCTTGAGCCTGTTCTCGGCGGTTATCACGGGAAGCTGCTCGAGGCCGTTTCGCCTCATGAGCCTGGCCACCTCACTCACCACGCTCCCGTTTATGCCCACGGCAGGGGCATCTCTCATCGCCTCCTTCACTGGGCGGTCTGGGAGCTTGATACGGGAAATGCTATAGTACAGCTTGAGGGTGTCTCTCATGCTCTCCCATGTCCAAGCATCCTCGTCTGAGCCAGCCGAGATGTCTGACTGGTGCAGGCTATCCTCCACCACACTGGCTGCTATGAGGTCTTTGTCGGTCACAATCCCCACGAGTTCGAGCTCGCTGTTGAGCACTGGAGACGCCTTAACATCGGCGAGCTTCATTATCATTCCCACCACTGGAAGAGGGGTCTCGTCCCAGACGGAGACCACGGAAGGTGCAACATAGGGCTTGATGCTCTCATCAAATCCGTTCTCGGCTATTATCCCGAGCAGGTCAGTGACTGTTATGATGCCCACGAGCACACCATTCTCCACCACCGGCAGTCTCCTTACTCCATGGACGCTCATCAGCCTTGCAGCGGTCTCTATGGTGGCATCCGGAGAGATTGTGATGGGGTTTCTGGTCATGAGGATTGCGAGCTGCTCCTCAGTGGGGTTTTTGAGAAGGTCCGTGCGTGTGACGATACCCACCACCTTGCCATCCTTTACCACGGGCACGCCAGAGATGTGCTTGGTCTTGAGTATCTGGAGCACTTCGTGTCTCGATCCAGGCACAGTGGCATATGCCACTTCTTTTGTCATCACATTCTTTACCTTGATATTGAGGGGCATCGTATCACCAATCCACCGGCAGCTTGGGGGATAAGAGGTGGTTAGAGAAAAGCTATGGTAGATAAGGTTTTTTGTTGTCCAGCCTCTCTGAAGTGAGAATGCGTGATCTACCCCTCTAACCGAAGGGACTTCCCGTCCGCATCAGTTAAATAAGTGAACTCTCTACAAGAGGAACATTCACATAGGCTTCAAAGGGTGGATGGATTTGGCGATTGAAGAGGGAGACTTCGTAAGGATTACCTATACTGGAAAGCTCGAGGATGGAAGTGTGTTCGACACAACCGATGAGGAGCTCGCAAAGAGCGAGGGAATCTACAGCGAGAATGCCAGATATGGTGGGGACGTAGTGGTAGTGGGTGCTGGACATGTGATAAAGGGACTTGAGGAGGACATGGTGGGCAAGGAGGTGGGATACGAGGGCAGTATCGTGGTGCCCCCAGAGAAGGGCTTTGGCGAGAGAAGCCCAGAGCTCGTGAAGGTATACTCCATAACGAAGTTTGAGAACCCAAGGGAAGGTATGCGGGTGAACATCGATGGCAACATCGGAACAATCACCCGCATCGTGGGAAGGAGGGTCAGGGTGGACTTCAACCACCCCCTCGCTGGAAAGACGCTCCACTACTCCTATCGCATCGAGGAAAAGGTGGAGGATGATGTGGAGAAGGTGAAGGGACTGATTGCTCTGCACATCCCCGAGGACCTCGACGTGAGAATTGAGGACGGCACGGTAAGGATAACAGTGCCAGAGAAGCTCACCTTTGATTTGAGATGGCTGAGGTCAAAGGCATGGATTGCCCGTCAGATACTCGAGAAGGTGGGGATGGAAAAGGTGGTCTTCGAGGAGGTGTATCCCGCGGAGGCGGGTGAACAGAGGGAGGCGGGCGAACAGAAACACACATAGGTTTTGTGCCGAGGTAGCCAAGTGGACTACGGCGCTGGTCTTGAGATGCCATTGGCACGAGAGAACCAGTGATGCTTTGGCATCGCGCGAGTTCGAATCTCGCCCTCGGCGCTCAGCTCCAGACCTCTTTGGAGGTCCTCTTCGCACAATCAGTAGGAGCGCACACAAGAACAGGGGCACCATGGGCTCGGACGGTGGGGGAATCGTCGTCAAATTCCGGGGGGAATAAGCTTAAATACACCCATTCTTAAGTTCGGAGACACCCCGGCAGGAAAGGTAGCCAAAAAGGGCACGGGTCATCATGCCCAAGAGCGTGGGGTGCTCGTGCTGGCTGAGTCCCATGGTCTCATGTGTGGATATGCTGCTTACAATGTAAGCAGAGGTGATTACAGAGCAATCAACTCAACGGAAAGCGACGCATAGCCATGCTCGGGCCCATAAAGCTTCGGGCTAAGTAGCCTGGGGGTGGAGGCACTATGACACACATCGTACCGAGTAGGGTGTTCTATACCTCTGGTATGGGAAGGCATGAGCACAGGCTGATGTCCTTCGAACTGGCGCTGAGGAATGCTGGCGTTCACACGCTGAACCTCGTGGGGGTCAGCTCGGTGCTCCCACCGCGATGTACCTTCATCTCGATGGATGAGGGGCTGAGGGAGCTCGAGCCTGGCGAGGTCACCTTCTGTGTGCTCTCTGTGAGCTCGTCGTGCAAAAGTAGCGAAAACGTGTTTGCGTGCGTGGCGTGTGCGCATCCGGCGGACGAGAATACGCATGGTTACTTTGCGGAGCACCACTCCCACGAGGAAGAGGACGTGGGATTGGCCATGGCCAGAAGTATTGCCTCGCAGATGTACAAAAGCCTTAATGGCAGGGAGCCAAGCCGACTAACGCATGTACACAGCGCAGGAAAGGTGGAGCGAGATGGAGAGTATCTCACAGTGGTGGCCATGGCGGTGTTTGTGCCATAGGAGGGGGCGTGTCTGAATTTTGAGCGGGCCCTCGTGAATGCACTGAACGAGGCCTTTAGGGAGGCGGAACGCAGGGCGGTGGCATACCGCCTCAGACAGTCGAGGTTCACCTCACAGGTAGTGGACGTGCTCGTGGACTCGCTCGACCCAGAGTGCTACCTTGCCATAGAGTGCAAGTCCCTCTCCCTCAAGAGGGGGGCCAAGGCACTGTACTTCTCCCAGCATTTCACAGTGGATGGGAGGGGCGTGCATCAGCTTTCCCACATGGCGGATTTTCTGAGGCTTTCTGGAAGGCGGGGTATTGTGGCGGTGGAGCTCAGAAGGGGACCAGGAAAGCGCAAGAGTGTCCATCTCATTCCATGGTGCAGGGTGATACGGAAGTTCGATGGGGGAGAGGTGGGTTTTTCTATTGAGGAGATAGAGGGCTACCCATCCCTCGACGAGGGTGTCATCGAGGCCATAGCACGGGTTCATGAGATGGAGTTAAAGGAGTGTGGGCTGAATGGATACTGAGAGGGCGTTCTACATAGGGAGGTTTCAGCCATACCACATGGGACATCACACCGTGATAGGAGCACTGTCCTCTGAAGTGGACGAGCTTATCATAGGTGTGGGAAGTGCCCAGAGGTCGCACACGGTGGACGACCCGTTCACAGCTGGGGAGCGTGTGATGATGATTTCCAAGGCACTCTCAGAGTTTAGCATACCCTTCTACGTGATACCCATAGAGGATGTGGAGTACAACTCCCTGTGGACGGCCCATGTGCGAGCAAGGGTGCCCACCTTTTCTGTGGTGTACTCCAACAATCCCCTTGTGGGAAGGCTGTTCGAGGAGGCGGGTATTGAGGTCAGGGCGCTGCCAATGTTCAGGCGGGATGTGTACTCTGGTACAGAGATCAGAAAGAGGATGCTGGAGGGGGACAGCTGGGAGGAGCTAGTTCCAGCCTGCGTGGCCAAGCTCATTCACGAGATTGATGGGGTTGGCAGAATCCGCAGGCTGGCACAGACGGACACCTCCATGCCATGAAGTAAGCAACATGCCCAAGACCTAAGGGACAAACACTGGTGGAAGCTCTCGCTTGTGGGCGTTCTTTTGCATAATCTCTCGGATGCAGGCTGCATGCCTCTCGCTCACGTGCTCACCCCCTATGAAGGCGTCTATCACCTCATACGTGATGCCCAGCTCTGCCTCGTCTGTCTGACCTGGCCACAGACCTGCAGAGGGGGGCTTGTGGATGATGTGCTCTGGGATACCGAGGTGAGCTGCCAGCTCCCTCACCTCTCTTTTTAGCAGGCTTGCAATCGGCAGTATGTCTGCGGCACCATCGCCGTACTTGGTGAAGTAGCCCATGAGCAGCTCGCTCTTGTTGGAGGTGCCAGCCACGAGCAAGTTGAGGCTGTTAGCGTAGTAGTAGAGTGTGCACATCCTGAGTCGAGCCTTCAGGTTGGCGCACTCCACGCTTCTCTCCGAGTACCGTGCCCCCATTGCATCGAGCATCGCCATGTAGGGCTCTTCAAGGCGCACAGTCTTGGTGGCTATACCGAACTTGTGTGAAATTGTGAGGGCATCCTCGATGTCGGACTGGGAGCTGTACAGGGGCATGATCAGCCCAAGCACGCGGTCCCCAACCGCCCTCTTGCACAGCACTGCACACACCGAGGAGTCCACTCCCCCGCTCATCCCCACCACAACACCCTCGGCATGGGCCTGTTCGACCTTCTGAGATATCCATGCCGTACATCTTTCTACAAACTGCTCCATGTCCATGCTTTTATGTTGTGCACAAACCTTTAAAGAACTGTTCCCCAACTGTGCTGTGAGTGGGATGCATGCACCTCAGCTGTGGATGACAATCGACAAGCACCCATCACACTAAAAAATAAAATATAGGACATCCGAAGTTCCTTCATGAGACTAATCACGGTGTACGATAACGAGGTTTATGCCAGCGAGCTGGAACTGAAAGCGGGCTGGGGTTTTTCCTGCCTTATTGAGGGGAAGACCACGGTGCTCTTTGATACTGGCTGGGATGGCAATCTGCTGCTATCCAACATGGAGCACCTTGGAATTGACCCCAGTACTATAGAGGTTGTGGTGCTCTCCCACGGCCACTGGGACCATGCGGGAGGGCTCTCCACACTGCTTCACGTGTCCAATCCAAGGGTGTACGTGCCCTCAAGCCTCTCGAAAAGGCTCATTGGGGAGCTCTCAAATCTCGCAGAGGTGCACGAGGTGAGTGCTGAGCCCCTCAGCATAGCGGAGGGGGTGTACAGCACTGGAGTGCTGGGAGATGAGGTGAAGGAGCAGGCGCTGGTGCTGGACGGGGGCATCGTGCTCACGGGGTGTGCCCATCCCGGCGTGGAGGCAATCCTCGAGAGGGCTGGTGAGCTGATGCCCGTTCGAGGGCTCGTGGGCGGCCTGCACTCCTTCTCTCAGCTACATGTGCTATCTGGCATGAGCCTGCTCTCTCCATGCCACTGCACGGTGCACAAGGCAAGAATAGCCGAGCTCTACCCAGAGCAGTATGTGAGAAATGGGGTGGGCAGGGTAATAGAGCTCCCATGAGCTGGGAAGCTTTTTGTAGCCCAACCCCCTAAGAGTGGTGGGGATGGCACATTGGCACACATTCTCCAGCTCACCCGTATGTCGGACACGCTGACGGTGTTCTCGGCATGTCTTGGATTCTTGTCAGTGGTGTTTGCATTTGAGGGGAAGCTGGGTGTGGCGGTTTCCCTCATTCTGGTGTGTGCCATCATCGATGGGCTGGATGGCATGGTGGCGAGGTATGAGGGAGGAGATGAGCAGAAGATGCGGTTTGGGGTGATGCTGGACTCGTTCTCGGACTCCATAGCGTTCTGCATCGCCCCAGCCATTATTTCCTATAGGGTGCTGGTGGGGGGTCTGCCCAGCTCGAGGCTGATGGTGGATTTGGTGTTGGTGGTGTGTGCCCTGTATGTGGCGTGTGGCATCCTCAGGCTCTCGAGATTCAACGTGCTGTTCTCCTCCCGCTCCATGGGGTTTGTGGGGCTTCCGACCACAGCGGCCGGGCTCTTATTATCATCCCTCCTTTCGCTCGAGCTCGTAGTGCCCACCACCCGTCTTCTCTGGGCTCATGGTGTTATGATACCCGTGCTCTCCATTCTCATGATAAGCAGCCTTGTGTATCCAAAGCCCACGAGGGTATGGATGCTGGGTATGTTTGTCCCAGTTCCATTGGCTCTGGCCCTCTTCCTTTGGACATCAATTCAGCCCCTCACGCGTGCATGCGCCCTGCTGCTGCTTGGAATCTTGCTGGCATATGTGGCATCTCCAGTTTTGGTGAGGGTGCTTGGGACATCACCAGAGAGCCTTTAGAAAAAAGGCTAAATACAGTCCATCGAACAACACGGGGAGGAATCAAAATGCCAGATGCCAACAACAAAAAATCAAAGCTCGAGAGGATATCAAAGATGCTCGAGCTGGGTGGTACGATGCTCGCCCAGCACTGCGAGCGCTGTGGTGCTCCCCTGTTCAGGTACAAGGGGGAGGTGGTGTGTCCCGTGTGCTCTGCAGAGGATAACCAGAGCCGTGAGCAGCTCACAGCCCCACCAGCCCCAACGGAGTCTCGGTCGAGCCCTGCCCCCGAGGTGACTTACGAGCCCCCCCAGTCGTCCATGCCAGATGGCTCGGTCGTGGTGGCAGTGCACCAGAAGATGCTCGAGCTATCCGAAGCCCTGAGGGCAGAAAATGACCCCAGAAGAATCTCGGAGATACTCGATGCCATCAAGAAGGCCGCAGAGACGATAAGGGCGTTGAAAGGATAGGGTAGCAGGGTAGCAGGGTAGCAGGGTAGCAGGGTAGCAGGGTAGCACACCAAAACAGCTTTATTTTTGAGAATTATCCCCCAGACACCACGCCTATGAGCTTTAGCACTCCCGATGCAGGCTGGGCATCATGGGGCACCACCTTTCCATCTTTTATGAGCAGCACTGTCTCTGGATTTATGTTGAGGTGCTTTAGTACATCTTCATATGTGGAAAAATCGGCGGGGCAGAGCAAAAACTCTTCTGCCCCATACAGCACACGAAGCACATCTTTTTCTTCACTCATCCACGACACTCATCCACGATTTACTCCTAAAGCTCCTCGATGTCCGAGAGCACCTCTGCCTCCTCTGGGGAGTGCTCCAGAAAGTTCTCATCTATGAGTTTCTTTTCAAGCTCCATCTGCTTTTGCACGCCTTTACGCTCGAGGTCTCTTCTCTTGGACTTTGCCATCTCAGGTCCCCCATGCGTCAACTACCCAGCCGCTTAGAGCTGGACAAAACACTTCTATACTATGTATTCCCTCCCTCATCATAAACATTTTGATAGGGGTGGAGAGTGAAGGTGTATAACTTTGTGCTCGTGGGAACTACGATGTGCACTGCTGGTGAGTTCTCATTGAATGACCTTGCGGGCGGAGCTGGAAGACTCGACATAGCGTGCAGGTTTGTGAACTCGTGCTTCTTCCTCTCCCACTCGCTGAGAAGGAATGTCAGATGCTACCTGCACCTGCTGGGTGAGCCAGAGCCCCCTAAGACCGTGCTGTTCGAGGGAGCCAACCTGCGCTACCTAAATCCAGATGAGCGGAGTGCGGGCTCCCTCATCAAGAAGGCACTCTCGGTGGACGTGGGCGAGGGATGGGCCCGCTCTACCCCTGGCGTGTATGTGTCGGGGATGACGTTTGCACAGCTCATCGAGGCGCTGGGCTCGGATTTCATGGTGCTGCTGAGCGAGGACGGAGCAGACATTCGCACCTCTCGGCTCTCGGCCAGTGACGAGCTCACCTTCATCCTTGGTGACCACAGGGGGCTTCCAGCACCGTTGGAGCAGCACCTGCTGGAGAGAGGTGTGGACAAGCTCTCGGTCGGACCCCTGTCGCTTCATGCGGACCACTGTGTGGTGCTCGTGCTCAATGAGCTGGATAGGTTGGAGGCGGGATGGAGGTGATTGTTTGATTGGAAGGTTCATAAGGGCTAAAACGGTTCAGGATGCATGGTATAGGGGTCTCGAGCTGATATATCGTGGAGGACAAGTCATTACGGACGAGAGGGGAAGTCAAACGAGAGAGCTGCTGAACCTGATGATTGTGGTGGAGGACCTCGAGAGAGAGCGCATTCCAGCAGGGTTTGGATGGACAGAGGACAGGCTCAGGGAGTATGCTGAGCAGCTATTGGATGGCGATGCCCATGGGTTTGAGTACACCTATGGCCAGCGACTCAGGGCATGGGGAAGTGGCACCGACCAGATAGCATACGTGATAGGAAAGCTAACAGAGAGCCCCCAGACGAGACGGGCGTGTGCCATAACATGGGTGGCTGATGTGGACACAAAAAGGGAAGAGGTGCCCTGCATGATGGCGGTGGACTTCAAGCTCAGGGATGGGGCGTTGCACCTGACGGCACTCTTCAGGAGTCACGACTTTGCTGGTGCATACCCCGCCAACCTCTACGGGCTCACCGAGGTGCTAAGATACGTCGCAGGAAAACTGAGTGTGCGCATTGGAACAATCACCACCCTAAGTATTTCGGCTCATATATACGAGCACGACTGGGAGCGCGTGGAGAGGATACTCCAGCTTAACTAAGCTGGCACGTGAGTGGATTAATGGGGTGTGGCTAAGCCACACCCCTTAATGCGCTGTTTTGCCGGCTTTTGTAAAAAGCCAAGTGGACGACAGCCATTAGGAGACCCACGATTAGCTTTTTAACCCCACGACGTACAATTTATGGGAGGGTTAGGTGTGAACGTTAGCGAGCTCATCCTCGATGTGGAGCGCGTTGTGTTCACCTACGAGCACAAGACCTTGCTCGGCTACACAGATTTCTACATCACCGACAAAAAGAGCGTGCTGCTGAGGAGGGGGGCTGTCGGTGGGCTGAGCCTTGGGGTGGTATTTCATGACCAGCTGGCAGGCGTGCTCACGAGGCGGAGTGTGTACGGCGTGCTAAAAAAGCTCGGAAAAGCGCTCTTGGCATTGGGCATCCTTGTGCTTTTGATATGGATTGCCATAGATTACATCAAATCCTCACCCCTCATCTCCAGCTACATCGTGATAGTCAAGGACTTCACATATCTGAGGGATGGGGGGCTGGGACTGCTTGCGGCAGGTGCAGCACTGCTTTTCATGTATTGGGGCTATCGTCCAAGCAGGCTCGTGCTGATGGGAGGGGGCATGGCAATCGATGCGCCAAAGCTACCCGAGGAGAAGATGGAGGAGGTCGTAAGATTGCTGACGAGCTACAAAGAGTGGGATGAGGACAGGGGAGAGAGGGCACGCCGAGCTGGCAATCGGGACCCGTGAACGGTCCGGACCCGGCGGTGGTGGCGTGCTGAGGGGAGCTCACTTTACGGGTGGCGGGTGGCAGTTCACCTCCTCAAATCCCTCGTGTATGGCTTGAACTGCCTTCTGACCTTGCCGCATCGCCTGCACACGTGCGTCAGCTCCATCACGCTGGAAGAGGCGTCCCACTGCCTTCCCGTCTGCCTCCAGCTATGAAAGCCAAGCCTGCACAGTATTCCTATACTCAACTCACAAACCTCCATCTCAGCAGCACACCCTCATCCAGCCTCTCCACATCCAGCAGCTCGAGCCCTCTGATGTGCGCCTCATCGAACCCCTCACCATCCACGGACGTTGGTGCGTCTCTTCCCCCTATCACCACGTTGCCCACATAAGTATACAGCTCATCCACCAGACCCTGCGAAATAAGACCCCATGCCAGCGTGCCTCCTCCCTCGACCATGAGCCGTCGAACGCCTCTTTTCCACAGCTGGAAAAGCAGGTACTTCAGGTCAACCCTGTGCTCGCCAGCCACGACCACCTGTGCGCCTGCCCGCCGTAGAGCCTCTATTCTCTCTGGTGGAGCATTGCCCGATACCGCCACCACCCTCGTGCCCTCGCCTCTGTGAAGCACCTGTGCATCGAGTGGTATGCGGGCACTGCTGTCCACCACCACCCGAATGGGATGCTCCGAGCCCTTCTCTGCAAGCCTTCTTGCCCGCCTTTGCTCAGACTTCACCGTGAGGGAGGGGTCGTCTGCGAGCACGGTGCCTATGCCCACCATCACCGCATCCGCCCACGCCCTCAGCTCATCCACCCTCTCAAAGTCCGCTTCCCCAGATATCCTCAGCTGTCTTCGCTCTCTTGTTGCAATCTTGCCATCTGCACTCATGGCAAGGTTCAAAAAAACAAATGGGCGACGGCCGCTCATGGGAATCAGAGGGAGACGGGCTCTGCATGTTCAGCCTTTATGATGCCTATATACGAGATGTCCACCCCTATCATTTCCTTCAGGGCCTTCGCAAACGTGTCGAACAGCTCCCCCTCGGTCTCAAAGCCCACAAACGTGCCATCGATCTTGTATCCGCCGAGGTTGGGGGGTGCCGTAAAGGCCAGCAGCGCTGCCCTCTTGGTTCTCTCGAGGTTCTCCTTCGTCTTCTTTACACCGACCACCGCAAATGCAAACGTATCCTCAGCCACACACTGCAGAGAGCCCACGGGAGCCACATGGGGGTTGCCCTGCTCGTCCACCGTGGCAATCACCTTTGCAGCCTGCGGGTTGTTGAAATATTCTTTTGCCTCCTCTGGAACCACAACCATGGTATCACCGTGTATAAGTGAGAATGAAAGGATAAAGAGTTTGTGATGAATACAATCAGTGCTCCTTACGGAAAGGGGCTTCCAGCCCGCATCAGTTAAATAGTAAGGCGATGCTCTCTCATGAGATGCTCAAAGTGGGAATAGTGGGCTGCGGGTTCATAGGCACCACGCTCGCCCGAGCAATAGATGGGGGCGTGGTGGAGGCTGAGCTACTGGCTGTGTACGACCGCAACATAGAGAGGGCGAGGGGGCTCGCAGCCTCACTCTCGCATCCCCCCGACGTGATGGATGTAGAATCCATGGCCAAAAGCTGTGAGCTGGTGGTGGAGTGTGCCTCCCAACAGGCCGTAAAGGAGCTGGCGCACACGGTGCTCTCCAATGAATGCAGCTTAATGGTCATGAGTGTGGGGGCACTGCTCGACGAAAAGCTGAGAGATGAGCTCGAGAAGCTGGCGCGCGCCCATAGGGAGAAAATATACGTGCCCTCGGGTGCGCTCGCAGGGCTCGATGGGCTGAGAGCAGCGTGTGTGGGCAAAATTCACAGAATGGAGCTCACCACCACCAAACCACCAATGGCGCTTGTGGGGGCACCTCACCTCAGAGAGGCAAACATCGATGTGGAGCGCCTGAAGGTGCCCACGGTGGTGTTTGAGGGTACGGCCATCGATGCCGTGAGGGGCTTTCCAGCCAACATCAACGTGGCAGCCGCCATAAGCCTTGCAGGGATGGGAGCTGAAAAAACGCGGGTGAGGATTGTGGCAGACCCCAGTGCTCAGAGAAACACCCATACACTGCTGGTGGAGGGAGAGTTTGGAAGGCTCGAGTGCACGGTGCAGAACGTGCCCTCGCCAGAGAACCCAAAAACGAGCATGCTTGCCGCCCTGTCTGCGATATCCACCCTGAAGAGGATTGCTCAGCCCCTGCAGGTTGGCTAAAAGATGTGCTCCCATCCCCTTCTATCTATCGGGACGGAAGAGCCATCCGACTTCCTCAGCACGACCTCTCTCTGCTCCACAACTCTTCCAATCACGGTGGGCCTCGTGTGCTCCAGCATGTGCACCGCCCTCTCGGGAATTGTGAACAGCAGCTCAAAGTCGCCAGCACCATACAGCGCCATCTCGAGGACGTCCTCAGTGCACGCCCTCACACCCTCTGATATGGGAAGCATGTGCTCATAGATCTCAAAGCCCACGCCGCTCTGGGCTGACAGCTCGTGCAGGCTCATTGCGAGCCCGTCGCTGGTATCCATCATCGATGTGCACACCCTTGCTATCTCCATGCCCTCTCGCACTCTCGGAATGGGCATGAGAGCCCTCTCGATGAGCCCCTCCCTCTCGTGGGCCTTGAGGGGGTCGCTGAGGGGGTCGCCCCGCAGCTTTCCAGAGAGCAAGGCAAAGCCACATGCAGCATCCCCCAGCGTTCCCGTGATGGCAACGACGTCCCCCACATGGGCTCCCCTTCGCCTCGCACAGTATCGCTTGCTGACAATTCCCACCCCTGTGGTGCATACCGTCAGCTCATCGTGCCGGTCTGTATCACCACCGAGTACCCTCGTGCCCGCATGCGCTGCACAGCCCCGCATTCCCTCCGCCATCTGCCGCACATACGAGGGTGGTGTGCCCTCTGGTATCCCCAGCGCCACAAGCACTCCAAGGGGCTGTGCCCCCATGGCTGCAATGTCGCTCAGGCTCACAGCCACACTCATCCAGCCCCTCTGATATGGAGTCATCTGGAAGGGAAAGTCTGTGCGCTCGTGCACCATGTCGCACCCCACAACCACATAGTGCTCTTCCATGTCAAACAGCACACAGTCCTCCCTCTGAGAAAGGGAGAGCACCTCATAGAGCAGCTCGATAAGCTCGCCCTCCTTCACAAGAACACCCCCTCGAGTTCGAGCAGCGCCCTCTTGAGATTTGTACCTGCCGAAAAGCCACCAAGCCCTCCTGATGCCACCACCCTGTGGCAGGGCACAAACAGTAGATGGGCGTTGCTTGCGAGTGCTCTGCCCACCGCTCTCGCACATCTACAGCCCACACGACGTGCGAGCTGCCCATAGGTGATGGTCCTGCCCCATCCGATACACCTGAGCTCCGTGTACACCTTCCTCTGAAATGCCGTGCATGCGGAAAGGTCGACGGGCACATCATCAAGCTCCACCCTCCTGCCATCAAGATAACGCTCCAGCATGTCTCTCAGGGATACGAGAGATGGATGGCACACCTCCTGCATGGGCTCATGGCTGAACCTTGAGGACACCACGCTTCCATCCACTGCCACCACCTCGAGGCATCCCCACAAAAAGGGCATCCTGAGGCGTGCACACTCCCCCATAATCACCTCCTTCTTGCCATCAGGAAGGAAGCGAGAAGTGCGAGCATCACGAGAAGGACCGAGGGGGCTGGAACCTCGAGAGAGGTCTGTGGGAGCTTGGGCAGACCCACTGGAGCTGGTGGTGGGGTCTGGACATCCTGGCTCTCCACTGAGGTCTCGGTGCCCTCTGGCGTAGCCATGGGTGTCTCTGTGGGGCTTGGGTTTGGCTGGGGGGCGCTTGGGTTTGGCTGGGGGGCCTGGGGGGCCACACCTATCGAGGATGACTCTCTCCGTGTAGACGTGGGTGTTGACTCCACCTGAGGGATGCCGTTGACGGTGATGGTGGCAGACACGAGAGTGATGCTGGGGATGGGTGCTGGCGTGGGGTCTGCAAGTATCGTATTGTCCTCCACAAACGAAATCTCATATTCCCCTGACTTGGCGTCATCCCTCACCTTAAGAGCCATGGTGGCGAGGACGCCCCTTCCAGCAACGCCCGTGGAAGTGCCCACCCTCGTCTCCCCATATGTGGCATGGCCTTCGGTGTTGTTATAACTGTTGGCTACCACCTGTGTGGACTGCCCATCCGACTTCAAGAACTCCCCAGAGCTCTGGGAGAGAACCTCAAACACCGCCGGGTCAAACACGAGCTCATACTGGGCAGCATACACATCCCTCTGACTATCCACCGAGATCTCAACGGTGATGAGCTCGCCTGCATCCACACTCTCCTTGGAGGGCAGCACGGCAAGGGTCGCGGTCTGCTGGGCTAAAGCGCAGCCCAACGCGAGCACCACGAGCAACAAAGCTATGAGAACTCTTCTCGTCATCACACACTCCCCGCCCTTCTGTTCCAGTTCAGCCCCACGATTGCGGCATCCAGTATGTCCACCACATTGTCGTTGTTCAGGTCAGCCCCATCGTGATAGTTGGCAGTGCCATATGACGCCATCCAGTGCAGGCCCACCAGTGCCGCATCCAGTATGTTCGATACGCCATCGCCGTTGGCATCTCCTGCCATGTACACAATCACGGGAACCGTGGTAGAGTTCGGAAGGTCGGCATCGTCCAGCACAGTGAGCCTTGCCTCAAACGGCATGTACTGAGTGCCGTTCCACAGATACGAGGTGTAGGTGTGGTCCACCAACACGCCAGAGCCCGATGTGCCATCCCCAAAGTCCCACATATAGTGCACGATGGTGCCATCTGGGTCATGGGAGGGAGAGGCGTTGAAGTAGGATGGGGAGAGGGCGTTGTTGATTGTGTGGTTGAGTTGGACGATGGGCAGTGCCGGCTTTTTGTCGGTTATGTACACCTCATACTCCCTCGCAGTCTCGAATATCTGCTCCCCTGTGGAAAGGCCAATGACCACGCGAACACCTCCCTGAGGATGGTGAGGCGGTGTGCGCATCTGGAGCGTGGTGGCGCCCTGTGCATCGGTGTAGTTGTAGTCGAGGGTGCTCCATGCTGGGGGGTTCACAACGTACGAGTCGTGCCGTGGGTCTGTCTGAAAGGCTCCTGCACTCGCCCAGAGATACACAAGTGCGTCTGGGATGGGCGTGCCGTTTAGGTATGTCACCCTCACGCGTACGGGCACCGTGATGTTGGGGGGGTATGTGCTGGCGAGGTCTGTCATCAGCATGGGCATCACAGCCACCTCATCCTCGCGCGTGATGATGGTGCTTCCATGAAGCATGTTCCTTAGCGTGCTGGCATATGCAACGTACTCTCCGAATGCCCCCACGTCCACGCTCTCAGTGTGATATGTGCCGCCATCATCGATGTACTTCGAGAGCAAAACCTCCACCACCTGCCCAGTGGCTGGAGCCCTTCTCACCACATCGAGTACCGTCGGGACGGCGGATGTGAGCGCTCCTTCCTCATCCCACCACGTTGTGGTGGCGAGCAGTCTGCCAGACTCATAGTGCACATGGGGTACGGCATGCCTCTGGGAGAGGGGCACCTGCACAGTGCCATAGGCATGGGTGGCGAGCATACCCCCCTTCTCATCTGCCCTGTCCGATATCACCACCACGCCCACGCTCCATGGGCTCAAGCCCACGTAGTCTGTCAGCTCGATTGGTGTGGTGTTGGCTATATCAGTCAGTATGGGGGCATCGAACACCGCACTCGCCCTCCCCTCCCCATCGGTGAGAACATCCCTTGCCTCCCCGGTGCTGAGCACCAGATGGAGAGTCTCTCCAGCAAGGGGAGTCTTCTTCATTTGTGTGCTCTCGTTGAGGTAGTACATGCTCACGTTCACCCTCAGATGGGGCTCAGCATTCCACGCACTTCCGTTGTAGCGGGCATACCACTCAATGGTGGACTCTATTATGGGAAGGGTGGGCGATGTAATCAGGCGGTCGTAGAGGTGGGGGTCCCTCACCAGTATCCCAGCACCCCTCTCCAGTCCGCCATCGCTGACCACCACGAGCCCAAAATATGCACCGATGGGGGGTGTGATGTTGAGTATCCCCACGCCATGGGAGTTGGTGGAGAGTGTTGTGTGCTCAGAGGGGTGCTTGAGGTTGGATGCCCGCTCCCTCAGAACAGCATGAAGGTGGGCATCCGAGAGCCAATCGACGCCTGTGCCCTCCAAATACAGCCGAGATACACCACTTTGGAGATAGGGCACCTCGGCAGACAGCTCCTTCACCTCGGACTCGGTGAGCCAGTACACATCCACGCTAACGTTTCTGGAGAGCGGAGCCCCATCATACAGCCCTCCAGTGAGCACGAGAAATGTGGTGTTGGAAAGCGGTGAGGCAGGAGCAAAGGAGGGCTGGACACTCAGCGTTCTCATGTCATCTGCCACCACAGCCACTCCAGCCCACACGCAGTAATCGTGGTGCTCCACAGTTCCATTGAGCAGGTATATACCAAATGAAGCGTTCTCGTCCAACGATGTGGTGCTGAGGTCGAGCGAGTAGCTCACCGTGCCCCTCACCGGGGTGAGGTTGACCTGCATATATGTGTAGTTCACCTCTGGCGTGCCAAACACCAGCGTCACGGGGTCATCATATGGGGTAAAGTCTGGCCTCACGAGGGTGTAGCTCACGTTGAGGATGCCATCCTTGTTCACCAGATAGGTGGGGGTGAGTGTGGGGACAAAGGGCATCTGGGGCGAGGGAAGGGAGGGATACCACACGAAAGTGTCCTCCACCAAGATGTCCCCCGTGGATATGCGAAGCAGCCCATCCCCCCTCGTGCTCGTGGAGAGCCACTCAAAGCTCGCCCGCGCATACCCCGTGGCGTTGGTGGTGGTGTTAACACTGCCCATCGGCGTGTCGTACCCATGGGTGCTGGTGTTCCAGCCATACAGCTCAAAACGCACGCTCTCGTTGGGGGCTGGCTGCCTTCCAGCGGTGTCCCACACCACGGCAAACCCATCCGCCCTCAGGTGGTAGGGGTAGGCACCATATCCCACATCTGGAGCCACGTCCACATCGCCTCCACAGGAGGTTTCCACAACGAACCGCAGGGGAGAGGAGACGTTGGTGATGCCAAGCTGCACCCTCGATGGTCGTATCCATAGGGTGTCCTCCTCCACAGCCCATGGCACAGCCGAAGACAGGGTGGTGTTATTCGCATCGAGCAGCACACTCGATGTGGAGTTCAGCACCACCCATGCGTCCACCCCAATACCATGCATCGAAAAGCCCGTGGAGCTGCTGGCATCGGTGTCCACGTATATCCTGTACTCGCACACAGAGGGGTCCGGTATGTCCTTGGTGAGGATGAAGAAGTCCGCAGAGGGGGTCGAGGGGATGATGTCCAGCCCAGCGGCGAGCACGTCTCCAGCCCCACCATCCCCTGCTGAATCGAGCACTGGAGGCTGAATGACAATATCGTCGGTGAGAGCTCCGCCAAAGAGCTGTAGCTGTGCGCTCGTGAAGTTGACGGCGGGCGCGAGGGGAGCCACGGCATTCACTGCTCTCCACGCATCCACCCTGCCCCATCCATAGGTGTTGTCCTTGCCCTCAACGCCAAGGTCCACGGCACTTGTGGCAAGGATGTCCTTTATCTGCTGGGGGGAGAGGGTGCCGTTCGCATCGAGCATCAGCGCCACGATGCCGCTCACAAACGGAGTCGCCATCGATGTGCCGCTCATTCTAACATACCCTCCATCCTTGTCCAGCGACAGAATGTCCACACCCGGAGCACACACATCGGGCTTGATGTATGGGGAGGTGAAGTTCACAGGACCCCTGCTGCTAAATGGAGCGATGTAGTCCTTGCTGGCATGGGTGGCACCCACCGTTATCGCATAGCGAGAGGTGCCTGGAGCAGATATAGTCCTCAATCCCCCCTCTCCAGCATTGCCAGCCGCCACCACCACGGCCACTCCGTGCTCCGTGGCGTTCTTTACGGCCATGTCCACGAGGGAGGTGCCATCGCTCTCGTAGTAGCCCACGAGTTCGTAGGTGTAGGGTGCACCGCTGACAGTGGAGTTTATAGCCAGCTTCCACTCGCCAGCGGGAAGGGGGCTGTCCGCCATGTACTTGATTACTCGCGCTGTGGGATGGTCCACCCAGTCCACTGGATATGCGCTCACCTCCGAGCCGTTGGGCGCTATGAGAGATATGGTGGTGCCGTTGTACGCATCGGTGGCGCTGCACACATCGGTGTCGTAGAACTGGCACTTGGCCACGATGAAGGCGAGCTTGAACGCGTCCTCGTACTTTGTGGCGCTGAACGAGTGGGAGTGGTAGCTCGTTCCCACATCAGTGGTACCACTACCCGTGTATTGCTCCCACGTGTTGGTGCCCCCACTGTACGAGATGATGTCCGCACCATGCTCAACAGACCACTGAAAGGCAGCTATCACACTGGATACATTTCCCGAACCATCTGCACCAAACACCTTTGCACCAAACAGCGTGGCGTTGGGGGCAACCCCTGTGATGGTGCCGCTCGTGCCGTTTCCCGCAACGATACCAGCCACGTGCGTGCCAGTCCATAGTCATCATAGAAGTCGGATTGACCGTTCACAAAGTCCTTCCACAGGGCGAGCCTGTCAGCAACATCTGGGTGCCTGGCGATGCCCGTGTCCACGATGGACACGTTGACGCCTCTGCCCGTGTAGCCATTGAGCCACACTGGAGTGGCGTTCACTGCAAGCACGCCCTCCGATACACTCTGTTCCTCTGGGGTGCTCTTCTGAACACCCATCACGATATCGTTCAGATACACGGGATAGTCTGGCACTATCCTGAGCACCGAGGGGTCACGTGCCATGCGCTCTATGGCATCCCTCGTGGCATTCATGGCAACACCATTTATGAGCCACAGCTCCCGCACATCCCTTATCCCCTCACGCTGCTGTTGAAGCATATGTGCCATGGGTGTGAGCACAGGTGTCGTCTCCCCACGCTCAAACAGCACGATGACCCGTGCACTCTCCGAGGTGGAGTACTGCTCCAGCACGGCCTGTGAAATCTTGCCATCTGCACCAGATGCGCCAGCACCACTGAGCGCAAAAACAGCGACCATTAGCACGAGAGCGCCAACCACCCTCACCCACTGCATGCCAACCCTCCAGCCACGTGGTACCCTCCAGCACTAACTCTCTGCATATCCCATATATAAATGGCGTCATGTTTTTAAGCACGGGTGAGTATGTGAGAGCATGGTGAGGTTTCTTGTTGCCTATGACGGCTCTGACGAGGCAAAGCTCGCACTGAAGAGGGCAATTGAGGATGCAAAGCTGAGAGATGCGGACATAATAATCCTTGAGGTCATAGAGGTGGAGCCAGGACGATACAAGATGTATGGCGACCCGATACACGAGGCCGAGAAGGAGGCAAAAAAAGCGCTAAAGGCGCTGCAAAAGCTCAGAGAGCAGCTCGAGGAGCCACGGCTCCACATAGATGTGAGAACCCGGATAGGACATCCCGTTGCCGAGATTGTGGAGGAGGCCGAGGAGAGCGGGGTGGACACGATATACATGGGAAGCAAGGGGCTATCGGGCGTGGCAAAGATGCTGTTGGGCAGCGTGGCAGAGGGTGTGATGAGGCACGCTCCCTGTAACGTTCTTGTTATAAGACAAGAGAAGGAAGAATGAGTGTATTCTTGGGTATTGAGCACGGAACCGGGGCAATACGCCTTGCCACCTTAGATGGCAGAACGCTTGCCCTTCCAAGAAAAGAGGCTGCCCTCATGTCCTGCGAAGATGTGATGGACAGGATACAGCAGGGGCTCGGCATCGGGGCAGAGGACGTGGATATGGCAGCCATCACATACTCCATGGGCGATGCAATAACTCGCATCACGCCCATCGAGAGGGTGCCCAACAGGGGTATCGTGCGAGGTGATGGGGCTGGGGTGCACATCGGAGGGGGAACGAGGGTGTTCGATGCCATAAGGGCATCTGGAATGCGGGCGGTTGTTGTATGTGGATTTCACAGGGGAAACTGTCCAGATGCCCGCATGAACGTGTTCTCCCACGGGGCAAGCCCAGAAAAGATAGGAATAGCATATCACGTGTACCAGATGGGATACGAGAGCTTCGTGGTTTCTGATGTGAGCTCCAACACGGTGAGCCTCGCCGTTGCCGATGGTCGGCTCGTGGGTGCAATAGATGCGTGCATATTTGCCCCCGGAGCCGTGCATGGTCCCCTCGACCTCGATGCAATCCGTAAGGTCGATGATGGCACCATGAGCGCCAACGAGGCATTCTCGAAGGGGGGAGTGCTAAAGCTTCACAAGGGCTACACATCCATAGAGGAGCTGCTCGAACGCGACAGAGAAGCGGGCAGGCGGGCGCTGGATACGATAGCCCTGTTTGCAGCCATGGAGATGGCGGCGTGCGAGGTGCTCGTCAGAGACTACACCGATGGGAGTGTGAAGATGGTGCTCACGGGCTCCATCGGAGCGCTTGCCGAGGTGGCACACAGGGTGCGCCGCCATCTTGGACGAGATGTGCACACCACCAATGGCTGGAGTGCGGCATTGGGATGTGCACAGATTGCAAGGGCGGTGGCAGGCGGATGCCAGCACATACTGGGTATCGAGGTGGAGCCCTTTTAGTGACTGAGGTGACGACAGGGGAAAGGCCCATAGTTGCCTTGGAGTCCGAGTTGGGATTTTTGGAGCCGTTAGGTGCCATCCATCCACACCACATCAGGGGCGCCGAGATTGGGCAGACTTGTGGGCTGCACACACCTCGAGGAAGTTTCTGAGCACCAGCTCCCCCTTTTCGGTGTGCGAGACCTCGGGGTGCCACTGCACACCATAGAGGGGCTTTGTGGTATGTCGCATTGCCTCTATCTCACATATGCTCGAGCGGGCGAGCCTCTCGAAGGATGGTGGAAGCTCAAACACCTCGTCCATGTGGGATGTCCACACCCTGATGCGAGGCGCCGTGCCCCTCAGTATGTCATCCTCTGCCAGCACCTCTACCTCCACACTGGCATACCCTCCCTGCCTTCCCCTCCCGACCTTTCCGCCATGGGCCAGCGCCATGAGCTGGTGCCCGAGACATATGCCCAGCATGGGGACGTCCATCTGCTGAATGTACTGGATGCAGTTTCCGCTCTTCTCGATGTCTGGGCCCCCTCCGATTATGAGGGCGTCGGGTTCCAGAGAGCGCATCTCGTGCAGGGAGAGTGTATTCTCCACGAGCTCTGGCTCTATGAACACCTCCCCGAGCACCTCGATGTCCCGAAGGGCTCGGTGGATGAGGTGGTTGAACTGTCCCAGATTACTCACCACTATGACGTGCAGTTCGCTCATACTATCGTATCAGGTCCTTGATGATGCGTCCATATGCAGGTCTTGCTATGAGCACGCCCACGAGCACTCCGATGATTGTTGTGAGGGCAAAGCCCTTGAGGGCTCCAAAGGCAATCAGGAACAGCGAGGACATGGCGATTATGGTGGTGGCTGCAGCCATGAAGATGATGCTAAACGCCTTTCCAAGCCTTGTTAGGTACACCTTAGTGGAGGGCATCCTGCCCTCATAGAGCACCTCATCGGTGATTATTACGAGATGGTCGACCCCAGTGCCTATGGCAACGATGATGCCCCCTATGGCAGCAAGGTCGAGCTGGCGGTTGATGAGGGCGGTAAACCCGAGGATCATGATGAGCTCACTCAGCGACGTGCCCAGCATGGGAAGCAGGATTTTCTTCTGCCTGTACCTGAAATACACCGCAGCACTCACCGCCAAGAGTGCCAAAAGCCCTGCAATGACTGCCTGTATCCTGAACTGCTCCCCCAGCGAGGCCGGTACCTGCCCTGCGCCAAGCACCGAGACCTTGACGGGCAGAGCCCCAACCCTGAGATGAATCTGTAGCTCCCTCGCAGCCTCCTCTCCACCAGCCCCTGTGGTGGCCGTGAGGCTTCTCACCGCCTCGAGCCTCAGCGTCTCCACCAGCCCAGGGCTCAGCGTGCCGTTGAACACCTCCCTATCATCGAGGAACATCACGAGGGGATGTGCCTCGGGGTCGTCCAGTATCCCATACTCTATCGCGATGTTCCTGAGCCTGTCGGCGGCATCCCTGTCTATTCTGAAGTCCACTCCCCATCCCATCTGGGGGTCATCCCTCACCTGCCCCACGGACTCGATGTCAGAGCCATCCAGCACAAACACATACCTGTCATCATCGAGAAGGAACTTCACCTCGAACTTACCTGGGGTGGTGGCAATCCTCTCGGCACGTGTCAGGTTCTCCTCCCCAGCCATGTCCACGAGGATGTACTGTGTACCCACTGTCCGAATCGTGATGTCCTTTAAGCCGAGCCCATTGAGCTTCTCGTCGAGCACCCTCTTGGTGAGCTCTATCGTGGGCTTGGTGACGCCCACCCTGTACACGTAGTTCCCATTCACGGTGGCTATCCTCGCTCCCGCTGGCGCAAGCAATGCATTGAGCTCCTCTAAGGTATACAGCTTTCTTATCTCATACCGTATCTCATCGCCCTCCTTGAAGGGCACCACCTCGGACTTCGTGGTCTGGGTCAGATAGGCAGCTATCACCGTTGGTGCATCGGCATTCACCGTGATGATGCGAGAGGTACCTGAGCCACTGACAGTGGCATCCAGACCATATGCCCTGAGCTCGCTCTCAATCTGTGAGGGGGGAAGAGAGCTGATGGCGCGCAGCACCACGGTCGCGTCTGCTGAGTTCACGATGGTGGGCTCTGAGGAGGTGATGTTGCTCACTATGTAGCTCACCATCTGGTCCCGACTGGCATCTATACCCACCACCACACCCTCCACCTGAAGCTGCAGCGTCGAGCCACCCGCGAGGTCGAGTCCGTATTTGAGGTTGGTGGCAAGCCTGCCATCATCGCCCACATGAGGGTGGATGGCAAAGAGAGATATCAGCAGCGCAGCTATGAGCAGCAGCACCCGCATGTCCCTCAAGGGGTGGTCTCGTCTCATCTTCTTCCCCTCCTCTGTACATACCACTTCAGGATGGCGGCGTTGAGCATCCACGTGTTCATGATGTCTGCGAGCAGCCCAAAGGCGAGCACCACGGCTATATCAGCGAGTATGTCTATGCGAGAAAAAGTGGAGGCGAATACGTAAGAATATGAGGACACAATGAACAGCACGAGCACGGCACACAGCGAGGTGATGGTCATGGTCAGCCCAGTGCCCATCGCCTTTACAATCTTCTCTGAGAGCTCCCCCTTCCTCTTGAGCACCCTCTCGGTGAGCAGGATGTCGCTGTCCACCGAGTATCCTATGAGCATTAGCAGCGCAGCGACAGTGGCGAGAGAGAGCTTGATGCCCGCCACATCCATCAGGGCTGCTGCTATCACTATATCCGAGAACGCCGAGAGCACCACTGCAAGGGAGGGGACGAAGGTGCGAAAGAACAGAAATACGAGCACAGCCATCCCCAAGAAGGCAACGAGCACGCCCTTTACTGCCTGAAGCTGCAGCTCCCTTCCATACACGGGAGATGTGAAGCTTATACTCACATCACTGTATTTGGCAGAGATGTCCGCCCTCAGCTTCTCGGTGGTCTCCCTATCGAGAGGTGGAAACTCCATGAGCTTTCGCTCCCCGAACGCGCGGGCATCAACCGGACCATACTCAGAGAACTCTGCCATCAGCTCCGCAGGCGTTTGCTCGCTCACAAAGGATATCACCGTGCCCCCCACGAACTCATAGCCCAGTGTTATGGGTGAGCCCGTGATGAGTGTGTTTGCCCCGAGTACTGCAAGGGCCATGAGCAGAACTGCCAAGGGGATTGCCAGCATCTTTCTCGTTCCAAGCCGCTCAAAATGGTACCTCAGCAGGCCATCGATGTGCATATGCTCGCCTTCCGCCGCAAGATATGGCTCATACCTTTAAAAGATTTCTACCCATGGGCAAAGCTCTTGTAGCACTCCCGCAAAAGGGTGAGCGTTTGAGAACAGTGGCGTGTGATATCTCTGGAAGGCATGTGCACGAAGGTAGATACCTGATGGTGTGTGCCGCAGTGGTGTGTGAGCACACGCCCACCCATGTGGTAAGGGTGCTGGAGATTGGGCTGTCCCTGTCCACTATGCAGCCCCAGATGAGCAGTGTGTGTGAGCTCATACGCGATGCCCTGAGCACACTGTCCCCCTCATTCAGAGAGGATGTGGTGCTGCTGGAGAGGGGGGAGCTCTTCAATGTGGAGCAATGGAGGGCAAGCTCCCTGCTCGAAAGAGATGTGAGGTACATCGAGTCGATAGGGGAAAGGCGGGCGCTGGAGATTGCCCATCACTGCGCTCTGGCAACGAGGGAGCTTTTATTAAGGATGGCCTCGCACTAATGAGTGGTGAGTCCACAAAAGGGTAAAAGGGTAGTCTTGGTGCTTCGAAGCGAGCCCAGCCCGCAGGAAAGGCAGAAGGAGGACTACAGGCTCAAGGAACTGAAGCTACTCGCCACATCTGCTGGATATACTGTGGCTAGAACGTTCACCCAAGTGAGACACTGGGACAGAAGATACCAGATTGGTTATGGGAAGGTGCGCGACATAGCCGAGTATATAGCAGATGAGCACGTGGACAAGGTGATATTCTACAACAGGCTTTCCACACTGCAGCTGTTCAACCTCTCAAAGCTGCTGGGTACCGACACGATGGACAGGTTCCACCTAATCCTCGAGATATTTGCCAAGAGGGCGAAGACGAGGGTGGCAAAGCTGCAGGTGGAGCTCGCCTCGTTGAGCTATGAGCTTCCAAAGGCAAGGGAGAAGGTTGCCCTCTCCAAGAGAAGGGAGCATCCGGGATTCATGGGCTTTGGAAACTACGAGGACTCGTATGAGCAGGACATCCGAAGGAGGATGGCAAAGCTCAGGGAAGAGCTTGCAAGGTATGCTGCCAAACAGCACGAGAGGCGCACGCGGGACACCCGAAAGGGGCTACTGCGGGTGGCATTGTGCGGATATACCAATGCCGGCAAGAGCACGCTGCTGAACGCTCTGGCAGGAGGGGAATATGCAGTGGCAGCCAACCAGCTGTTCACCACCCTGTCCCCCACCACGAGGAAAGTGAAGGTGGGCAGAAGAAAGGTGCTCATCACAGACACCGTGGGGTTCATCGAAGACCTGCCCCACTTCATGATAGAGGCGTTTCGCTCCACCTTCTCTGAGATATACGAGGCTGACCTCGTGCTGCTGGTGGTGGATGCGAGCGAGGATGCTTCCTCGATACGCAGAAAGCTCGCCACTTCCCACGCCACCCTGTTCGAGGACATTGCCGACGCCCCCATCATCACGGTGTTCAACAAGATGGACAGGGTGGAGGAATTCGACCCCCATGCATTCAGGGAGCTTGCCCCAAACCCAGTGATGGTCTCGGCAAAGGAGGGTGCTGGGCTCGATGAGCTGAGAGAGGCAATCGACCGCATGCTTCCCCGCTGGCGGGAGCACATGGTGGAGCTGCCCATGTGTCCCTCCTCGATGTCTCGGCTCTCCATGCTCTATGAGCGCGGGGTGGTGGAGGAGGCAAGGTTCGATGATAGTATAAAGATAAGGTTCAGGGCATGCGATGAGGTTGCCTCAAAGATACGGAAGGTAGGGCATGGATAGAGTACTCTTTGGCACGGCTGGCATTCCCCTGAGGGTAAAAAAGCGGGACACTGAGCTGGGCATAGCCGAGGTGGCACACCTCGGGCTGGATGCGTTGGAGATGGAGTTCGTGCGTGGGGTGAAGATGGGGGAGCATAAGGCAGAGGCGGTGAGGAGGGCAGCAGAGCGACACGGAGTGGTGCTCACAGCCCACGCACCCTACTACATCAACCTGAACTCCAAGGAGGATGACAAGCAGAGGGCAAGCATCGAGCGCATCGTTGCCACCGCCCGCATCGCCCACCTGTGTGGGGGCTACAGCATAGTGTTTCACCCAGCCTACTACCACGGTGACCCCCCAGAGGTGGTGTACGATGTGGTAAAACGGTGCATCATCGAGGTGCTGGAGGAGCTTGGAGCGGAAAGGGGAGAGGTGTGGATAAGGCCCGAGACGATGGGAAGGCCCACACAGTTTGGCACGCTGGACGAGGTGCTCTCGCTCTCCGCAGAGCTGGATGGCGTGCTTCCATGCATAGACTTCTCCCACATGCATGCACGGGAGGGCAAAATGAACACCTATGAGGAGTTTGCCCATGTGCTCGAGCAGGTGGAGCAGGTGCTGGGAGCCGAGGCGCTAAAGGAGATGCACTGCCATGTGCAGGGCATAGAGTACACCAACAAAGGTGAGAAGAATCACCTGAACCTGCGGGAATCGGACTTCGACTATCGTGCGCTGCTCTCGGCATTCATCGACTATGACATCGCTGGAGTGGTGATATGTGAGAGCCCAAACATCGAAGAGGATGCCCTGTTGCTCAAGCATACCTACGAGGAACTAAAGGCCTAAGGCCTTTCCTCGAGCAATTGCTCAAGAGCATCGAGCTCGAGGGGTGCTGGAACCACCCGCTGGGTATTGTGCTCTATGCGCTGCGCCAGCGCCATGTATGTGCGGGCAAGCTGGGAATGGGGTGCAAACTCCACCACGGTCTTTCTTGCCCTCTCAGCCCGCTGCACAATCGCATCCCTCGGAACCACCCCCACCACCCTTGAGCCCATCGTCGAGGCAAACCTCTCCACGATGTCCAGCTCATGTTCAATTCCCCTCAGGTTGGCTATGATGCCTGCGAGCCTTGCCGAGCTTGTCCGCTCGAACCTCCTGATGCCCTTGCATATGTTGTTTGCCGCGTAAAGAGCCATGGGCTCTCCAGATGTGACGATATATATCTCCTGTGCATAGCCCTCCCTTATGGGCATGGCAAAGCCCCCGCACACCACATCCCCCAGCACATCGTAAAGGCAGTAGTCCAAGCCCTCCTCATACACACCCAGCCTCTCCAGCACCTCAAAGGTGGCGATGATGCCCCTTCCAGCACAGCCCACGCCGGGCTCCGGGCCTCCAGCCTCCACGCACAGCACGCCGCCAAACCCCTCGTGCACCACATCCTCCCTTCGTATGCCCGAGGGTCCATGCTCGCGCAGGAGGTCGAGCACGGTGTGTCGGCACGTATGACCCAAAAGCAGCCTCGTGGAGTCGTGCTTGGGGTCGCAACCCACCTGCATCACCCGCCTTCCCATGAGGGCAAGGGCTGCCGAGATGTTGGCACACGTGAGTGATTTTCCTATCCCTCCCTTCCCATATATGGCAATCTGCCGCATCGCTTCATACCACGCAGTAATGGCTTATGTGGGTTGTGGTGGAAGGTGAGAACAACACAGCAGGCCATATAAACACAGCAGGCTATATATAATCACGGCTCCAACTTACCCCAAAGGTGGAATAGTCTATGGGTGGTGCCAGCTCAATTAGTAAGAGGGCAGAGTTCTGCAAAGCCCGCTGTCCCATATGCACAAGGGCAAGAAAGGGCAACAGGGTGGCAAGATTGTTCGTAAAGCACATTGACCGTAAGGTGTGCCCCGCATGCAGGGCATACGAGCGGGTGTATCAGAAAAGGGCATACGAATGAGCAGACCATTGTGTAATAGCAGCTATGCCACAATCGTGGAGGCATCCTCAATCCCAAAAACTCCGATAGCTATATAAGCCACATACACAATCGTATCCCAGCCTTCGCCCAATAGCAGAGAGGATAGAGACCATGGCAAGGATGTATGCAAAGAGAAAGGGAAAGTCACGCTCTAAACCCCCCCACAGGACAGAACCCCCCGAGTGGGTTATGTACTCCGCCGAGGAGGTGGAAAAGCTCGTGCTCCAGCTGTGGGCCGATGGCATGTCCACGAGCAAGATTGGCATAGTCCTCAGGGACCAGTACGGCGTGCCAGACGTATCGCTGGTGTGCGGAAAAAAGATTATGAGAATCATCGAGGAGGCTGGGCTCGCCCCTTCCATCCCAGAGGACCTAAGAAATCTCATAGAGAAGGCTGTGAGGCTCAGAAAGCACCTCGAACTCAACAAAAAGGACCTCCACAACAGACGCTCGCTCCAGCTCTGCGAGTCCAAAATTCGCAGGCTTGCACGCTATTACAAGCGTGAGGGCAAGCTTCCCAAGGACTGGACATACAGCCCAGAGACCGCCGAGATCCTCATAACCAGATGAGCATTGAACACCAGATGAGCATTGAACAGCTCGATGAGCTGGCAGGGCGCGCAGCAAAGCGCATCCTCGATAGTAGTGATGTGAGGCTGGTCTCCCACAACGACGCCGATGGTATCGCCTCGGCCGGTATCATCGCCCATGTGCTGCTGAGAGCTGGCATACCATTCGTGTGCTCCATAGTGCCAAGACTCAACGAGGCAGCCGTTGAACGTATCAGCTCACAGAGCTGTGAGCTTACCGTGCTGTGCGACATGGGAAGTGGACAGCCAGAGCTCGTGGAGCGGCTGGGCGAAGCCGTGGTGCTCGACCATCACTACCCAAGAGGAGATGGCAGTGCGCTGGAGGACAGTGCACTGGAGGTAAATCCCCATCATGTGGGAATAGAGGGGAGCTTTGAGCTGTGCGCCGCTGGAGTGTGCTACCTCGTGGCAAGACGGGCATCCCAGATGGGTGGCTGGAAACACGAGGACCTCGTGGGGCTCGCACTTGCGGGCATCGTGGGGGATAAGCAGCGCATCCAAGGACCAAATCTCGCAATCGTGGAGGAGGGCATAAAAAGCGGGTATCTTGTACCCTCGAGAGGTCTAAAGGTGCCAGACTACCCGGTAGAAGAGCTTTTCATGAGGTGCTATGAACCCTACCTCGACATCACCGGGGATGAGGAGGCCTGCCACAACTTTGCTGCGGGACTCGGGCTCGAGGGAAAGAGGGTGGACGAGCTGAGCGAAGAAGAGGGCAGAAGGCTCGCAGACGCGGTTGCTCTGAAGCTTCTGAAGGGTGCCCATCCCACCATCGTGGAGGTGCTGGTGGGAGAGTTCTACAGGGCACCCGCAGAGCTCGTGCCAAACACAATAGAGCTTGCCGACCTCATCGGTGCGTGTGGCAAGCTGGACAGAGCAGGGCTCGGAGTTGCTCTGTGCCTGAGGGACAGAAGTGTGCTGGAAGAGGCAAGAGGGGTGCTCGCAGCCCACCAGGAGAGGGTGCTCGAGGAGATAAAGAGGGTGGAGGGGGCGATGAGAGAGATGAAGTGGCTCAGGTGGGCAGCCGCAGAGAACCTCGTGGCCACGGGGGTGGTGTCCAGCACGCTGCTTCGGTACAGATACCCTCCAGACAAACCCCTCGTGCTGCTCAACCTGCGGGACTCCGAGGTCAGGGTGTCTGCAAGGGGCACCAGAGCGATGGTGCACGCCGGGCTTGACCTATCATCGGCCCTCTCAGAGGCTGCCGAGTCTGTGGGTGGCAAGGGAGGAGGGCATGCGGTGGCGGCAGGTGCCGAGATTCCAAAGGGCACCGAGCAGCGTTTTATAGAGAGAGTGCACACCATAGTGCAGCAACAGCTCGAGGGAAAAACGGCATGAAGCCCATAATAATCGTGAACTTCAAGACATACCTCGAGGCCACGGGCGAGCGTGCCCTGAAGCTTGCGGAGGTGTGTGCCAGGGTGAGTGAGGAGAGCGGGCTCTCAATCGTCGCTGCTCCCCAGAGTGCAGACCTACACAGAGTGGCCCAGCTCACGAGGGCGTATGCACAGCACATGGACCCCATCACACCGGGAAGCCACACTGGATGGATGCTCCCCCATGCACTCAAGCAGGCAGGGGCCACTGGCACCCTAATCAACCACTCCGAGCGGAGGCTCACGCTTGCAGATATCGACGCCTGTGTGCACATGGCGAGGGAGCTCGAGCTTACGAGCGTGGTGTGCACCAACAACATCGCCACCACGAGGGCAGCGGCAGCACTCGAGCCCGACTACGTGGCCGTGGAGCCCCCAGAGCTCATAGGCACGGGTATAGCGGTATCCCGGGCTGACCCAGAGGTGATATCTGGCTCGGTGGATGCCGTGAGGAGGGTGAACCCGAAAGTGAGAGTGCTGTGTGGTGCGGGCATAAGCAACGCAGATGACCTCGTGGCTGCCATCGAGCTTGGTGCCCACGGCGTGCTGCTCGCAAGCGGCATCGTGAAGGCACCAGACCAGGAAGAGGCTTTGAGGGCACTTGTGAGCAAGGTGTGAGGTGTGGGGTGTGAGGTGTGAGGTGTGATTACAGCAACCCCTGCTCCTCAAGCCACGCCACACCCTCTGCAAAGCCCTCGCCATACGGCGAGCGCGCCACATAGGTCGCCCTCTTTTTGACCTCTGGAGGGGAGTTCGCCACCGCCACCGAGACGCCCGCCCCCTCCAGCATGGAAAGGTCGCTGACCGAGTCCCCAAATGCCGCCACGTGCTCCATGCCCATATCCCAGTCAAGCAGCTCGAGCAGCCTGCGGACGCCCTCACCCTTGCTCATGGAGGCGGCCTTGATGTGGATGGCAAACCCAGTATCTATCACCTCAAGCTCTGGATAGTGGGAGCGCACAATCTCGTTTGCCTCTTTGGCATCGAACGTTCTCGCCACCACCACCTCGCTCTTTCTGTACTCAAAGTCCAGGAGCCTCATATCATAGTGATCCCTGAGCAACTCATAACCCCTGAGGCACACCCGCTTTTCCACGAGCACGTGGGGCTCTGTGTCCAGCGCGGTGGAGAGCACTGCCCCATTCTCGCTAACCGTGGCCCCACACGTGCCAATCAGCAGCGCCGCCGCCCTCGTGAAGCACAGCGCATTTCCAGTAGCCAAAATCACGGGAACGTCGAGTCGCTCCACCACCTCCAGCACCGCTGGGGAAACCCTTCGCCGCTCGTCCGTGAGAGTGCCATCGATGTCGGCTGCTATGGCTCGTATGTGGACCATCGCCCAGCTCGTGCCCCCCTAATCGCTGATGCCGTGGGTGCCCACCCTGAACGTGGCTTCGCCCTCTGGAAGACTGGGGGAGTCTATCAAGCGGGCGATGCGGTGATTGTCCTTGCTCTTCCTGAGATATATCCTAAACGTTGCGGTATGGGCGAGCACGTGCCCCCCCACCGGCTTGTTGGGGTCTCCATAGAACACCTCTGGCCTGGACATCATCTGGTTGGTCACCACAATGACTGCATCGTGAAGGTCTGCAAAGCGAAGAAGGTCGTGAAGGTGGCGGTTGAGCTTCTGCTGTCTGTCTGCCAGCGTGCCCCTGCCCACATACTCGGCTCTAAAGTGGGCCGTGAGGGAATCCACCACCAGCAGCCTTACGGGCATCTCACTCTCCTTTAAGCTCTCCGCGAGCCTCATCGCGCTGTCCACCAGCAGAATCTGGTGGTTCGAGTTGTACGCCCTCGCCACATGGATGTGCCTGAGATACTGCCTTGGGTCCAACTCGAGCTCTGAATAGCTTTCAGCATACCTTTCTTTAAGCCCCTCCACCATCTGGGTGATGCGCTCTGGCCTGAAGGTGTTCTCCGTGTCTATGATGACCACTGAGCCCTCCAGCCCTCCAAGCTCCTTTGGAAGCTGCGCATTCACTGCGAGCTGGTGGGCGAGCTGCGTCTTTCCAGAGCCGAACTCCCCATGAAACTCCGTAATCGCCTGCGTCTCCACGCCGCCGCCGAGGATGGCGTCCAGTGCCGAGCTGCCAGTGGTCAGCTTGCCCACCTTCTGCCTTCGCTCAAACACCACATCCCCAGTCTCAAAGCCCCCTATATCGGCAAGCTCCCTTGCCGCCTTGATGATTTTGGCTGCTGCCCCCTCTCCGATGTCGGGCACGGCAGCCGCAATCTCAGATGGAGAGGCCACGGCGATTGCCTCCACAGAGGTGTAGCCAGCCTCCCTCAGCTTCTCAGCCTTGCTGGGGCCAACCCCCTGTATATCCTCAAGCTCACTTGCCATCTGAATACCTCTTTTGCCAAACGCTCTCCTGCGCGTTCTTCTGCTCACACATCAAGAACTGACTCCTGCATGGCTTTTTTACATCCATTCATCCATTCATCCCTGTGGCTATTAAAGGCTTGCGAGCCGCGAGCCTAAGCGAGCCTAAGCGAGCCTAAGGTTCCTCTGGAATACAATCGAGCTTGGACTGTGTGGGAAAAGAGGGGTTGAGTGAGGCGAGCATCTTGAGCCTGTAATCCTCCGTCAGCGTCTTGAATATTGTCTCCCACGGGGTGGTGAGGGATATCTCCTTCGTCCTTCCATACCTGCCCTTGCTGATTACTGTGGCGTTCACTATGCCCAGCATGTCCAGTTCGGAGAGCAAATCCGTAATGCGCCTTTGGGTAAGGATGTCCACATCGATTTTGGAGCACAGCTTCTTATACACGCTGTACACCTCACCCGTGGTCATCGTCTTGGCGCCCCGCGAACTCAAAAACGCTATGCTCGAGAGCACCAACTTGGACTGGGTGGGCAGCGTCCTCACCACCACTGTAATCCTGTCCTCCTCTATCCTATCCTGTGCCATCCTCACATGTGCCTCGGTCACCCTTTCAGCACCCTCACGCTCCGCAAGCTCTGCTGAGACTCTCAGAAGGTCGAGGGCTCTTCGGGCATCTCCATTTTCGTGAGCAGCAAAAGCAGAGCATAACGGAATGACGTTCGGGTCCAGCGCACCCGGCTTGAAGGCGACCTTCGCCCGCTGGGTCAGGATGTCGGCTATCTGGGCGGCATTGTATGGAGGAAATATAATCTCCTCCTCTCCGAGAGAGCTTCTCACTCTTGGATCGAGCTGTTCGGTGAAGCGAAGGTCGTTGGATATTCCAATCAGGCTCACCTTGGAACGGGAGAGGTTGTCGTTGATTCTCGAGAGGTTGTACAGCACATCATCGCCTTTACGGATGAGTTTGTCTATCTCGTCGAGCACGATGATGGCGATTCTGGCCTCTGCATCCACTCCCTGTCTAAACTCCTCGTACACCTGATCAGTGGGCCAACCCGTCATGGGCACCTCGCGTCCGAAGTAACTCGCGAGGTTGGCAAGCAGCCTGTACTGTGTGTCCACCACCTTGCAGTTCACATAGAGCACACTCAAGGGGGCACCCATCTTCTCGCCCATCAGCTCGAGTTCTTTGCCCACGAACTTTGCCACAGCCGTCTTGCCGGTGCCAGTCTTTCCGTATATGAGCACATTAGAGGGAGTCTGGCCTCGAAGGGCAGCCACCAACACATTGGCAAGATGATTGACCTCTTTCTCCCTGTGGGGAAGTGATTCTGGGGTGTGAGTGGAGCGCAGCACCTCTCTGTTCACAAAGAGCGTGTCCCTGTTGAGCAGCTCTTCGAACACCTTGCTGAGTGCCCCTGTCACCTCCAACTCCTCCAGTGTGGGGACTCTTCTACGTTCTATTAAGGGTTGTGGTGATGACCCCATCATTTCCACTGAATACACATAAATTATGTGATAGATGAGTTGGGCATGAAAAATCTCAACTCAACCCCAGAATAATTATATTAATGAATTGATAATTTTTAATAGGGCGGGGGCTGGCCTGTCTTTTTAAAGCCATGGGGGGATGGACTTCATATCTCCAGAACTTACCCCAGCTTCCACTGGAAATTAGTTTCGTTTTTACACCACACCCCCTACACCAAACCCCCCCTCCCCTTTATTTCCACTGGAGCATGGAAGTACCATGGGTACGAGCATCCCAACCGCCCAAGCCAGCTCCATTTTTTAATAGGGAAAAAAGTCCGAGCTTGAAGGAATTAGCTTGAAGGAATTATAGAGAGTGGAAACAAAGCTCCTCATGAAAAGCTCCTCATGATGTTTTTTACGCTTGCAGGTGAACACATGGCTCCCTGTATCGTTGACAGCAGCCCGTCCACACCGAGCCAGCTCGGGCGTGGAGATGTTCGTTGGATGTTCGTTGGACATCTGTCCGCATACAGCCGTTTCTCCTGGAGAGAATGTCCTCGTGATATGTGGTTCCTCGTGATATGTGGCGTGTATATGCTGATATTATTTCTTAATAGTATTCATCCGTTCTGCATTCATCCGTTCTGCATTCATCCGTTCTGCATTCATCCGTTCTGCATTCATCCGTTCTGCATTCATCCGTTCTG
>LDZQ01000445.1_pt1 | contig 42012 bp, 43 predicted proteins | sample 615361 | NCBI WGS metagenome assembly LDZQ01 (sample SAMN03408297, study PRJNA278302) | terrestrial metagenome | isolation source: oil reservoir sample I2 | place: USA: Alaska, North Slope, Ivishak formation | collected 2013 | reverse complement strand
AATCCTGTCTTGAGTTTTAACTCTAAAAATTTTATTTCTATTTGCGAGGGTTCTCATGCTTAAATCCTATTTCCTGATAGTTGACTCCTCTCGATAGAATAAAACTGTTTATTTTAAAAAATTAACATCTAAAACCCTTTTCGGCAAGAGAAAACTTAGGAAGCTAAAACTATAGTTTCAAATTATTTGATAATCAAGACTGAACAACCTGCTTTTTCTGTCACTCTCTCTGCTGTACTTCCCAAAATCCTTCTTCTTATAAAAGAATACTTACTGGGACCTAAAATGATCAAATCAACATCATTTTCCTCTGCTACATTTACAATAACTTCTGCTGGTTTTCCATACTTGATCATAGGAGTTATCTTTAGGTCTTTATCTTTAGAAAGTCGTTCTATATCTTTTAGCAGGTCATCATAATATCTGACTGCCTGTTCCTTAGCCTCTTCTACTTCTGAGATCATCTCAGCATATTCGGGAATGCTCGCTACCCAAACTACTAAAACTTCAGCCTCCAAATTTTTGGCCAAAATCAACCCTTTCTCTAAAGCAATTAACGAACCCTCAAATCCATCATACCCTATAAGTATTTTTTTAAACATGATATCCCCCTTTATTCTTTCTTAAAATTCATATTCATTTCGTTTTTTCTTGGATAAAAAAATTTTTGAGCAATAAGCGTAGGGATGATAGCAGAAAGGATAACAGCCATTACAAGTAATGAATACTGGTTCTTGTCTATTATACCATTTTTTAGACCATAAAGTGATGAGATAGTCCCAAAGGTAAGACCTGTACTCATTAAGAGAGTGTTATACATGTTTAACCGAAAAGGAAACCTTAGTCCTTTTCCCGTTGGATAAAGACCCAAAAACTTAGAGATAACCTTAGCTAAAAAGAGAACTATTAAAACCCCCAAACTTTGCCAAACAGCTTTTAAATCTACCAGACATCCTGCCTTTAAAAAATAAAAGGGAGTTAAGAGTGCTATGGTAGACGCCCTCATTCTCTTTACCAATTCCCTGTTTTTTACAAAGAGATCAGCAAGAACTGCCCCTACTAAATAAGCTGGTAAAACTGCTTCACTTCCTGCTTTGTTAGCAAGAAATCCTAAACCACAAAGGATTAGAAAAATAAATTTAACCTCAGGCTCACTGGGATGGTTTTTTACATAACTAAAATACTTAGTAGTAACGGAGGGTAAAATAAACAGTACGATTAAAGTTATCAAAACAAAAAGTATAAAAATACTTCCTAACTTTGTAAATAATATTCCTAAGGCCATAACCGTACCTAAGTCGTTTATAAAACAAGCGGCTAAAATAAGTTTACCAAAAGGGGTTTCATTCATTTTAGTTTCAACCATCACAGCATATACTACGGCTACAGAAGTAGTAGAAAGAGCTATCCCTGCTAATTGAGCCTGTTTCATTTCCCATCCAAGTAAAAATTGACTTATTGCCCAAGCCCCAAAAAAAGGAGCAAAAAAACCTATAAGTCCTAAAATTATTGCCTCTTTCCAATATCTTCTTACCACATCTGTTTCTAACTCTGCCCCTGCAAGAAAGGTTAAAACTACAGCTCCAAAACTTGCTAAAAAGTTAACCCAAGAGGTTATTTCAGGTCTTATTGTATTTCCTGCTATGATACCTACGATGAGTTCTATGAGTGCAGCAGAAATAGCTAACTTAAAAGAGAAAAAACTTGAAATTAAAACTAAAACAAACCAAACAGTGGCTTGATACCAGAGCTGATCCATCGCCTACCCCCCTTTAAACACAAACTTTGAGAGGTAGGCGTCATCAGCCCCTAAAGACTTTAGAGGCGATTTATGGGGGACGCCATCCCCAATTCTTTGACTTGACTAAAAAATATAAAACTTTTTTATATCTTGTCAATAATCGTATAATTCCCTATTTTGCCGATAGAAAATAAAATCAAAAATCTTTCTTGTAATCTTTACACCTAAAAATCATATTATCCAAGTATCAAGTAAAATCTAATTCTTTTTAAAACCTACGTTCATTTTCTTCAACAATTTTCCCTATCCTATCGACAATAAAACTTCAAAGCTTTTTACTGCATAATAAGTAGATTCTAAGAAAGCAGTAGCTCCAGGTTTTCTTGCAAAACCTCCTTTCCCTACGTAACAACTTATAATAAATTCTTTAGTTTGATTTAAGTTTTCAGGCTTAATTTCTAATAAAGAGTAAATTTTTAATGCATAAAAAGTATTTTCTAAGTAAGAGGTGGTGCCAGGATAGAATCCATAACCTCCATCTGGATTAAAATCTTCCTTAAGCCATTTTAATACCTCTTGAATAGGGAAAGACCTATCAACCTGATAGTTTTTCCAAAGCCAAACTAACTGATAAGCCTCTTTTATGTTTTCTAAACCCCAAGTTAGATTAAAATTTAACTCTATTTCCTCCAGATCGAGACTTCTAAGTGATTTTAATATATAGAAAACTTTTTCTAACTCATGGTTTTTTTGACTAAAAGAACAGAATAACTCTTTACATCTGTTTTTTAAGAAATATAACGATTTATCATCTTGTAGATTTTGAATTATTTTTATAAGATAGTAAATCATTTTATAAGAATGGATTGCATATTTTATAATATTAACCACATTTTTTCTTGACCAAAGTTTTAACCTCTGATCGATTAAAAGTTTAGAGTTAATGGAAGGATCGAATTTTTCTAAAGCTTTAAGAATTTCTAAGGCATAATACGTATCTTCTATGGTAGGGGGAAGATAAGGGGTTGCTCCAAAACCCCCGTTTTCTCTTTTTCTCATTTTTACAAACTGATATACCTGTTTCCAAATATTTTCTTTTAAAGAAATTTTCATACTATCTTAATTAAAAAATTTTTTAAAAATTATATTTCCACAGGACGACCTTGTCCAGGTTTTTCCTTTGTAGTAAAAAATAAAATTTTTACCGTTATTTAATATTTTTTTAGGGTTTTAATTTTATTTTTGAAGAAAAATTTTAATCTATCTTTACAAATTGTAAGTTTTTGTTAGTATAAAATTTATTATACTTGTTGATAAATTTGAATAAATAAGCTACATAAATCTTAATAAAAAGGGGGAATATTATGGAAGAGTTAGCACGTTTTGGAATTTCTATTCCTAAGGAGTTACTCAAAGCCTTCGATGACTATATAGAACGTAAACATTATGCCAACCGTTCTGAAGCTATCAGAGACCTTATTCGTCAGAAACTAGTAGAAGAAGAGTGGAAAGAGTCTAAAGAAGAAGTAGTGGGGGTGATTACCTACCTTTATGACCATCACAAAAGGGAGCTTACCGATAAATTAGTAGATATTCAACACGAGTATTATGAAAAAATTATTACAACCCAACACCTTCACGTAGACCACCACAGATGCTTAGAAATAATTTTGGTTAGAGGTAAGGCTAACGAGATCAAGGATTTAGCAGATAAAATTCAAGCCCAAAAAGGTGTACTTCATCTAAACTTAGCTCTAACTACTTTAGGAAAAAGTATTCCTTCTTAATTTTTTTATTTTATTTTTGTGAAATTTTTATTTTATTTATTGTCTTTTAGTGTTTTTTTTATATTCTCTTTTTTTCAGAGTATTTGAGAAATTAGGTGGAGGAATTTTATGCAAAAAGAGTTACAATATTATTATGAAGTAGTTAGAAATTTTAAGCTACAGGTTCCTGAAAAATTTTCATTTCCTTTAGACGTGTTTGACAAATGGGGTAGCCTTCCTGCATTAATTTGGACAGATGGTAAAGAAGTAAAAAGATTTACTTTTGAAGAGCTCACTGCTCTTTCAAGTAAATTGGCAGGAGGTTTAAAAAATTTAGGGATCGGTAAGGGAGACAATGTTTTAATGTTTTTACCTAATAGGTATGAATGGTGGATTACAGTATTAGCTTTAATGAGACTAAACGCTGTTATCGTTCCTTCTACCGTGATGTTAACGGTAAAAGACTTAGAATATAGACTTAAATCTTTAGAAATTAAGGCTATCATTTCAGATGAAGAAAATGCTAAAAAAGTAGAAGAAGCGGTGAACCTCACCAATTCCAAAGCTATTCTTATTAACATCGATGATATTCCTGGCTGGGAAAAGTATAGTGAGCTTTTTAAGTTTGACCCTTTTGTAGGAGAAAGGACTTTTTCAGAGGATACATCTATCATCTTTTTTACTTCAGGTACTACAGGACCACCTAAAATGGTAAGACATACTCAAGTTTCCTATCCTTTAGCCCATGTTATTACTGGAAAGTTTTGGTTAAACCTAAAGCCTGGTATAATACACTGGAATCTATCTGATACAGGGTGGGCTAAGGCTGCTTGGTCAAGTCTTTTTGGCCCATGGAATACAGGAGCAACCGTTTTTGTAAGGCGTAGAGGGAAAAAGTTTACTCCTGATATTATGATAGAAACATTGAAAAAATTTGAAGTAACCTCCTTATGTGCTCCGCCTACCGTTTACAGAATGTTAATCAAAGAAGTTCCCTTAAAAGAACTTTCTTTCCCTACAGTTAATCATTTTGTTTCAGCAGGAGAACCACTTAATCCAGAAGTAATAGACATATGGAAAGAAATTACTGGGAAGTATATTTATAACGGTTATGGGCAGACAGAAACAGTTAATACCATAGCTATGTTTCCTTTTATTCCTATGCGTAAAGGTGCTATGGGACTTCCTACTCCTGGGTTTGAGGTAGAAATAGTAGATGACAACGGAAAAATTTTAAAACCCTATGAAGAAGGCAACATAGCCATCAAAGTCTTTCCTGAGAGACCTGTGGGGCTTTTTAAGGAGTACATAAATGATGAAAAAGAAATGGCAGCTGCCTTTAAAGGTGAATGGTATTTCACCAGAGATAGAGGATATAAAGATGAGGACGGCTACTTTTGGTTTTTAGGAAGAGAAGATGATATAATCATAAGCTCAGGATACAGGATTTCTCCTTTTGAAGTAGAAAGTGTTCTTATCAAACACCCGGCAGTAAAAGAATGTGCTGTAGTAGCAAGCCCTGATGAAATAAGGGGAGAGGTGGTCAAAGCCTTTATCGTTTTAAAAGATGGTTTCAAACCTTCTCCTGAATTAATAAAAGAATTGCAAAATTTTGTGAAAACAGAAACCGCTCCTTACAAATATCCACGTAAGATTGAGTTTGTAGAGGAGCTTCCTAAAACTGTTAGCGGGAAGATCAAACGAAAAGAATTAAAGTTAAAAGAATTTGGACTTTGGCCTAAATAAAAGTTACTTTAAAAGGCTTGCTTAGGGGGCATAGTTCCTCTAAGCAAGCACAAAATTAATATAAAACCTTCTTAAATCTACCTCTTTTACTCTGACTGTTACAGATTGTCCTATTTGAAAAACCTTGCCTGTTTTCTGTCCTATCAAAGCAATTCCTTTTTCATCTAACACATAAAAATCATCTTCAAGATCGACTACCCTAACCACTCCACTTACCATATACTCTAACAGGTCTACAAAAAAACCAAAAGCAGTAACTCCAGTAATAATTCCGTTAAAAGTCATTCCTATCTTATCCTTCATGAAGAAACATTGAAATCTCTTTAAAACCTCTCTTTCTGCTTCTTCGGCGGTTCTTTCTTTCTCAGAGAGATGTTTACCCATTTTTTCTAATTCTTCTTCTTTGTAAACAGGTTTTTTTCTTTTTAAAGCAGCTTTTAAAGTTCTGTGTACTACTAAGTCTGGGTATCTCCTTATAGGAGAGGTAAAATGACAGTAACAGGTAGAGGCTAAACCAAAGTGACCTAGGTTTTCAGGTGTATATTTAGCCTGTTTTAAGGACCTTAACAGTAGATGATTGAAAAGATAAGCATAAGGTTTTCCGCTAAACTGAGAGATCAATCGTTGAAAAAACTGAGGAGTTACTTCCTCTGGAAAAGTTACTTCTATTCCATAAGAAAGGAAAATTTCAGACAATTGTTTTAATTTGTTTATGTCCGGTGTTTCATGAACTCTATATAAAAATGGATAGCCCTTTTGAGTTAAAAAACTTGCCACCGCTTCATTAGCTGCGATCATAAAATCTTCTATCAACATATGAGCTAAATTGCGCTCTCTTTTTACTATGTTTTCAACCTCTCCTTTGATGTTAATTATTATTTCTGGCTCAGGCAAATCAAAATCTAAACTACCTCTTTTTAGTCTTTTTTCTCTCAAAATAAAGGCAAGCTCAGCTGCGGTATCGAGCATAGGATAAAGGTCTTGATATTTTTCAATAGTTTCTTGGTCGTGATCAACGACCATCTTTTTTACCTCTGTATAGGTCAGCCGAGCATGGGAATGAATTACTCCTTCATAAAATTTTTGGTTAGTCACCTCTCCATCGTGACTAAAATCTATCTCTACTATCATAGCTAATCTGTCTACATTAGGATTTAAACTGCATAAATGATTGGAAAGTTTTTCGTGAAACATCGGAATAACCATTGTAGGAAAATAAACACTAGTTCCCCTAAGATAGGCTTCTTGATCTAAAAAAGAACCTTTTTTTACATAATGAGCTACATCAGCAATAGCTACCCAAAGTTTATAGCCTTTTTTAGTCTTTTGAACACAAACTGCATCGTCAAAATCCCTTGCGTTTTCACCATCTATAGTTACAAACGGAATTTTAGTCAAATCTGTTCTACCTTTTTTATCTTCTAATATAACTTCTTCAGGTAACTTTTGGAGTTCAGCCATCAATTCTTCGGTCCATAAATGAGGAAGGTCATAAGTATATACTACGGCCCAGGTATGAGATTCGAGATTAAGAGGGTCTCCCAAATCTTTAATTATCTCCCCTACCGGAAATCCATACTCTGAGGTAGGTTGAATAATCTTTGCGACTACTAAATGGTTTACTTGAGCTTTGTTAAGCCTTTTTTTTGGGATATAAATCTCAAAAGGTATTCTTGGATCTTCTGGCTCTACAAAATAAGCTTTTTTTCTCTTTACTAAGTATCCCACTAAATTTTTTCTTTTTCTTTCAACTACTTCGATAATCCTGCCTTCAGGACCTTTTAAACTTACCCTATCTATCCTAACTAACACTATGTCTCCATCTAAAGCTTTTCCTATAAAACGAGGAGGGATAAAAATACGCTCTTTTTCTGTCTCTACAAAGCCATAGCCATCAGGATGAACCCTTAACCTTCCTTTTAAAAAGGACACCTGCTCTGGAAGTGCATACTTTCTCTTCTTTAATTTGATAACCTTATTTTGGGCCTCTAAAAATTTCAAAACCTCTCGAACTTTCGGTCTTTTTTCTTTTGGAAGATTTAGAAGATGGTAAATCTCTCTTAATAACAAAGGCTTTTTCACTGATTTTAATAAGTTAAGAAGGTCATCTTGAAGTTTATCTTTGAAATGGTGAATTTTATTACCTTTTTTTTTAGTTAAACCTTTCTTATTCTTTTTAGAAGGCATTTAGATTACTTAAGGTTTAAATACTGAATAGCTTTTTCTAAGTCTTCTTCAGGCACGGTTACATGAAGACCTGACTTTGGGCCTTTTCTTATATAAAACCTTAACTCTTCTGCTGTTTTGATGTTTTTCTCCTTTACTATGTTAGGTAGACTCCTACTTCCTTTATGACATTTTAAACATTTAAAATCTTCAGCGGCAAGTTCTAATTTATGATAGGAATAAGCAACCAAAAGACTGCCTAAAAAGATAACAGGTAAAATGCTAATATCATAAAATCTAACTTTCATAACCTTTCCTCAAAAATTTGTCTACACATCTAAGACTTCTTTTAATTTTTATACTATAACATATAAAAATTTTTGTCAACTCTCTCCTATGAAGAATGTGTTCGGAAATTCTTTCTACTAATTTTTACATAACTATTTTCTTCCTAATCCCTTTTGCCCCTTTTAAAATATAAAATTTTAAATTTTCATGAAACAAAAGATGATTGTTTTTTGTTAACTCTCTATTTTACTATAGAATAATTTGTTAACGAATCATAGACAAAAGGAAATTTTAAAAACATCCTCTACAGGTTAATATTGACACAGAATAAAAAAATTGTATGATAATTTTTATATTTTCATTATCAACTTCCGTTAAAGGGGTGGTTTATGGAATTTGAGGCAGTAATCGGGTTAGAAGTTCATGCTCAGCTTAACACTAAAACTAAGATGTTTTGTTCATGTTCAACCAAGTTTGGTAATCCACCTAATACACAAATTTGTCCAATATGTACAGGGCAGCCAGGGGTACTTCCAGTAATCAATAAAAGGGCTGTAGAATTTGCCATAAAATTAGGTTTAGCCCTTGGTTGTAAAATCAACAAAACCTCTGTGATGGCTCGTAAAAACTATTTTTATCCAGACCTACCCAAAGGATATCAAATCTCTCAGTACGAACTTCCCATAGCTGAAGGCGGAGAAATAGAAATAGAGATAAATGGGACAAGGAAAATCATACCCTTAGTTAGAATTCATATGGAAGAAGATGCGGGTAAACTAATCCATGATGAGAAACAACCCTTTTCTTATGTAGATTTTAACCGGTGTGGAACCCCACTTTTAGAAATAGTAAGTGCTCCTGCTATTTCTTCCCCTGAAGAAGCAGTAGCTTATCTCAAAACTTTGAGAAGGATTTTAAGATATTTAGGTATTTGTGATGGAAACATGGAAGAAGGAAGTTTAAGATGTGATGCTAATGTTTCGGTTCGACCTAAAGGAAGTGACAAATTTGGCACAAAAGTAGAACTAAAAAACATGAACTCTTTTAAACATGTAGAAAAAGCTTTATCCTATGAAATAAAAAGACAAATAGGATTACTCCTAGAAGGTAAAACTATAGTTCAAGAAACCAGACTTTATGATGAAGCTACGCAAACTACTCATCCCATGAGAGGAAAAGAAGAAGCTCATGACTACTGCTATTTTCCTGACCCTGACCTGATAGAAATCCAGATTGATGATGACATGTTACAAAAGGTAAAGAATGAACTTCCAGAACTCCCTCATGTGAAAAAACAGAGATTTTTAACTCAATACCAACTTACTTCTTATGAAGTAGAAATTTTGACAGAGGAAAGAGATTTTGCTGAATTTTTTGAAAAAACCTTAGAAATTTATCCTAACCCAAAGATGGTTTCTAATTTTATGTTAACAGAAGTTTTGCGTTATTTAAATCGAGACAACATATCCATTACTCAGTCAAAACTTACTCCCGAAAACTTAGCTCAACTTCTTAAGTTGGTTGAAGATAACCTTATTTCTATAACCATAGCCAAACAAGTCTTTCCAGAGGTTTACGAAAAAGGTGTTGATCCTAAAAAATTGGTAGAAGAAAAAGGGTTAATTCAAGAAAGTTCAGAAGAAAAATTAAAAATCATCTGCGAAGAAGTACTCCGAGAAAACCCTGCAGAGGTGGAAAAATATAAAGCAGGAAAGAAAGGATTACTTGGTTTCTTTGTAGGACAAGTTTTAAAGAAAACTCAAGGAAAAGCCAATCCTAAAGTAGTTAATAAACTTTTAGAGGAGTTGTTAGAAAAATGAAAAAGAAAAAAAACAATATAAAAGTCCCAGCTCAAACAGATGTAATCCAAGCCTGGATTTGGAATGAAAAAGGACTTTTTTTATTAGACCAAAGAAAGCTTCCTTTAGAAGAAAAATATGTTTTTTGTAACACCATAAATAAAGTTAGAAAAGCTATCAAAGAGTTAGTAGTAAGAGGAGCTCCTGCTATCGGAATATGTGCTGCCATAGGATTCACCATAGGGTTTAAAAACTTTTTAGAAAAAACTAGGACTAAAAAATTTTCTATCCAACGTATCAGCGAAGAGATAGGAAAGCTTAGTCTACTTTTAGAAACAGCAAGACCTACAGCTGTTAACCTTAAGTGGGCTGTAAACAGAATGAAAGGGGTTTGTGAAAAATTTCTTAAAGAGGTTGAAAAAGAACCGATGACATTAGAAACTTTAAAAGAGCTTTACTTTATTTTAGAAAAAGAAGCTTTAAAAATTTGGGAAGAAGACATAGAGGGAAATCTATCTATGGCAACCTTTGGGAAAGATCTTATTCCTGAGGGAGGGGTTCTTACTCATTGTAATACCGGAGCGTTAGCTACTGGAGGTTATGGAACAGCCTTAGGGGTGATAAGAGAGGCTTATAAACATAAAAAAATCTTTGTGTTTGTAGATGAAACAAGACCTTTTTTACAAGGGGCAAGACTTACTGCTTGGGAGCTTAGTAAGCTTAACATACCTTATGCTATCATCACAGACAACTCAGCGGGGTATCTTATCAAAAAAGGAGAAGTTAAAGCTATCATAGTAGGGGCTGACAGGATAGCTTTAAACGGAGATACAGCTAATAAAATAGGAACCTACAGTTTAGCTGTTCTTGCCCATTACCATAAAATACCCTTTTTTGTTGCTGCTACATCCTCTACATTTGATCTAGAAATCTCCTCAGGAGAAGAAATCCCTATAGAAAAAAGGCCTTCGAAAGAGGTACTGTCTTGTGGAAAAACAAGGGTTGCTCCTTTAAATGCTAAGGCTTATAACTTTGCCTTTGACATAACACCAGGGAATTTAATTACAGCTATCATTACAGAAAAAGGGGTGATATATCCTCCTTACAGCCAAAATATACCAAAAATCATAAAAAGGAATGAAAATTAAGGACCTACCAGAAAATACCTTAGAAAGACTGATTTTTTATCTTAAAATCCTTGAAAATCTTGAGGATAAAGGTATCGGTTCTCTTTCTTCTGAAGAATTGGCAGAACTTGCTGGAGTAACCTCTGCTCAACTAAGAAAAGACTTAAACTTTTTAGGAAGCCTTGGCACTAAAGGTGTAGGCTATAACGTTAAAACTTTAAAGTTTAATCTAAAAAAATTTTTAGGACTTTCCCAAGAATGGAACCTAATATTAGGAGGTATCTCTCCTTTAGGAATATTTCTTTTAGAAAATAAAGAACTTCAGAAAGAAGGTTTCTACTTTATGGCAGCCTTTGATATCAGAGAGGAACACATAGGAAGGATCTACAATGGAATTTCTGTTTACAACTTGGAGCAGGTTTCCTATGTTTTTAAAGCGATTAAGGTAGACATAGGAGTTATTACAGCAGAAGAAAACGCAGAAGTTTACATAAAAACTTTTTTGGACCATGGATTAAAAGCTATTTTAAACCTAACAAAAATCCCATTTTTTTCCAGGAATGATTCAGTTCGGATAGAAAACCTTTCGTTTAGCTTAGGTTTAACTAAATTATCTTATTTTTTAAGTAGATAAAAATTTTAATCGTAACCGTAAAAGGAGTTAATATGAAGGTAGAGGTATGGAAAAAAGATGAAAGAGCAAAACTTCCTGAAAGAAGCACCGAAGGTTCAGTAGGATATGATATTTTTGCTTTGGAGGATTTAGAGATTTTACCAGGAGAATTTAAACTTATAAGAACAGGTTTAGTAATGAAAGCCCCCTACCCTTATGCCCTTTTAATTTTTCCTCGTTCTTCTCTTTTTAAAAATAAAGGACTTATCTTTCCAAACTCAGCAGGAATTATTGACTTTGATTATTGTGGGGCTGATGATGAAATAAAGATACCTGTAGTCAACATAACTCAAAAAGCCGCTTTTATTAAAGCTCATGAGAAGATAGCTCAAGCCATATTTATCCAAGTGGGATTTCCTGAAATAGTAGAAATTAAAGAACCACCTCAAAAAACTTCCAGAGGTGGTTTTGGGTCAACAGGTGGCTACAGATGAGGCTTTCGGATTTAAGACAACTTCAAAAAGATTTTATTTCTGTAGTAGTTAAAAATTCTGATATTAAAGCTATAATAGATTTTCTCTTCTTTAGCTATTTAGGAGCAAGAATATGTTACGCCTCTTCCCATCCTTTGGCTCTTTTTTCTGAAGAAAAGTTTAAAAACTTTGAGACCTTTAAAAATTTTCTTCTTCATCTAAAAAAATTGGAACATTACAGTGTTTTTGCCCATACTCCAGTTTTCGTCAACACAGAAAACATAAAAGTTGAAGAAAAACTTCTTCTCGCACAGATTTACTTTAAGGTATTTTGGGATGAATCTAAAAAACAAGCCTTATTTAATCTTAGACATCTTGCAGAAAATCTTTCAGAGGAACAATTTGCTAAACTAATAGAAAATCCTCCTGACTTAACCTCGATTGAGATTGTTTATTTTAAAAATAACCAAAACTTATATCAAGGTCCTCTTTTAGAGTTCCCTAACCATCTTCTTGAAGAAGACCGTACAAACTTTTTTGCCGTCCCTGAAGTCATTATCATAAAACAACTGAAACCTTATCCCTTTAACTGGATTGGAGTAATCGTTCATAATTTTTCAAGAATCTTTAGTCATCAGTTCGTAAGGCACACCTGGCTTAATTTCAATCAGCGTTCTCATAGGTATACTGAAGTAGACAAATTTATCGTACCTAAAAATTTTAACGACTACCATGTTAAAACCTACCAAGAAATTATAAAATATACGATGAAGTATTACAGAGATTTTATGAAAGACCTAAAAAAAGAGAGTGCAAGGTTTTTAGTTCCTCAAGGTGTAACTACCACTCTTTTAGCCACCGGGCCAGAATTCGTATGGGAAGATTTTATCAACAAAAGGGCGATACCCCAAGCTCAAGAAGAAATAAAAACTTTAGCATTTCTTTTAAAAGAACATCTTTTATGAATCATTAGAACTTTTTTGAGAACCCTCTTCTTTAGAATTACTTTTCTGGCCTTTTTCTTTACGGGCATAATCTGTAACATACCATCCAGAACCTTTTAAAATAAACCCAGTATTTCCGATAAGCCTTCTTAACTCGCCTCCACATTTTTCGCAAGTTCTAAGAGGGTCTTCAGTAATTTTTTGCCAAACCTCAAACTTATGTCCGCAAGCTAAACATTCATATTCATAAATAGCCATAAGCACTCCTCCTTCTTCAAAAGAATACAAAAATTTATTGATGAACTTACAGAAAAAATTCGTTTGAAAAATATAATACCGACTGGTAATTTTTAAAGAGGATTAAAGTTAAAAATTAAAAGCTATTTTTTTACCAAAGGAGCCAAGATGGTTATCAGTTGTTTCCCCTCTAACTTAGGAGGACTTTCCACCTGAGCCTTATCCTTTACTGCCTCAAAAATAGCCTGCAAAACCTTATCTGCCATTTCAGGATGAGCTATCTCTCTTCCTTTAAAAACAATCCTTACCTTTACTTTATTTTTGTCTTCTAAGAACCTGATAATATGTTTAATTTTTACTTCCAAATCATGCTTATCTGTTTTAGGACTAAGTTTAATTTCTTTGGTTTCAATCTGAACCTGTTTCTTTTTAGCTTCTTTAGCTTTTTTAGCCTCTTGATATAAAAATTCTCCAAAATCCATTATTTTACATACAGGAGGATTAGCAGTAGGTGCTATTTCTACCAGGTCTAAACCATAATCTTCGGCATATCTTAACGCTTCGGTTAACGACACAATACCTATCTGTTTACCATCTGGACCTATCAGTCTTACTTCTTTAGCTTTAATCTGTTCATTAACCCGATACTTTTTCTTCAAGTCTTTTTGCATACTACAACTTTCCTCCTAAGTGAATTTTAATTTTTGGAGATGTTAAAACCTTAACTTTATGACGAAGAGAAAACTTAAGACCTTTCATTAAGTTGATAATAAGGCTGATTTTCAGTTTTTAATTTAGAGATAAGATCTTCCAAGGAAAGGTTGTTTAAAACCTCTCCTGTACGTGACCTAAGGCTTACCACTTGATTTTCTTCCTCTTTATCTCCAAGGATTACCATGTAAGGCACTTTTTCTTGTTGAGCTATCCTTATTTTATAGTTAAGTTTCTCACTTCTAAAATCTCTTTCTACTCTAAAACCAGCGTTTTCTAAAGCTTGAGCTACTTTTTCTGCATAAGGTATAGTTCTATCAGTGATAGTTAAAACCTTTACCTGTACAGGTGAGATCCAGAAAGGGAAAGCACCTGCATAGTTTTCTATCAAAATCCCTAAAAATCTTTCTAAAGACCCTAATAAAGCTCTATGCACCATAATAGGACGATAGAATTTATTGTCTTCTCCTACGTAGACCAAATCAAATCTTTCAGGCAGGTTAAAATCGACCTGAATGGTAGAACATTGCCAAAAACGACCCAGAACATCCTTAATCTTAAGGTCTATCTTAGGCCCGTAAAAAACCCCCTCTCCTGGGTCTATCTCATAAGACAATCCTTTTTTTTCTAAGGCTTTTTTAAGGGCTTCCTCTGCTTTATCCCAAACTTTAGGATCTCCTACAAACTTTTCAGGTCTGGTAGAAACAAAAATCTTATATTCATGGAAACCAAATACCTTCAAGAAATAAATCACCAAATCAAGAACGTTGGTCAGTTCCTCTTCAAGCTGATCCTCTCGACAAAAGATATGGGCGTCATCCTGAGTAAATCCCCTAACCCTTAAAAGGCCATGTAAAACCCCACTTCTTTCAAAACGATATACGGTGCCAAGCTCACAAAAACGTATAGGAAATTCTCGGTAGCTCCTTCTTTTTTGGTTATAGACGTATATATGAAAAGGACAGTTCATCGGTTTTAACTGATAGGCTCTATTTTCAAGCTCCATAGGAGGAAACATATTTTCTGCATAAAAATCTAAATGTCCAGAAACCTTCCATAGGTCTCTTAAAGCTATATGAGGGGTATATAATAACTGATACCCTCGCTTAAAATGTTCCTCTTTCCAAAAATTTTCTATCAAGTTTCTAACAACCGCCCCCTTAGGTAACCATATAACTAATCCAGGGCCTATCTCTTCTTCTATCGTAAAAAGCTCAAGCTCTTTTCCTAACTTCCTGTGGTCTCTCTTTTTGATTTCTTCAAGTCTTTTCAGATGTTCCTCAAGCTCTTCTTTACTAAAGAAAGCAGTTCCATAAATACGCCATAACATAGGATTTTTTTCATCGCCTCTCCAATAAGCACCAGATACAGATAGGAGCTTTACGGCCTTAATGTCTCCTGTTGAAAGAACGTGGGGACCTTTACAAAAGTCTACAAAATCTCCTTGAGAATAAATAGAAACTGTATCTTCGTTAATCTCTTTTATAAGTTCAAGTTTAAACTCTTCTTTTAACGAAGAAAACAACTTTTCAGCTTCCTCTTTACTAATCTCCCTTCTTTCTAACGGTAATCTTTTTTGAATGATTTCCTTAACTTTTTTTTCTATTTTCTCCAGGTCTTCCTCATTAAAAGGTCTTGTATAATAGATATCATAGTAAAAACCATCTTCTATCGCAGGGCCTATACCCAACTTTGCCTCTGGAAAAAGTTCCTTTACTGCTTGAGCAAGCACATGGGAAGCGGTATGTCTCAAAAACCATAAAGCTTCCTTGTCGTCAGGATAGATAGGAATAAGCTCCACCAACTCACCGTTTCCCAAAGAGCTGGTAACAGGAGTATGCCAATCTAAGTACTCTTCTTGAAACTTAAAACCTACAGGAAGTTTTTTGACAACTTTTTTGATTTCAGATAAAATTCTTTTTAAAGGTTGACCTGGCTGAAGGTCAAACTCCCCGATGTCCTGAATAACTATTTTCAAACCTAAACCCTTTTCTCCTCAAGGTTTCAACAAAAATGGTAGGCGCGGGCGGGATCGAACCGCCGACCTCTTGCGCGTCAAGCAAGCGCTCTCCCACTGAGCTACGCGCCTACAGTTTAATTAATCCTTAAAATAACAAAATTTTGGTTTATGTCAAGGTAAAAAATAAAAATGTACCAAAAAATTTTAGCCTGTTTATACAATTTTAACGTCCCCCTCTGGATTTTGTCATAAAGGATTGTATTTTTAAAATAAAAAACACGGAGGTGAAAACTTGAAAGCTTATAAACTATCTTTTATAGCCAAACAAATAAACGGAGAACTGATAGGAGAAGACCTTGAGATAACAGGTGTTAATGCCATTCCTCTTGCTAAAGAAGATGAATTAATTTTTATAGACTCTTTAAAAAAAGTACCTCAGGCTAAAGCCTCTAAAGCAAAGGCTGTGCTTTGTCCTAAAGGTTTGGCCAATCAATTAGAAGAAAAATCTGTGGTCGAGGTAAAGGAGGTTAGGTTAGCCTTTGCTAAGATTACTGAACTTTTTAAAAAAGAACCTGCTATAAGATGGGGAATAAGTGAAAAGGCATTTATAGAAGATGGGGTAGAAATAGAAGAACCGGTTGCTATTTACCCTAATGTATACATACAAACTGGAGCAAAAATAAAAAAAGGGGTGGTCCTTTATCCAGGAGTTTTTGTAGGGTCCTTTTGTGAAATCGGAGAAAACACCGTAGTTTATCCTAACACCGTGCTATACCCCTATTCTAAAATAGGAAAAAATTGCATCATCCATGCAGGGGTCGTCATAGGAGCTGATGGTTTTGGTTTTGCTCAGGAACCTTTAGATGAAGGCTATAAAAACGTTAAAATCCATCATTTTGGAGGAGTCTTGATAGAAGATGATGTTGAAATAGGTGCTAATTCTACAGTTGATAGGGCTGTTTTTGGGTTTACTGTTATCGGAGAAGGAACTAAAATTGACAATTCTGTCCAAGTTGGGCATAACGTTAAAGTAGGAAAACAAAACATTTTAGTTTCTCATACTGCTATAGGAGGGAGTGCTGTTTTAGAAGATTTTGTGATGATCGCAGGACAGGTGGGAATAGCTCCTTCAGCTAAAATTGGTAAAGGCGCAAGAGTAGCAGCTAAATCAGGGGTTGTAGGGGAAGTCCCTCCTAACACCGAGGTGGCAGGAATACCTGCTATAAAGGCAAATGTATGGAAAAGAGCTATAATTATTTTTGAAAAGCTTCCTGAACTATACAAAGAGCTTAAAAAATTCCTAAAGACTTTTTAGTTTCTTCCACAATCCTGTGGACGTCTCCTAAACATCAGGTCTTTTTGGGATTTTTAAGATGACATTCACATTGGCCCTTTCTTTTTTTATCCATGATAAACTCTAAAATTTCAGAACGTCCTTGGTTTTCTTTTACATCTCTTACGATATCCTCTTTAGTAAAACCAAAACAATAACACACCAGTTCTTCCATATCTTTTATCTCTCCTTTTTCTCCTTATTTCACCATATAAACCTTTTTATCGCAGAAAACAAAAAATCTTCCTGTTTTATGTAAGGGTAACTTCCAAAACTCTTTAAAACCTTCTTCGTCAAAATCTTTAGCCTCCCAAAACAAAACCTCTCCTATGTAAAAAACATGATCTCCTACCTCGATGCCCTCTAACACTTTACATTCAAAAGTTGCCATACTCTTCTCTAACAAAGGTAACTTAAAGTTAGGACTTGGTTTAGTTTTTATGGCAAATTTTTTAATTTTATCGATTTCTCTTCCCTTGACAGAACCTACTTTAAAAATAAGCTCATAATCTTCTGTTATATTTACCGAAAAAGCTTGATACTTATCGATAAGCTCTTTTGTATAATGTTTAGTTGCACAGGCAAAACCTATGGTAGGAGGTTCTACAGAGATAGGAGTTATCCAGGAACAAGCCATAAGATTAGTTTTTCCTTGTTCTACATTTCCGCTTCCTACAATTACAGCCGGTCTTGGATGAAGAGCCCTGTAAAATTTCATATTTAGCCCCCTTTAGTTTTTTAAGCTTATATTTTAAACACTGGTTATTTTATCTTACCAAAATAAAAAAACAATAACTAACCCACCGGGTCCTCAAACCTGATTTTTTTTGCTATTTATTATTGACAAAAAAAATTTTTAAGCTACTTTTCTACTATTAATTATAAAAAAACAACATTTAGAGGTAAATCCATGTTAGTAAAAGACGTGATGATCGATGACGTCTTTAAGGTTGACCCTGAAAGTAGCCTATTAGAATTGGTTTCTTGTTTTATAGATAAAGAGATCGGAAGTGTGGTTGTAGTAGATCAACAACAAGAACCCATCCAGATTATTACTCTAAGAGACCTGCCTAAAATTTTCTTATTTGCCCCAACACCTTCTAACGTAGAAGAAATTCTCCAGACTTTAGGTAAAGACAAGAAATCTCTTATAACTGTTAAAGTTGGAATGCCCCTTATAGAAGCCATAAACCTTATGGCCAGGTTTAACATAAGCCATCTTCCGGTAGTTGATGATAATTCTAAACTGGTAGGTCTTCTAAGCTTAAAAGACATAATAAAGTCTGTACCTAGCATGATGTATATAGACCATCTTACTGGGCTAAACAACAGACTTTACCTCGATTTACTAATCCCTAAACTTAAAAGAACTAAAGGTCCTATTGGTTTTATTATGGCAGACATAGACAACTTTAAAAACATAAACGACCTCTATGGACATCTGATAGGAGATGAAGTTTTAAAGGTAGTTGCCCAAACCTTGAGAAAAAACGTAAAAATAAGTGATGAGGTTATAAGATACGGAGGAGAAGAATTTCTAATCATCCTATACAGGTGTGATTTAGATAAGGTAAAAATGGTGGGAGAAAGGTTGAGAGAACGGGTTATGAAAATAAGTTTTGAAACTAATCCTAATCTAAAGGTTACGATTAGTTTAGGAGGGTGTGAATACAGAGGAGAAAAAAACATAATGGAATACATTTCTTTAGCTGATCAAGCGCTTTATCAGGCAAAACAGTTAGGTAAAAACCGGGTTGAAGTTTTAAGATTAGAGGAAAAACAAGAGTTTTGTGAAATAGGCCCTATTTTATAGTCTCTCTTTTTAGTCTAAAGAATTCTTTTAAAAGTTGGGCTGCTTGTTGTTTCAATAAACCTTCTTTCATTTTAATCCTGTGGTTTAATCTTAGATCACTGATTATTTGATAGAGGCTAACACAAGCTCCTGTTTTTTCATCTCGGGTAGCAAAGATCAATTCTTCTATTCTTGCAAGCACAAGAGCATAGGCACACATCGGACAGGGCTCAAGAGTCACATACATCTTACATCCCAAAAGTCTAAAATTACCAATCCTTTGACAGGCCTCTCTTATGGCTAAGATTTCGGCATGCGCGGTTGGGTCGTTTTGTTTTAGAATTTGGTTTCTTCCTCTACCTATGATTTCCCCCTTAGGAGAAACTATCACTGCCCCAACAGGTACTTCATCTTCTTCAAAAGCCTTTAAAGCCTCTTTAAGGGCCTCTTCCATAAAAAATAGGTCTTCTTCTTTAAACATTTTTATACTACCCTAAACTTCTAACAAAAAAACCACACGCTAAAAAAGCTAAAGAAACTATAAAAACTAAGGTTTCTAAGTATACTACCTGCCCAAGAGGTCTCTTTTTAACTACTAAACCAAGAAAATAAGCTACTCCCCAAACCAAAAAGAATACTCCAAATTTGTAATGAAAAAGAGTTGTTAAGCTGGTTATCAATAGTCCTATTAAGATAGTTAAGTTCAAAATTTTAAAGAAAATTTTAGGCTCATACGAAAAGGTAGAAAGTAAAAAATTTTTCGGCAAAAAGCCATCTGTCTGAAAGTAAACGATCTCTAAATAAAGTTTTAGGTATAAAATCACAAGAACAGCTTGCAAAAAAATGACTCCAAAACTAAAAGTCCAAAAGGGATATAGATAAAGAGAAAGGGCTGACAAGAAAAGTATCTCCCAAAAAAAGGTTAATGCACTTCGATAGGTAAGAAAGTCAATCAACAAAAGTGCTATCACCAAACTTATTATCCTTGGTTTATAAAGAAAAGCGGTTATTAAGGTAAAAAAACCCGTTAGCACAGCAAAAAACAAAAGTTTTTTTTGATGTTGAGAAAGAAACCTGTATTTTATCGGAAGGTAAAACTTAAAACTTTCTTTTAAAAGATTTTGGTTTAAAAGGTTTCTAAAAAGACTAAAACTTAAAAACCATAAAAGAAGATAAGAAAACTTAGAGTTTAAAGGATGGTTAATCCCTAACAACAGCCCAAGAAAAATTAAAAATAGGGTTAACGACCAGGTAGCCGAAGAAAAACACATAGCTTTTAAAAACTTATAAAAAAAAGAAGTTCTATTCTTTAAAACATCGACCACCTCGTTTATTAGCCAGTTTGGTGTTGAGGCTCCTGCAGTTATACCTACTGTTTTATGTTTCTTTAAATCTTCCCAAGAAAGTTCTTCAGGACTTTCGACAAGAAAAACATCTTTATTTTCTTTTTTAGCTACGTCTGCTAACCGGTTGGTGTTTGCACTAAACTTTCCACCTATAACCACGATAGCTGAACATTCCTCACAAAGTTTTCTAACCTCGTTTTGTCTGACTGCTGTAGCATTACAGATGGTATTGATGATCTTTCCGTTAGGATAAAGAGACGTTATTCTTTTAGAAAGATGGTTAAACAGTTTTTCGTCTTGGGTAGTTTGAGAGAGGATGACATAATCTTTAAGAGGGGGAAGGGTTACAACGTCTTCTTCTGAGGAAACCACATATCCTTTACCTTCACAATAACCAAGAATACCCTTAACTTCTGCATGATCTTTATCTCCTATGATCACTACCTCTTTTCCCTCTGATACAGCTTTTTTAGCCAAGGCCTGAACCTTAAGGACCCTTGGACAGGTACCATCTATAACCTTATGTTTTTCTGTCAATGCTTTATATTCCTTTGGAGGTACCCCATGGGCACGAATGATTACCACACCTGAGGGAAGGTTTTCGTTAGGGTCTTTTAACACCTGTACTCCAAAAATATCAAGAAGTTTTAAAGTCTGAGGATTATGGATTAGTGGTCCGTAAGTATAAATATATGATTTTTTCTCGTTTAAAGCCTTTAATACTAAATTTACCGCCCTTCTTACCCCCATGCAAAACCCAGCTTTTTTAGCGATTTTTATCTTCATAAGATTTCTCTCCTTATCTCTGCCTTTAACCTGTCTATATCTCCTTTTTCAGCCATACTGTAGTATCCATTTTTACCTACGATAACATGATCAAGCACTTTAATCTGAAGAAGGTCTCCTGCCAAAACCAGTCTTTTAGTAAGCATTAAATCTTCTTTAGAAGGGGTAGGATCTCCAGAAGGATGGTTATGCACTAACACTATGGAAAGGGCCTTCTTCTCCAGTGCCTTTTTAAAAATTTCTCTTGGATATACCGCACTTTCATGTAGGGTTCCTTCAAAAAGGGTTTCTCCTCCTAAAAACTTAGACTTAGCATCAAGAAAAAGAACTTTTAAAACCTCTCGGTCCAAATTTTGCATTTCATACTTGAGATATTCATATACCTCTTGTGGAGACCTTAGATATTCTGACTTTGTCGCCCTACTCTGAAGATACCTTCGAGCAACCTCATGAATAACCTTTAAAGGTAAAATAGCCCTTTCCTTAAGTCCCTTAAACTTTTTAAGTTCTTCTAAAGGAGCATCAAGTACCTGATCTAAAGTTTTATAATGTTCTAAAAGGGTTCTTGCAAGTTTTCTGGTATCTCTGTAAGGAAGGCTAAACATTAAAAGAAGCTCAAGTAAGTCTTCATCTGTAAAACTTTTTGGCCCTTCTTTAAGAAACCGTTCTTTTACCCTAGCTCTGTGGCCTTTTGCCTTTTCATACGCCTCTATCAAAATTTTTTGAGAATATTTTTTTTCAGGCATGTTTAAAACACGATCGTTTTAAAAACTCATCTGAAATTGAGCCCTTCCGTGAACCTGAAAAATTCCATCTTTTATATGATAGGTCATACCCTTTCCCCTAATCAACATACCTTTTTGTTTTACTAAAACTTCTTTTTCCGTAAAAAGATAGTTCTTTTTAGGAAAAAATATCAACTCTTCGGTATATACTTCTCCATAGTTTTCAGTAACCAATTTTACATTGCCTTGAAAAACCATTTTATCCTCTTTGGGATAGTAATAACCTCTCTGAGAAGAGACGTTAATTCCTTTGGATGGACTGATTAAAGTTAAACCCTCTGCCCAAAAAGTACCTTCTTTATCACGTTTAAAGAAAGATGCTTTAAGCTTCCAAAGAAGTCCTTCTTTACTGTAAAAACTGTATTCCAAATCTTTGGCTACCATACGAAAATCTTTGGATAAAGAAGGAGAAACTAAAAACAAAACTAAGATAGATAAAATTGCAACGCCTCTTCCCATTTTCCCTTAGCCTTTAAAATGAGATCACAGACCTCCCTTACAGCCCCTTTCCCTCCAGGGAGCTTTGTTATGTAATGGACATACTCGTTTACCGGAGGCCATCCGTTAGGAACTCCTATAGCTAATCCTACCCTTTTTAACACAGGAAGATCTATCCAATCATCTCCCACATAGGCAATTTCTTCGTCTTTAAGCCCTTTTTCTTGTTTGAGCTTCTCATATATTTTGAGTTTAGTTAATTCTCCTTGAGAAACAAAGATGATACCCAACTCTTTGGCTCTGTGCTGGGTAACTTGAGAGAATCTGCTTGAAAGGATGGCTACTTCAACCCCAATTTTTTGTAAAAGTTTTATTCCCATTCCGTCAAGTACGTTAAATTGTTTAACCTCTTCCCCTTCACTGGTAAGGATGATCCTTCCATCGGTAAGCACACCGTCTACATCTAACAAAAGTAACTTAATTTTCTTCGCTTTTTGTAGAATTTCTTGAGGAAAGTCCATGTTTTTTTAACACCTCTCTTAGGTCTCTAATTTGAGAAAGTAGAGGGTCTAACCAACTAAGAGGTAAAGAATTGGCTCCATCACAAAGGGCTTTTTCCGGCTCTGGATGAACTTCCATAAAAATCCCATCTACTCCCACTGCTACCGAAGCCCTCATCAAATATGGGATGAACTCTCTTTCCCCTCCAGATTTACCTTCCCCTCCCCCAGGAAGCTGAACGCTGTGGGTAGCGTCAAAAATAACCTTATCACTAAACCTCTGCATTATAGGAATACCTCTAAAATCTACCACCAGATTTCTGTAACCAAAGGTATAGCCTCGTTCGGTAGTCCATACCTCTTGAGAGGTAAACTGTTTAGCCTTTTCTACTGCATATTTCATATCCCATGGAGAAACAAACTGACCTTTTTTGATGTTAACCACTTTTCCAGTTTTTGCTGCTTCCACTATCAGGTCAGTTTGTCTACAAAGAAAAGCCGGAATCTGAATAACATCCACTACCTCAGCTACAGGTTTAACCTGCCAGGTTTCATGAACATCGGTAGTAACAGGAACTCCTATTTGGGTTTTTACCTCGTATAACCAGGCAAGACCTTTTTCAAGCCCAGGTCCTCGGTAGGAAAAAATAGAGGTCCTGTTAGCCTTATCAAAAGAGGCCTTAAACACAAACTCAAAATCATACTTAGTAAGAAGCTCTTTAAGCTCGTTGGCTATATAAAGGGTCAACTCAAGGTCTTCTAAAACACAGGGCCCTGCTATGATTAAAAACCTGTTCTTCATAACCATTACCTTTCTTAGAATTTCAAATTTTTAAAAAGTATTTTATAATCAATTTGACATACTTGCAACCCTATGAAAAATCTTATGGACTATACAAGGTTTGAAAAAAACTTTTTCCGTAAAAAATGGACAGGAAGAATTTCTATAGCTTTAGTATTTCCTAATCATTATCAGGTTGGGATGTCTAACTTAGGTTTTCTTTATGTCTATCAAAGACTTAACCTTTATCAAGAAATAGTATGTGAGCGGGTGTTTTTACCAGAAAAAAATGAAAAAATAAGGTCTATCGAAAGTTCTCGTCCTCTTAAAGATTTTAACCTTATACTTTTTTCCATACCCTTTGAAGTAGACTATATAAACGTGGTAAAAATCCTACAAAAAGGAGAACTTGGGTTAAACCCTACTCAAAGGACACAACCTGTGTTAGCAGGAGGAGTGGCTACTTGGTTAAACCCAGAACCAATCTCTTCTTTTGTTGATGCTTTTTTACTTGGAGAATGGGAAGAAATAGAAAAACATGTAGTTCCTATTTTTATAGAACATTTTAACCACAAAAAAATACTTCTTGAAAAATTAAGCACTTTAAACTTTGTTTACCTTCCTCTGTCCTCTGACCAGAAGAAAATAAAAGTAGCCAAAATAAAAAAACCAGAAAAGGTGGTTTATTCAGATCTTATCAGTCAAAAAGCAACGTTTTCTGAAACCTATCTTATAGAAGTAGCCAAAGGCTGTGGGAGAGGTTGTAGATTTTGCGCCGCAGGTTTTATGTATCGTCCTCCCAGAGGTTATCCAGAAAAAGCTCTATCTGACGTACTCGAAAACATACCAGAAAACTCTAAGGTTGGTTTAGTGGGGCTTGAATTTGCTAATAAACAAGAAATCCTTGAGTTTGGAAAAAAACTTTTAGAAAAAAGTTGTACCCTTACCTTTTCTTCTCTTAGGATAGATGCCTTAAACGAAGATTTTTTAGAACTTTTAAAAGGGACAAAAAGTGTAGCCATTGCACCTGAAACAGGGTCTCAAAAACTTAAAAAGGTTATTAATAAAAACCTCACCCCAGAAGAAATCTTTGAGGTGTTAGAAAAATTTCAGCAAAGGGGTTTAAAAAACATAAAATTTTATTTTATGTTAGGATTACCCTTTGAAACCCAAGAGGATTTAGAAGAAACGGTAAAGTTTATAAAAAAGTTACTTGCACAAAAATATAATCTTAATCTTTCTTTTACCTTTTCTTTCTTCGTTCCTAAACCTCATACCCCTTTTCAATGGGCAAAATTTTCAGATTTAAAGAATTTAAAAGAAAAAGAGAAATGGGTAAAAAAAGAATTAGGATATGTTAAAAACCTAAAGGTTGAACCTCCTGAGGAGGCACTTTTACAAACTTTGATAGCCCGAGGTAGCAAAGAATTAAAAGATTTTTTAATTAGTTTAGCTCAAGGTCAAAACCTAAAAAGGATTATAAAAAGTATGCCTAAGGTTTTAAAAAGTTTGTGCCCACAAGATTCGTTAGAGACAGAATTTCCGTGGGATAAGATTGATTTAGGAGTAAATAAAGAGTTCCTATGGAATGAATGGCAAAAGGCAAAAAACTTAAAACTAACTGGTTTTTGCCATCCTGAGAAATGTAAACTCTGTGGAGCCTGCGAAAAATAAACAGATTGTGTTGATATTTTAAAAATTTGTGGTAAGATTAGTTTTTAACTATGAGTGTGTTAATGGGAATAAGTATCTTTCCTGTAGATAAAGGAGAAAGTTTAAGTAGTTTTGTAGCTCGAGCTGTAGAAACCATACAAAAGTCCAACTATCCTTATATAGTTACTCCTATGGAAACCGTGGTAGAAACGGAATCTATAGAAGAAGCTTTGAGGCTTGCTGAAGAGTGTTTTAAAGCTTTAGAGGTAGATTGTAACAGGATCATCGTTAACATAAAAATCGACTACAGAAAAGGCAAATCAGGTCGTATCAAAGGTAAGGTTGAATCGGTACAAAAGAAGATCAACCAACCATTAAATACTGTCTAAGAATATCTAAAAAGGAGGTTCTTTTCTCAAATGCCTAATAAAATTGTCTTAGCTTATTCTGGTGGACTTGATACTTCAGTAATTTTAAAATGGCTTATAGAAAGGTATCAATGTCCGGTGATTGCTTTTTGTGCAGACCTTGGACAAGAAGAAGACTGGGAAGAGATTAAACAAAAAGGACTTAGTTGTGGAGCTGAAAAGGTTATTATAAGGGACCTTAAAGAGGAATTTGTAAAAGAGTATGTATTTTTTGCCATAAAGGCTGGAGCAAGATATGAAGACTGGTATCTTATGGGAACCTCTCTTGCTCGTCCACTGATTGCTAAAGAACAGATAAAGATTGCCTTTGAAGAAGGGGCTGATGCCGTAGCCCATGGAGCAACGGGAAAAGGAAACGATCAAGTAAGGTTTGAACTTACTTTTTCCGCCTTAGCTCCTCATCTTAAAGTGATTGCACCCTGGAGAGAATGGGATTTTAAAGGAAGGCAAGACCTGATTGCTTACGCCCAAAAACATGGTATCCCAATTCCAGTAACCCCAGAAAAACCTTATAGCATAGATGCCAACCTTTTTCATATAAGCTATGAAGGAGGTATTTTAGAAGACCTGTGGACTGAGCCACCAGAAGATATGTTTCTTATGACGGTATCTCCTGAAAAGGCACCTGATAAACCAGAATATATCGAGATAGAGTTTGAAAGAGGAGAACCGATAGCAGTTAACGGAGAAAAATTAAGCCCTGCCAACCTTCTAAAGAGACTCAATGAAATAGGAGGAAGACACGGGGTTGGCAGAATCGATATGGTAGAAAACCGGTTTGTTGGACTTAAAAGCAGAGGCATTTACGAAACCCCAGGAGGAACCATCTTACATATAGCCCATAGAGCTTTAGAACAGATTACCCTTGATAGGGAAGTAATGAGGCTTAAAGATAGTCTTATGCCTAAGATAGCAGAAATGATATATTATGGTTTTTGGTTTAGTCCTGAGTTTCAGGCGTTGAAAACCATGGTAGAACAAACTCAAGAAAGGGTTTCCGGAACGATAAGAGTTAAACTCTATAAAGGAAATGTAATGATAGCAGGGAGAAAAAGTCCTAACAGCTTATATAAAAAGCGTTTGGTAAGTTTTGAGGAAAAGGAAGGATACAATCCTAAGGACGCAGAAGGTTTTATAAGACTTCAGGGATTGAGATTAAAAATTTACAACCTATCGAAGGAGGAGGAAGCATGAAAATCTTTGTTGACACCGCTAAGATCGAAGAAATCAGAAAGGTTAAAGAATGGGGTATCCTTGATGGAGTAACTACCAACCCTACCCTTCTTTCTCAAACAGGGAAACCTTGGAAAGAAGCTGCCCTTGAGATTTTAAATGAAGTCCCAGATTTGCCGGTTTCTTTAGAGGTTTTAGCTACAGACTTTGAGGGTATGGTTAAAGAAGCGAAAGAACTGGCTAAGATGGGAGATAATGTAGTTATTAAAATCCCCTTTACTGTAGATGGAATAAAAGCTGTCCAAGCCTTAGCTGCAGAGCAAATTCCTACAAACGTTACCTTAGTTTTTAGTCCTATGCAAGCTCTTATTGCTGCCAAAGCAGGAGCCACTTTTGTTTCTCCTTTTGTAGGAAGAATAGATGACATCTCCTATGATGGAATATCAGTCCTAGAAGAAATTATCCAGATTTACGCAGCTTATGGGTTTGAAACTGAAGTTATCGCTGCAAGTATACGTCATGTAGACCATGTAAGAAAATGTGCCCTTTTAGGGGTAGATATTGCTACCATTCCCTTTAAAGTAATAGAACAGATGTTTAAGCATCCTCTCACTGACATAGGCCTTGCTAAATTTTTAGAGGATGCTAAAAAAGCCAACATTTCTATCCTGTAAAAGACTGAGTTTTAAGGGTTGCCTTGTTTTTATGTGAGTTAGACCTCAAATTATTTTATGTCATAAACCAATTTAGACATAGGTTATTAGACTTAACCTTACCTTATTTTAGCCATCCAGACCTTATTTATGTCTTTTTTGTTACGTCTGGATGGCTTATCCTTAAAAAGAAAACTTTACTACAAAGTTTGATAATCTGGATTTTTTTAATCTTAGGGTATGTATGGGTAGATTTTAGTTGTGCTAAAATTCTTAAGCCTTATTTCCAAAGACCAAGACCTTTTGTATCTCAGGAAAACCTTTATTATTACTCTGATCAAAAACATCGTTACCTCAACCAACCTTTAAAAAAAGAAACTTCCTACAGTTTTCCTTCAAATCATGCCTCAAATGTCTCTTTTGCTTCCATTTACTTAAGTCTTTTTTATCCTCCTTTTGCCTGGGGCTGGATATTGTTTATGTTGTTGGTAGGTTGGTCAAGGATATACCTTGGGCACCATTATCCCTTTGATGTGCTGTCTGGTTTTTTCTGGGGTGGTTTTTGGGGATGGACGTTTTATCTTTTGGTAAAAACCCTTCTTAAAAAATTAAGACATGAAAAAAAACTTTCTGCTTAAACCACTTTTCTTCTTATTCTCTTTGTTTTTGATAAAACTTTTATATCTCCTACTTTTAGACCTCCCTCTTTCTTATGACGAGTCTTATTATTGGGACTGGTCAAGGAATCTTGCTTGGGGATACTACAGTAAACCACCGATGGTTGCATGGCTGATTAAGATTTCAACCGGTTTTTTTGGAAATTATGAATGGGCAGTCCGGTTACCTGCACTTTTTTCTATTACCTTTACCACTTTATTTTTTTATCTAATCCTAAAAAAACGCCTTCCTTATGAGAAAGAACTTCTTTTAGGTCTAACCTGTCTTAGCTTAATACCTTTACTTACTGTATACAGTTTTATCATGACCATAGACCCTCCTCTTATGCTTTTTTGGACTGGAGCTACCTATTTTTTTATAAATTATTTAGAAACGCTAAGGGTAAGACACGCTTTTTTGGCTGGTCTCTTTATGGGCTTAGGTCTTCTTACAAAACAAACGATGTTGGGGTTTATAGCGATTGCCATAGGATATATCCTATGGTTTAAAAGACCAGCCTTAAAAAAACCTGTAACTTTTCTTATGTTTGGATTACCTTTCTTGATGATTCTACCCAATCTTTACTGGAACTGGATAAATGGTTTTGTTATGTTTAAACATACAGAGGAACATTTTTCAAGAACCGGGATAGAGTTGTCCAAGGGAATAAAAACAATACTTGAGACCTTACTACTTTATACCCCTTTAGCTTTAGGTTTTATACTCATGGCACTAAAAAACTTAAAAGATGAGATATACAAAACCAGAGATTTTATTTATTTTCTTGGGCTTCCGTCTTTATTATTCCTGGGGCTTTCTTTTATGGTAGAAATAAACGCAAACTGGATCTTACCTTTTATGGTTTCAGGACTAATCTGGGTAGTTTATACCCCTCCTTTTCCTAAATTTATCACTTTTCTCAGGTTTAACCTCCTTTATGGTATTTGTTTCCTTATACTGGCCTTGTCATTTGGAGCCTTTTTTGACCGATTTCCAGAGTTTACCCGAGACCTTTTAAAGAAATTTATAGGATGGAGAGAACTTGCCTCTTATGTTGAGACCTTTTATGATGGGAAAACTCCTATCGTTGTCTCTTATCGAGATATAGCTTCCTCTTTAGCTTTTTATCTAAAGTCTCATCCAGAAAACATTTATGTAGTACAAAAGCACCCTTACCCACAAAATCAATACCATCTATGGAGAAAAGACTCAGATTTATCAGGAAAAGAGGTTATCTTTATCCAAAAGAACCCTATCCCTCCTAAAAACCTTAGAAACCCTGTTAAACTTGGTGAAGTTCGGGTTAAAATATCTCAAAAAACTTATAAAGAGTTTTTTATCTGGAAAGGAATTTGGGAAAAGGAAGGATAAAACATGGCTTACTATTGTCAGGAATGTGGTTATAAAAGCCTTAAATGGTTAGGACGCTGTCCTGAATGTGGGGGATGGAATACCTTTATAGAAGAAAAAGAAAGCTCGATAAAAACAAAAAACAAAACCAGAATAAATAATAAACCGATAAAGGTCTTAAAACTTTCAGACATAAAGTATGAAGTAAAACCAAGGATTTTAACAGGTCTTAGCGAACTTGATTTGGTATTAGGAGGAGGATTTGTGCCTGGGTCTTTTATCCTTATAGGAGGAGATCCAGGGATAGGGAAATCTACCCTTCTTACTCAAGTAGCAGGTGTGCTTGCAGAAAAGGGACTAAAAATAGTTTATCTATCTGCCGAAGAATCTGCTGAACAAGTTAAGTTAAGGGTTGAAAGACTGGGGTTGGGAGATGAAGTCCTTTTTATAGGAGATACTGAACTTTCCACGATAATAGAAGAGTTGAAAACCATAAAACCTGACCTTCTGATAGTAGACTCCATCCAAACAGTTTTTTTACCTGAGTTAGAAAGCCCTCCAGGTGGGGTTTCTCAAATAAGAGAGTGTGCGAATCTCCTTATGCGCTTTGCTAAAGAACAGGAGGTGGTAACAATTGTGGTAGGCCATATTACCAAAGGAGGCTTGATTGCAGGACCAAAAGTTTTAGAACATTTGGTAGACGTGGTACTTTATTTGGAGGGAGAGAAAGAAACAGGATTTAGGATTTTAAGAGCAGTAAAAAACCGTTTTGGTCCGGTAAATGAGATAGGAGTCTTTTTGATGACCTCCAAAGGATTGGTTCCTCACTCTCAATGTGAAGACCTTTTTCTATCAGGAGAAGAAAATGCGGCTGTATTTTGTGTGATAGAAGGAACAAGACCTTTGCTGGTAGAGGTGCAATCCTTGGTTGCCAAAAGTTTTCTTGCTTTACCAAGAAGGACAGCAGTTGGATTTGACCCTATAAGGCTATCTTTACTTGTTGCTATCTTAGAAAAAAAACTAAATTTCAATTTTAGTAATCAAGACATTTATGTTAAAATATCTGGGGGGCTCAAGATCACCGACCCTTCTGCAGACATGGCAGTAGCTGTTTCTTTGGTGTCAAGTTTATTAGAAAAACCTCTTCCAGACAAAACTATTTTTATAGGAGAAATCGGGCTTTCCGGTGAGATAAAACCAGTAAGAGAAATAGCCCTTCGGCTAAAAGAGGCAGAAAAGAAGGGGTTTAAAAGAGCTTTTGTTCCAGAAAGATTAAACCTTCCTAAGCATAACCTATCATTAGAAATAATCCCTTGTAGAAAGCTTTTAGAAGTTTGTGAAAAAATCTTTTAGTAGAAAAATATAAAACCCTATGTTTGAAGATTTTATAAACCTTTGGGATAGCAGAGAAGAAATAAGGGTTTTTGTAAAAAATCATCCCATAGCCGGAGGTATTTTATTTGTTTTTTTACAAGCTTTACAAGTAATAATAGCCCCCCTCCCTGGAGAAGTGACAGGATTTTTTGCAGGTTTTCTTTTCGGAGGGATCTATGGGTTTATGTTAAGTATGGCAGGCTTGATGGTAGGGTCTTTAATTTCTTTTTATATAGCAAGGTTTTTAAGAAAAAAATTTTTTAAAAAATACCGTCAATCTCCCATCTATTTGAAGGTAAAGAAAATTTTTTATAAACATGGGCTTACTGGAATGTTTTTACTTTATCTTTTTCCTGGGTTTCCCAAGGACTTGCTAAACTATTTACTTGGTTTTATGCCTGTCTCTCTAAAAGGTTTCACGGTGGTATGTTTTTTAGGTAGAATACCAGGCACTTTTGCCCTTTCCCTTCAGGGGGATGTAGTATACGGTGGGCATCCTCAAAGTATAATTTTAGTAACTCTCACTTTTGTGATAGTTTTTTTAATTTTTTTGGTGATTAAAAAAAGAATTGAAGGTTGGTTAGAAAAAGATCCTACCACTTAGTTCTTACCTTTACCCCCTTTTTAGCTAAGTAATCCTTGATTTCTTTCACGGTATACATTCCATAGTGAACCATAGAGGCTATAAGCGCTGCATCAGCTTTACCTTCGGTAAGAACCTGATACAAATGTTCAGGGTGACCTGCACCACCTGAGGCAATAACCGGAATGTTTACCGCCTCTGCTATCATCCTCGTAATGGTTAACTCATAACCTTCTTTAGTGCCGTCTGCATCTATAGAATTAAGACAAATCTCCCCTGCCCCTAAGTTTTCTGCTTCTTTTGCCCACCAAACAGCATCTATTCCCATAGGTTGTCTTCCACCCTTTATCCAAACCTCATATCCAGAGGGGATTTTAGAAGAAGGTTCAACCTTTTTCACATCCATACCAAGTACGATACATTGAGAACCAAAGGCCTTAGCCCCTTCGTAAATCAGTTTGGGATTAAGCACAGCCGCGGTATTAACCGAAACCTTCTCTGCTCCTGCAAGCAAGACCTGTCTCATGTCTTCGACTGACTTAATTCCACCTCCTACTGAAAAGGGAATAAAAATCCGTTCGGCAGTCCTTCTAACCACGTCTATCATGATCCCTCGATGTTCTGCACTGGCAGTAATATCGTAAAAAACTATTTCATCAGCCCCTTCTTGATAATACTTTTCAGCCATCTCTACAGGGTCGCCTACCTCTACATTGTCTTTAAACTTTATCCCTTTAGTCGTTTTACCATCCTTTACGTCAAGGCATACGATTATTCTTTTACTTAACATGTAAAACCCCTTTACACTTTTTTAAAAGGCAACCTGCCTTTTTCTCTTTTTAAGCTCAGCTAAAACCAAATCCTCCTCCACAAGAACTCTTCTTATAATCACCTACCCCTTTCATCATCGCACATACATTAGATACTACCTTTTCTACCTTTTCTGAACCACAAAAGGGACATTTTACCTCTTGTTCTTCTGTTTTACTAAAAATAAGTTTTTCAAAAATCCTCCCACAATCATAACACCTAAATTCATAAATAGGCATACCCTTCCCCTCCTATATCCTTAAATTTAGCTTCGCAGTAAAATAATAAAAAATTTTTAAATTTCAACCCCTGTTTCTTGTAAAAGCCATCTATAAAAACAGGGGGTAACCTCAGAAACCTCTATTTTTGCGATGCAAGGACAAGAATAAGAATGGTTTTTAAGCACCTCTTTTTCTACCTCAGGATAAAGAGATTCGCGGGTTTTTACTATTAAAACAGCTTCTTGAGAAACTTCTATCTTACCTTCCCACCAATACATAGAGTTAATGTTAGTAAAAAGGTTAACACAACCACAAAGTCTTTTCTCAAGGAGTATCCTTCCAACTTTTTGAGCCTCCTCTGAATTGGGAAAAGTTATGTAAACAAATACAATCTTATCTTGTGCCATAATTACCTCCTGTTTAAATTTCTCTCTAAAAGAGCTAAAGTATAATTATACCTTAATCGTTATAAATTGCCAAAAAATAAAGGTTTTTTCTGTTGTTGGAAAATAACAAAAAGGTTTTATAATGGAGCAAAAATTAGTTATGAGGAGGAGGGATCAGATGGAAAGAACGTTGGTTATGATTAAACCTGACGGGGTCCAGAGAAACCTTATAGGAAAGGTTATTAGTATTTTTGAAGAAAAGGGTCTCAGGGTGGTTGCTTTAAAAAAAGTTAAACTATCTAAGGAGCAGGCAAAACAATTTTATGTCGTACACAAAGAACGTCCTTTTTTTGAAAGTCTAACAGATTACATGAGTTCTGGTCCAGTGGTGGCTATGGTTTTAGAAGGAGAACAGGCTATAAAAAGGGTACGTGAAATCATGGGAGCAACCGACCCTAAAGAAGCTCAAGAAGGTACCATAAGAAAACTTTTTGCGATAGACAAGGAAAAAAATACCGTTCATGGTTCTGACAGCCCTGAATCTGCCGCTAAGGAAATACCATTTTTCTTTAGTGAGTATGAACTTCTCAGCGCTGAATAATGACTGAAAAGGAATGGATAACTTATTTAAAAAAACATCTTTTTGAAAAACCTCCTGTTTTTAAAACCTATAATGAAGACTGTACTGTTATTCAAAAAGAGGAGCAGGAATTTTTACTTATTACAACTGATGCGCTAGTAGAAACAATCCATTTTAAATTAGATTATTACTCTTTTTTTGACTTAGGCGTTAAATTAGCTAACTCTAATTTAAGTGACATCGCTGCCTGTGGAGGGGAGCCTGAATGGGCTCTCCTTACCTTAGGAAGTCCGATCCCTGTAGATGTTAACTGGGCAGAGCCGTTTTTACAAGGACTTAATCAAAGCTTAAATAAGTTTGGTGCCCATTTGGTAGGTGGAGACACAGTTAAAAGTCCCTTCTTTTTCTTTAACCTAACTTTATTTGGTAAAACCAACTTCCCTATTTTAAGAAAAGGAGCAAAGGAAGGAGATTTGATCTTTGTCTCAAGACCCTTAGGAGGAAGTTCTGCTTTTTTAAGAATGGTTAAAACCTCTCCTTTAAAAGAAATACCTGAAAATCTCAAAAAAGCCCATCTTTACCCAGAACCAGAAATAATCTTAGGTAAAGAACTCTCTTCGAAAAATTTAGCTACCTCAGCTATAGATATCTCCGACGGTCTTTTACTTGACCTTTGGAGGATATGTGAAGAAAACTCAGTTGGGGCTGAATTATTACAAGAGGCTATACCTATAGAGCCCGGAGCTACCTTAGAAGATGCCCTTTCAGGAGGAGAAGACTATGCCCTTCTTTTTACTGTTTCTCCCTCTAACTTACACCAAATAGGTGAAATCGAAACCAAACTAAAAAGGAAGTTTTTCTGCATAGGAAAAATCTTACCTGAAAAAGATCTTTATTTAGTTAGCGAAAAAAAAGAAAGATTAAAACTAAAACCCAAAGGGTTTGACCACTTTAATTTTAAATAGCTTAATTTAAATTAATTTTAATAAAAAACCCCAGGAAATTCCTCCCGGGGTTTCTCTTCTAAAGAATTATTTCTCTACGTTAATCTTGATAACTTTTTTCTTTTCTTCAGGCTTTTTAGGTAAAATTATCTTCAAAACCCCATCTTTATAGGTAGCTTCTATCTTATCTTCTTCAACCTCACAAGGAATAGGTATAGACCTCATAAAACTTCCATAAAATCTTTCAATCCTATAGAAGTTTTCTTTTTTCTCCTCCTCTTCTCTTTTCTTTTCTCCTTTAATAACCAAAACATTCTCCATCAAGCTAATTTCCATATCCTCAGGATTTACACCTGGTACATCAACTTTTACGATAACTTTATCATCTGTTTCCGAAACATCTACAGCAGGTGCCCAACTTATACCTTCCCATCTTTCTGTTAACAATTCTTTACCAAAAAATTCTTGCCAAATACGATCCATTTCTTTTTTTAATTCCTGTAATGGACGCCAAAGAATTAAATCTGCCATATTTATCACCTCCTTTTTATATTTTATTTTTGGAATTTCTAATTCTAAAAATAAGTATACACTTGCAAAGTTTCAAGTACCAATTTACCAAAATTTTACAAAAATTTTTAAAAGTTTTGACTATTGAAAGTGTAAACTTTGTATTTAATTTTTAAACAAATAGTAATATTTAAAAAGTGGAGGTTAAACGATGAAGCTTGACAGATACACTTTTAAAGCTCAAGAGGCTTTACAAGAAGCCCAAAAGTTAGCCGAGTCTAAAAACAATCCTCAGTTAGAACCAGAGCACCTTTTATTAGCTTTGGTCACCCAAGAAGGTGGAATTATTCCTACCATCCTGGACAGGCTCGGGGTAAACTCCAAAATCATTGCTTCTGAGCTTGAGGAAATTTTAGATAAATTTCCCAAACTTACCCAAGGAGCTTACCAGCTATATCTTTCTTTAAATCTTAAGCAAATTTTAGATAAAGCCGAGGGATTAGCCCGAGAAATGAGAGATGAGTATGTTTCAACAGAACATCTATTTTTAGCTATCATAGATAGTCCGACTAAAGCAGGAGAAATTTTAAGAAAACGTGGGGTTACCTTTAGCAACACAAAAGAGGTTATCAACAAAATAAGAAAAGGACAAAGGATTACTGACCAAAATCCAGAAGAAAAATATCAATCTTTAGAAAAATTTGGTAGAGACCTTACTGCTCTTGCCAAAGCTGGAAAACTTGACCCTGTGATAGGAAGAGACGAAGAAATAAGAAGGGTTATGCATATTTTAAGTAGAAGAACCAAAAATAACCCGGTGTTGGTCGGAGAGCCAGGTGTAGGTAAAACAGCCATAGTAGAAGGATTAGCTCAGAGGATAGTAGCTGGAGATGTTCCTGAGATTTTAAAAAACAAAAGAATTATACAACTTGATTTGGGCTCTTTGATAGCAGGAACTAAGTTTAGAGGAGAATTTGAGGAAAGACTAAAGGCGGTTTTAAGAGAGGTGCAAGCAAGTGAAGGAGAAATCATCCTTTTTATAGATGAGATACATACCTTGGTTGGAGCTGGTGCAGCCGAAGGAGCTATGGATGCTGCTAACATGTTAAAACCAGCCTTGGCAAGAGGCGAATTAAGATGTATAGGTGCTACTACCATAGATGAATACCGGAAGTACATAGAAAAAGATCCTGCCTTAGAAAGGCGTTTCCAACCTGTATATGTAGATGAACCCTCTCCAGAAGAGGCTATCGCTATTTTAAGGGGTCTAAAAGAAAAATATGAAGTGCACCACGGAGTAAAGATTACAGATAACGCTATCGTAGCAGCGGTAATGCTTTCTCACAGGTATATCACAGATAGATTTTTACCTGATAAAGCTATAGACCTTATAGATGAAGCGGCAGCTAAACTTAGGATTGAAATAGATTCTATGCCTACAGAAATAGATGAGATAGAAAGAAAAATCAAACAGTTAGAAATAGAAAAAGTGGCTTTAGAAAAAGAAACCGACCCAAAGGCCAAAGAAAGACTTACTAAGATTTTAGAACAACTTCAAGACCTTAGAAATAAGGTAGAACAGTTAAAGGAACAATGGCTTAAGGAAAAAGAAATAATTCAAAAAATTAGAAAGCTTAAAGAGAGAATAGACCAATTAAAGGTCGAGGCTCAACAAGCAGAAAGAAAGGGAGACCTAAACCGGGTAGCAGAAATTATCTATGGTATCATACCTCAGCTTCAAAAAGAACTTGAAGAGGAAAACCGTAAACTTGCTGAAATCCAAAAAGAACATAAATTCTTAAAAGAAGAAGTAGACGCAGAAGACATTGCTCAGATTATCTCTAAATGGACGGGAATTCCTGTAAGCAGGCTTTTAGAAAGTGAAAGAGAAAAACTGCTCAGGATAGAAGAAAAACTAAAAGAACGGGTGGTAGGACAAGACCATGCTATTAAGGTCATCGCAGATGCTTTAAGAAGAGCCAGAGCTGGGCTAAAAGATCCCAATAGACCTATCGGTTCTTTTATGTTTATAGGTCCTACAGGAGTAGGAAAAACTGAGCTTGCTAAAGCTTTGGCTGAGTTTATGTTTGATACCGAAGATGCTATGATTAGGATCGACATGACCGAATATATGGAAAAGCATTCGGTATCAAGGTTGATAGGTGCCCCTCCAGGATATGTAGGCTATGAAGAAGGAGGACAACTTACAGAAGCTGTAAGAAGAAGGCCCTATTCAGTAATACTTTTTGACGAAATAGAAAAAGCTCATCCTGATGTGTTTAATATCTTATTACAGGTACTTGATGACGGAAGACTTACAGATGGAAAAGGTAGAACAGTAGACTTCAGAAATACCATCATCATCATGACTTCAAACGTAGGTAGCTTTTACTTCCAAGACCTTTCCATAAGTCATACAGAAATAGAATCTAAAATACACGAACTTTTAAAGGCTACTTTTAAACCTGAATTTTTAAACAGGATTGATGAAATCATCATCTTTAATAACCTACAAAGAGAACATATCATAAAAATAGTGGACATACAGATCAAGTATCTAAACGAAAGATTAGCTGAAAAGAACATGGGTTTGGAACTCACCGAAAAAGCAAAAGAACTAATAGCTACCTATGGATACGATCCTACCTTTGGAGCAAGACCTCTCAAAAGAGCTATACAGCGTCACATAGAAAATCCTTTAGCCTTAAAGATTCTTGACGGGACCTTCGTAGAAGGGGATAAAATCATCGTAGATGTAAACGATTTCGGAGAGTTTGTATTCACCAAACAACCAGTTCATTAATAATATAAGTAACTTCCCCTACCCCTCTATATCTTTCCAACTTTAAGGATATGAGGGGTAGGGATTGAATTTTATATGAAAATTGGTAAACTTTATCATAAAAGGGAAGATAAATTTTTTAAATTTTATCTAAGGAGGGTTTACGAATGATGGAATTTAATTTTACGTTTAAAGGTCTTGATCCTTCAGAGGCTATCAAACAGTATGCTGAAAAAAAGATTAGCAAGTTTGAAAAATATTTTGAAGGACCTGTAAACGTACAGATAGTTTTTAAGAGAGAAAAATTTAGAGAAATCGTAGAAATAGTACTTAAAGGAGATGGAGAGGTATTGGTGGTAAAGGAAGAAACTTCAGATATCTATGAAGCCATAGACCTTGCTTATGAAACTTTAGAAAAACAGGTGAAAAAATTAAAGGAAAAAAGAAAAGAGTTTAGAAAAGGAAGGACTGTTGAAATCTCAGGAGAAGCCTCAGTTTCTAACTATGAAATCAAAAAAGTTGAAATTAACCATCTTTCTACCGCAGAAGCTATAAATTGGTTTAAGAAAAACCATGAAGAAGATTTTTTTGTTTTTTACAACACTGATTATGATAAAATATGTGTTCTTTATTTAAAGGATGATAAACCAGTGGTTCTTGTACCAGAATTTGCTTAAAGATGCCTAATTTAATCATCATAACTGGCACCTCAGGTTCTGGGAAAAGCACAGCTTTAAAGGCTTTTGAGGATTTAGGCTACCTTGCTATAGACAACTTTCCTACCCGACTTTTAATTTCCTTTTTAAAGGAAGTTAAGGAAAGCCTGTCTACAGACAAGGTAGCCTTAGTAATGGACCTAAGAGATAGATACTTTTTGCCTGAGTTTAAAACCGTACTTCCTCAGATACACAAGCTAGGTTATTTTTGGGAGCTCATCTTTCTTGATGCAAGAACTGACGTTATCATTTCAAGGTTTAACCTCACAAGAAGATTGCATCCTCTTTTAAGAGAAAAAGAAGTTGGTTTAGAAGAGGTTATAGAGAGGGAAAAGGAACTTTTAGCAGACATCAGAGAACTTGCTACTCTCTTTATAGACACCTCTAACTACAACGTCCATCAACTAAGAAATGAAATTTTTACAAGATATCAGACAAGAACTGACCTGAAAAATTTAGTCTTACATTTTATCTCTTTTGGATATAAATATGGAATACCTCCTGAAGCAGACTATGTCTTTGATGCAAGAATCCTTCCTAACCCTTATTTTAACCCAGAATTAAAACCTCTTAACGGAGAGAACCCTCTTATTAAACAATATTTACTAAACTACGATATAACCAAAACATTTTTAAACTTTCTAACTGAGTTTTTAAATTGGTTAATACCTGTTTATGCCAAAAGCAACAAACGATATCTTACTTTAGCCATAGGATGTACTGGGGGTAGACATCGTTCAGTTGCTCTAATCGAATTTTTAGTAGAAAATTTAAAGAAATCTTTGTTTGAAGTAGAGTTTATAGTGTCTCATAGAGATATTAAAAAAGATGTTTAAAATCGAAGTTTTGGACCAAGAAAAAGACCTTGAGTTTATAGCCCTTACTGAAAAGGAATTGTTTAAAGATGAGTCGTGGGACTATACAAGACTTTTATCTGAGTTTAAGAATTCTTTTTCTCAGATATGGGTCTTAACCAAAGAAAAGGAAAAACTCGGCTATCTTGTGTTTAGGATAATCTTAGACGAAGCAGAACTATTAAGGATTGGGATAAAAAAAGAACATCAAAACAAAGGGTTAGGAACTTATTTTTTAAAGGAATTTTTAAATCATCTTAAACAGCAAGGGGTGAAAAAAGTACATTTAGAACTAAAAATAGACAACCATCCTGCACTTAAGTTATACCAAAAAATGGGGTTTCAAAAAGTATACGTTAGACCAAATTACTATCGAAATAGCGATGCTTTAGTTATGACAAAAGACCTTTAAACAATGATAGAAAAGTTCACTTCTAAAGCCTTATTAGCTAATTTAGCCTACACTTTTGTAGAAAACGTAGAGTACGACCCTAAGTATAATGTTTTCCCAGAAATTTATGCTAAGTTTCCAGCTCTTAGGCAACAAATAGAAACACTTTTAAAAGAGGCCTTCCATCCTTATAAAAATAATTTTCTTGTTTTAGAAGAACTTAGAAGTTACTTTTTAAAGAACCTTTCGATTTTACTTAAACATCCCTACAGAAACAGGGCTTACTGGTTAATTTTTGACCTTTTATTTAAGTTTTTTGGAAAAGACCAAGAAACTAACATCAAAACCGCAGAGACTATTTTTTCTATACTTGATAAAACAGCTGACCTAATCGACCAAGAAACTTTTTACGAGCTAATCCCTGTTTTAAAAGAAATTTTAAAGGCCATAACCAACCTTCCAGAAGAATATTTTTTGAATTTTTTAGAAAATTACTATTCTTTTAAACGTTTAGTTCAAAAGTTAAGCAAACTTTCTTTTTCTCGGGAACTTGAGTTGGTTTACATAGACCTTCTCAAAAAAACTTATATTTCGACCTATACTTTTTGGGGAAAATTAGCTAAAACCTGTGAAGCTAACCTTATTCAAAACACCTCAAGTATAAGGCTTAAAGAAGACTTTTTGACCTCAAACTATTTTGAAAGTCTCATCAACTCATTAACTGAAAAATCTGTTACCTTATCTCATCTTTTATCTCTTCCAGATCATTTAGACCTACTTAAAAAATTAAAAAATTTTATATCTTCTATCAATCAACTGAACCATTACAATTTTTCTGACGAGCTAAAAATCAATTTTCTTTTTGATTTAATAAAGGCCCCTATTCTCAAACTTATCCATGAAGAATTGATCAAAGAAGTAAACCGTAACTTAATCTTAATGATTAACTCTAAACCTTACCAAAACTTAGACGAATTTATCAGAAAGTTTTTTGATATCCTAAAAGAAAAGCTCAACCTTTACCCACGTACTGCTCTTGAATGTATTAAAAACATAGGGATTTGTATTTTAAACAAAAAAGAGGTTTACCTTATAGAGGTATTGATAAATGAAATCATAAAGTTTGGATTTCAACCTCCGCAGATCAAAGGTATTGGTTTAAATTGGAAGATTATCCAAAACCCACACCATCTCCTTAACATAAAAACTTGGCTTGAGATTTTTAAGGTCAATCCTGAATGGTGTAGCAGTCTTTTGGCTGCTATGATCTTAAACCTAAGACTATATGGAATTTCTATCAAAGATACAGACCTTTTCCAAAAGGAGATTACTCAGCTACTTAACGCTCCTATCAAACCAGTGTACAACCTTACCAAACAGTTTTGTAAACTACTACCTGTTTATTACAACGAAATCGGAGCAGAAGGTCTTATAAGAGACCTCTCAACAGAATTAGATGAACTTTTTAACAGACAAGATTCTTTAATCCATTTTTTAAGAAAGTTTATACACATCGAAAACTCAAGCTTAGCAGTTGAATTTATAAAAGATATTCTTAAATACTGGTTTACCCTGGAAGATAGACATATTCTCAAATATTTACCTGAAGTACTTCATAACAAGTTAAAAAATGAAGAAATTGAAATTCATATCAAAATGCAAAGTTTGTTTCAGGCTGTTTTTCAAAAAGCAAATTTAAAAAATTTTGAGGACTTTTTAAACTTAGAGCTTTCTTCTTTAAAAAAAATCCTTAACGACATAGATTTCGAAGAAATATATAAAAAGAAACTCTATCTTACGGTTTCTTTGTACCATTTAGAATGTCAAAAGTATTTTGGAGTTTTAAAAGACATAAACCTTTTGTTAATCCAATACGACGAAAAGGAATATCCATTTATAGCAGAACTAAAGGACCTTCTTCAAAAAGAACCTCAGGACTTATATGTGATTTTAGAAAAGATCTTAGACTGGATGTCTGAGCTTAAAGAGATTATTTTGTCTAAGCAAACCTATCCTCCTATAGAAGAGATTCTTCAAAAAAGACACGTAGCTGCTGACATTCCTTCTATGTATGGGAGGTATAAAGAGAAAAAATTTGATGCCTTAGGACTCACCTTTCGTCTGGAATATCTTGCCAATCTTTTATTTGAAAAGCTTATAGAAAAGTTTGACCTTCAGTTTATCACAAGAGCCTCTTTTTTTAAAATCCTGAAAATATTAAAGCTTTTTAAAAAGGCTTTAGAGATCGATGGAATTTTTTCTCAAAAATTTGAATCTTCGTTAAATCTTCTCGAATATTCTTTGAAAAGTTATCCCCTAACCTACAGTCAATATTTAGATATTTTTCGTGGATTATTAGACGGTGTTCAACACATAGTAAAAGTTTACTATGTAAACCCTTTCCTCAAGGTCTTTCCTTTGGTATTTCAAACTCTAAATGAAGACGAAATTTTAGAAAAGTACAAGAAATGTTTGTGTGGTTTAGAAAAAGAGCAACGTTATTTTTGTATAAGTGAGGTAGTAATAAAAGACCTTATAGGAGAGGCTTTTGGTCTAACCCATTTAGACCGTTTTCTTAAAAAGATCTACGATATCCTTTCTTCTTATTTAGAAAA
>LDZQ01000585.1_pt1 | contig 42303 bp, 55 predicted proteins | sample 615361 | NCBI WGS metagenome assembly LDZQ01 (sample SAMN03408297, study PRJNA278302) | terrestrial metagenome | isolation source: oil reservoir sample I2 | place: USA: Alaska, North Slope, Ivishak formation | collected 2013 | reverse complement strand
GTAAGAAAGGGAGGCTCCTGAAAATGGAGATTGAAAGTCTAATTCGCTGATTTGGCCGCTTTCGAACATTCCGCAGTAAGAAAGGGAGGCTCCTGAAAATGGAGATTGAAAGACTTTTCGAGGTCTTCAAGCGTCGGCATCTTAGTAAGAAAGGGAGGCTCCTGAAAATGGAGATTGAAAGTGAAGAGTTAGAAAAGGCTGGTTTTCCAACAAACTTCGTAAGAAAGGGAGGCTCCTGAAAATGGAGATTGAAAGCCCTCGAAGCGGGCCTGCTGCTTGAACCTTACGGTTGTGTAAGAAAGGGAGGCTCCTGAAAATGGAGATTGAAAGACTGCAGGGGTGTGGACACAAGTGGACCGCAACAGAGGTGTAAGAAAGGGAGGCTCCTGAAAATGGAGATTGAAAGCAAGTCTTCGATTTCGCCTGCGACTTGTTCAACATCCTCTGTAAGAATGGAAGTCTCCTGAAAATGGAGATCGTGAGAACTTCATAAAACAGCACCATTCCATGTATCCTAAATAGTAAATGCTACACGGGCTACCGGAAAGGCGTTTTGAGCGGTTGTGGTGAGAATTCTGCATCACACCTGTAAAAACTTCAACAGCGGGCAGTGCTGTGCCCTAACTGAAAATACATGAAGTTTAAAATTATCAGGAAAGCCGCCGGCGGGATTTGAACCCGCGACCTGGTGATTACAAGTCACCCGCTCTGCCAGCTGAGCCACGGCGGCAGCATGGGGTGATTGAGGCGAAGAGTTAATTAATTTTACTCCACGGTGCTCCTCTCGAATGAGACCATCGCCACGTACAGCATCAACGCTGTGAGTGACAGAAGTATCAGCAGGCTTTGGTCTAAGGGGAAAATCCCGCTGACTCCCGTAAGCAGAACTCTCGAAGATTCTACGGCGTACGTTAGAGGATTTAGGAGAGCCAAGACCTTCATCCAGGCGGGCATGAAGGCGATGGGGTAAATCGCCCCACTGAGGAATATCAGGGGGAGCATCACGAGAGCCATTATCATCTGAAATCCCTCCATGCTCCTCATCCTGGCTGCGATGCTGACCCCGAAGCTGGAGAACGCTACCGCAAGAACAAAACCTACTCCGAGAGCGGGAATCACACCGAATATGTTTATCCTTGCAATGAAAAAGGTGAGAGCTAGTATTATCGCTCCCTGAAGTGTGGCGACCGCCGAATCGCCAAAAATTCTGCCTGCTATCGTCTCCTTTCTCGATGCGGGAGCTACAAGCACCTCCTTGAGAAACCCAAACTCTCTATCCCATATCACGCTTATTCCGCTAACGAAGCTCTGGTTGAAAACGGTCATGGCAAATATGCCAGGAGAAAGGTAGGTGAGGTAGTCAACGCCTCCGAAAATGCTCGGGTCTCTGAAAGCTCGGCTCCACCCGATGCCGAAGAACGTTAGCCAGACAAGGGGGTTTATAATCATCCCAGCCACCCTCGACCTCGCCCTCAAAAATCGCTTTATCTGCCTGTAAACCATGATTTCAAACGCTCTCATCTTTATCTCCTCATTCTAGCCCTGATAATCGCTTTTCTCAGCTCACCACCCTCATCCCTTATTTCCCTTCCCGTGAGGTGGAGAAACACATCGTTGAGCGTGGGTCTGTGGTATGTAACCTCCAAAATCCTGACGCCCTTCTCTCTTGCAATCTCGAAAATTTTTGGTATCGCCTCGCTCGCGTTGGAGACGTCTATTCTGATTCTTCCATCCGGCAAAACGACGCAGTTGCCCAAACCCGTCTCAAAGCACTCCGCCCCGTTTTCCACTTTAAGGTAAACAACATCGCTCCCCACGAGCCTTTTAAGCTCCTCAACGCTTCCCTCCGCAATAATTCTCCCGTGGTCGATTATAGCAACTCTGTCCGCAAGCTTCTCAGCCTCCTCCATGTAGTGGGTTGTGAGAAATATCGTCATGTCCTGCTCCTCCTTCATGGCCTCAATGTAGCTCCAGACGTGAGCTCTTGTTTGCGGGTCTAAGCCAATAGTCGGCTCATCGAGGAAGAGCACTTCGGGATGGTGCAGCAGAGACCTCGCTATCTCCAGCCTTCTCTGCATCCCCCCGCTGAAGTACTTGACGAGCTTATCTCTGAACTCCCAGAGCTCAACGAACTTCAAGAGCCTCTCTATTTTCTCCTTAAGCTCCTTTCCCTTCAATCCGTAAACGCCACCATGAACCAGCATGTTCTCGTATGCTGTCAAATCTCTGTCAACGCTTGGGTCCTGAAAGACTATTCCTATTCTCCTCCTCACCTCCCTTGCCTCCCTCACCACATCAAGGCCTGCGACAAAAGCTTTCCCCGAGGTGGGCTTGAGCAGTGTTGTGAGAATGTGAACCGTCGTTGTTTTCCCAGCCCCGTTGGGGCCGAGAAAAGCGAAGATTTCACCCCTTTTAACCTTGAAGCTTACACCCCTAACAGCTTCAAAATCCCCGAACTTTTTCACCAGATTCTCCACTTCAATGGCGTACATGCCTTTTCCCCGCAAATCTCGAATGCACCGATAAATATATCTGTCCTTTGCTTGTATCTTTAGAGCACGAAAAAGATTTAAATCCTCACCATCGCTAATGGATGAGGGCTCGTAGCTCAGCCAGGCAGAGCGACGGGCTTTTAACCCGTCGGTCGCGGGTTCAAATCCCGTCGAGCCCGTATTTAAAAATAGGAGGATCAACATGAAGTTCAAGCTGCAGGACCACATGCTCGTTCCGAAGCATGAAGTTTTGAGTAAAGAGGAGGCAGAAGAGCTTTTGAAGATACTGGGAATCGGGAAAGAGCAGCTTCCGAAAATTAAGGCAGACGATCCAATAGCAAAGGAGATCGGAGCAAAACCCGGGGATATTGTAAAAATAACAAGGAAAAGTTTAACTGCAGGGGAGAGTGTTTTTTACAGATTGGTTGTATGATGAAATCTGCAAAAAGAGAAAGGTGAGATGACATGCTCGACACTCGTGTTTTGGCTAGGGCGTACTTTACCCATGAAAGATTGGTGAAACATCAGATAGATTCCTTCAACAGGTTCATAGATGAGGGGCTTCAGAGAGTGATTGATGAGCAGGGAGTGATTGAGCTCGACATTCCCGACACTTACGTGGAGCTGGGAAGGATCAAGGTGGGCACGCCCATAATCAAAGAGGCTGAGGGGACGACTATGCCTTTACTTCCAGCAGATGCAAGGCTTAGAAATCTCAACTACGCTGCGCCCATTTACCTTGAGTGCACCGTTTATGATGAGGGCAAACCCCTCGAAACGGAAATTGTGCAAATCGGAATGCTTCCGGTAATGGTAAAGTCCAAAATCTGCAACCTCAATCCCTCTTTTATCGACGCTGTTCTCGAAAGGGCGAGAAAGGTGAACAACCTCCAGTCCCTCAGTTATGAGGAAAAGCTCTGCATTGCAGGTGAAGACCCCTATGACCCCGGTGGTTACTTCATAATTAACGGAACGGAAAGGGCTCTCGTAACACTCGAAGACCTCTCCCCGAACAAGATTCTGCTTGAAAGGGAGGAGAAGTACGGTGAAATGGTAGAGCTGGCAAAGTGCTTCTCTCAGAGGGCGGGCTACAGAGCGCTTATTGTGGTAGAAAGGGGGAGAAACAACATCTTGGAGGTTACTTTCCCCCAGCTCCCCAAGCCAATTAAGTTCGTCACGCTGATGAGGGCCCTTGGAGTTGAAACCGACCAGGAAATCGTGGAGATGGTGAGCACCAACCCCGAAATAATGAAGTACATGCTCCAGAACATCGAGGACTCGGATGTTGGTAGCCAGGAAGAGGCGATAGAGTACATAGGGAAGAGGGTTGCTCCGGGTCAGAGCAGAGAGTACAGGTATCAGAGGGCCGAGCAGGTTCTCGACCAGTACTTCCTCCCCCACCTTGGGACGGACAAGGAATCGAGGAGGGCAAAGGCCTTCTTCCTCGCAAGGATGGCTGAAGCCGTTTTCGAGCTTTACCTCGGCTACAAGAGAGAAGACGACAAAGACCACTACGCCAACAAGAGGTTGAAGCTTGCAGGAGACCTCATGGAGGAGATTTTCAGAGTTGCTTTTCTGAGGCTGATTAAAGACGTGAAGTACCAGCTTGAGAGGGCGAAGATCAGAGGAAGGCCGTTGAAGATGTCAACAGCCGTGAGAAGCGACGTTCTGACGGACAGACTCATGCACCCGATGGCAACCGGAAACTGGGTTGGTGGCAGGACGGGTGTTTCGCAGCTAATCGACAGACACAACTACATTTCCGTCATCTCCCACCTGAGAAGAGTCGTCTCCCCTCTCTCAAGGTCCCAGCCCCACTTCGAGGCAAGAGACCTCCACCCCACGCAGTGGGGCAGGATATGCCCAAGTGAGACTCCCGAAGGCCCCAACTGTGGTCTCGTCAAGAACTTCGCCGAATACGCTGAAGTAAGCGTTGGAACGGATGAGAACGAGATAAAGAAGGTTGTTTTCAGGCTTGGTGTCGAGCCGATAAGGGGTGAGTGAATGAGGAAGTGTAGGGTTTACATCAACGGTGCCCTTGTAGGATTTCACGATAATGGGGAGGAGCTTGCAAATAAAATCCGAGAGCTGAGAAGAAAGGGCAGAATTTCCAATCAGGTTAATGTTGTTTACTATCCCGACTCAAACGAGGTGAGAATAAACACAGATGCAGGAAGGGCAAGGAGGCCGCTGATTGTTGTCAAAGACGGTAAGCCCCTCGTAACGCCGGAGCACATCGAAAAAATCAAGAAGGGGGAGCTGACGATTGAGGACCTTGTCAGGCAGGGGCTGATTGAGTACCTTGACGCTGAAGAGGAGGAGAACGCGTACGTTGCCGTTTACGAGCATGAGCTCACTCCTGAGCACACCCACCTGGAGCTCGACCCCTCGCTTATCGTTGGAATCTGTACCGGCAGCATTCCATATGTGGAGCACAACGCATCTCCGAGAAACACGATGGGAGCGGCTATGATAAAGCAGAGCCTCGGAATTCCGTACTCCAACCTCGCGTGGAGAACGGATACAAGAGGGCACCTGATGCAGCACCCGCAGGTTCCCATCGTCACAACAGACACGCAGGTAGAGATAAAATTTGATGAAAGACCTGCGGGGCAGAATTTCGTTGTGGCAGTTCTCAGCTACGAAGGTTACAACATCGAAGATGCACTCATAATGAACAAGGGAAGCGTTGAGAGAGGCCTTGGAAGGAGCTTCTTCTACAGAACTTACGAATCTGAGGAAATGAGATATCCCGGTGGTCAGGAGGACAAGTTTGAAATACCCGGAGCTGATATTTCAGGCTTCAGGGGTGCAGAAGCTTACGCGCATCTTGATGAGGATGGACTAATCTTCCCCGAAACTGAAGTAGGGCCTGATGACGTGCTCATAGGCAGAACCTCCCCTCCGAGATTCCTTGAAGAGCCGACGGAGCTTGGGATTTCCCCGCAGAAGAGAAGAGAGACGTCTGTAACCATGAGAAGTAACGAAAAGGGTGTTGTTGACGCCGTTTTCCTGATGCAGTCAGAAGGCGGCTCAAAGCTCGCCAAGGTAAGGGTTAGAGATTTGAGAATTCCGGAGCTTGGTGATAAGTTCGCATCAAGACACGGTCAGAAGGGAGTTGTTGGGCTGCTGGTTCCTGAGGAGGACATGCCCTTCACCGAGTCAGGAATCGTTCCCGACTTGATAATCAACCCCCACGCCATCCCCTCAAGGATGACAGTCGGACACGTTCTAGAGATGATTGGAGGGAAGGTCGGCAGCCTCGAGGGAAGAAGGGTTGACGGCTCACTCTTCCACGGTGAGAGTGAGGAGGATTTGAGGGCAACGCTCAAAAAATACGGTTTCAGCCACACAGGCAAGGAAGTCATGTACGACGGAATTACTGGCAGAAGATACCTCGTGGATATTTTCGTTGGAGTCATCTACTACCAGAAGCTCTACCACATGGTCTCGAGCAAGATTCACGCAAGAAGCCGCGGGCCGGTGCAGGTTCTCACGAGGCAGCCAACCGAGGGGAGGGCGAGAAAGGGAGGTCTCAGGTTCGGAGAGATGGAGAGGGATGTTTTAATCGGACACGGCGCGGCTCTGTTGCTAAAAGATAGGCTCCTTGAGGAGTCCGACAAAGTAGAGGTGTGGGTCTGCGGAAACTGCGGGCATGTGGCAACCTATGACTACAGAAGAAACACAGCCTACTGCCATATTTGCGATGATGAGAGCAACATCCACAAGGTTGAGATGAGCTACGCCTTCAAGCTCCTTCTGGATGAGCTGAAGTCAATGATGATCGCTCCGAGAATAATTCTCGGAGATAAGGCATGAGGTGAAATGAGATGGTACCGAAGAGGATTTCAGCCATTAAATTTGAGGTTCTCTCCCCCCAAGAGATAAGAAGAATGAGTGTGGTTAAAATCATCACTCCCGAAACGTACGATGATGATGGCTTTCCCATAGACGGCGGGCTAATGGACACAAGGCTGGGTGTCATCGACCCTGGCCTGAGATGCAAGACCTGCGGAGGAAAGGCAGGAGAGTGTCCTGGGCACTTCGGCCATGTGGAGCTGGCTGCACCCGTCATTCACGTCGGTTACGCGAAGATGATAGCAAGGCTCCTTAATGGGACTTGCAGCGAGTGCGGCAGAATTCTGCTGAAGGATGAGAGGAGAGACAAGTTCATAGCCGAAATTGAGAGGAGAAAGGAGCTGAACCAGAGCTACGAAGAAGTCGTGAAAGAGGTGTTCAGGCTTACAAAAGCAGCTAAGAAGTGTCCGCACTGCGGGGCGGAGCAGCTGGAGGTTAAATTCGACAAGCCTACCTTCTTCTACCTCGGAGAGCACAGATTAACACCAAAAGATGTTAGAGAGTGGCTGGAAAAAATTCCGGATGATGACTTACCGGCTTTCGGCATTAATCCAAAGGCAACCCGCCCCGAGTGGTTCGTTTTAACCGTCCTCCCCGTCCCGCCGGTAACGGTAAGGCCTTCTATTATCCTTGAAACCGGTCAGAGGAGTGAGGACGACTTGACGCACAAGCTCGTTGACATAATCAGAATCAACCAGAGGTTCATGGAAAACAAGGAGGCCGGGGCGCCTCAGCAGATACTCGAAGACCTCTGGGAGCTTCTGCAGTATCACGTCACCACATACATCGACAACGAGGTAAGCGGAATTCCTCCAGCAAGACACCGCAGCGGAAGGCCGCTGAAAACCCTCGCTCAGCGTCTAAAGGGTAAGGAAGGTAGGTTCAGAGGCTCACTCTCAGGAAAGCGTGTTAACTTCTCGGCAAGAACTGTAATCAGCCCGGATCCGTGTCTGAGCATTAACGAAGTTGGTGTGCCGAGGGAAATAGCCGAAGAGCTTACGGTTCCTATCTACGTAACTCCCCAGAACATAGACATGGCGAGGGAGTTTGTTCTGAGAAGCGAGCATCCGAAAGCGAACTACATAGTTAGGCCTGACGGAAGAAGAATCAGAGTTATAGAATCGAACAAGGAGGAGCTTGCCGAAAAGCTTGAACCGGGATGGATTGTAGAGAGGCAGTTAATGGACGGAGACATCGTGCTGTTCAACAGACAGCCTTCGCTGCACAGAATGAGCATCATGGCCCACTACGTCAGAGTTCTGCCCTACAAGACCTTCAGACTCAATCCAGCAGTTTGCCCGCCTTACAACGCTGACTTTGACGGAGACGAGATGAACCTCCATGTGCCTCAGAGTCTCGAAGCGCAGGCTGAGGCGAAGATTCTTATGGCCGTTCAGGAGCACATTCTTTCCCCGAGATTCGGAGGGCCAATTATTGGTGGAATTCACGACCACATAAGTGGTCTTTACCTGCTTACGAGAGGAGAAAAGAAGTTCACTAGGGAGGAAGCCATGGAGCTTCTGAGAAGCTTGGACATTTCCGAAATTCCTGTTAAAGATGAGTACACCGGAAAGGAGATTTTCAGCTTCATCCTTCCCGACATAACGCTTGAATTCAAGGCAGAAATCTGTCAGGGGTGTGAAGAGTGCAAAGGTGCGGAATGTGAATACGATGCCTACGTGATTATAGAAAACGGCAAGCTGCTCAAGGGAACGATTGACGAAAAGGCTGTTGGGGCATTCAAGGGCATAATAATAGACGAAATTGCCAGAAAGTATGGAAAGGAGATGGCAAAGAAGTTCATAGACGATATGACACAATTGGCGATCAGAATTATCAGCAAGCTCGGTTTCACCGTTGGAATAGACGATGAAGACATACCACCAGAAGCTGCTGAGCAAATCGAGGAGGTCCTCAAGGAAGCTGAGAACGAAGTTAACAGGCTGATAGAGGCGTACAGAAGAGGAGATTTAGAGCCAATGCCCGGAAGAAGCATCGAGGAGACGCTTGAGATGAGAATAATGCAGGTTCTCGGAAGAGCGAGAGACAGGGCGGGTAAAATTGCCCAGAGGCACCTCGGTATGGACAACGCAGCCGTTATCATGGCCGTAAGCGGTGCGAGAGGTTCGATGCTAAACCTAACGCAGATGGCTGCCTGCATCGGACAGCAGTCCGTGAGAGGTGAGAGGATAAGCAGGGGCTACACCTACACCAACAGAACGCTCAGCCACTTCAAGCCCGGAGACCTTGGAGCGGAGGCAAGGGGGTTCGTCAGAAGCAGCTACAAGAAGGGGCTCTCTCCGGTGGAGTTCTTCTTCCACGCTGCAGGTGGAAGAGAGGGTCTTGTTGACACCGCCGTCAGAACATCTCAGTCAGGTTACCTCCAGAGGAGAATGATTAACGCTCTGCAGGACCTGAAGGTCGAATACGATGGAACGGTGAGGGAGCAGACCTCGGGAGCATTGGTGCAGTTCAGATACGGTGAGGACGGAGTCGATCCGATGAGGAGCTTCAGAGGAAAACCGGTTGATGTTAGAAGAATAATCAGGGAAGTGATCGGGGAGGTGAAGAAATGAGCAAGGTTGATTACGACTCAATACTGAAAGATTTTCCTTTCCCTCCTGCCGTTAAAGAGGAGATTAAGGCCGAACTTGAGAAGCATGGGTTGAAAAAGACTGAGGCAAAGAAGGTTGTTGAGAAATGCTTTCAGGCTTATCTTGCTAACCTGATGGAGCCCGGTGAGGCTGCAGGAATTGTTGCAGCTCAGTCGATAGGAGAGCCCGGCACTCAGATGACGATGAGAACCTTCCACTACGCGGGTGTTGCTGAAATCAACGTCACACTCGGTCTTCCGAGACTGATAGAAATTCTTGACGTGCGTAAGAATCCATCAACACCCATGATGACAATCAGGCTTCTACCAGAATACGCAAAGGATAGAGAGAAGGCAAGAGAAGTCGCAAACAGAATTGAGGCCACCTACGTAAAGGACGTAGCCGACATTGAGGTTGACATAAGGAGGTTTACAATCATCGTAAAACCAGACGAGAAGGCTTTGGAGAGAAAGGGACTCACAGTCGAGGATTTGAAGAGCAAAATTGGAAAGGCCCTCAAGACGGAGGTTGAGGAGACGGAGCAGGGCCTTGCGGTGCAGATTACGGAGCCTTCATACAAGGCACTTATGGCCGCCTTTGACAAGCTGAAGGATACGGTGATAATGGGGCTCAAGGAAATTAAAAGGGTCATCATTAGGAAGGAGGAGGACGAATATGTATTATATACTGAGGGCTCCAATTTGAAGAAGATAATGAAGGTTAAGGGTGTGGACTTCACCCGCACAACCACAAATAACATATACGAGATATACGAGGTGCTTGGGATAGAGGCGGCGAGGAACGCCATAATAAGGGAGGCCCTCGACACTCTGGAGGAGCAGGGCCTTGAGGTTGATGTGAGGCACATAATGCTCGTAGCAGATGTCATGACTGCCGACGGAGAGTTGAGGCAGATAGGTAGGCATGGTGTTGCCGGAGAAAAGCAGAGCATATTGGCGAGGGCTGCCTTCGAGATGACGGTCAACAACCTGCTCGATGCCGCCGTTAGAGGAGAGGAGGACCATTTGAGAGGTATAACCGAGAACATAATTGTTGGGCAGCCCATAAAGCTCGGAACGGGAGATGTGGAGCTTGTATTGAAAATGGGGGGTAAGAAATGACGGAAGTTGAGACGATAATAAAGACTGTGTTGAAGACTGGAGGATACAGGTTGGGTAGTAAGAGCACACTGAAATCACTGCGAAATGGAGAGGCAAAAGCAGTCATAGTGGCATCAAACTGTCCAGAGGAAGTGCTTGAAAAAATAAAGAGTTACGACGTCAAAATTCTGGTTTACAACGGAACCAACATGGAGCTTGGTGCTCTCTGCGGAAAGCCGTTCAGCGTTGCAGCCATGGCCATAACAGAAGAGATCTAACTTCGGGGGTTCATCATGGGAGTAAAGCTATCAGCAGACGGTATCAGATATCTCACTCTTTTTGAGAATCTTACAGGAGCGAGCGTCAAGGACTGTCTTGTTTACGATGACAAGGTCGTCTTCGTTGTTAGAAGGGGGCACATGGGTGTTGCGATTGGCAAGGGAGGAATCAACGTCGAGAGAGCGAGAGAGCTCATAGGCAAGCGAATTGAAATTATCGAGCACTCAGAAGACCCAGCAGAGTTTATTGCCAATATTTTTAAACCCATTAAGGTTAATGTCAAATTAATGGAGAAAGAAGGTTCAAAAATAGCAGTAGTGAGTGTCAGTCCAGATTTAAAAGGAATAGTGATTGGAAAAGGAGGTAAAAACATTAATAAAGCCAAAGAACTGGCTAAGAGGCATCACGATATTGAAGACGTGATAGTAAGGTGATGGATATGGGTAGAGGATTATTCGCTGCGAGAAAGCTCATGGAAAACAGGAAGAAGTTCAGGTGGAGCGACAGGAGATTCGTCAGAAGGACTCTTGGTTTAGCTGCCAAAGCAGACCCGCTTGAGGGAGCACCGATGGCGAGGGGAATTGTGCTGGAGAAGATCGGTATCGAGGCGAGACAGCCGAACTCAGCCATCAGGAAGGCTGTCAGAGTGCAGCTAATCAAGAACGGCAGGCAGATTACAGCCTTCTGCCCCGGAGATGGTGCTATCAACTTCATCGACGAGCACGATGAGGTCATTGTGGAGAAAATCGGAGGAAGGATGGGCAGAAGCATGGGAGATATTCCGGGAGTGAGGTACAAGGTTGTCAAGGTGAACAACACCAGCCTCAGGGAGCTTGTGAGGGGCAGGAAAGAGAAGAGGCTGAGGTGAAGGCATGAAATACGGTTTTACAAAGGAGGAGCTGCTGGTTTTTGGCAAGTATGATCCAAGCGAGGTTCAAATCAGCGATCCAGCACTGGAGAGCTACATCTGCCTTGAGCCGAAGTACGTGCCGCACAACCACGGAAGGCATGCCAACATCCCCTTTGCGAAGCAGAAGGTGTTCATTGTCGAGAGGCTGATAAACAAGGTCATGAGGAAGGGCCACAACACGGGGAAGAAGATTCTCGCCTACAACATAGTTAAGGAGGCTTTCGAGATTATTGAGAAGAAGACAAAGAAGAATCCCATTCAGGTTCTCGTTGATGCGATTATCAATGCAGGGCCGAGGGAAGAGGTTGTAAGGCTGAAGTACGGTGGTATTGCCGTTCCCAAGGCCGTTGACACCTCAAGCTCAAGGAGAGTTGATATAGCTCTCAGAAACATTGCAGAGGGTGCGAGGAGGGCTGCATTTAAATCAAAGAGAAGCATCGCTCAGTGTTTGGCGGATGAGATTATTGCTGCCGCAAACAACGAGAGCAGGAGTTTTGCAGTGGCGAAGAAAGAGGAAGTTGAGAGAGTCGCCAAGTCAGCGAGGTGATTTTAATGGCCAGAGCGAAGAAAGTCGACAAGATTAAGGAGTTAATGTGGAAACCGAAGTTCATAAGAAACATTGGAATTGTCGCTCACATCGACCATGGAAAAACAACGTTGAGCGACAACCTTCTTGCCGGAGCCGGAATGATCAGCGAGGAGCTTGCGGGACAGCAGCTCTATCTCGACTTCGATGAGCAGGAGCAGGAGAGGGGAATTACCATAAATGCTGCGAACGTTTCTATGGTTCACGAGTACGAGGGGCAGGACTACCTCATCAACCTCATTGACACTCCCGGACATGTGGACTTCGGAGGAGACGTTACGAGGGCGATGAGAGCTGTTGATGGTGTCATCGTTGTTGTTGATGCTGTTGAGGGTGTAATGCCGCAAACTGAGACAGTTCTTAGGCAGGCTTTGAAGGAGAACGTCAAGCCGGTTCTCTTCGTCAACAAGGTTGACAGGCTTATCAAGGAGCTTGAGCTAACGCCGCAGCAGATGCAGGAGAGGCTTATTAAAGTAATTACTGAAGTCAACAAGCTCATCAAGGCAATGAGGCCCGACAAGTACTCGGAATGGAAGATTGACGTTGCCAACGGAAGCGCAGCTTTCGGCTCAGCGCTCTACAACTGGGCTGTAAGTGTGCCATCTCAGAAGAAGACCGGAATAGGTTTTAAGGAAGTTTACGAGCACATTAAAGAGGGCAAGGTTAAGGAGCTCGCCAAGAAGAGCCCCCTTTATCAGGTTGTCCTCGACATGGTCATAAGGCACCTTCCCTCCCCAATTGAGGCTCAGAAGGAGAGAATAGCCGTTATCTGGAAGGGAGACATTAACAGCGAAGTGGGCAAGGCGATGGTAAACTGCGACCCCAAAGGGCCGGTTGCGTTGATGATTACCAAAATCGTTGTCGAGCCGCAGGCAGGCGAGATTGCGGTTGGGAGGCTTTACAGCGGAACAATAAGGCCGGGAATGGAGCTTTACATAGTCGACAGAAAGGCAAAGAACAGAATCCAGACGGTCGGTCTCTACATGGGGCCGAGGAGGGTTGAGGTTGATGAAATCCCCGCGGGAAACATTGTTGCGGTGATTGGCTTGAAGGATGCTGTTGCAGGTTCAACCTGCACAACGGTTGAAAATCTAACGCCCTTCGAGAGCATCAAGCACTACAGCGAGCCCGTTGTTACGATGGCCATTGAGGCCAAGAACCCGAGGGACCTGCCGAAGCTCATTGAGGTGCTTAGAAAGCTCGCGAAGGAAGACCCAACGCTTCACATCACGCTTAATGAGGAGACGGGAGAGCACCTCATAAGCGGTATGGGAGAGCTTCATCTCGAAGTCAAGGTTGAGAAGATCAGAAGGGACTACAAGCTTGATGTTATCACCTCCCCGCCAATTGTCGTCTTCAGGGAGACTGTTACCGGCACCTCCCCTGTTGTGGAGGGCAAGTCGCCGAACAAGCACAACAGGTTCTACATTGTTGTCGAACCCTTGCCGGAGAAGGTAATTCAGATGTTCAAAGAGGGCGTAGTTGACATGAAAATGGACAAGAAAGAGAGAAGGAGACTTCTCCAAGAAGCTGGACTCACAAGCGAAGAAGCTGCCGGAGCGGAGGAGTACTACGAAGGGAATCTCTTCTGCGACGTCACGAAGGGTATTCAGTACCTCAATGAGACTATGGAGCTGATTCTTGAGGGATTCAGAGAGGCGATGAGAGCGGGGCCAATTGCAAGGGAGCCGTGCATGGGCATAAAGGTAAAGCTGGTTGACTGTAAGCTCCACGAGGATGCTGTTCACAGGGGGCCAGCACAGGTAATTCCAGCGGTGAGGTCGGCAATCTTTGCCGCAATACTGCAGGCAAAGCCAGCGCTACTCGAACCGTACCAGAAGATATTCATTACAGTCCCGCAGGACATGATGGGTGCTGTGACGAGAGAAATCCAGGGTAGAAGAGGCCAGATACTCGAAATGAAAACCGAAGGAGACATGGTAACGATAATCGCAAAGGCACCGGTTAAAGAGATGTTCGGATTTGCCGGGGCTATAAGAGGGGCTACTTCAGGAAAGGCCATCTGGAGCACAGAGCACGCGGGATTCGAACTCGTCCCACAGAACCTCTTCCAGGAATTCGTAATGGAGGTCAGGAAGAGAAAAGGACTGAAACTTGAAATGCCAAAGCCCGAAGATTTTGTTGGGCTCTAATTTTTTCTTTTAACACATGCAGGAACTTGAGCCCGTTGACAGGTTTAACTTTGCCTGTTATCCCGGCATAAAGTGCTTTAACGAGTGCTGTAAGAATCTAAACCTCGCTTTAACACCCTACGACGTTCTCAGAATGGCGAGGGGGCTGAAGATTACAACAACGGAGTTCCTCGAAAAGTACACGTCAAGACATGTGGGGATGGCAACCGGGCTTCCCGTTGTCGTGCTGAGGATGGTGGATGAAAGGTGTCCCTTTGTGACCGAAAGAGGATGCAGCATCTACGCCCATCGCCCCACACCGTGCAGACTCTACCCCCTCGCAAGGGTCAGAGTTGGCGAAGAAATCCAGTACTACCTGCTGAGAGAGGATTTCTGCCTTGGGCATGCGGAAGAAAGAGAGTGGAGCCCGGAAAAGTGGGTTGAGGATCAGGGAGCGATGGAGTACAACAGCATGAACGACCTATTCTTCGAGCTGGTTTCGGCAAAAAACAGATCGGGAAGGACGCTGAGTGAAAGTGAAATCGAAGAAATATACAAAGCCTGCTTCGACGTTGACAGGTTCAAGAGCGAAACGGAGATTGAGGACGACATAGAAGCGCTGAAAGAAGGAATTCGCTACTCCATAGATTTGGTTCTCTCACTTTAAAAAAGGTTAAATACTTCCCTCCTTATTCCCCCTATGAAACTGCTGGCAATAAATGGCAGCCCCAACAAGAGAAACACGCTGTTCTTGCTTGAGGTGATTGCCGAAGAGGTGAAAAAGCTTGGTCATGAGGCAGAGATCATCCACCTGAAAGACTACGAGATTAAGGAGTGCAAGGGCTGCGATGCCTGTTTGAAAGGAGACTGCAGCCAGAAAGATGACATCTACAAGGTGCTTGAGAAGATGCAGGAGGCAGATGCGATAGTTATCGGCACTCCCACGTACTTCGGAAACGTGACGGGAATTGTTAAGAATCTCATCGACAGAAGCAGGATGGCGAGAATGGGGAATTACAGGCTGAGAAACAGAGTTTTTGCTCCCGTTGTAACTTCAGGCCTCAGAAACGGAGGTGCTGAGTACGCGGCGATGAGCCTCATAGTTTACGCACTCGGCCAGGCAATGCTTCCAGTTTCGATAGTTGAAAACCCCATCACGACGGGAACGTTCCCTGTTGGAGTGATTCAGGGAGATGCGGGGTGGAGAAGCGTTAAAAAGGATGAAATTGCGATAAACTCTGCGAAAGCTCTCGCAAAAAGGATTGTGGAGGTTGCTGAAGCAACCAAGAACTTGAGAGAGTCCTAAACCACCCAGTCCTTCAACTCTATTTTTCTTCCCGTAACCCTGGCAACCGCAACCCTTACAAGTGATATAAGGCAAATCACAGTCCACAGCGGTGAGTAAATGAAGTAGTAAATCGGAAGGACTTTCATGTCCACTCTGTAACCGAGCTTTTTCGATGCAAGCAAAATAAGGCCCGACCATGCAACGAAAGACGCCACTCCCGCAACCAAGTTTCTCACGTTCTCCATCTCGTAAACGGCCAGTATAGCTATTGAAGCGAGCTTTGGTGAAATAAGTGCCAGAAAGGGCAAGACAAGGTAAAGAAGCTTTGCAATGTAGTTTTCGGTGAAAAAGAGAGAAATCACCAAACCGAATATCGCAGGGTAGAAGAGCACCAGATACGGCACCCACAAACGAGGTTTGCGAATGATTGCCGAGAGGTTCTCCACAAAAACCTCCGTCCCTCCTACGCTCCACCTTTCCCTCTGCCTGAACCACTCTCCAATGCTCTTTGGGACTGACGTAACGGCCCTTCCGCATACTGCGAATCTGTATCCCCCTAACGCCGCCCTAATGCCGAGTTCCGTGTCCTCATTAACCTTACACCTGAACCCTCCAAGCTCCTCAAAGGCCCTTCTTTTTATCAAAAACGCCGCACCGTTAACCCCAAGACAAGAGCCGAATTTTGAGGCGAGCTTGGCACACATCGCCATAACAAGATAGTCCACAGCAACGAGCTTTTCAAGCAACCCTTTTCCCTCGACCTCTTTAACAACTTCAACAACATCGGCACCGTTAAGACCCGGGAGATTCTTGATTATGGTATCCGAATCCAGAAAAAGCAGCTCTTCACCATCGGCAATCCTTGCAGCATCGTTCAGCGCTCTCCACTTTCCTCTCCTCCTTTCGCTCACCGTAGCTCTGAGGCTGTACTTTTCAATTATCTCCCTAACGCTCTCCTCCGGCTCATCGGCGGCGACAATTACATCAAACCCCTCCTTCTGCAGCAGCCTCACGTTCTCCTCCAGAAACGCGGCATTCTTGTACACTGCAATCACTGCTGTTTTCATCTGAAGGTCGAGCATTGCCTCGCCACAAAAAGGTATCGGAATGACTAAGTTTTTAAATTGCCAAGTCTAATTTTTACAGGTGTCAGGAAATGATCAAAGTTATGGTCGTCGATGATGAAATTGCAATGAGGGAAATTCTCAAAATAATGCTTAAAGATTACAAGGTCATCGAGGCCTCGAACGGAAGGGAGGCGGTTGAGCTGTACAGGGAGGAGCGGCCGGACATCGTTCTCATGGACGTCATGATGCCCCTGATGAATGGAATTGAGGCCACATCGGAAATCAAGAAAATAGACCCTGATGCAAAAATAGTCGCGATAACGGCCTACGCAAGCTCCAAAGGGGAGAAGGTAATTGAAGCCGGGGCGGATTACATTCTCAAAAAACCCTTCACCAGAAAAGAGGTGGTGGAGCTTATTAAGAGAATTCTCAACTCGTCCTAATCTGCAATAACTATTTATAAAGCGAGTTAGAATTTTATTTGAATGTCATCTGACATGGAAGGAGGTATGATAACCATGAAAGCTAACGACACTACAAAATACTTAATTCATGCTGAAATAGAAGCAGAAGGTGTTGTTGAACGTCCTGACGTAGTTGGGGCTATATTCGGTCAAACTGAGGGACTGCTGGGTGGTGACCTGGACCTGAGAGAACTGCAGAAAACTGGGAGAATAGGGAGGATAGAGGTTAAGATAGAGAGCAAGGGAGGCAGGAGCTTTGGAGAAATCAAGGTTCCATCGAGCCTCGATAAGGTGGAAACGGCTATCCTAGCTGCAGCGCTTGAAACGATCGAGAGAGTTGGGCCGTGCTCTGCAAAGATTAAAGTTCTGAAAATTGAGGACGTGAGGGCGAGCAAGAGGAAGAGAATCGTTGAGAGGGCCATGAACATTCTCAGAGAGCACTTCGAAGAGCCGGAGATTGAGTCTGAGAGGATAGTGGAAATCGTAAGGCAGGCTATAAGGGCTGACGAGATTGTCGAATACGGCGAGGAAAAGCTGCCAGCAGGGCCAGCGATTGATGAGTCTGATGCAATAATAGTCGTCGAGGGCAGGGCTGACGTGCTGAACCTGCTGAAGCACGGAATCAAGAACGTTATTGCTGTCGAGGGAACGAATATACCTAAAACGATAGTTGAGCTCAGCAAGAAGAAGACCGTTACAGCGTTTCTTGATGGTGACAGGGGAGGAGATTTGATTTTAAAGGAATTGCTGCAAGTTGCTGAGGTTGACTACGTGGCAAGGGCACCTGAAGGGAAAGAAGTGGAGGATTTGACGCAGAAGGAAATCCTGAAGTCCCTTAGGAACAAAGTTCCGGTTGAGCAGCTTCACGTGCTGAAGAAGGAGGCAAAGGAGGGCAGGGAAAGGGAGAAACTAGCGGAAATGCCCAAGGACAGCATCTCCGACGTGCTCAGGAAGCACACAGAGTCCGTGAAGGGCAGACTGACTGCAAGAGTCCTCGACAGGAACTTGAACGTCATAAAGGAGGTTCCGGTGAGGGACCTTGTAAAGATCCTGAAGACCAACAACATGAAGGGCAGTGCGATCGTCTTTGACGGCATTATAACACAGAGACTCATAGATCTCGCCGCGAAAAAAGAGTTTGACTACATCGTCGGAGTTAGGCTAGGAAGTGTTGTTAAGGTCCCCACATCACTCAGGGTTATTACTTTTGATCAACTTTAATTTTTTTAACCTCTACCGCTTTAAGTATTATTTCCGCTACTCCTTCAGCATCAAAGCTTCCCGAATTTATTATAAGATCGTAAATCGTCCAGTTGTCGATGTCGATGCTGTAAAACTTCCAGTACCTCCTCTTTTCAAGTTCCTCCCTGAGCCTCGTCTCCTGCCTCACTACGGTTAGGTCCTTTCCCTCTCTCTTTGCTATTCTCGAGTACCTTACCTCGGGGTCGGCAAAAATCCAAACCTTGAGGTCGGCGTTTTTAACAAACCAGCCGGAAAGTCTGCCCTCGACCACAACGTTCTTCTCCTTCTCCGCCATCTCCTTCTGAGTCTGATCGATTAAGCGGTCTATCTCCGGGTTCTCCTCCGCGTACTGGCTGAACTCCTCAACAGTCATTCCTTTCTTGGCCGCAAGCTGTCTGAAAACATCTCCTGCAGAGATAAGCTTCAATCCAAGCCTCTGAGCAACAATTTTTGCAGCAGTCGTAGTACCACTCCCAGGAGGTCCGGAAATGGTTATTTTCATACTACACCCCTACCCTCAGAACTTTCTTTATTATCTGACCGAAGGTTATGGAGCACAGCAGATACCAGAAAAGCCACCATGGGAAAATCAGAACGGGGGTTACGACGTGTATCTGCCCCGCAAAAGGTGCCACAACAGTGTAAAGCTCCGGTTTTAGAGTTTGCAGGAAAACTTCAGGCAATTCTGATGTCAGATTTCCGTAATTTGTTGCTCCCGTCACAAGCTCGTAGCTGGCAGAGGCTTTCTCCCATAGCCACGCAAAAATGGGAATCGTGACTACAAAGGTGTAGAACATCGGCTTGAACTGCATTGACATCATCTCGCTCTGAATCTGCTGGATTTCGTTCTTTTTCTGCTCAAGCTGCTTCAGCTTGAACTGGTTGTTCTGCTTTGTTGCCTCTATGTACTCCTTCTGATACTCGCGCAGAATTTTCTGTATCTCCTTCATTCTCTTGTAATCGATAGTAAACTTCTGAATGAGATTTGAGTAAATTCCAGTGAGGATTGACATGATCAAGATAACTACATGGAAGGGATAAGGAGAGAGAAAAAACAGAACGGACTCTACAATCTGTCCAAGCTCCAGCCTGAACTCCCTGCTGAAGGGTATGCCAATGAAAAATAAAGCTCCAAGAACCATTATGAACCTTGAAATTACCGCCTTCATGCTTCTTCACCGAGCATCCTTCTGATGAGCGGATGCATCTCAGTGAGCTGTTCCTTGGCCAGATCCTCGTAGAATCTGTAGGCAATGCTCACAGCAAGTAAAAGTCCTGTTCCACTCACATTACCAATTGTTCCAAGCATGTTGGCTACAAGCGTCAGAATGCCAATTATCGCACCACCAAGGATTGTAACCTTCGGGATGTACCTCGAAAGCACTCTCTCAAGGACCTGTGGGGACTTCCTGAAGCCCGGAATCTGCATTCCAGACTTGGCAATCTGAGATGCTACAGTCCTCGCATCCATTCCGCTCGTCTCAACCCAGAACCATGCAAAGATTATACCGCCAACAACCAAAATAAGGGCGTCAATCAGCAAATGAAGGTAAATCATCCAGTCCGGAATTGCCGCAAAGGCTGCTCCCTGTGATTTAACGAGCGAGGGGATCCAGTCGTAGGGGCTGCTGACGGGTTGGAGGAAGAACATCAGACCGCTTACTGCCTTTCCGTTAACAAACTCTCCGAAAATCGTCACTCCCCTCGCGTGAAGAACCTGACCTAAGGCCACGACGTTGGCCTGCAGTGCTCTAACGAAAATCATTGGCAAAACGCTGGCGTAAATGAGCTTTATTGGAAATCTACCCCTCGCACCTCTTGCAACTGCATGAGCCAGAGGAATTTCAACCCTCGTTCCCTCAAAGAAGACGACAAGCAGAATTATTGCAGCAGTGGTAATCAGAGCAAGTATTCCCCCCTCAATCATAAGGAATGCTAACCCACTCCCTGTGAAAAGCTGGTCGAGCGGATAGTTCTGGGCTATCCAGATCCACCTTGGGATTATACCTGCTGGCATTGCTGAGTTCGGTGGAATGACCCAGTTGAATAGGCCAACCACAATGGACTGAGCGATTCCAGCGAGGATGAAGAGCGAGACACCGCTGCCAATGCCCCACTTTGAAACAACCTCATCCATATATACTATCAAAACTCCACCGATGAAGAGCTGAATGAATATGAGGAATGAAATTATGCCCGGAGAGACGCCAAGCTGGGCTGCAAGGTTTAAATCGGGCTTTAAAAGCCCTCCGGCAATCTGCGGGAAGGCTTCAACTGCAATCATCACAAAGACAAGGAAGCGCTGGAAGTCCTGGTAAGCTGCCCTGTCTTCTGGATTTGTCAAATCAAGTTTTATTATGCCGGCACCAACCAGCAGCTGAAGGATGATTGAGGCAGTAACAATCGGCCCTATACCGAGGGCAATTATTGAGCCCGTAGAACCAGCAAAAAGGGCTCTGTAGGCAGCAAATATATCTATTGACTCAGGAGAGAGGCCAAAAACGGGAACATTGGACAGGATAAAGTAGAGAAGGAGTATTGCCACAGTCCACCCAAATTTCTCCCTGAAGTGGACATGTCCCTTTGGCCTCTCTACACTGGGTATGCGCTCAAAATAAGGTTGTAAGGCTCTTATCACGGAGTCCAATTCGATCAACCCCTTTACTCAGCCACCACCTTACCTCCAGCAGCCTCAATCTTCTCGACAGCCTTGGGCGTTGCCTCGAAGACTTTAACCTCCATTTTCCTTGTTACCTTTCCAGACCCAAGAAGCTTGCTGTAGCCAAGTTCCGTCAAATCAATTCTGTAAACGTCCCCTTCCTTCTCTGCCAGCCCCAAGCTTGCAAGTCTGTCGATTATCTCGTCAAGATCGCCTGCATTCAGCTCAGGCCTTGAGTAGAGATAACGATAGGTGTAGTCGTCGAGCTTCCCTTCCTCCCTGAGCCACCTCAGGGTTTCCTTAACCGCCTGAACGTTCAGGTAGTCCTTCCTTAGTATCTTGGGCCTCGTAAAGCCGTGCTTTCCAAACAGGTACTCACCCTTCTTTGCGAGCTTCACGAATTTGATGTACTTGTGCTTGTGAACTCCAGCGTTACCCGCACCTCCTCTGCTACCCCTTCCTCTCCTCTTCTTATGACTGCCCCATCCAAAGGTTCTCGAACCTCGGAACTTCTTTACCTTCTTCTTTGGCATCAAAATCACCTCATCTTGTAAAGCAGCCTGTTGATTTCCTCACCGTGATAGCCCAAATTACCTCTCGGATAGTGCCACTTAATGTTCTTTATACCTTTTCTCGGTGGGTGGAGCCTGAAGACTGGCTTGAGATCAGGCAAGTCCTTAAGGCTGGCCTTTCCCTCGACCACTGCCTTTGCAAACTCCTCAATGGTCTCGTAGCCCGTCTTCTCCTTCACGTACTCGTCTGTCAGCTTCCTGTTTCCAGTAAGCCTCCCCCTCAGCCTGAGAAGCAATGCAAGGGTTTCGGCGTTGATTTCACCGTAGGCAACGTAATCCTTCACAACCTGAAGCATTCCTCTGTATGAGGGAGTGTCGGGAATGACCACGCAGTGGTAGCGCTTGTGGAGCCTGAGCATTTTCAGGGTTTCCTTTATTTTGCGGTGAACATCAACAGTTCCCCTCATCCTGACAACTGCAAACATTCTCCTCACCTCTTCACGTACATCGTCTTCTTCAAAGCCTCATAAGTCGCCTTTGCGAAGTTCACGGTTGTTTTGGTCTGCCCCTTGGTGAAGCTCCAGACGTCCTTAACTCCGGCAAGCTCTATGACTCTCTTCGCCACATCTCCGGCAACGATTCCGAGTCCCTTGGGTCCGGGGATGAGCGTGACTCTCACGCTGCCACTCGTTCCCGTAACTTTGAAGGGCAATGAGTGGTCTCCTCCGCAACCACACTCCCACGAACCGCAGCCCCTCTGAACCTTGAAGATGTTGAGCTTTGCGTTGTTTATGGCCTTCTGGATGGCTGGAGCAACCTGAGAGGCTTTTCCGGTGCCAATTCCAACGTATCCGTTTCTGTTCCCCACCACAGCCGTGACTCTAAACTTTGTTCTCCTTCCGCTGTCGGTCATCCTCTGAACCATCGAAATCTCAAGGACGTCATCCTCAAGGTCTGGAAGGAGTATGTCAACGATTTCGGGCTCCTTCAGCGGGAGATTGCTGGCCAGAGCCTCATCCATTGTCTTTATCTTTCCATCAGCAACCAGTCTCCCCAGCTTTGTTTTCGGCACCCAATCCTCGGTCATGATATCACCATCAGCTTCTCCTTAATCTCATCAACGTGAGCGGGCAAATCTGAGGGCTTCAAACCTCTCTTCTCGTACTCACCAAACCTTTCAGGACTCATTTCGTAGTAGGCTGCAATGTGCTCACCCCTGATTCTCGAATCGTCGGGCAGAACCTCATCGCTGTGAGGAACTTCCAGCCCTCCTTCAACCGCCCCTCTCAGCACTGCAAAAACCCTTGAGCCCCTCGTCGGGGTGTGGAGGCCGATGTCCAGAACAGCCTCGCCAATGCCCTTCTGCAAAGCTTTCTTGGCTATGAGAATGCCCGTCAGGTAGGCAGCGGGGGTGTTGTTCAGGTCCCCTTTCCATCCAAATTCCCTCAGCATTGCTGAATCCACACCGACAACAACTCTGTCCCCTTCTGGGGCGTACTCAACAATCTGAGCGATGACTCTCCTGTTGGTAATTCTCACAACCAGTCTTGGCTTCCTTGAAAGGAGCAGCTTAAGTCTTTTCCTGTAGTTCGTCTTACCCTCTCTTCTTCTCCTGAGGGGAACCTTGTATCTCGGACCTCTTGCCAACTTCATCACCTCTTCATCTGCTCAACATAACTCTTAAGGTGGGCAACGCTCCTGAACTCTCCACCCTTCGCCTTTCTGTAAAGGATTCTGTAAGTTCTCCTGTCCACAACGCCCTCAGCCTTCATCTGCCTCAAAGCTTTCCTTAAAGCTCTGATTCTGAGAATCCACATTCTCTTTCTTGGCATCCTCGCTCCCTTCGCTCCCTTTCTGCTGCCGTGACCTCTTCTCCTGCCCTTTCTCTTCTGGAGCTTTCTCTTGTTTATCCTCGCCCTGCTAACGCCATTTACGGGCTTTCTCTTTATCACACCCTGCTCAATTAGCTCCCTTATGTCCTGCTTTGTTGCCGCTGTGGCAATATCTTCCAAAGCAGCTGGATCAAACCACACCCTGTTTTCACCGCACTTCAACACGGATGCTGCAAGCCTGCGCTGTAAACTCAAATCCATAACCATCACCCTGACGGATTGAGAACTTTAATTCCAAGCTCCTTGGCCTTATCCTCAATCGCAAGCCTCTTCTTCATGCCAACGCATGAGGCGATTCTCACAGCCTGTCTTTCCTTGTCGATTTTTTCCAGATCAGCGGGATTGTAAACGAGGACCTCTTCATAACCACTTGGATGCAAGCCCCTAACGGCCTTGGGAGAGCCAAAGCCCACATTGACGGGAATTCTGCCGCTCCACTTCCCACCGTATCTCTTTCTAAGCTTGTTAAACAAACCTCTCGGCCTTCTCCAGCTTTTGTTTCTCAATCTGAGCTTCTTGTTCCAGCAGTATCTTCTGAACTCTGGCTTTCTTGCCTTCTGCCTCCTTCTCACCTTAAGCAGCCTTTTGTGCTCCATTACAACCACCTCACGGCTTCTTTACGATGTATATCCCATCCTGGAAAACACGCGGGTCCTTTCTCTTGATCTTTGTCGCCTGTTCGAGGTTCGCGGCAGTCTGACCGCACTCTTCGATGTCTATGCCCCTCACGTAGATGTCCTGACCGCTTATCTCAACCTGCGCCCTTCCAACTATCTTCGCTCTTCTCGGATGCTTCTCTCCAATGAAGTTCTCGATTATAACCTCATTACCTTCAACTCTGACCTTGATGGGAAAGTGAGCGTAAACAACCTTCAGATGGTACTCGAAACCTTCCTTAACTCCGGTTATGAGGTTTTCGATGTGCCCAGCAAAGGTCCCAACCATTGCCTTGTGTGTTTTCTTGTGAGAGGTTGTGTAAACCCTCACCTTCCCGTCCCCAACCTCAATGAAAACTCCCCTGTACTTCAGATACCTCGTGTTCTCCCCCTTCGGACCCACAGCCTTGAGAGTGTAACCTCTGAAGCTGTCTCCCTCGATGGTTAGCTGCACGTCCTCCGGCACTTCAACAACTCTTTCCTCGTAAACTTCAGTAGACGTAAGCAAGGAGAACACCTCCCAACCTCTGTTTTCTCGCATCCTTCTGCGACATAACACCCTTTGTTGTTGAAACAATCAGAATCCCGAAGTCCCTGGCAGGCAGGTATCTTTTCTCGTACATCTCGTACTCTGTGACGGACGACGAGAACCTTGGCCTTATAGCTCCGCAATCGTTGATGTTTCCGGAAAGCTCCACTATGAACTTCCCACCCCTGTGGTTCTCGACGTACTCGAAGCCCTTGATGTATCCGTAATCCTTCATCACTTTGAGCACGTTGCCGATTAGCTTTGAGGCTGGCTTGATTTCACACTTTTTCTCTCCCACCATCTCAGCGTTCTTTATCGCTATCATGGCATTTGACAGAGTATCAACGCTCATAACCATCACCAGTACTTCTTAAATCCGAGTTCAGAAGCCACCTCTCTAAAGCACTGCCTGCAGAGGTAGAGACCGTACATTCTGATTAAGCCCCTCCTCCTGCCGCATCTTCTGCACTCGTTGGCACCTCTTCCAAAAACCTTGGTTCTCTCCTTCTTCATTCCACAATCACCCCCAGAGATTCGAGCCAACGGATGGTGTCCTCCTTTGTCACTCTATGGGAAGTCGCAATCTTGGCCTTCTTTCTTCTCCTTCTCGCAACTCTGTAGCCCCTTCTTTTCAGAGACACGCACACGTCCATGCCAAAAATACCGACATCGGGATCGTAATCCACTCCCGGCAAATCAATGTGCTCGGCAATGCCAAAGGCAAAGTAGCCCTCTCCAATCGATTTTCGGCTCAGCCTGTTCTCCTTAACGGTGAGCGCATCCTTAAGGAACTTAAGTGCCTTCTCACCGCGAAGGGTTACCTTAATTCCAATCGCCTCTCCCTTCCTGATTCCGAAATTCTTGATAGTCATCTTGGCGTAAGTTATTGCAGGCTTCTGCTCTACAAGCTCTTCAAGCAGGCTGTAAGCTTTCTTGTGTCTCTCTCCGCTCTCACCAACACCTATGTTGATGACAACCTTGTCCAGCACCACTTCCCTCATCGGATTTTCATTTCCTGCCTTCTTTTCCATCTCAACCGCCTGCATCCCTTACACCCCCAGGTCAATCACGGGCTTATCACTGTCCTTTTTGCCCACAACAAACACGTAGTCCTCAATGGTCGTAATGTCCCTCTCCTCTCCCTCAACAGTAACGAGGTTGGGTGCAGAGCTCCTCACAATCTTGTAGCTCTTTATCCTGCCAATCTCACCAGCATGAGTGCCGCCGGTAATCATGACGAGAGCACCTTCCTCGAACTTGAGGTGGTCAACGACCTCCTTTTCGGGAATCCTTAGCAGGATGCTGTCCTTCGTCTTGTAATCATTGCTGCCGAGGATGTTTGTGCCGTCAAAGAGGTTGAGCTGAACCTTGCCCCCTCTCACAAGCGTTTTGTTGGTTATCTTGTAGAGCTTGAGGTCCGCATCCTCAACCTCCTTTGGTATATACCTTCCCTTCTCGTCGAAAAGAATTCTGTAGCTCTTCTCAAGCTTTGGAATGGTGACAACGTCAAAAAGCCCCACGGGGAACTTGTAGTCCTTCCTGACGACTCCGTCAACAAGTATCTCTCCTGCAGAAATGATTCTCCTCGCCTCTCTACCGGTATCGGCAAGCTCAAGGAAGTCCCTAACGAGCACGAGAAGCGGGATGGCTTCCTTGTTATGTGGGCCAGGTGAGGGCTTTACAACCCACTTTGAAACCTTTCTCGGAATTTTGTACGTTTTCGGAGCGGAAAGTCTCTTCTGATGCAACTCAATCACCTCTCAAGGATTTTCTTTCTGACCTCGTCCACTTCGCCGAGGTCTGTGATCATAACATTTGACGGATGAATCGGAACCGCAACCTCAGTCCCGTCAGCTTTGGTGACAGTAACGCCATCAACCGTGATTCTGCACCTCTTCATGTCAACCTCAAGCACTCTTCCCTCATGTCCGGCAAACTGACCCCTCATGATTCTCACTTTGTCCCCCTTTCTGACTCTGATTGCCCTCTTTCCGTACTTCTTTCTCAAATCCTTGGATAGAGTAGCGTGAAGAAGCTTGTGCCTCTCGTGAAGCTTGGCCGTCTTGTAAAGCCACCTTCTCTGCTTCCTCGGCTGCTTTGATTTGGGAACTGCCATTTTTACCACCTCACACGATTACGGATGCAATGGTGCCTATTTTGCTAAAGCGCTCCGCAGCCTCTCTCGCAACAGCACCTCTGATTTCCGAGCCCCTAGGCTCTCCCCTCTCGTTTGTAATCACTGCAGCGTTGTCCTCAAACTTCACCCTCGTTCCGTCTGGTCTGCGGTACTCCTTTCTCTGCCTCACTATGACTGCATAGTGAACCTGCTTCCTTATTTCGGGAGTTCCCTTCTTTACGGTCACAACAACTATGTCTCCTACGCCTGCAGCGGGATATCTCCTCCTGACGCCCTTGTATCCCTTTACCGCAATAATTTCAAGCTCCCTCGCTCCGGTGTTGTCGGCGCAAACAAGCCTCGCTCCTGTTGGCAGCGCTCTTGGAATGTTAGCTCTTATTGCCTTCATTGCCCACCACCTCTAAAATCACGAAGCTTTTTGTTTTGCTAATCGGCCTGCACTCTCCAATGGTTACAATATCTCCCGGCCTCGCCCTGATGCACCTCGGATTGTGAGCGTGAAGCTTTGACCTCTTCTTCATGTATCTCTCGAATTTCGGCACGTATCTGATGAGCTCTCTCTCGATTACTGCCGTTTTGCCGTAAACCTTCACAACCTTGCCGCGAAGCAACTGTCCTCTCACTGAAAGCGTTCCGTGAAACGGACAGTTTTCATCCTCACATTCCCTTTCAGGAGGTTTCACGTCAATACCAATATCCCTCATATCCACACACCTTTGGCTCTTTTAAGCATCATCAAACCTCTCTTTATCCTATCCTCCGGCCTGAAATTTATCAGATCACCCTTTATCCGCATGATTTTACCCTTATACCACACTCTGAAGGTTCTACCTCTCTTCGCCACGACTTTTAAACCTTTTTCAGTCATTATTTTGAGCGTGTTCTGAGTCTCATCAACCACTTCTCCCTTTATCCCCACTTCGCTGTGGTTTGGACTCTCCACCACTTCCACCATCAGGCCAATCCAGTCCCTCGCTATCAGCTCTACACCCTGTAGCCTTCCTCGCATAGCGCCATCTTAAGCCTTGCAATGTCCTTCCTGATGAGGTTGATTCTCCCCGGGTTCTCCACTGCGCCACCGCTTCTCACGAGGGTTCTGAGCTTGAGAAGTTCAAGCTCCAGCTCCCTCAGCTTCCTGAGCTTCTCCTCCCTGCTCATCTCCCTTATCTCCTTCATCTTCACCGCTTTCACCCCTCAGATGCTCAATATTTACATCCTTAACCTCAAACTCGTCGGGCAGAGTCACATCCGGCGGAATTATCCTAACGCTAACTCCCAGAACTCCGAGCTTTTTGATGGCAATGTCAAATCCCTTTTGAACCATGCTCTCCGCTGGATCGCCTGTGTGAACAATTGTCCCTGCAACGAACTTCTCAGTCCTCGCCCTCTCGCTGACAAGCTTTCCGCTGATTTCAATCTCGCATCCCTTAGCACCAGCTTCCATGATTCTGTAGAGGAACCTGTAGCCAGCCCTTCTGAAGTACCATCCCCTCTCCAAGGCTCTTGCAAGCAGTGAAGCCATCAGCTGCGCGTTGAACTCAGGTTTTTCAACCTCATCTACGCTGACCTGCGGATTCTCGATTCCGAAGTCCTTCAGCTTCTCTGTCAAAGCCTTGATTCTCCTTCCGCCCTTTCCAATGACGAGTCCAGGCCTTTCAACGAAAAGCGTTACTTGCGTTCCGAGTGGTGTGCGAAGAATGTCAACTCCGCCAAACCCTGCACTCCTCACCTCATCCTTGATCCACTCCTTGACCATCAGCTTCTTCAACCTCTCCTGAACGAACTTTCTCTCTACCGCCATTACCTCACCTCTGCCACAAGCTCTACCGTCGTAAGCTGCTGAAACCTCGGAGTTGCCCTTCCAAATGCTCTCGGCATGTATCTCTCAATAACCCTCCCCTTCTGGGCCTGAGCATGCACTATGACGAGATTCTCCACATCAAGCCCCTTATACTCTGCATTCGCCTCAAGGTTTCTCAGAACCTTAAGCACGTACTTTGCGGCCTTCTGAGGATACCTTCCTGCATACCACTTCTCCAATCCCCTTCTGTGTGCAACCTTCTTCTTGTGCCTCTTGAAGGGAATTGCCCTCTTCATCTCCACAACGTCCTCAAGCAGCTTCCTTGCCTCCTCTATCTTCTTTCCCCTGATTGCCCTGCAAATTTCAACGGCATGCTTGAAGCTGATCGGCATCTCGTAGCCCATCGCCTTCGCAGCCTTTGTCTCATCCTCAGGTTTGTAAGCGTAGTTAACCCTCGCCATAGGCATCACTTCAGCGGGACGTACTTGCTGCTCCTCGTAGCACCAACACCGGGCCCTGAATGCTTCTCGAAGCGCCTCGTCAGTGCGAACTCTCCGAGGCGGTGCCCTATCATCTCCGGCTTTATCTCAACCCTCACGAACTCCTTGCCGTTGTGCACGAACACGACCTTGCCCACCATCTCTGGCAGCACAACCATGTCCCTGCAGTGCGTCCTTGCTGTTCCCTTCTTTCTGAGCTTTCTCAGCAGCTTCTCCTCCTGCTCAGTGAAGCCCCTCTTTATTTTCCTTCTCTCCCTCGCAGGAAGAAGCTTTGCAAGCTCTTCTAAAGGCATCTTCTGAAGCTCTTCCAGAGTGTAACCGCGATACTTGAAGTCTCTCGGCCTGATAACCTTGCTCTTTAACGCCACAATATCACCTCCTCACACCCGTCCTGCGGGCTGCAATACTTCCAACCTTCCTTCCCGGAGGAGCGTTACGGCTGACGGTCTTGGGCTTACCAACATGCTGGTGCTTACCTCCACCGAAGGGATGGTCAACTGCGTTCATCGCAACTCCCCTCACCCTCGGCCACTTCGCAGCCTTGCTCTTCATCTTGTGGTACTTCTTTCCGGCTTTGACAAAGGGCTTGTCAGTCCTGCCACCGCCCGCAACAACACCAATCATCGCCCTGCAGTTTGGATGGAACCACTTCTGCTTCCCAGAGGGCATCTGAACGAGAACCTTGTCAGCCTCTCTTGAAACAACAAAGCCGAAGGTTCCGCTCGCTCTGATGAACTTCCCCCCATCTCCGGGCTGAGCTTCGATGTTGCAGACAGGAGTTCCCTCAGGGATGTTTTTCAGGTAGGTTATGTTTCCAGAAGCGATTTCAACGTTATCTCCAGCGTAAACAACGTCACCCGTTCCAAGGCCCTCAACAGCGAGAATGTAGGTTTCAGAACCGTCGGGAAGCTTAACAAGAGCAACGGGACCGTTTCTTGCAGAATCGTGCTGGATGTCAATTACCTTCGCCGCAACTACCTCATCTTTGAACCTCAGAAGCTTTGCGTCTGTCTTATACCTGTGAGATGGAGCCCTGTATGTTGGGGTTCCTTTTCCTCTATTCTGGGAGATTATTCTTTTACCCATACATCACCACCTCAGAACACTCCAAGCTTTGAAAGAATCTCTTCAGCCGAGTAATCGGGCTTGAGCTTGATGTAGGCTTTCTTCTCGCCTTTCGGCGTTATCAGCGTGTTGACCCTCTCCACCTCAACGTTGAAGAGCTTTTCAATCTCCTTTTTGATGTGCTCCTTTCTGGCCCTCATGTCAACTATCGCCGTCAGCACGTTCTTTTCCAGCTCTGCAACACTCTTCTCCGTAACGAGGAAGCATTTAATCAGCATAACCACTCACCCAGATACTCAACTGCCGATTTTGTCCACACAGTAAGCCTTCCGGGATGACAGCCGGGAGCGAGAAGCTCTACATTCAAATCCTTAACAACCACCGCATCCACTCCCGGAAGATTCTTTGCAGCCTTCACAACTCCATCATCCTTCCCTACAACAAGCAGAACGCTCTTCTTTTTGACGTATCTCCTTCCTCTCATCTTCCCTCTGCCGGCCCTGTATCTCTTCCTCTCCTTCGCCCTCTCCACATCAGCGTAAACGCCAATTGCCCTGAAAACCTCCGCAACGTCCTTTGTTCTCTTCACCGACTCCAGTTCATTGCTCACAACCTTCGGCAGCTCTCCCTCGAAAACGTGGCTTCTCTGCCTCACAAGCTCCTCATTTGCAGTAGCTGCAATCGCTGACTTCAAAGCCTTTCTCATTTCCTTCTTGTTTATCTTCTCCGCCCACTTTCTCTCCGGCTTTGGCGGATGTGCCCTTCTCCCACCGACAGCCTGAGGAACGACAACAGCCCTTCTGCCCAGCTTCCACCTCGGAACTCTCGCATATCCATGCCCCGGTCCCCAGTTCTCCCACGAGTAGTCAACACCGCTCAGCGGATTCGGGCCGTATGGCTGCCTGCGATGAGACTGAAGGGCCAGAACAGCCCTCTTGATGATGTCAGGTCTGAACTCCTCTGCAAACACTTCGGGAAGCTCTATTTCCTCTGTTACCTCTCCCTTCAGGTTCAAAACCTTGGCCTTCATAATCATCTCCCCTGCTTGGACGTTGTGCTAACGTAAACAATATTCACACCATCAAAATGCGCCTTCGGTGGTCTTATCGCATCCCTCATCCTTATCAGCCTCTTCACCGGCCCCGGAACAGAGCCGGTTACAAGGACATACTGAGTTCTGATAACTCCGTAGTGCAGAAATCCGCCCTTTGGCGTAATCTCCTCTCCGTTCTCTCCAATCTTGATGAGCCTCTTGTTGTACTCAGTTCTCTGGTGGAATCCCATCTGACCTGCCTGCGGAACCGTCCACCTCACGTGGTGCGGATTCCACGGGCCAAGATTACCCACTCTCCTGTGCTTGCTGCTCCTCGCATGCTTTGCATCCAGCGTAATCACTCCCCACCTCTTAACAGGCCCCTGGAAGCCCTTACCCTTTGTTACAGCAATAACGTCGATAATCGCTCCCTCATCAAAAACTTCCGAAACGCTAATCTCTTTACCGAGCTTGGAAATTGCGTAATCCAAAGCTTCCTCAACATTTCCTCCAATCCTGTGCTCCATCACGTCAGGAACCTTCTTGGGAACTCCAGTGATGAGGTAAGGCTGAGTGTAGGTTACAACCCTCACCTCCGAAGCCCCATTCTCCACCGCTGCTTTGAGCTTCTCCACATCCGGCTCCTTCTTTGGCAGATTCAGCCTTCTGTCGAGAAAATCGTCCAGATTGTTGCTCCAAACTTCTGCTGCAATCTGCATTCCGTACTGAGTTTTCTTGTAAACCCTCACTGCCGCAACTTTCATCGGCGGTGTTTCTATTACCGTAACAGGAACCACAACCTCCTCACCGTATGTGGGAGAGTTCTTCCTGTCGTCTATCATCACAACGTGTGTCATCCCAGCCTTGTATCCTGCAAATCCCTGCATCCTAACTCTGTCACACTCCGGCCATGCTCTGATTCTTGGAACGATGCTCTTAGCCCTTTTTCTTGGAGAAAACGCTAAAGAACCCCTTCTCGGTCTGTGATACTTCATTCCAAACCACCCCAGTAGTCTGCAAAATTAACAAGTGAAAGAGTCGCAAAGATAGCCTCCTCTAACCTCACGGTTTTCGTTCCCTGATTCGGCACCACATTCCAGCACTCTGCCTCCATCTCGACCCCCAACCTTTTCGCGATTTCGAACACACCCTCTTCGGGATTTCCGAATACGAGTGTAACGTCCCGTCTCAATGCTGGTGGCTTCACAACCTCACACTTGCGTGAGGTCACCACCAGATTTTTCCTCTTTACCAGCTCCTCCAGACGGAGCTTTTTCACCCTGTAACCCCAATACTCCTGGGGCTCAGCTTCTTCCACCCGCAACGGCGTCTTCGAACAGATCCTGACGGTCACGCGGGCGCCCTTTTCCGCATCACTCTTCATGGGCGCCAGGGCGTCGATGCCAACATCCACCCATCGCGTCCCGTCAGGGGCAACGTGTCTTACAACGCCCTCCCTCAATTCACCGACTTTTAAATGTTTCGACCTGTGGGAGGGAATGGCGAGCGGAGGAAGCAAGCCGGCATACTTCAACGATTTTTTGAGAGGAAATATGTGCTTCCTCAGATACTGCGGTGTTTCAAGGTACTCCAGTATCTCAGCGATAAAGTCAGACTCATCAAGTATAGGGTCATAGTATATTATAATCTCATCTACTCTGAAAACGGCCGCTGCTCTAGCTATCAGCCCAACTTTGTAGGTCTTTATTTTCTCGTCCCTCTCGTTGATGAGGGCTGAAGATGGAATGGCGATGGAGAGCATGATGCTTAATTGTGTGGGGTGATAAAAAGTATTAGCCCAAATCGCTATGCTGGTGCCCTACAAATCGCACGGCTCGAACAGAGAGTCGCTAAGCGTAGCATCAAGCTCCATGCTCACAAAATGTAGGGTTACTGTGTTGTTTTCAGGAAAGCTCACTCTCAGCTGGATTTTTGCGGGATACCACTCGCCCTTGACAACCCATACTTTCTCAATTTCAACCTCCCCCTTTCCCCCATCTTTCGCGGCAAGAACGTAGCATTCCTTACTTTCGTTATTCACCACAACCTTCTCCTCTCCAACCAGCGTTACCTCGTACGACTTTAGCATCTCCAAAAAATGGCCATAGTAGAAGTCAACTATTCTGTTTAATGTTATCGTCTTCGATCCGTTCCCACTGCAAATTTTCACTGCGCTTCCGTTGAACACGCTCACCGTGTTTTCAGGCAAGTATTCTATCCGCATTTTGTCGGGCTTTTTGAAGGCGACGTTAATGTAGGTCACGTGATTGTCACTCACTTCTTGAATTTTTGCTTTATAGCTTTCAATTTCTTCATACCTTTCATAAACTTTGGTGAGAATTTCCTCTGCCGTCGGGGTCTGTATGCAGGCGGACAGAAAGACGAGGGCGGCGATGAGGGGCCAAACTCTTTTCATGCAAGCTATAGCACAACAAAGCATTTAAACTTTGCCAAAAGCGCGCTGGATATATAAAAAAACTTTTAATAAACACTACGAAAGACTATTATTTTTCTCCTCGCCCAAAAAGAGAACGGTTAAATAGTATTTGTTAAGACTTCCTCAAAAACTTTTGGTGATAGGATGCTGGAAGTGGAAGTTATATCTGGTAGAACCCTCAATCAGGGGGCCACTGTTGAGGAAAAACTAACCGAAGAGTACTTCAACGCTGTCAATTATGCAGAAATCAACGAGGAGGACTGGAACGCTCTCGGTCTGCAGGAGGGCGACAGGGTAAAGGTAAAAACGGAGTTTGGAGAGGTTGTGGTTTTTGCAAAGAAGGGAGATGTGCCGAAAGGGATGATATTCATTCCCATGGGCCCCTACGCCAACATGGTCATTGACCCTTCAACTGATGGCACAGGAATGCCGCAGTTTAAGGGCGTAAAAGGGACTGTGGAGAAGACGGATGAGAAGGTTTTGAGTGTGAAGGAGCTTCTGGAGGCGATTTAAATGGCGGAAAGTGTGAATTTGGTCTGCACCTTTTGCGGTAGCGTTTGTGACGACGGGCAGTTTGACGTAGAGCAGTTCAAATCAAAGAAGCTCTGTAAGCTCGGCAGTGCCAAATTCTCCAAGAAGGAGCGCATTAAGGCTCCGATGATTGATGGCAAAGAGGTTAGCTATGAGGAGGCTATCGAGAAGGCCGCTGAGATTCTTGTAAACGCCAAAAAGCCGCTGCTCTACGGCTGGGCTTCAACGGTGAACGAGGCCATAAGGCTTGGAGTCATTCTTACGGAGAAGGTTGGCGGTGTTTACGACCAGTGCGCAAGTGTCTGCCACGCCCCCGGAACTCTTGCCGTCATTGAAGAAGGTCTGCCCGGTGGAACTCTTGGGGCGATAAAGAACAGGGCTGATGTCGTGGTATTCTGGGGAGCAAATCCGATGGAGGCCCATCCGAGGCACGGGATGAGATACTCCATCTCTGCCAAAGGACTGCTGATAAAGGACAGGAAGCAGAGAAAGGTTATCGTCGTTGATGTAAGGCCAACTAAAACCGCAAAGCTCGCAGACGAGTTCATTCAAATCAAGCCTGGATACGATTATCCGATAATCTCAGCGCTTAGAGCGATAATTTCGGGCAATGCTGATGCCGTGCCGGATGAGGTTGGTGGTGTGAGCAAGGAAAAGCTGGTTGAGCTTGCCGAGACGATGAAGAATGCCAAGTATGGAGCAGTTCTCTACGGCTTGGGCGTTACGCAGTCAAGGGGGAGAGACAGGAACGTTGAGAACGCCGTAAAGCTGATTCAGCTCCTCAACCGCCACACGAGGTGGGTTATCTGGCCGATGAGAGGTCACTACAATGTTGTTGGTGCGGGAGAGGTTCCTGCTTGGGAGGTTGGCTACCAGTACGCCATAGACTTCAGCAGAGGCTATCCGAGGTTCTCTCCAGCTGAGTTCTCTGCCGTTGAGGTTTTGAAGAGGAAGGACTGTGATGCTGCCCTCATTATCGCATCAGACCCGGTAGCGCACTTCCCAAGGGCAGCAGTTAAGCACCTCAAGGAGATCCCCGTCATTCAGATTGACCCCTTCCCCAACATGACGACCCTTGTTGCAAATGTCGTCATTCCCTCAGCGGTTGCGGGGCTTGAGGCGGAGGGCACGGCTTACAGGATGGACGGCATAGCCCTGAGAGTTAAGAAGGTTGTAGAGAGCAGCTACTGGAGCGACGAGCAGATTCTTGAAAAGCTGCTCGAGAAGGTTGAGGAGCTTAAGGGGTGATAAATGATGCATCACGCACTGCATATTAAAAATGGAATTGTTATCGACCCCAAAAACGGGGTTAAGGCGGAAAAAATGGACATCTTTGTCAAAAACGGCAAGATTGTTGAGGAAAGCGAGGTTAAGGGGGAGGATGTTAAGGTTATCGATGCAAACAACAAGCTCGTCGTTGCTGGCGGAGTTGACATGCACGCCCACATTGCGGGCAGCAAAATCAACACGGGCAGAACGATGCGGCCTGAGGAAATGAGGGTTGTGAGGAACATTGCAGGAAAGTTCAGAGCTGCTGTAGGAAGAGTTCTGCTCACCTCTCCTGCAATAGGCTATGAGTATGCTAAAATGGGCTACACCATTTCAATAGAGGCAGCTCAGCCACCAATCGGCTCACCCCACACTCACGAGGAGCTTGATGCAATTCCGATGATTGACAAGGCTGCATTGCCTGTTTTTGGTAACTGGCATTTTGTGCTGAAGTATGTGGCCGAGAAGGACATGGAAAAGCTGAAGGCCTTCATCGCATGGGCCATTGAGAGAACGAAGGGATTCGGTGTGAAGGTCGTCAACCCCGGAGGTGTTGAAGCTTGGATGTATGGCGGCAACGTTACAAGCCTCGACGACCAGGTGCCGGGCTTCAATGTGACTCCGAGGGAGATAATCACCTCTCTCGTTAAGGCTACGGAAGAACTGCAGCTCAACCACTCAGTGCATCTGCACTGCAACCGCCTTGGCGTGCCGGGGAACTATGAAACAACGGTAGAGAGCATCAAGCTTGTGGATGGAATCAGAAACGATGCAAGGCAGGTTCTCCACGTTACTCACGTGCAGTTCAACGCCTACGCTGGAGACAGCTGGAGAACTGTTGCCAGCGGTGCTGAGGCGATTGCCAAGACAGTAAACAGCATGGACAACGTCACGATCGACATGGGACAGCCGATTTTCGGTCACGCAACTGCAATGACGGGCGATGCTCCCTTCCAGTTCACCCTCCACAAGCTTACAGGCTCAAGATGGAGCAACAAGGACAGCGAGATCGAGGGTGGTGCTGGTATAGTGCCAATAGCCTACCTGCCCAAGAATCCAGTTCATGCCTTGCAGTGGGCCATTGGTCTGGAGCTCGGACTGCTGATAGACAGCGATAAGGTCGTTCTTACAACCGATTACCCCAACGGAGGGCCATTCACGGAGTATCCATATATCATGGCGATGCTGATGAGCAAGAAGATGAGGGAAGGAGAGCTTGAGAGAGTCAGCCCCTTCGTGCAGAAGGCTTCAAACCTGCCAGCCATCGACACCGAGAAAACGCTGGAGGAGGTCATCCACATGACCCGCTCTCTCCCTGCGAGGGTGCTTGGATTGCCTCAGAAGGGACACCTTGGCGTTGGGGCGGATGCTGACATAGCCATCTACGACCTCAACCCGCTTGATGTTGACACATCCAACGACTTCGAGAAGGTCTACAAGGCCTTCAAGACTGCTGTCTATACAATCAAGGACGGCCAAATCCTCGTGAAGGACGGAGAGCTTGTTGATGAATACTGGGGCAGGACCTACTGGGTTGATGCGACCGGCAAAGCTGACATGGAGGCAATCAAAGACGACCTCAACGAAATGTTCAGCAAATACTACACCGTCGAGCTGCAGAACTACGGTGTGGAGGAGAGATGGCTCAGGAAGCCAGAGAGGATTGTAATCTGAGGGGGTGATGGAGATGCTCATCATAAAGCCCAAAACCGAGTTTGTTGTCACAGTCGAGGCAGAGCTCACACCTGATCTGGCTGAGATGGACGTTGATGAGGTGAAAAAGTTCAAGGTTTACTACGGCAAGGACTTGGTCGAGCTGGGCGAGCTGTTTGAGGTGACAAAGGATGGCGATGACAAGAAGCTTTTGCTTGATGGCGACTTCAGCAGGGTGAAGTGGATCGGCTGCAGAATGACGGATGGAGAGATAGTTGTGAAGGGCAGCGTTGGGGCGAACTGCGGAGCTTACATGGCGGGCGGAAAAATCGTCATCGAGGGCAACGCTGACGACTGGCTTGGGGCAGAGATGAAGGACGGCGAAATAATCGTGAAGGGCAACGCTGCAAACCTTGTGGGCTGCGCTTACTACGGAGATGCAACGGGAATGAGCGGTGGCAAGATTCTCATTGAGGGGAATGCAGGAAACTACATCGGCGAAAAGATGGCTGGAGGAGAGATTGAGATCAAGGGCAATGCGGGAGATTTCATTGGGACAGAGATGAAGGGCGGGACAATAATCATCCACGGAAGCTGCGGGTTTGTTGGAGGGGACATGAAAGCAGGAGAAATCAAAATCGGCGGAGAGTTCGAGCTGATGCCCACCTTCGTAAGGCAGGAGGATGCTTGGGTTGGGGATGTGAACGTCAAGGGAGAGGGAGTTGTTAAGAGGCTTTAATTTTTTCTTTTTTGTTTTATGGTTCGGTTTTAAAACGATTTTTTGTTTACAAAATTGAAATAACTAACCTAAATTGAAATGTCGGATAAATTTTAAGTAATTCTGTTTTAAGTTATGCCGTGTCTCGATATCTGAAGAGTTTTAAATTTTGGAGGTGGGACGTTGAATATTGACTGGCAATTAGTTCAAACAGTATCAGTACTTATTACGACGGTTGCAATCGTAGTTAGACTTCTGATGGAAATCAAACAACACTTTTTTGAGAAATTGACAAAAGAAAAGGTCCTGTTAAACTTTCTAAGCTCTGAATCAGTCTCTGTAAAGGAATTCTTTACCAATATGCGGAAGGAATTATATCCAAAAGGTGTCTGGATAATCATCTCTATTTTATTTGGTTTATTTATCACCCCGGCTGGGTTATACTTGTATCTACGAAACTTGATTCACACTTTAGCTTTATCGCCTTACCTCGGTTTGCTCTTCTTTCTTGGTGCATTTGACATAACCATAGCTATATTCATCATTATCCACAAATGGCCCAAACCGAAGCTATTTCGCATCTCTAAGTTAATTAGTACAATATGGGGATTTTATATATTTTTCTTACTAATATTAATAATAATTGCAAATAATTATCATACTATTCCGTACCTTGGACAAAAACTCGGAGAAGTTATTAAGGACTCTCAGCAATACATTATGTTGGCTTCCATAGTACTTGTTCTTTCAGCCGTCTTTTGGTTGTTGGTCGAACTTGGATATAATAACCAAGCAGAAAAAATCATAAAGAGAGAAATAATGAAAAACAGCATCGCAGATTTGCGTGAAAAAGGTGTTACCATCAGACTTGGCACAAGCGGCACAATTGTTGAAGGACTGCTATGGGACTTCCCAGAAAAAGGTCTGATACTGAAAGATGTCGGAGTAATTTTTGTATTTTGGGATGATATTTCGTGGATTGAGGTAATTGAAAAGGGATCTAAGAAATCAGAAGATCCTGAAGAGTCTTCGAGAGAGGTGATTTTGGAAGAGAATTAGACGAGAGAACGAAAAAATTTGAGGATCAAAAACTCGCCGAAAAACACTATTACGCCATTTTTCGTCGTCTTGATAAACCTATCGAAACCAATACCCGAATTCCCCCTTATCCCTTAGTGTTCAACAAAAAATCTCCCCCACGTCCTATCGATTGATAAAAAATGGATGATGAATCAGTATCAGTATAACTCGAATTCCATACCTTTAAGCCGATGAAAAAATATCTGAGAATCCTCAATCACACGGCACTATAAGCACAGGCAGGACTGAGTTTCTGATGACTATCTCCGCAGTGCTTCCCATCAGCAGTTGAAGAATGTTCCTTCCTCTCTTGCCTATCACTATCAGCGTTGCACCCACTGATGGGGCGGTCATGAGTATTTCTTTGGAGGCATCTCCGCTATGAACCACAACCTCGGACGGAAAGTCAAGTTTTTCGGCAATTTCCTTCAGTTTCTGTGTTGCTTTCTGTATGTTTTCCTCCACCTCACTCTCCTTTCCGTAGTCAACGACGTGCAATAAAATCGCTTCCTTAACGAGCTCTTTGAAAAGTTCAGTAGTCTGTATTATTTTTTCTGTGCACTTCGAGAAGTCCAAAGCAAACAGTGGACGGTCAAAGACTCTCCTCGCATCCCAGTAGCACTTAACGGCTTTTTTACCTCTATCCCACTCATATCTAACCAGCAGAACCGGTTTCTTTGCGACTCTGGCGACATTGGCAGCGGTGGAGCCGATAAGCATTTCCCTAATTATGTTCTCTCCTTTCATGGGCATGTAAATCAAATCCACATTTTCCTCCTCTGCAATCTTCGCAATCTCCAATGCTGGAGTTCCAAGCCTTACGACCCTCTCGCGTTTATCCCCATCTCTCTGAACTCTTCGGCAATTTTCTCTATCATATCCGTGTACTTTTTTCAAGCTTTTCTGCAACTTCAAGCTCCTGAGGAGATTGCAGGTCAACATCAAGCGCGTGAAAGAGAATGAGCTCGTGAGCTGCGCCCGTGGAAAAGAATTTCGGAATGCAGTTACCGAACGCATACTCCGAAACCACAGAGAAATCGACAGGAAACAGGACTTTCTTTATCACAATGCCACCTCCTTGTAAAGGTTTAAAACTTAAAAATTTTCCGACAGAGTCACGATTAAAAAGGAAAATAAAAAAGAGTTATTCTTCCAGAACAATCTGGTATGACTGGAAGAGCACTTCTGCGTTCAGCTTTCCGTGGACGTAAGTTTTGCCAGTCTCAAGGTCGTTTACCGCAATCTGCGCTGGTGCGAAGAGGTTGGGGTCAATCTTGTAGAAGTCGTAGTTGGCTGCCTTAAAGATTTCATAGAAAGGCTTACCGTAATCTCTGCTCGTGCAGCTCGGTACGTTCTTCAGGATTTCGTCGTATTTCTTCACGGTTAGGAAAACGCTTCCGTAATACATCATGCTGTCGTTGGTGGAGCCCATGGCTTTCAAGTCGTTCTCAAGAATTGGCGAAATTGGACACCTTCCGGCTCCGCTGACGATTAGCTTTGGATCATATCCTATTTCGTTCATCTTGAAAATTGCGGTCTCAACAATTCTTCCTGAAATCTGCACGCTTCCCACAATCGAGGCTGTGGGGGCAACTAGGGCGTAGACGTTCTCAGGGTCGACGTCACACTCTTTGGCAATGAACTCCATAACCTTCTCGTCGGGAAGCTGGTTAGCTTCGAGAGCAATAACTGCAACATCGGCATCATCTTCATACTCAATTCTCTCGTAGGTTTTCTTTGGCTTCAGGGCGAGGGCTCTTGCAGGGCCACTTCCCATTGCGAAGTACTTGTCGACCTTTATCTGCCATCCGGCCTTCTGGCTGCCGAGACAGGCAATAGCCGGATGGTCGGTGTACTCCGTAACGAAGGCGAAGGGCACGTCGTTGATGGTGTCAACGACAATATCGACGTCCGCCAAGCCACCCATGCAGACCTGTGTGTACATTATTCCAGCATCGTAACTTCCCGGTACGTTCACTCCGCAGTCCACAACAATAGCGCCATTTTCAAGCTTTTTAGACTCAATTCTCAGCTCCTCTTCATAATCCAGCATGTCTTCAACGATTTCTGCTGCAATCTCATTTACGCTTAACATTTTACCACCTCAAAAGACCACTAACATTGGAGTTTTTATTTTTTATCTTTTAATCTTCTTCACTCTCAAACCACCCGACAATATCCTTAGAGCCCATCAGCTTCAGGTACTCCTTGAGCATTCGCGGAAATTTTGCGGCCTCAACAAACCTCAAACCGAGCCTCTCGCTCCACTTCCTTATTCCGGCATCGCTGCTGACAACCCCCGCCTCCAGTTCCTTGGCCAGAAGGAGAACATCCAAGTCGGGAGCGCTGTCGAGAATGCCTTGCCTCATCACCGCTCTGTACTTGTCCCTGAATTTGGAGATGAGAGCACCAATCTCCTCCTCAATCTTGCTCTTATCTTCAAGTTTCGCCGTAATGGCGGAGGATTCGAGAATGTACTCCTCGGCAAGCCTTCTCCCTCTGTTCATTTTCTGCCTTACAGTGATTATGTACTCGTAAAATATCGCCGCCGGAATTTTAACCTCATACCTGTTCGGGGTTTTTTTAACAAGCCACGTGTCGAGCTTTGTGAATATCTCCTCATCGCAACCATATCTTTTCAAAAAGCTCGTTAATTCGGTGTAAACGGAGGGATAGGGGATGTAACAGCTAATGTCCAGCTTGAGCCTTGCAAGAGCGATGAGGTCCAAAACCTCCGCAGCGGACTCACACAGGGACTCGTAGCCTTCCTTGATTCTCAGCCCCGCATCCGTTATAGCCGTAGTGTCGAGAACGAACCTCTGCCTCATTCAGTGGAAATATACACGACAATATAAGTACTTTCTCATGGACACAGGGCTTTGAAAAGCCTCTTTCCTGCAACTAGTTCCCTTCTCTCTCCCTCAAAACTGTCAATCCAAACCGAGAGCGCTTCAGCAATCTCAACAAAGCTTTTGGATGACTCACTCATCGGTGAGGAGAAGATAACCGGCCTGCCGGAAGCCATCGCCTTTTTAATGGCTTCATCGTATGGGATCTCTGCGATTACGTTACCTATGAGTGCTTCGACATCATCAATCTCCACCTCCCCCTCCTCTACCTTGTTTAGCACAACACCGGCAAAGTCAGCCTTCAGCTTTTCAATAATCCTGGGTAACGGTAATGCAGCCTCCAATGATGCAGCCTCCGGCTTAATCACCAGTAAAACCGAGGTGGCTGCGTAGATTGCCAGAACGGAGTCATGGCAAAGACCACCCGGAACATCGAGGAAAAGCACGTCCGCCGACTCCTCAACCCTTTCGAGTAAATCCCTCAAATTTGCTTTTCTAAACTCCTTGATGCTCATACCTGCAGGTATAACCTCCACTCCCGAAATTCCGCTGTAAAAGATGTCATCGACAGAAGCAAATCCGTCGATTACATTCTTGGCCGTGGGAGGGACGTCATCGACTTTGCAGAGAGAGGATAGTGCTGGTAAAGATGGGTCGAAATCGATAACGGCAACTCTGTAATCTTTTTGAGCCATTAAAACCGACAAATTAACTGTCAGCGTGCTTTTTCCCTCAGACTCTTTTCCTGAGACTGCCGCCAAAACTTCCCTCATCGATAATGTCTTATTTTTAAAATAATTAAATTTTTTGTATTGCTGCTGAACTGCCATAAAGAGCGAGAAATCATCTGAAAAGCTTTTAAATCCCTAATTCCACCAGCCTTCATGCTACTCCTCGAACACGAATCCAAAGCTTTGCTCGAAAAGTATGGCATAAAGACTGCAAAGTGCATTTTCTGCGAAACAGAAGA
>LDZQ01000584.1_pt1 | contig 42557 bp, 49 predicted proteins | sample 615361 | NCBI WGS metagenome assembly LDZQ01 (sample SAMN03408297, study PRJNA278302) | terrestrial metagenome | isolation source: oil reservoir sample I2 | place: USA: Alaska, North Slope, Ivishak formation | collected 2013 | reverse complement strand
CCCATCTCCCCAAAAAGCATTGCTCCGAAGATGCAGAAAATGTACTGGGCGGAGAATATAAATCCGATTTCAAGCGTACCCACGTTGAACTCCCTCATTATTGGCTCTGCAAGGAAGTTAAGCAGTGTGAGCCCAACAGCATCGTGTGACCATCCTATGGCGGCTGCAAGAAGGACTATTAGTTTCTCAAACTTGGAGAATTCACCCATGGAAATTTAAAGAATTAAAAAGCTAAAAATTTTATGCAAATAAATATGCATAAAATGCACACTTTAGAGCTCTTCTCTGAGGTCAAGAACCCTCTTGGCCTTACCCTTTGACCTCTCGATTGTCCCCTTCTCCACAAGCTCAACGTTCGTTCTCAGCCCAAGTTCCTTCTGAAGCTCTCTCTGCACTTTACGCTGCAATCTCTGCAGGTCGAAAAGTTCTCCTGTGAATAGCTCATCCCTGACCTCCACCCTAACTGTAATCTCATCGAGTGTGCCGTTTCTGGTTATGACAACTTGGAAGTGATCGCCAACTTCCGGAATCTGCATTAGCACATGCTCAATCTGACTCGGAAAGACGTTTATCCCTCTTACTATTATCATGTCATCGCTCCTACCAAGAATGCGGTGTATCTTGGGATGCGTTCTGCCGCAGGAGCACTCATCGTCCATTATGTAGGTGATGTCACCAGTTCTGTATCGTAGCACGGGCAAAGCCTCCTTTGTAAGCGGTGTAAGGACGAGCTCTCCCTTCTCTCCCTCCGAAAGCGGCTCTCCGGTTTGCGGGTCGATGATTTCGATGAAGTAGTGGTCTGCCCAAATGTGAAGCCCGTGCTGCTCTTCGCACTCAAACGCGACTCCAGGCCCGTTCATCTCACTCAAACCGTAGCTATCGAAGGCCTTGATGTTGAACGCATCTTCCAGCCTTTTTCTTGTGTTCTCACTCCACGGCTCCGCTCCAAAGCATCCGATTCTCAGGCTGAGCTTGTCATCCACTCCGAGTTCTTCGGCAACCTCCTTGACGTGGAGCGCGTAGCTTGGGGTTGAATGTATCGCTGTGGTGCCGAAGTCGGCCATGCATCTCACCTGCCTCTCCGTGTTCCCCACACCAGCTGGAATCACCATTGCGCCTATTCTTTCCGCCCCGTCGTGGATTCCCAGGCCACCTGTGAAGAAGGCGTAGTTCGCCATGTTCTGGAAAATATCGTGCTTCCTCACTCCAACCATGTAAAGGCATCTCGCAACAAGATTGATCCAGTTCTCAAGGTCGTTGGCGGTGTATCCAACAACCTTTGGCTTTCCAGTTGTGCCGCTCGATGTGTGGAGTCTGACGATTTCCTCCTTTGGGACAGCAAAAAGCCCGAAGGGATAGTTCTCTGCAAAGTCTTTTTTTGTGGTGAACGGAATTTTTGCAATATCTTCTCGCTTCTTTATGTCGTCAGGATGAACTCCTGCTTCCTTCAGCTTTCGCCTGTAATGAGCCACGTTCTCATAGGCGTGTCTGACAACCCACCTCAACCTCTTGAGCTGAAGCTCCTCAAGCTCCTTCTTAGGCATCACTTCCTCCTTCTGCCAGTATAGCTCGCTGTAGGCCATTCTTATCACCATGATAAAGTGTATCTTTCTGTCATGAGGGAGGCAGGATTTAAATACTTCACCATCCTGAAAAACGAATGCGTTTGCAGCAAAAGGCTTTAAAAGCCACTGCCTTTAATCATTACAGAGGGGCCGTAGGGTAGCCTGGTGATCCTCTCGGCTTTGGGAGCCGGTGACCCGAGTTCAAATCTCGGCGGCCCCACTTGTGGATTTGGCAGATATCCATTTTTTAGAACGCTGAGATACTGCCTGAGCTGAATTTCGAGAAAAGCCGACAAATTGAGGCCTATGTTCTTCGCAGCCTCAACCAGATTTTTATCCACACTAAGAGTTAATTTAACCTTGTTGGTCTTCTGCCTTGGCATGATTTTATTCATACGTATTAATACTTAAAACTGCCGATTCAAAACTTATTCTAAAAATTTAGCTAATCGTGGATTAATAGCATAGAGAGTTTTTCCTTTACCACTTCTATCAGGGCGTGAAATCACCACACCGAGTGATTCAAAATCCTTCAGGATTCTTTCAACCATCTTGTGTGAAGGAATACTCACGATCCCTTTCTTCTTTAGAATATCGGCTATTACTCTCATTTCTCTACTTGTTAGACTTCTTGGATTGTCAATATCCAAACCTTTCTTCCTGATTTCCTTGAAGAACTCTCTAACGTTCTCTTCGCTCAAATCGTAGTCCCCTACCCATAGACTAGGAAGCGGTGGAATACTTCTAGATTTACGAGTAAGAAAATCATATTCAGATCTCAGAACAAGAACAAAGTCGTAAATGAGTGCTTCACGGACCTCATTGACATTCATAGCTCTTTTGTAAGTTTTAAGAACATTCCAGACACTTTTCTCTTCTGCTGTGAGTAAGTATTCAAATCCCTCGATATCAATGTCCCCACGATCTATTGCTTCAACCAGTTTTTGAATTGCTTCCTCCATAGGTGTATTTTGTGTTACACGTTTAAAAATTTTTTCATAAATATACCCATTGTAGCACAAGCGAAAGCTTTTTAAACTACTTTTACACAAATTAAAACATGGTTGAACAAGTACACATAGGAGTTCGAATTCCAAAAAACCTCGCTGAGGCGATCGATAGAATCGCAAAGCAGGAAAACAACCCGAGATCGGCCGTAATTCGCAGGCTGCTTTCTGAGGCGATAAAAATTGAGATTGGAGGTGATTGAGCGTGCCAACCACCACAACCGCTACCAGAAAGAAATCTAACGAAAAAATAAATATATGTTTCGAATTTCATTCAAAACCTCAAAAACTCATTAGAATCGACAACTCTGGAAAGCTCTACGTTCCTGCGTTAATCCGCAAATTGTTCAGAGATTATCGCTTCTTTGTTTATGTGGAGGATGGAAAGCTCGTTTTCGATCCTGTTAAGATTGATGATGTTTTTGAGGAGGTGGAAGAGGAATGACCACAAAGCCTTCTGAATTCGTTAAGCTCCTTGAAAGAATTCCACAAGGGGGTGAGGTTGCGTTTATTCCTATTGTTGAGAACGGCAAAGAACCCGATACACCAGTTAAAATCAAGGATAATCTTGAAAAAATCAAACTCACAGCGAGCGAAGCTCTCAGACGGCTACAAAGAGGCCAGAATGTCGGAATTTACGCCTTTCCTGGCGGTCTTTGCTTTGTCGATGTCGACCGGCCTGATATTGTAGATCTTTCCGAATTTCCGGAAACTTTCACAGTCAAAACCCGAAACGGAGGTTTTCAGCTTTATTACTTAAACACAGGCGTTGAACGAAATTTTATTCTCAAAAAAGATGGCGAGAAAATCGGAGAGTTAAGAGCGAACTGGCAGTATGTCTTAGTCCCTGGTTCTCATGTCCCTCCTGACGGAGAAGCTTTTGACGGAGCCACAGGAGTTTATGAAGTTGTCAGAGATGCGGAGATAAGGCCTTTGGACTTCTCGGTTGTGAAGAGGTTTATTGAGGAGGATAAGAAGGGAGAGGAGGAGAAAGCAGAAAGAAAAGTCCACAGCTCTGGTTTCACCAACCATTTTGGCATAAGCCTTGAAGCCATTCTGAAGGTTGACGAAAAACTGGCTGAGCTGCTCTCTGACCTCCAACCTGCCGGCTACCCTTCACGCTCTGAAGCTGACATGGCAGCCATTGACAAGCTTTGGTATTGGGGTTTTGATGAGTCCACAATCCGTGATATACTCAGGCAATATCGAGCTTATGAGAAGACTGAGAGGGATGACTATCTCGACCACACTATTGAGAAGGCCATTACCTCTTTCGTTGGAGAACGCTTCAATCCTGTCAGAAAGCCACAGTTGTTCTTGAAGCTCTGCAAGATTCAAGAAGGTTTGAGCAAAGGTGCCATGTCAGGGGTGAGAGAAGAGAACTCTGAGAATAAAGGCAAAATTCAAGGAGATGTCAACGATGTCAGGGATGTCAGGGTAAGCCATTACTTTAAGGCTATTGAGGTTGACCCTTTTAGTAGGTATAAAGTATATAGTAACGTTGACATCCCTGACATCCATGACCATTCTGTGGAAATAACTCCAAATGGCGAGAACTCCAACCTGACCCCTGACATGGAGGTCGAAATCTCAGCAGAATTCTTTGACGAAAAAGGAAAGTTCATCGCCAAGAGATTGGCCGATAAAATCATGTCTCAGGTGAAATTCGTAACACTCACCGACACTTCAGAGGTGTGGTATTATGACGCAAAGAAAGGGATCTGGAGGCCGAACGGTGAGGTCATAATTGAAAAGCTGTGTGAGGAATACCTCGGAGAGGAAGCCAACCGCTACAGGGTTAATGAGGTGATCGGCCACATCCAACGCTCAACCTATGTTGACCGCTCAATCTTCGACCGCAACATCAACCTCATCGCTGTGGAAAATGGAGTCCTGAACCTTCAGACTGGCGAACTCCTCCCGTTCAGCCCTGACTATTACCTCACTGTAAAAATACCTGTTAAATACAATCCTGAAGCTGACTGTCCCAAGATAAAGCAATTCCTGAAGGAGATCCTCCACGAGGAGGACATTCCTGTAATCTTTGAACTCTTTGGCTTCTGCCTTTACAGGAGGTATTTCATCCACAAGGCTTTCATGTTTGTCGGTTCTGGGAGAAACGGAAAATCGACATTAATCAATCTGCTCAAAGCCTTCTTAGGTCCTTGGAATGTCTCAAACATTCCCCTGCAATCCCTTAACGATAACCGCTTTGCTGCTGCTGAGCTCTACGGCAAGCTGGCCAACACCTTCGCTGACCTGAGTAATGAAGCCTTAACCTCAACAGGGATCTTCAAGGTCCTGACAGGAGAAGACACCATTGACGCTGAGAGGAAGTTTAAGAATCCCTTCAAGTTCACAAACTACGCAAAGTTGATCTTCTCGTGTAATCAGCTACCTCTGAGCTATGACGATACTGACGCTTTCTTTGCCCGTTGGATAATCATAAACTTCCCCAATCAGTTCCTTGAGAATGCTGACAGAAACCTGATCCAAAAGCTGACCACAGAGGAGGAGCTTTCAGGTCTTCTCAATCTGGCCTTAATCGGACTGTGGAGATTGATGGAAAACGGTGACTTCTCGAAAGGGATCTCCATTGAAGAAGCCCGTGAACTCTACCTGAGAATGTCCGATCCTGTTGCTGCCTTCGTCATGGACTGCATAGAAATTGATTCTGACAGTTATGTCCCTAAAAAGGACCTCTACACAACTTTCCTGGAATACTGCCGTAAGAACAAGCTTCCGACAGTTTCTGAAAATACCTTCCACAAGCGGTTAATCCGTCACGTGAATGTTGAGGACTACAGGCCAAAGGTGGGAGGAAAGAGAGTTACGGCCTGGAAGGGAATTAGGCTGAAAGAGCCAGAACCCGAAGTCTTGGAGGAAGAGGGCTTTTTTGTCTGTTCGAGGTGTGGCACCAGATTCCTGACTGAGGAGGAGGCTGTGGACCACATCGAGCAGGCCAGAGAATGGCCTGAGATCTGTCAGCCCAAACAGGATGTGGAGGAGGAAGTTATTGACCTGACGGGCTTCATGAAGGGTGATGAGCCATGAGGTGTCCTCACTGTGGCCAATATCTGGAAAATACCCTCTGGGAAGCCCTTCAACCATATCGCAGCCTTAACCTTCCTGTTGTAGTCACCAACATTGATTCAATCCTTGAAGTTGGCCCAAGGATAAGGGCAATCTTCGAAGAGAAGAACGGTCATCTCAAAATAAGAGGATTCCAGGCTGTAACACTGAAGAAGGTGGCCCGTTCCTTGAGAGTTCCCTTATACTACATTGAGAGGCTGGACGATCAGGTCAAGCTCTACGAATTCGACACCAACCAGGCTGTGGAATCCGGTCCATTCCTCAGAGCTGATCAACTTCTCCCCATCTTTTCAGGCTCGGTTAATGAGTTCGGGGATTGGATTATGGAGAAGTTCGTTTTACCGTCATGCTCCTCCGTTAACGGAGGAAAAACTTGTAGGAGGTGGTAGAGTGGGAAAGAAGAGGAAGAACGGCCAGAAGTATCTGGCCGGGTATGTGGATTTCGGAGTTCTCGGCAGGAAAGAGGCCTATCTTTTCAGAAACGAGAAGCGAGAGAAGAAAAGCCAACCTGCATTCAGGCTTATGATCAAGGAAGGCGATTCTTGGAAAGAGGTGGGTGTGTTCTGGGTTCGTGAGAGAAAAGAGCAGGAAGAACCTGAGGAGGAGGTCATAGACTTTACAGGTGATGGATAATGAAAATCGTGAAGCCTGGCAGGATCTGGTATAAGAGAACCAAGAAGGGTGAGCTGATACCTGAAAAGCTTCTCGTAGATCTGCCGAGAACTCTTTCAGGCAAATACAGTAGTGTTCATGCTGAGATTGTATATCATGGCGGCTCTCTCCTTAGAGAAGGCACAGTGTGGAATGAGAAGACTGCTGAGGTTTACATTCCTGTATCTATCGCTAAGGAGATGCCGGGAGATGAGGTTGAGGGTGAGATTCAGGCCAATGGTGGAGAGCTGAAGGTTAGATTTGTGGTGAGATAATGCAGATAGTCCTGAGGCGAAAACAGAGGCAACAGCCAAAGCCTAAGAGGATAACCTGCAGAGACTGCCTTGAGGCTGAGATCAGGCAGAATGAAGGCTTTCGCTCTAAATCCTTTATTTACTGCCATTTCTGGGGTTGGGCAGTTCGAATAAGCCACGCTAAGATTTGCCCTCATTTCTGCCTTAAGAGGAGGGTTGGCCATACAAAAAGAAGATTTTGAGCAGGTCGAAACGGAAGAAGAGGCTGAAGAAGAGGCCGAAGAATGCGGTGGTTATGATTATCCTGTTCGAGAGGTCGAGGTTACAGTGGGCGTGGACGAATCAGGCGGCAACATCCACGTCAGAGTTCGCTTTGACGGCTTGGAGCCTGAAGAAGTTATTGGCCACACTCTCAGGCTCTACAAAGAGGTTAACGGGCATTATACCTCTAAAAGGAAAGAGCACAGCAGAGAGGTGGTCTGATGAACGACATTGAGGAAGCTGCCAAGTTATATGTGCAATTTGAAGGGTTCTTGATGCCGACAAACATTAACCTCAGCCTTACGCATAAGTGTTCATGGTCCTGTGTCTTTTGCTATAAGGGATGTCCGAGAAACCTTGAAATGGAAGGCGAGACTCTGAAGCTTGCTCTCGACAGAATCGTTTCTGAGCCGACCATTTCCAGAGTTGGCATGACTGGGGGTGAACCGACAATCCACCCTTACTGGAGGGAGGTTGCAGCGTATCTTAACCACTTCAGGAAAAAGGTAGGACTTCTCACCAACGGAAGCGGGATTCGTAAAGATGACATTGAGTTCATTCCTGAGGTATTTGAGTCGGTGCAGCTCAGCATCCATGGAGTGGGTAAGGGAGCAGAGAAGGTAACGAGGAGCAGGAATCAGAAAGGCCTGAGGGTTCTTGAGGCTCTCGCCAATTCTAAGATTATAGTAGAAGTAGTTGTGGAGGTCTTGAAACCAAACCTTAGCGAGGTTATTCCACTCCTTGAGAAGATTGAGAAGGTTTGGGAAGATACAGGAAAGCCTGATGAGGTTTCTGTCTCTCTTCCGCACGTTTTGAGCGGCAACCTGAGAGAGAACCTGGACCTTTACCTTTCAAAAGAAGAATGGAACAGGCTGAGAGAGGAAATTGAGCGGCAGTGCTTTCCCATGACTGTGGTAGTAAAGCCATACTTAGAGCCGAAACTGTATAAGCTCCCACACCCTACCATCCTCTGCAGCGAAGTTGAACCTGATGGATACCTCTACATAGACGGCTTGAGGATAGGGTCATGGCGAGAGCATGAGATCTCTGAGTTGTCCTACTTTTACTTCTCTAAGGGGTGGAGGCTTGTTTACGAAGCGGTCAAAAAAGGTGTTGAAATCAAGAGTTTGCCGCCGTTCAGAGCAAAGCTTGAAAAGGAGCTCATACCGAGGATTGCTAAGGGGATTAAAATTCTCGCTGGGCCTGATAAGATTGTCCTCCTCAAGCGAGAAGATGGGAGAACGAGGTATGCCGTATGTCCCCCAGAGATGTACTTTGTCCTGGACAGGCCGCTAAGCTATGCCTTCCAAATTTTGAGCGTGGAAACTGTCATTGAGGAGCTTAAGACCCTCCATGACATGGGTTTAATTGAGTTTGTGGAGACTGAAATCCTTGAGGACTTTGAGATTCTGGAAGAAGAGGTGGAGGTGAGATGAAAAAGGTGTTGTGGGCTTTGATAATCGCAGGAGTCCTGATTTACTTCTTCTCCTCAGGTGGGGGAGAGGTTAAGAAGCCCCTCTCCGAGGATTCCACAACCAATGTGGTGTTTAGAACAGAGCTACCAACAACACCAATACCAACAACACCAACTCCTCTACCTATTCCTGAACCCTACTATTACGGTAAGAGAAAGGAGTACAGCTTTGAGGACCTCGTGAAGTTCATAATGGAGAATGAGGTCCCACATCCATATGAGAGAGATTACTTTGACTGCTCGGAGATGTCTGCATACTACGAGTGGAAGCTTGAAAATGCCGGATTTGACACCAAAATCTTAGTTGGTTTTATAAGCTTCAAGAGGTGGACTTATGAAAATAACCAGATCGTTCTCAAAACATATTTTGGAGGACCTCATGCATACCTGAAGGTCAAAACTAAGGAGGGAGAGTTTTTTGTTGATCCCGCCAGCTCAATAATGGGTCACCAAATCCCTTCAATAATCCTGCCTGGAAACCTCAAAATGACGGATAAGAGAGTTGTAACATACAACTACCACCTCACGAACAAGCTCTTTGAAATTGGATTGTGTCAGTTCTATCCTCATGGAAATGGTATGTGGAGCCCATTCAACGATCCATATTTTCTCTGTAGCTCTTACGGGCTATCAATGATTTCTCAGGAGGCCAACGATTATGAAGCATACTCTAAGTGGGATGAGGAGTTTGAAGACATTTACGAGGCTGTGGATGCCTATGGTGGAGTTTCTGAGTGGGACTGGTGGAATGTTTTGGGTTATGAAGGGGGTGGTATGAATGGCGAGGTTGCCAACTCTTAGAATCGACATACCTGAGAGCAGAATCATTGAAATTATTCTTGAAGAAGAAATGAGCAGGGCTGAGGCTTTTGAGTTCTGCCGGGCATTGAAGAGGGGCGATTACAGCCCCACAACCTTCGCAAGAATGCTGTGGAAACATAGAATCAGGTTCGGTAAGCCTGGCAGAAAATCCAAGATCGAGAGGTTGCCGAGTGCAATCCTCGAACGAATCAAACAGCTTAGGCGAGAAGGATGGGGATACCGCTACATTGCAAGAAGGATAACCAACGAGTATGGTGAAGAAGGCTGGTATCTCAGCAAAACGGTTGTTGAGAAAATTCTGAAACACCACAACATTGACGAACTAATAAAGCGGGCTGAAGAGAGAGAGCTGAGAGAGCTCGAAGAAATCGACTCAGTCATGCGAGAGGTAAACCAATTCTACAACTTAGCTAAGAAGAAGTGGCACAGTAATGTTTCTTTCGAAACCACGCTTGAAGGCCATGTTGTGGCTGAAGGCATCTGGGAATACGATCGCTGGTATGAGCAGGCTGAGAGAGAGGTTATCGAGAGGCTGAAGAAGAAACCTGCAAAGCTCTTGGCGAGGGTTTACATGAAATCGCAGCAGAATGAACTGATTTGGAGAGCATTAATTGAGAAGGTAACAGGCAGGCAGCCAAGGATTCGTGATCCTTTCGGCCGTCCTTATGTGTTCTTGGTTAAATTCGTAAAATAACAAAAATAAAATTACTTTAACAACAACAATACAATTACAAAACCGAATAAAAAAATAACAATAATAATAATTTTTTAGAGTCTCACACCACAGCTAAGAGAGAAGGCCACTCAGGCCTTGAATGCCGAAAAAGAAGCTCTCAGAACGGATATCAATCACGGACAGCGGCTGTCTAAGCCGCTGTCACAATAAAAATAGTTGGTGGCGGCTGCCATTATATTGGTTTTTGGAACAAGACAATAGCCCCTTTCATGGTAAACTCTGAGATTCTTCTTTATATCGTCCCTCGGCTTTACCTTCTTACTTAGAAAGAGTATACCTGGCTTTCCACACACCGGGCAGGTGAGGTCTAAGCGAAAACAACCGGGCAGTTCAGTTATGCGTGTGGCAGGTATCTCGATCACTACCGACACCCTTATAAGCTAAGGAGGAGATTATTAGATATATCTTTCTTACATGTTCATGAATTTTATAAATGGTTGTTTTTTATCTATTGATAAGCATTTGATTAAGCTTGTATGTCAAAAAGGCCTATACGATTTTTATTCGATTTGTTATAATATTCTCTGAGGCCGTTTGTATGAGAGGGGTATATTATGATATGGCTGAAGCTCAAATTTTGCATGAGAGAGGCTGAGATTAAATGGGGTTCAGATTTGAGTTTGAGGCAAAAGCTCGAATCTAAGGGGATTTCTGCCATGATGATGAGTTGGCGGGTTGGTCGGTTATGCAGAAGGTCAAGGCTGCTCTTGAGCTTGAGAAGATTGAGAGGGAGAGGGCAAGGGAGAGGCTTTCGATTGCAGGGAAGATTGGGGGTTCAATTGCTGGTAGGGGAAGACCTAAGACAATTGATAGGAGTGTTTCAAATTTGAAACACCCCAATCGGAACTCAACAGATAAAACCGATTTTGCTATACCATGCATTGACAACGAGGAACAGGCACCTCACAACCGCTCAGAAGGCTGAGAAGGTTACCGAGGTGGAAAATTTTCCACCACGGGAGGACAGCGACAATGAGAAAGGCAAGGTCAGGGACATAGTAGCCAAGAAGGCCCGTGAAGAAGGGTTGCAGATTAGCGATAAGACTGTAAAGAAGGCTAAGAAGATTCTCGAAGTTGCAGAGAAGGATCCTGAGACTTGCTTCTGAGGTTAATAACGCATGCTATTAAACTTAATACAGCTCTAAGGATGTGGTTAACCAAGGGTTTCTGCTGAAAAATCCACGCTGCTGCTCGCACGCCTGAAATGCGAAAGTATCTCATAGGCAATAAGTATGAGCTTGAGAAGAAGAGTGTCGGGAGGCCCAAGAAGGAGGAGGAAAAATTAGGAAAAAATTTCCCATTTTCTACTACAGAATCCACAGCCGAAAAGATTGCCAAAGAATTCAATGTCACTGATCGGACAGTCAAGAATGCAGAAAAGTTCGCCAAAGCAGTGGATAAGCTGGCTGAAGTTGCAGGTGAAGAGGTTAAGGATAGCTGAATCCATACCTCTCGTCACACTTGCTGAAGTTCCACACATCGTAGATCCTGAGACTCTCAGGTGGTTCATTGACATTTTCCGCAATTTTGCGTTTTGTGTCAATGAGTATTTTCTCGACAGTGGTTCTGGCTATGCCCAACTCTTCCGCTATTTCCTCCTGCGACCAACAAGACAGCCACAAATCGAAAATCCTTTGGTCTCTTTCCTCTCTCTCTTTCTAAATTGGAAAAAGGTGTTAACTTAGAGCCATAAGTTAACGAAATCTGAGGTTTTAGTGTTAACTTTTGTCGGTAAAATGGATAAAAGTTAATAGAATTGCCAAGGATAGCTGAATCCATACCTCTCGTCACACTTTGAGAAGTTCCAGACGTCATATATCCTCAAGGACTCAGGTGGGTCAATTCTATTTTCCGCAATTTTGCGTATCTTAGAATTGACAGCATTAGCAGCAGTTTGGTGGTTTATGTTCAGTTCTCTTGCTATTTCCTCAAAAGTCCAACAAGACAGCCACAAATCGAAAATCCTTTGATCTCTTTCCTCTCTCTCTTTCTAAATTGGAAACCTATCCACAACCTTAGAGTATGCTTTCGTTGCCATTTTCGTCATCTTGAAGTAATGGGTTGAACCTATGCTGAGGGTAGCTCTACCCTGAATGAAATCCACAACCTGTGGATCAACACCGTTCTCAACTAAGAAGTTGGCCTGCCATTTTCTCAGCCTCTTAGGCGTGACTTTTCCGATTATCAGCTCTCTTCTCAGGTAGTCATAACTGTAACTCCTCCCTCCTATCTGCCTCAGCTCATCCACAAAGGTGGCAGGGAAGAACATCCAGTAACCTTTCTTGCTGCCTTTGCTGATATGCCCGAGAGGATAGCGGGCTACTTTTCCGTCAATTACGATCTTATCCTCGTCAAAGGACTCCAGCACCCTAAGGAGTTGGGCCAGCCTCATTCCAGAGTAGGCAAGGAGCTTGAAGTGTGGCTTGAAGCTGTCCGAGCATTTCTCGAAGGCCTTCACCACGTCCTTGTCGCTTGGATAGATTTCTTCAACTCCTTCTTCAGGCTTTGGAATGGCCCTTCTCCACATTGAGAGCTTGTAACCGTTCAGCTTGTCAACTCCCTTCTTCACGTCCAAGTAGGTGAAGAAGTTCTGGAGGAATCTTGTTAGGTATTTGGTGGTTTCCACGTCCTCTAAGTCCTCAGGAGTAAATATGTCTTCAGGTAGCAGCCTGTCCATGGCTGAAAGCATGTCACGTATGGTTAAGGTTGAGGTTCCCTTAACCTGCATGTACTTCAGGAATCCCTGAGCCTCTCCTGATTTTATGACGTTTTCAACCGCTCTTTTCGAGATATTGCCTCTCTTGCCCCTAAGTTTGGTGTAGATGCTGCCGAGGTCTTCTCTAATGAGAGTTTTGAGGTCGGCACCTTCAACCAAAACAAGACCATCAACCTCTTTTTGGCTAAATCTCTTTTCAGGTTGCTCTATTTCCGAAAAGAGAGCTTTGGGAGCCGGTGACCCGAGTTCAAATCTCGGCGGCCCCATCATTGAACTGGCGGGAAAACCGTTTTTTAATACTGCCAGATACTGTCTGAGCTGCAGTTCCAGAAAAGCTGACAGGTTGATTCTTTAATCAAACATTCTTTTCAGTCCATCAACAACATCGAAATCTGCATCGTTGCTAATAATCACACCATCGCAGTATTTCAGGGCAAGGACAGCATGAATTGCATCTCTCGGCAATAGATTATACTTCTCAGCAAGCTTCTGGGCTTCTTCACAAACAGCAAAATCAACATCCAGAAACTCAATGAATGGCATTTTAAGCAGAATTTCTCCAGCTTTAATGCCTTCTTCTATTCCAGCAACTTTTCTTACGACATACACAACTTCATCCCACGTAAGCGTTGATGTAAATGCGTTGAATTCGCCATCTGAAGCTCTTAAGAGGTACTCCTTCGATTTTTCGGCAGTCTTTCCCGAGTAAAGCGTTGCATAAATGAAAACATTAGAGTCCAGATACGCGCTTTTCAATCTGTCCATAGTACAACCTCTTCAGTTCAGCAGGTTCTGGTGCTTCAAGCTTCTTCTCAATGATTGAAGTAAGCTCCTCCACATAATCTCTTCCGCTTTTTTCCGGTCTCAAGATGATTTCATCTCCTCTAATCTCAAAGACGACTTTCTCACCCTCCTTCAAACCGAACTTTTCCCTGATCTCTTTTGGAATTGTAACCTGTCCCTTCTTGCCAACAGTTCTCGTTCTTACCATTAGGTATGAATTTCGATGTGAAGGTTATAAAACTTATTATTAAGCTTACGACAAGACTGCCTGCTCCTTTATCCTTCTTTACTTCAAGTGTAAAAATTGAGTGCCCCAGTGCCTGAGCTACATAACCTTCATCCGTCTCCTCGATGTTCAAATCTATCGGGCCCCTCCCTTAATCCTAAGACCCTTTTTCAACAAAGAGCTCAACGAAGTAGGTGGTTTTTACGTTCGGACTGATGGCAATTCTGTATATTCCGTCGTAAGGTATGGGAACATCCACTTCTCCGGGTTCAATTTTTCTCTGTGAGAGAGGTATGTCTTCTATTCTCGATTTTTGATATGGTGTGAACACCCCACTTCGTAAATGGCTGGCGTCTTTTCTTCTCTCAACTCTCTTGATAAGCTCGATGTTGAAAAGAGTTTTTGATTCTGGAGATTCAGCTCTCACTATCCCCCTTATTCTCCACCCTTTTTTGAGATTTAACAGTTCTGATTGGAATTTCGATTGGAACCAACCACTAACTATACTTTCTCTTTCAGCATCCTTTTTGGCCTTTCTCAGGGAACCCTTGTGCTTTATAAGCTCGATAGCTTCCTTTTTAAGGGCTTCAACATCTGGAGATACGTGAATTCCCATATCTATGGTTTCAGCTCCAACAGTTGCCTTGGCCAGAAAAGTGTCGGGCCATGATTGCACGATTCGGATGTTTTTCACGTCTTCTGGAAGTGGTATTAAATTGTTGCCTTCATCTCCGTGAACTACTGGGAAGGTCCTTGTCCTCAACCCACTTTCAATTTTTGTGACCAGAATTATCCATGCAATCACAGGGTAGAGGTATATCGTTAAGCCAGTTTGTTCCTCGGTATCTGGTGACATAAATTAGCTACATGCTAACAAAAATAAAAATTTTACTATTTAGGCCTCAAACCCTAACCTCAATTTTACTAATCCTCTCCCACCACCTTCTATTATTCACACACCCGGGATCGGGCTTAGTGTAGTCTCCAAAGTAGTTGTAGGCCCTAGCTCTGCAGCCTCCACACACGTACCTGTATCCACAGCTTCCACAGCCCTCAAGAATATCCTTATCCCTCAAATCCTCGAAAACGTGGTTGTGCAGCCAAAGCTCCTCCAGATCATCCTCCCTCACATTACCAACCTTCAGCGGGAAGAAGACGCAGGGCTGAATGTCGCCATTCGCCTTTATGGCGAAGTAGAACCTCCCAGCTCCGCAACCACCAATGAACTCCGCCAGCTCCCTCAGCCTCTCACCAGCGTTTACATTGTAGAAGTGCGTAGGAACAATCTCTCCCTGACACTGCAGTGCAACGCGGGCAAACTGGGGGGCGGTTGAGAGCAGGGAAATGTTCGAGCTGTAGTTTTTCTCGTAGAGGAACTTTAAAAGCTCCTCCCTCTGCTCGGGAGTTATGTCAGCCTCCACTATCTCTCTACCTCTTCCTGTTGGGATGAAGTTGTAGTGCATGAACCAGTCCACTCCCAGCTTTTCGCAGAGCTCGACCACATCCTTAACTTCGTGGTAGTTGTATCTGGTCACCGTCATGGAAACGTTAACGAACAATCCCGCTTTGACTGCATTCCTAATCCCCTCAACTGTTTTGTCGAAGCACCCCTTTATCCCCCTGAAAGCCTCATGAGTCTCCTTCATCCCATCAAGGCTGATCTGCACGTAGCCAACTCCATTCTCCTTCATTCTTTTAGCCATCTCCTCAGTAATCAGAGTTCCGTTGGTTGCTATCGCAACGTAAATCCCCTTCTCGGCAGCGTATCTAGTCAGCTCGAAGATGTCCCTTCTTACGAGCGGTTCTCCTCCGGAAAAGGCGATGATTGTGACGCCAAGCCTGTCCAGCTTGTCAATTGTTTCGAGCGCTTCATCAGTTGTGAGCTCATCCTGTAGTGGTTTGCCTGCTGTTGCGTAGCAGTGCTTGCAGCGGAGGTTGCAGGAATATGTGATGTCCCACACAACCTGAAAGGGCGCGCCGGGAACGAAGGGCTTTCTGACTCCGAAGTGGGCTATTCCTTTGATAACGCTCGCCAACCCCTTTCTCCAGTAAGCATCTCTGAACTTCTCCCTTATTTCATTCATGTCAACATTGAATGCCCTTCCGCCAGCCTCAATAACCTTCTTGACAACTTTGGCAGCAGCCCTGCACTTCCAACAGGCATCACTGCGGTAGCCGAGAGCGTAATCTATGGCAATCTTTATTCTTTTGTCTCCACAGGTTTTGCATGAACCTGAAAGATTTCTGAGTGCTTTTTTGGTTAAAGGGTTGTTGACAATGCCAGCAAAAATTTCCACGTTCATGTCCACATGTATGACATGCGATATTTATTCATTACGCCTGAATTGTTCCTATGTATGAACTATTTAGTTCCAAAAGGTTAAATATCTGGATGCACAAGGAATGATAGATGAGCAACCCTCTTGGCGAGCTGGTCAAAGCGCTGGAAAAGTTGAGCTTCAAACCTTCCGATGTGAGGATTTACTCCCTCCTTCTGGAGAGAGGGGGGATAAGAGTGAGCGAAATCGCCAGAGAGCTTGACCTCTCTGCAAGATTCGTGAGGGACAGGCTGAAGGTGTTGCTCAAAAGAGGCTTCGTGAGGAGGGAGATTGTGGAGAAAGGATGGGTGGGTTACATTTACTCTGCGGAAAAACCCGAGAAGGTTTTGAAGGAATTCAAATCCTCGATTTTGGGTGAGATTGAGAGAATAGAGAAAATGTTCACCGATTGAATCTTGCTGTAACTGCAAACCCCTCCCCAATCCTTTCAATTTTCTCAATTCTGCATTTTTTCAAAAAGGATTCCCCATCGCAAACTGTTGGAGAGTCTCTACCTCCTATGAAAATTGGCCCGTAGTAAATTCTTATCTCATCGACGAGGTTTTGTGAGATTAGTGATGAAATCAGCGTCCCCCCACCCTCAACCATCAGCCTTCTTACACCCTTCCTGTGGAGAAATTCCAGAAGGGCTGATAGCTCGACTCTCTCTTCTCCAAAAACGGCCACCTCTGCAACCTTTTTAACTTCCCTAACTTTTTCTTCTGGAGCAATCCTTGAAACGGCAACGAGCGTTCTTGCCTCGTCATTAAGAATTCTGGCGGTCAGAGGCACTCTGCACCTGCTGTCCACAACAACTCTCAGAGGATTCGGCTCCTTTCCATCCTTCTGCCTTTTCTCTCTCAATTCAGCACTTTTAACGGTGAGCCTTGGGTCATCAGCAAGGACCGTTCCTATACCAACCATTATAGCATCGCTCTCGGCCCTCAACCTGTCCACGATCCTTAAATCCTCTTCGCAGGATATTCTGAGCTGCTTCCTGCTCTCATCACTTATCTTCCCATCAAGGCTTGCAGCGACGTTGACAAAAACATAGGGGCGCATACTTCAACCTTTAAAGTAAGGCTCTCTTTTCCTTACAGTCTCTATTATCGCCCTCGCAAGCTCCTCCCCGTGCTTCCCGTCAATGGTGATGGTTTCATTCCTCAGAAGGCAGGGCTTAAGCTTGCCGTCAGAGGTAACCCTCATCCTGTTGCAGTGCATGCAGAAGGCGGTGTTGTCCATCGGCTTCACGAACTCAATTACCCCTTTGGGCGTGAAGTACTGCGTTCTGCGGTGCATTGCCCTTACCCTCCTTTGTGTGGCCATTCTGGCGTACTTTTCCTCGATGGTTGAGATGTCGAAGAAGTACTTCTCAAAGCCCGGAAAGGGAACAAGTTCAATGACCTGCAGAATGGCTTTGGTATTACCTCTGTTGAAGGAGTTCGTAAACTCCAGCAGCTCATCAACCTCGTTATCGTTCACTCCTCCCAACACGAGCATGTTAATCTTTACAGGTGTAAGTCCAACCTCGCATGCCTTCTCAATTCCGTTAACCACCTTCTGAACCTCCCCACCTCCCGTTATCCACCTGTACTTCTCAGCATCGAGCGTGTCGAGGCTCACGTTAACTCTACTGAGCCCACACTCCCTGAGCTCCTCAGCGTACTTTTCGAGGAGAATTCCGTTTGTCGTCATCGAAATCTCTTCGAATTCGGGGAGGTTCAGGATTATGTCGGGCAAATCCTTTCTGAGCAGAGGCTCACCGCCCGTAATCTTCAGCTTTCTCACTCCAAGCTCTTTAAAGGCTCTGGCAATCTCAACAATGCGCTCGGCGCTGATTTCCTCTCCGGGATTACTCTCCCCCTCTTTGTGGCAGTAAAAGCATCTCAGGTTACATTTTTTCGTTACGGCAATCCTCAGGTTCGTTACAACCCTTCCGTACTCATCTTTGAGCATATCTCTTCAGCCCTCTTTAAATCATCAGGAGTGTTGATGTTGAAAAATGAGATTAGCTCCTTATCAAACTTTCTCAGCTTTTCCACAGGATAGTAAACAACATTGAGCCTCTCAAGCGGAACGAGGATTTTTCTGATTCCCTGAAGAATTGCCCTCTCCAGCTCATCTGCAGCGCTTTCAGCGTAGTATGCAAGCAGAGGCTCGGGATAGTCGTGTTTTGGAATGAGAGCGTCACAGCCCGCCTTTTCACCCTCCTTGTAAAGATGCTCCAGCACCTCAGGCTTGACAAAGGGCATGTCTATTGCAGCAACAACGCAGCTTCCGAAGTGCCTTAAAGCGGCATGGATTCCAGCGATGGAGCCCACGCCTTTGTGCAAATCCCAGATGAACTCAGCCTCATACCGCGATGAAAGCTTCTCCGCCTGCTTCTCATCCCTGCAGACAAAGACTGTCTGAAAGGGGGAGTACTTTTCCAGAACCCACTCAATGAGCTTTTTGCCGCACAGCATTACCTCAGTTTTCTCCATCCCGATTCTCCTTCCAACTCCACCAACGAGGACAGCAACCTTCACCGAGCTTACTTTAGTTAGTTATTTATTACACTTTTCCGAGGTTTTGCCATGGACATCATCGAGGAGCTGAGAGCTTACAGGGAGAAGGACATTCCCTACTCAAGGGTGCTCAGCTCAATGTGCACCGTCCCCCATCCAGTTGCGGTTGAGGCCCACAGAATGTTCATCGAGACGAACCTTGGCGACCCCGGAATCTTCAGGGGGACGGTGGAGCTTGAGGCAAAGCTGATGAGGCTAATTGGCGACATTCTGCACTGCGAAACTCCCGCGGGCTACATCTGCTCTGGAGGCACGGAGGCGAACATTCAGGGAATAAGGGCGGCAAGAAATGTTCAGAAGAAGGAAAATCCCAACATTGTAATTCCCAAAACTGCTCACTTCTCCTTTGAGAAAATTGGCGACATTCTGGGAGTTAAAATTAAAAGAGCGGGAGTGGATGAGGAGTATAAGGTTGACGTGGGGCAGGTTGAGGATTTGATGGACGAAAACACTGTTGCAATTGTTGGCATTGCAGGAACGACCGAGCTTGGACAGATTGACCCCATTGTGGAGCTCTCGAAGCTTGCAGAAGAGAGGCAGGTTGAGCTTCACGTCGATGCGGCCTTTGGAGGGCTCGTTATCCCTTTCATGGACAATCCTTATCCCTTCGATTTCCAGAATAGGGGCGTTTCGTCGATAACCATCGATCCCCACAAGATGGGGATGGCAACCATCCCTGCTGGAGGAATCATTTTCAGGAATGAGAGCTACCTGAGGGCTCTGGAGGTGGAAACTCCCTATCTGACGTCAAAAACTCAATTCACTTTAACAGGGACAAGGCCGGGGACTGGTGTGGCCTCAGCCTATGCTGTTTTGAAGTCTCTGGGCTTTGAGGGAATGAGGGAGGTTGTTAAAAACTGCCTGAAGAACACTCGAATCCTTGTCGAGGAGATGAGGGATCTGGGCTTTGAGCCCGTTATCGAGCCTGTCATGAACGTTGTTTCCTTCAGAACGGATGAGGCTGATAAAATTAAGGAGGAGCTTTACAGGATGAGGTGGGTTATCTCGACAATCAGGGAGCCAAAGGCCATAAGATTTGTTGTTATGCCCCACGTGACGGAAGAGGTTATTAAGAACTTCATAAGCGATTTCAGGAAAGTTTTAAGGAGGTGATAGGATGGAGGTAAGGCTTGTTGTTGATGGTGAAGACATAGAGATGAACGAGTTCGTGACCAAAGTGTTTGGGAGGGTTATTGAGGCTCTCGTCTCAACGCTGAAGGGCGTTGATGAGGACTGGGATATAGTGCAGATTGAGGTTGTGCGGTGAGAGGTTGCTGAGGAAGTGTGCAGAACTCTCAAAATACATTCCGGGAAAGAGCATTGAGGAGGTTAAGAGGAAATACGGCCTTGAAAGAGTGGTTAAGCTTGCCTCGAACGAGAATCCCTACGGGCCGAGTCCAAAAGCCATAGAAGCGTTCAGGAGCTACTCCGACCTGCACATCTATCCGAATCCAGAGTACAGGGAGCTGAGGGAGAAGATATCCGATTACACTGGATGGGATGCTGATAGAGTTGTGGTGGGGGCAGGAATTGACGGAATCCTTGAAACGCTCTTCAGAATTCTCATAGACGAGGGGGATGAGGTCGTCATACCGATTCCGACCTTCCCTTACTACCACATTCTAACAAAGCTTAGCTGCGGGAAGGAAGTTCTGGTGAGGAGAGGCGAGAACTACCGCATTGATGAGTCCATTTTTGATGCCATAACTCAGAAAACCAAAATTATCCTCATCTGCAATCCCAACAATCCAACGGGGAATGCGGAGGATGCTAAGCTAATAGAGGAGCTTGTTAACTCAACCAATGCCCTTATCTTCCTCGATGAGGCCTACGTTGAGTTTTCCGATGTATCCTTTAGCGTCGATGCGGAGAATGTTGTAATTGCCCGAACTTTCTCAAAGGCCTTCGGGCTGGCGAACCTGAGAATTGGATATGCCTTGCTACCTGAATGGCTCGTTAGCCCCTTCAGGGCGGCAATGACTCCCTTCCCCCTCTCAACTCCCGCTGCAAAGGCTGCTGAGGCGGCTCTCGATGATGTGGAGTGGATGCGAAGCTGTGTGGGGAGAATAAAGGCGGAGAGGGAGAGGCTGTACAAAGAGTTGAAGAAGCTCGTAGAGGTAAATCTCTCACAGGCGAACTTCCTCTTCTTTGAGAGCCCCGTTGAGAATCTGGCAGAGGAGCTGCTGAAGAGAGGGGTTATAGTGAGGGACTGCAGCAGCTTTGTTGGTTGCGGTAACCACATCAGAGTGACTGTTGGAAGGCCAGAGGAAAACGACATGTTCCTTGAGGCTTTGAAAGAGGTGCTTGGATGCTGATTGCCCTTACTGGCACTCCCGGCACGGGAAAAAGCAGCGTTGCTGAGCGGTTGAGGGAGAGGGGGTATAAAGTTGCGACTGTTGTGGAGCTGGCGGAGAAGCATGGTTGCATAATCGATGAGGAGGATGGGGAGATTGTTATTGATGTTGAAAGCCTTGCAGCAAGAATTGATTTTGAGGGAATTGTGGAGGGTCACCTCTCCCATCTTCTGAAGCCTGATGTGGCCATTGTGCTGAGGTGCAATCCTGCTGTGCTTAGGGAGAGGTTAAAGGGTAGGAACTGGAGCGAGGAGAAGCTGCTGGAAAATCTTGAGGCAGAGATGCTTGACGTAATCCTTGTTGAGGCTCTTGAGCATGCCAGTGAGGTTTACGAGATTGATACAACCGAAATGAGCCTTGAGGAGGTTATTGAGGCTGTTGAGGCCATAATAAGGGGAGACAGGGAGGCGAGGAAAAGGTATAAGCCGGGAGGTATAGACTGGCTTTCTGAGCTTGAGGACAGAATTGAGGAGTTTATGAGGAAGGTGTGAGAAATGGAGGGCTTCAGGAAGATTGAGTGGGCAGAGCGCTACATGAAGGTTCTTGGAAAGATAAGGGAGCAGTTCAGGAAGGAGAGACCGCTGGAGGGCTTTACCGTCGGCATGGCTTTGCATGTTGAGGCGAAAACCGCAGTTCTGGTTAGAACTCTCGTTGATGCTGGGGCTGAGGTGGCGATTACGGGCTGCAATCCCATGAGCACTCAGGATGATGTGGCAGATGCTTTGAGGGAGAGCGGGATTGCATGCTACGCAAAGAGGGGGATGGATGTTGAGGAGTATTACGAGGCCTTGAGGAATGTTATAAGGGCTGAACCGGATATAGTCATCGACGATGGCGCAGACCTCATTTTCCTCCTTCACGGCGAGATGGAGAGCTATGCTGAAAAGGTGAAGGGGGCGAGCGAGGAGACGACGACGGGAGTTATAAGGCTCAGGGCGATGGAAAGGGAGGGGGTGCTGAAATTCCCCGTTATTGCTGTGAATGACGCCTACACAAAGTACCTCTTCGATAACCGCTATGGCACTGGCCAGTCCGCCATTGATGGAGTTATCAGAGCCACAAACCTGCTGATGGCTGGAAAAATTGTTGTTGTAGCTGGCTACGGGTGGTGTGGTAGAGGAATAGCGATGAGAGCGAGGGGAATGGGGGCAAGCGTTGTTGTTACGGAGGTTGATGAAATCAGGGCTCTTGAGGCGGTGATGGATGGATTCAGAGTTATGAGGATGGAGGATGCAGCAAAAATCGGGGATATCTTCATCACAGCTACGGGCAACAGGGACATCATCAGGGAGGAGCACATAAGGCTGATGAAGGATGGGGCGATTCTGGCGAATGCCGGCCATTTCAACGTTGAGATTGACATCCCGGCCCTTGAGAGGATGGCAAAGGCGAAGAGAGAGGCGAGAAAGTACGTAACAGAGTATGATCTGGGCGATAAAAGGGTTTACCTGCTCGCAGAGGGAAGGCTGGTGAACCTCGTTGCTGCCGATGGTCATCCAGTAGAGGTTATGGACATGAGCTTTGCCAATCAGGCTTTAGCTGCTAAATACATTGCCGAGAACTGGCAGAAGCTGGAGAGGAAGGTTTACAGGCTGCCCGAAGAGCTTGACAGAATGGTTGCGAGAATGAAGCTTGAGTCGATGGGCGTTGAGATTGACCAGCTTACTGAGGAGCAGGTAAGGTATCTGAGCGACTGGAGGTGCGGGACATGATCTGGACATACAGAGCTTTGAACAATCCTGCAGCAAGGAGAAAGTGGACCGCGTTCATCCTCCTTATTGTTCTGGCTGGATTCGGGTACACCGCCTACAAGATTGCTGGAGGGGCGGAGGTTGGGAAGTCGCTGATTGCGGCAGCTATATTTGCCCTCTTTATTTCCCTCTACGCCATCATTACGCTCGGAAAGCCGAGGCACTACTACATCGAGGGTGATTATGTTTACTACAGGCCCTTTAAGACGAACCTGAAGGATATAGAGGGATTTGAGGTGGATGAGGAGAGGAGAGTTATCAGGCTGAAGGGGGCAGGGATTTTTTCAGTCAGAACTCTTTACTTCGACAACGAGGATGATTTGAGGCAGGCTGTTAGAAGGCTGGAAAGGATTGTGAAAAGGTGAGGTTGCTTTTTGGTAGTTGCTAAAAATGTGAGGTAAAAGAGCTAATGTCAACGGGCTGTTAAACCTAAATTGTTTTATTTTGCAGGTGTAGTTAAACTATGGTTTCTCTCACAGCCTGCATGCAGTGCGCGGTGTGCAGCTCATCCTGCAGCATGCGGTATGCGATGAACATCAGGAAGCTCATTGCCCGCTACATTTCCAGTGGAGATGACTTCTGGAGCGAGGAGCTGTGGAACTGCACCACCTGTCACGTTTGCCAGGACAGATGTCCAAGGGGCATTCCCATTACTGACTTAATCGTTGAGGCGAGGAGCAGGGTAATTGAGAGCGGTAAAGTTCCGACAGACGTCAGAGAGATGCTGGAGAGCATTCAGAAGTTCGCCAATCCCTTTGGGGTGGGAAAGGCCAAGAAAAGGGGTTGGCATCAGGGGAAGTTCAGGTTTGCAGATGAAGGAGAGTTCGAGTATCTCCTCTTTGCGGGCTGTGGGGTTGTGGATGACAGGATTGCTGATGTTGCAAGGAAGGCTGGGGAGCTTCTGGAGGCTGCTGGCGTTAACTTTGCCATTCTTAGGGAGGAGGGATGCTGCGGGAATGACGTTAAGGCTGTTGGGGAGGAGGGGCTTTTTGAGCTGCTCAGGGAGGAGAACATGGCCACTTTTGAGGAGTATGGGGTTAAGAAGGTGATTGTCATTTCGCCACACTGCTACAACACCTTCAAAAATGACTACGGGCTTGAGGTTTATCACATCTCCGAAATTCTGCTTAAGGCAATAGAGGAGGCGAGGATAAGGTTCAGAAAGGTCATCGAGGCGAGGGTAGCTTTCCACGACTCTTGCTACCTCGGCAGATACAACGGGCTGTACGAGGAGCCGAGAGAAGTTTTGAGGGCGATTCCCGGCATTGAGCTGGTTGAGATGCTGAGGAACAGGGAGAACTCCCTCTGCTGCGGTGCTGGAGGCGGGAACATTGTGAGGGACGTGGAATTCAGGCCCTCTCTCAAGAGAATTGACGAGGCGGGGATTGTTGCTGCCGAATTTTTGGCGGTGGCGTGCCCCTTCTGCCTGATGATGCTTGAGGATGCTGTGAAGGTTAAGAAGGCTGACGTTAAGGTTCTTGACGTGGTGGAGCTGCTTTACGAGTCGGTTTTTGGTGTGGAGGAGTGATTTTTGGTTTTGTTTGAAGGTATAATTTTTTGATTTAGCAGGTCGAAAAACCTATTAATTTTTAAACATACATGCATGCATGACAAAAACGATTAGCATTTCCGATGATGTGTATGAGATGCTGGTTAAAATTAAAGGAAAAAGGAGCTTCTCTGAAGTCATCAGGGAGTTGGTAAAAAAGGAAGGAAATTTTGACCTTTTAATGGTTGCATTCGGGACGAGGAGCGAGGAGGAGGTTGAAAAGTTAAAAAGGGAGATGAAGGAGGTTGAAGAATGGATGCAATCCTTGTGTAATCATTGATTTGTTTAAAGGAGATAAAGGATTGCTTGAAAAGTTGAACGGAGATACAGTTTATGGCATTTCTGTCATAACTCTTTTCGAACTCCAGTGTGGAAGTTTAAAAGAGAGGGAAGAAATTTTTCTTGAAAAAATACCTAAGCTGAATTTTGAAGAAAGTTCTGCAAAGCTTGCAGGAAAAATTTTCAGAGAACTTAAAAAAGGGGCAGAGTTCCAAAGGTAAAAGACCTGCTGATTGCATCTTCTGCCTTAGCAAACGACAAAATTCTGATAACGAGGGACTTTGACTTCGAGATTTTCCGAAAATTCGGGCTGAAGCTCCAGCTTGTTTAAAAAATAAAAAATTACTTCTTCATTGCTCTATAGAGGAAGTACGCCAATCCACCGTAGAGCACGGCAAAGCCGAATACCGCCATGGCGATTGCATCAGCTGACATTTTTATCCCTCCATGAGAGTATTGCTGCCACAATCATGCCCAGAACTATAATAGAAAGGCCCGTCAGCAGCACTTCCGTCGGATAGCCGCCGTAGTTCTCCGTGAGGTTTCCTCTGATGTCGAGAATCAGCAGCACTGCCAGTATGAGCGGTGTTGCAAACTTTACTGCCAAATCCCACCACATACCGACCTTTATCTCCGAAACAGAGTTGATGTGGTTCTTCAGCACTGTCAAATCAAAGAGCCACGCTGCGGCTATGACCTCCAGCAGCCCCACCAGAACAAGGCCGTAGTAGTTGATGAAGTGGTCAACGACGTCGAGCCAGTAAAGGCCCGCCTTCGTTGTGTAGACGATGCTTCCGAGAAATCCAACTAAAACGACGATGTTCACGGCCTTTCTCCTCTCCATGCCGAACTTGTCCATCAGTGCCGAGCTGACGGCCTCAACGAGTGATATGGAGGACGAAAGCCCTGCAACGACCAGTGCGAGGAAGAATACCGCTGCTGTGAACACCTTCAGTGCTGGCAGCATGTTCAGAGCCTTCGGAAACACCACGAAAGCCAGACCGACCGACTGCGCTACCACGTCGCTTATATCCGATTGAGTGGCGTAGGCCATGTATCCGAGAGTGCCGAAGACAGCAAAGCCGACAAGGAAGCTGAAGGCGCAGTTGGCAAGGCTGACTATGAAGGCGTTGTTTGCTATATCGCTCTTTTCAGGCAGATAGCTGGCGTAGGCTATCATTATGCCCATTCCGAGGCTGAGCGTGAAGAATATCTGCCCGAAGGCGGCAAGCCAGATGTTGTAATCGCCGAGCTTGCTGAAGTCGGGCTTCAGATACCACTCTATCCCCTCCATCGCTCCCGGCAGAGTTACCGCTCTGATGACAAGGATTACGGCGAGAAGCCAGAGAAGCGGCATCAGCAAAAGGTTGGCCTTCTCAATTCCCTTCCTGATGCCCCTGAAGTCGACAAGCCAGTTCAGCGCCCACACAATGATTGTAGCAATCAGAACTTCGGTTGCAAACCCGCCGAAATCCCATGGATTGTCGGAGAGCTGCAGAACCGTGCCGAAGAAGTATCCTCCCGTATCCTCTCCCCACGCCAGCGTCAATGACTTTGTGAAGTAAACTATGGCCCATCCAATGACTACCGTGTAGTACATTGTGATTATCAAGCCTCCTGTGACCGCCCACCAGCCAATCCACTCGAAGCCTCTGCCTCCAAGCTTCCTCATTGATGCAGGAGCGCTCCCCCTGAACCTGTGGCCGATGGCAAACTCCAGAATCATCAGGCTTATTCCCGCCACAAAGAGTGCAACGAAGTAGGGGATGAGAAACGCCCCTCCACCGTTTTTGTAAACAAGATAGCCGAATCTCCAGATGTTTCCGAGTCCTATGGCCGAGCCAATGGCGGCGAGAACGAAACCGGCTCTTGTAGCCCAGTTTTCCCTCTCCATGGCCACTGCTTAGACTATCCTGACATATAAACTTTGTTTTACTAAAAAAATTTTAAGGGCCAACTTTTGTTTGCAAACGCTCAGCCCTCAAAGGCTGCAACCTCGTAGCCCTCAAAGTTGACGAGGTGAACCACAACGTCTCCTCCGAGAACGTCTTCGAGTTCTGTGGCCATTGATTGATAGCTGTTTTCCATTTCTGGCGTAAGCTCGCTGGCATCGTTAATTCCAACAAAGGGAACGACGTGATAAACTCCTTCCGACTGCTCGAAAATTACATCCCAGTCGTAGTTCTCTCCGACAAGGCTCTCAAGGTAGTTTGCAAGGTTAAACGCCTGCTCCCTATCAACACCTTTGAAGTAAACGAAGACCCTTCCAGCCTTCTCGAAGCTGTACTGGTTTTTAACAGCAAAAAGCTCATCGTTCTGGTGGGTGACAAGGACGAGCTTAACAGGAGAGCCGAAGAAAACCTCCTCACTAACCCTTGAGGCAAGAAGAGCAAAGTAGACCTTGAAGCTCTCTTCAACTTCAGATGGGGAGCTGTAGGAACTCGGAATCCTCACCTCGTACTCGTTGCCGCTCATGCTGAGCAGAATGTCAGTATCAGAGGTAAAGCCGAACTCCTCTTGCAGATAACCAGCCAGAACCTCTGCCTTTGCGTCGGGGACGTTGGTGTAGTAGACAGTCGTGTGGCCGACGGTAACGCTGCTCTCCTCATCAGTGCAGCCTATGAGCGAAATGGGCAGTAGTAGCATCAGCAGTATCAGTTTTTTCATTTTATCACCTCCTTTCACTTCTCCACATACCTGTAAATCTCGATGGTAGCCTCATACTCCTCTCCCGGATTTGGCGGGGCGTAGTTCACTCGGACAACGAAGGAGTTGGAGGAGCCGTAGAGCAGATTGGTTGTATCCTCATGTTTTGCAACAACATTTCCGCTCCTGTCTATGATTTCTATGTCCTCAACGATCCCGGTTCCACCAGCAATGATTCTGTAGGTTCCCGGGCCGAGCAATTCTGAGGTGAAGTGTACTCTGTCGTTGAAAACGCCCTCATCGTAGGCTACAAGCTCCTTATCGTAGTTGGCTTCGTAGTAGTAGTTCATAACCGCAACACCAGCAATTCCGAGGAGAATGAGGAGGAAAAATCCCATTATGAGCTTTTTCAGCATCTCATCACCCGAGGTTCTTGTAACCGAGAAGGACTTCGTGGTCGCAATCGCCAGTCTTCTGGTGGCTGTAGATGGTGAAGGCTGTGTAGCTTCCATCAGAGTTCTTGTTGATGTAAACGTGTCCAATCTCTATCTCCATGGTGTCTTCGTGGAGGTAGCCGGATGAGGGGATGTTTGCAGAGGTGACGGCTTCAAGGTTCATCACGCCGATGTCTGCAAAATTCCCGTTAATTGCAGCGTTGTCGATGCACCAAGGTTCGAGCATTATGTCGAAGTTGTTTTCATCGCCATATCCACTTGAGAAGTCAAGAAACATTCTGTTGGGGGTTGAGAGAGTAATCTTGACTACATTGCTTCCCGCTGTGCCTGAGCTGGCAGATGAGTCACCACCGGCAGACCATACTTCATCAAAAACTCCGTCAAAGTCGTAGTCGTGCATGTCAGCATCTCCATCAAAGTCTGCATCCCTGACATCCACAACTCCATCGCCATTCAAGTCCCATGCATCAATCCTGCCGTCACCGTTGGTGTCGTAAACGTCAGGAATTCCGTCGGCATCTAAATCCCATGCGTAGCTCTTCTTATTGTTTAAGGTTGTAATCCAGAGGTCAGTCTTGCCATCGTAGTTCTCGTCAAGGTATCTCGTCTCGAAGTCCCCGTTCTCGTCGAGGTCGAGGAGCACCGCATCATACTTTCCATCGCTGTTTCTGTCGTAGATAACAAAGTGCTGAGTGACCTCTGCGTATCCATCTCCGACGTAAACATCCCCCTGCCCGTCTCCATTCGCATCAATCCACGTATCCTTAACATCTCCGTGCTTCGTTCCTCCTCCCCAGCCCGGATAGTCGTCTATGAAGTCGTCGGGTATGTTACCATCCCAGTCTATGATTATGAATAGCCCGAAGAGAATCAGCAGCAGGAAGAACAGCTTTTTCAGCTTTCCCATTCAAACCACCTCACTCATCCCAATCGCCCTCATCGTCCCAGCTGTCGTCATCCCAGTCGTCTGCATCCTTCAAAATGCTCCTTTGCTTCTTTCCCTTCTTTTTGCTCTTGTCCCCTGACATAGCCCAGATCCCAACGATTGCGAAGCCAGCGGCAAAAACCAGCGAGAGGGATGGCTCGACAGCTTCTCCAACGAAGTAGCCCACAACAGCTCCTATCAACACAACCACGAGCTTGAGCACCTTTTTGAATATCCAGAGCAGCAGGAGAGCGATCAGGATTATGATGAGCCCCGCCAAAGGCCCCTCGACGTGAAAGCCCGTCAGAAATTCCTGCCCTTCAACTGCAAGGAGAAAAGGCTCAAACATTGCCCTTCACCTCCACCCAGGTGTCCTTTTCAAACCACCCTCCTGAAATGCGCTTGTACTTCCTTCCAGTCTCGTAGTCCTCGTAGATTCCCGGAATGCTGGTTTCGTGCAAAACGCCAACATCCGTTTGTATCCATCCGCCGTTTCTGTCCTCTATTTTCTTTCTGAGCTTGATCAGGGCATCAACCGTCGCATCCGCCATGTTTCCGAAGTAGCCAGTCGGGTCGAGCAGCTTTCCAATCTTCGTTGCACCGTCGAGCACGACAATGGAAACCTTTGTTCTGCTGTCGAGATTCATCTTTTCGAGCTGTCTCGCATGATCCATCAGCGCTTTTGCATCCTGAGCGACGAGGTAGATTTTTGCCGGAGTTGTGAAGAACTTCACTTTCTCAGCACCTTTGAGCTTCACAGTATCTCCAACCTGCTCGAAGTTTGATGCGACGAACTGAGCCCAGTCCAGAGCGCCGCCAGAACCATACTGCCCCCCAACAAACCATTTGGGCGGGTTGATTATTCCCGTCAGAATGGCGTTCTTCACCGCTTCTCTCTCAGCTTCAGATTTGGAGTTCTCATAAACGAACTTGTTTAGCTCGTAGTTTCTACGCCAAGGGTCGTTCTTATACTTTTCCGCAATCTCCACAACCTTCTCCGCTTTGTCCGGGTCATCCTGAAAGATTTGGATGATTGTCTTAATCTTCTGGTTGTGGTAAACCTGAGCGTCCATGTATCTGTTCATCTCAGCAACCATTCTATCGGGGTCGTTCTTGTATTTCTCGTAGAGGTTCTTTATGTGGGCAATTTTGGGCTCGAAGAATGACCTGTCGGGCTGGGACTCCATGTATTCTATGTGCCTTTTCATCACACTCTCCGCCCATTCGAGCTTTTTCTGGTAAACACACTCATCGCTGGTTGCTATGTCTGGGTCATTGCAGTCAACAAGGCCATCTCCATCGTTATCTTTGCCATCAATAATTTCCGGGCTGATGAAGTTGAGAGTCAGGCTTTTTGTGGCGAGAAGTGTTATGCCTGAGGAGGTCTCACCGTAGAGCTTGATCCAGATGTCCCCCTTTCCCGTGTTAATATTCTTCGGAGCAATTCTTGCGTAAAGATCGTTGTTGTAGATAGTAAACTTCCTCTCGATGCCGTCGGGTGCAATAACCACAGCATAGAGATTGCTCGCCCCCTCTCCCGACACCTTTGCCTTGATGTTGACAATGTGAATGAACGCTTTGTCGCTCCACACTCCGCCTTTGTTGAAGAAGGATGTTACTGTTGCTCCCTCACTTGGAGAGAGAATCTGGATTGTGTAGGATGCGGCTGGAGTTGCGGTTGTTGTTGGTGTTGCTGTCTCACCCGCACCAAGGGCTGAGAGGACAGCACTTTCAATTTTCAGGCTGAGTGTTTTTGTGAATTCTGCTGTTTTCTGGTTCAGGTCTTCGAGGCACTTAACATAGTTGCTGTATTTTTCCGAATCAACCACTTCGACGCAATCATTGGTTTGAGCGTCGCAAACAGTATAAACATAGTCAGACTCACATGTGTAAAAATTATGGATATTGATTATAGTTGCCACTTCAGCTCTTGGTGTGACTGTGAGAAGTTGAGAAAAAGCATGCCTGGGTGATTCCTCCCAGTATTTTTGTCCATCGATGTTCTGCCAATCGACAAATAGGTGATAGCAGTACTGTCTTGTACCCTCGATTGTGCTTATTTGCTTGAAAATGTCATCACTTCCACTCTGGTATTCATCACACCTGGCTTTCTCCCTATTTAGATCAGACCTTAGGATGTTGGAGCCACTGGCAGGAATTTCTTTGTAGTTTTTGTATCCATATATTTTCATAATTTCTGTGTAATCCTGAATTTTTATACTCACATCTGCTGTAATCCCTGCATAAGCTATGGGCCCAGTATATTTGTAATGGCCGTTAATGATCGACCCAATATTCCCGTAGGCCTTTGTGTCCACCTCTACTCCAACTGAACTAACAGCGTCAACAACCTTGTTAAATTCTTCCTCACTCAGAGCGCTTGCCGGATGTAGCAATGCTAAGAAAAGCATCGGAATCCAAATTTTAGCTAAAATCCTCAAATAGCTCACCTCTAAATTTTATTCCGCTGGAAGACGGCAAAATCTTCCAGATTCGTTCCAATTTGCATAATTCAAGCTTCAATCTACCACTCTCATCCAAACAAGAAACCAATCTTGGAGAGAAAGGCTTCTTGTTATAACTATAGTTATGTAAACTTGAACTATAAAATACTAATCGAAGCCACTATATACCAATAAAAAATTTTTATGAAAATTCACTCCTCTTTTTCTTCAGTCTGCTCTTCCTCCTCGCCACTCTCTCCTTCCTTCTCAGCTTCCTCTTCAGCCTTTATTTCCTCTCCAAGCTTCAGAAGCTCCTGCTCCCTCTCGAACCTCTCCACGATTTCAATTTCCTTTACCTCTGTATTTTCAAAGATATCCTTCACAGCCCTGTATCTGCCGATGAGAAAGACCTGATTCAGGTAGACGTCGCTCGAAACCTCAACGATTGCCTTGCCGTCTTCAATCTTAACGTCCTTCACGTCAATGCCCGTGTGAATTACAAAGAGAGCCTTGATTTTATCCTCTGGCTTCTCAAGCTTCTCCTTGATTTCGTAGTCGAAGATGATTTTTTTGCCAGCCAAGGGGTGGTTGAAGTCAACGATGACTCTCCTTCCAACTATCCTCTCAACCGTTCCGATTCTGTCGCCAATTCTCACTCTCTGCCCGATTTCGGGTCTCTCCTTGAACCTGTTGACGCTGAAGGTGTCCTTCAAATCGGGGTTGTACTCGCCAAAGGCCTTCTCAGGTGGAATCTCGACTGTGCCCTTGTATCCCACATCTTTGCCCTTTATGTCCTCCTCAAGTCCGGGCAGAACGTGACCTTTGCCCACCACGATGTATATATCCCCGTACCTCGCATTTTCGTTGTATATCCCGTGCTCCTTTGCCACCTCCTCGTCAGTGGTATCTACAATCGTTCCATCCTCCAGCTTTGCTGTGTAGCTGAGCCTGATAAAGTCACCATCCGATATCATTAACACCACCTTTTTAAGCCCCAAGGGGCGGATATAAAAAGATTGAGATGGAGGTCGAGGCCAAGTTTCCCTACCGCGAAGGGGTGGAGGAGAAGGTAAAGGAAATAGCGGAACTAATTATTGAGAAATTCGAGCACGACATTTACTTCTCCCATCCGTGCAGGGATTTTGCCAGTAGCGATGAGGCTCTGAGGATAAGGCAGGATGTGGAGGGGATAACTTTAACCTATAAAGGTCCGAAGGTTGATGTGGAGACGAAAAGCAGGGAAGAGGTTAAGCTTAAGGTTGAGAATTTTGAAGCAGCTAAGCAAATCCTCGAAAAGCTCGGCTTCAGGGCTGTTGCGGAAGTTAAGAAGCTCAGGAGAATTTATGGCTTGTGTGAAGCTATAATCTGCTTAGATGATGTTGAGGGCCTTGGAAAGTTTGTTGAAATCGAGGTGGAGGCTGATAACATTGATGCCAAAGAGAAGGTCTTTTTCATCGCCGAGCAGCTTGGCTACTCAAGGAATGAGAGCATCAGAGATTCGTACCTTGAGCTTATCTTACAGAAAAAATCACGAAAAGAGTCTCTTTAAATCGGCCAAAAGTCTTAAATATCGATTGATGCGGGAGCTAATTACATCATACAGGTGGATAAGGGAAAGGGCTTGAGCAAAAGCCTTATAAACCTAAAAACCAAATAATGTGTTGCCAAGAACGAAAACCGTGGGTCCGGCAAGTGCCCCGAAAGGGCGTAAGCCCGTGATGAGGGGAGGCCTTCCTGCCCACGGTATATTGTGGGAGGACCGCATGCAAAATGCGGTCTGATGTGGGCTTGTCAGCAGAGCAAACCGGCAGGCGAGGGATGTATTCACCGCTTTAGCCCCCGCCAATTCTGGTTGATCCTGCCAGAGGCCGCTGCTATCCGGCTGGGACTAAGCCATGCGAGTCAAGGGGCTTGTATCCCTTCGGGGATGCAAGCACCGGCGGACGGCTCAGTAACACGTGGACAACCTGCCCTCGGGTGGGGGATAACCCCGGGAAACTGGGGCTAATCCCCCATAGGGGATGGGTACTGGAATGTCTCATCTCCGAAAGCGCTTAGCGCCCGAGGATGGGTCTGCGGCGGATTAGGTTGTTGGTGGGGTAACGGCCCACCAAGCCGAAGATCCGTACGGGCCATGAGAGTGGGAGCCCGGAGATGGACCCTGAGACACGGGTCCAGGCCCTACGGGGCGCAGCAGGCGCGAAACCTCCGCAATGCGGGAAACCGCGACGGGGTCAGCCGGAGTGCTCGCGCATCGCGCGGGCTGTCGGGGTGCCTAAAAAGCACCCCACAGCAAGGGCCGGGCAAGGCCGGTGGCAGCCGCCGCGGTAATACCGGCGGCCCGAGTGGCGGCCACTTTTATTGGGCCTAAAGCGTCCGTAGCCGGGCTGGTAAGTCCTCCGGGAAATCTGGTCGCTTAACGATCAGACTTCCGGAGGATACTGCCAGCCTAGGGACCGGGAGAGGCCGGGGGTATTCCCGGGGTAGGGGTGAAATCCTGTAATCCCGGGAGGACCACCTGTGGCGAAGGCGCCCGGCTGGAACGGGTCCGACGGTGAGGGACGAAGGCCAGGGGAGCGAACCGGATTAGATACCCGGGTAGTCCTGGCTGTAAACGATGCGGACTAGGTGTCACCGAAGCTACGAGCTTCGGTGGTGCCGGAGGGAAGCCGTTAAGTCCGCCGCCTGGGGAGTACGGCCGCAAGGCTGAAACTTAAAGGAATTGGCGGGGGAGCACTACAACGGGTGGAGCCTGCGGTTTAATTGGATTCAACGCCGGGAAGCTTACCGGGGGAGACAGCGGGATGAAGGTCGGGCTGAAGACCTTACCAGACTAGCTGAGAGGTGGTGCATGGCCGCCGTCAGTTCGTACTGTGAAGCATCCTGTTAAGTCAGGCAACGAGCGAGACCCGCGCCCCCAGTTGCCAGCGGTTCCCTTCGGGGAAGCCGGGCACACTGGGGGGACTGCCGGCGCTAAGCCGGAGGAAGGTGCGGGCAACGGCAGGTCCGTATGCCCCGAATCCCCCGGGCTACACGCGGGCTACAATGGCCGGGACAATGGGTACCGACCCCGAAAGGGGTAGGTAATCCCCTAAACCCGGTCTAACCTGGGATCGAGGGCTGCAACTCGCCCTCGTGAACCTGGAATCCGTAGTAATCGCGCCTCAAAATGGCGCGGTGAATACGTCCCTGCTCCTTGCACACACCGCCCGTCAAGCCACCCGAGTGGGCCAGGGGCGAGGGGGTGGCCATAGGCCACCTTCGAGCCCAGGGTCCGCGAGGGGGGCTAAGTCGTAACAAGGTAGCCGTAGGGGAATCTGCGGCTGGATCACCTCCTAAGGGTGCATTCCAGCCTTCGCCTGCCGGGCTCATATGCTGACAAGCCCATGGGCTCGTAGCTCAGCGGGAGAGCGCCGCCTTTGCGAGGCGGAGGCCGCGGGTTCAAATCCCGCCGAGTCCATTATTACGTGCACCCGGCGATGAAAGTCGTCGGGGAAGGGTTGATGGGCAAGTTTGCCCAGGTGAAGCCGTGCAGAGGTTCGTCCCCAAATGCAATCTGGGACCGGCTCTACCGGCGATTATCCCGGCCGGTGGATGGCTCGGCTCGGGCGCCGACGAAGGGCGTGCCAAGCTGCGAAAAGCCCGGGGGAGGCGCATGGAGCCTTAGAACCCGGGATTCCCGAATGGGATATCCTGTCCCTTCGGGGACGCTCCCTTACGGGAGCGGGAACGCGGGGAAAGGAAACATCTGTGTACCCGCAGGAAAAGAAAGCAAACGCGATGCCGTGAGTAGGGGCGACCGAAAGCGGCACAGCCCAAACCGAACATCTGGGGGTAACCTCAGATGGATGTGGTGTAGTAGGACCCCGCCTAATGCCGTGGAATGAAGCCGAAGTGGTCTGGAACGGCCCGCCGTAGAGGGTGAGAGCCCCGTAGGCGTAAGTTCCACGGTTACAAGGCGGGGTATCCTGAGTACCGCGGGTTGGAATTCTCGCGGGAAGCTGGGGGTCATCAACCCCCAAGGCTAAATACGTCCCGAGTCCGATAGCGCAATAGTAGGGTGACCGAAAGCTGAAAAGAACCCCGAGAAGGGGAGTGAAAAGAGCCTGAAATCGGCCGGGGATAGTGAGCAGTGGCTCGAAAGGTAATCCCGGCAAAGGAAAGCGCCGAGAGGCGCGAGTACGAGCCGGGACATGCCGGAGTCACTGCGTACGTTCTGAAGAACGGGCCAGGGAGTGTACGGCAGGGGCGAGGCTAAGGAGCGAAACTCCGAAGCCGGAGGGAAACCGACAGCCCGCAGCTTATGCGAGGGGCGGGGTGTGCTCGCCCGTAGTCCCTGCCGTACGACCCGAAGCCGGGCGATCTAGGCGGGGGCAGGGTGAAGCGGTGCGAAAGCGCCGTGGAGGCCCGCAGGGGTGTTGATGTGCAAATCGCTCCTCTGACCCCCGTCTAGGGGTGAAAGTCCAATCGAGCCCGGGGATAGCTGGTTCCCCCCGAGACATACCGCAGTATGACCCGTCCGGAGGTTGGCGGTGGGGTAGAGCACTGATAGGAGGATCCGGGGGGTGACACCCTCGCCCTCCTGTCAAACTCCGAATCCACCGCCGCCGTAGATGGGCGGAGTCAGGGGCAGGGGGTAAGCTCCTGTTCCGAGAGGGAGACAACCCAGACCGGGGTTAAGGCCCCTAAGTGCCGGCTAAGTGTAAACGATAAAGGAGGTCCCGGGTCGAAGACAGCGGGGAGGTAGGCTTAGAAGCAGCCACCCTTTAAAGAGTGCGTAACAGCTCACCCGCCGAGACTCGGGGCGCCGAAAATGGACGGGGCTCAAGCCGGCCGCCGATACCCCGGGGCTCCGAAAGGAGATCCGGTAGGGGGGCGTGCCGATGGCGCAGAAGCCTGAGGCGTAAGCTCGGGTGGAGCCGTCGGTAACGAATATCCTGGCGGTAGTAGCAGCATAGTCGGGTGAGAATCCCGACCGCCGGAAGGGCAAGGGTTCCACGGCAATGTTCGTCAGCCGTGGGTGAGTCGGTCCTAAGGTGGCCCGTAACTCGGCGCCGCCGAAAAGGGAAGCCGGTTAATATTCCGGCACCGCTGCCCGCTGCCGTTAAGGCACCCGACGCCTCGGGATAGGCCGGGCGGGAGCTGCCAGCCCGTCCAAGCGTCGAAGCCCCCGGAGATCCGTAATGGAGAGAAGGGGGTGAAGGCGTGATGGCGTAAGCCGGCCGACTCCTGGGGCCCGTGAAAAGGGGGGCAGTTGGACCGTACCGAGAACCGACACAGGTGCCCTGGGTTAGAAGCCTAAGGCGTGGCGGAACATTCCGGCCGAGGGAATTCGGCAAAATGGCCCCGTATCTTTGGTAGAAGGGGTGCCTGCGGTTTAGCAGACCGCAGGTCGCAGTGACTAGGGGGGAGCGACTGTTTACTAAAAACACAGGGGGCTGCAACCCGGCAACGGTTTGTACAGCCCCTGAGTCCTGCCCAGTGCGGGTACCTGAAACCCGGGTACAACCGGGCGAAGGGCCCGTAAACGGCGGGGGTAACTATGACCCTCTTAAGGTAGCGTAATACCTTGCCGCTTAATTGGCGGCTTGCATGAACGGATTAACGACTCCCCCACTGTCCCCGGCCGGAAGCCGGCGAACCCGACATCCCAGTGAAGAGTCTGGGGACCCCCGTTGGGAAGCGAAGACCCTGTGGAGCTTTACTGCAGCCTGCCGTTGCTCCACAGCTGGGGGTGCGCAGGGTAGGCGGGAGGCTTCGAAGCCCCGTCTCCGGGCGGGGTGGAGCCGTCGATGAGACACCGCCCACCTCCAGCTGTGGAGCTAACTCCCGCTGGGAGGACATCGGTAGGTGGGCAGTTTGGGTGGGGCGCCACTCCCCCGAAAAGGTATCGGGGGAGCCCAAAGGTCGGCTCAGGCGGGTCAGAAATCCGCCGTAGAGTGCAAGGGCAAAAGCCGGCCTGACGTGAACCCGCAAAATAAGGGTTCACGAGCCGAAAGGCGGGCCTAGCGAACCACCCTGGCCTTTTGGTGAGGCCGGGTGACGACAGAAAAGCTACCCCAGGGATAACAGAGTTGTCCCCGGCGAGAGTACATATCGACCCGGGGGCTTGCTACCTCGATGTCGGCTCTCCCCATCCTGGCCGTGCAGCAGCGGCCAAGGGTGAGGTTGTTCGCCTATTAAAGGGGATCGTGAGCTGGGTTTAGACCGTCGTGAGACAGGTCGGTTGCTATCTAACGGGGGTGTCAGGGCGGCTGAGGGGAAGGAGGCTCTAGTACGAGAGGAACGAGCCTCCGGCGCCACTGGTTTACCGGTTGTCCGGCAGGGCATCGCCGGGCAGCTACGCGCCACGCGGTTAAAGGCTGAAAGCATCTAAGCCTGAAACCGCCCCCGAAAAGAGCCGCCCATTAAGGGCTCCCGTAAAAGACGGGTTCGATAGGACCGGGGTGTAAGCGGCGAGCTTCGGCGAGCCGTTCAGCCCGCGGTCACTAATCGCCCGCGCCGATTGGGCCGGTCTCAGGCATAGATTGGGGACGAACCTTGCACGGCTTGACATCGATTTTTAGTAAACATTGCTGGTCTATAAGAGAAAATTTTTTAAACAACAAAACTTTTTTAGTGCCATGGTAAGTTTCGTGCATGTCATTTCAGTTGAATCAAACACCGCTGAAATTGTGGACAGTGTGAAAATGAGTGGACATCCGATTCATAAGGCATACCTAATATTTGACAGCGAGGAGTCTAAGAAGTACGTTGATGAGGTTAAGGGAACGCTTAGCTCCCTGGTTGAAGTTGAGGTTCTAGAGCTTAAAAGTGACGGCGTGTATGAGGCTGTTGTGGACATACTCAGGACCGTGAGAAAGGAGGTTGATGCAGGAAACACGGTGCTTTTCAACATCACAGACTCGGACAAGCTTACCTGCCTCGCCTGTTTCATTTCCGCCCAGATTTCTGAAAGCAAAATATATACCAAAAAAGGCGACTCGGTCATTGAAATACCCACCCCTCCAATAAAGAAAGTCAACGAGGACAAACTTGAAATTTTGAGGGCGCTTGAGAGGGAAGGCGGGAGTGTGGACTCAATCAACAAGCTAATCGAGCTCGTAGAAGGGAAACTTGAGGAGCAGAAGAAGTACATGGCACAGAGGGCGAGAATGAGCTACCACCTCAACGGTCTTGAGGAAGATGGGCTTGTTGTTACCGAAAGAAAGGGGAAGAACCTCAGCATATTCCTGACCGAACTTGGAAAAGCATTTGTAGCCATGTTCGGATGATAGTGCATGCTATCAGTACTGCTGATTGCCGAGGATGGTGAGTGGCATCGCTACAAGGAGCTTGAGGAGTGCCTGATAAATGATTATCATGTGGACTATTCGGGGCAGATTTCGACGGATATTGCGGAATTGAGCAGAATCGAGTTCTCGTACGAAATCATTTTTTTCCTAAAACCCGTAGAGTTCTCCGAAATTCCCGCTATTTCCCGGCTCGCAAAAAGCAAGATTTTGGTTTTCCATGTTTTGAACAATAACGTTCCGATTCGCCTTTCGGAGAATCTCTTGCCCGTCGCGGATTGCCTTGAGCTCAACGCCTCTGCAATGAGGGGCAAGCTTGAGTACTTCAGAGGTGTTGACGTAATAAAGCTCCTCCATCCATACCATATGGAGGTTGATGAGGAGTGCGAGGTAATCCTTAACGGGAACAGAAACACGAAGGTATTGCTTGGGGACATAACTTTCAGAACTGGCAAAAACGTGGTTTTTGGGGTTAGAAAAGGAAACATGGCCTTCTTCTCGGCAGACATCTTTTCCAATGATGCTTTGAAGGAAAGCGACAACTGCAGGTTTATAAAAAATTTGATAAAGGAGCTTGTTGGGAAAGCAGAGGTGTATTAGTCCTTTTTGAGCCAGGGCATCATAGCCCTTAGCTCTTTTCCGATTTTCTCTATCGGATGCTCCCTTTCCATCTGGAGCAGTTTGTTGTAAACCGGTCTTCCCGCCATGTTTTCGAGAATCCACTCTCTCGCGAATTCACCGGTCTGAATTTCCTTCAGGATCTTTCTCATCTCTTCTCTCGTCTGCTCTGTGAAGATTCTCTTTCCTCTCGTCATTCCTCCGTATTTGGCAGTCTCGCTAACAGCACTCCACATGTTGTAAATTCCGCCCTCGTAAATCAGGTCGACGATGAGCTTGAGCTCGTGCAGAACCTCAAAGTAGGCTATTTCGGGCTGGTAGCCCGCCTCGACCAAGGTTTCGAAGGACATCTTTATCATCTCCGCAACTCCACCGCAAAGGTCAACCTGCTCTCCGAACAAGTCGGTTTCCGTTTCCTCTTTGAAGGTCGTCTCTATGACACCTGCTCTCGTCGCTCCAATTCCCTTTGCGTAGGCGAGGGCGACTTCGAGAGCCTTGCCAGTGTAGTTTTGCTCAACCGCAACCAAAGACGGCACGCCCTTACCTTCAACGTACATTCTCCTTACCAGTGGCCCAGGCCCCTTGGGTGCAACCATTGCCACATCCACGTACTCAGGCGGAACAATCTGGTTGTAGTGGATGTTGAAGCCGTGGGCGAACATTAGCATCGCACCTTCCTTCAGCTTGTCCTGAATGTGCTCTCTGTACACAGCAGGCTGGACCATGTCGGGAATGAGCATCGCTATCACATCTGCTCCATCAGCAGCCTCGCTAAGCTTTTTAACAACCATCCCGTCCTTCTCGGCCCTCTCCCATGTTGCCTTGTCCCACTCAGGCAGTCCGACAACCACGTTAACCCCAGAATCCTTCAGGTTCAGGGCGTGGGCGTGTCCCTGACTTCCGTATCCGATTATGCATACAGTCTTCCCGTCAAGGTACTTCAAATCCGCATCCGCGTCGCGATAAATTTTTGCCATGCTCCGTGTTGCAGCGTCCGTTAAATATATATTGCGAGTCTGGATATGTTCGCTGTGCGAACGAAGTTTGTTACAAAAACAGAGGTTGTGCTCAGAACAGTTTACACCGCACTTGAGAAAGGTCTTGCAGTAATCGGTCCCACGCAGGTTGCGGAGGAGCTTGGCGTGTCGAAATCAACAGCTCAGAAAATGCTGAACGAACTGTCTAAGGCAGGCTACGGCGTTTACGTCCCGAAGAAGGGATTGGTTCTGAATGAAAGGGGAAAAATGGAAGCAAGGGCAGCGGTAAGGATGCACAGGCTTATAGAGTGCCTTCTCGCAGACCTCGGCGTGGAGGACTTCTGCAAGGAGGCTGAAAAAATAGGCATGGTTGCCGGCAGCAGCCTCGTTGATGCCCTCGAAGCAAGGTACGGTGACAGAGAATTCTGCCCGTGTGGGAAGAGAATTCCGGAGGTGAAAAAGTGAGACCCGTCATTATTGCAGCTTTATCACTTTTTCTCCTCCTCAGCACAGCCGAGGCATCGACAATAGTCGTTACGGTGCCCGATTTCAAGCCAATCGTTGAGGCGGTTGCTGGAGATGGCTTTGAAGTTTACAGCCTGCTCCCCCCAGGCTCCGATCCTCACGCCTTCAGCCTAACGGTTGAGGATATTGAGAAAATGAGGAAAGCGGACCTCATCGTGCTTGCAAACTCAAAACTGCTGGATTTTGAGGCAAAAATAGCAAGTGAGTTCTCCAACACCCTCGATTTTAGAGATTACAACGCAAAGCTCTACGACTTTCCCGGCTTCGAAAGCAACCCGCACGGCTACTGGATGCTACCAGAAAACGCAGTAGGGATCGCAAAGGCGGTTAAGGACAAGCTCTCAGAGATGTATCCCGGAAAAAAGGCGCAGTTTGAAGAAAATTTTAAAGTCTTCGTTGAGAGAGTCGAGGAGGCGGAAAAAGAGGCCAAAAGGATCTCGGAAGGGGAGTCGGGAAGGAAATACGTTGCGATGGTACCCGGAGTCTGCTACATAGCTAAAACCTATAACTTGAGCGTTGCAGCAGTTCTGATTTCAGAAGGAGCGGGTAGCGCAAGCGCAGGAGAGCTTGCTGAAATAAGAAAAAAGCTCGAAAGCGGAGATTACAGGGGAATAATCGTTCCGGAGTTTATGAAGGGTGGAAAGGGAGAGGAAATGGCGAAGGAACTGGTTAAGGGTACGAATGCGAAAATAGCATGGGTTAGGTTCTCTTCAGGAGATTCGGCTTACGACACAATGCTCATTTCAAACGCAGCAAGAATCGCCTATGCAGGAGGCTACGCGGAATGCAGCAGGGACAGCGTCTGGATATACGTTCTTTCAGTCCTTTGTGTAGTTGAGGCTCTTATCATCGCTGTGATAAAGGTGAGGTTATGAAAGTAATAGAGTTTTACGACGTGAGTTTCTCCTACAACTCCAGCGAGGTTCTGAGTGACCTGAACCTGGGTATAGGAAGGGGGGAGTTTGTTGCGGTACTCGGCCCCAACGGGGCTGGAAAGAGCACGATGCTCAGGCTTATTCTCGGACTTTTAAAGCCCACTAAGGGAACTGTTAAAGTTCTCGGTTATAACGCCTTTGATGAGAGGGATAAATTCGTTGGCAGGGTTGGCTATCTTCCTCAGAGAGAGGAGATTCTTCTTGAAGCTCCCCTGACGGTTTCTCAGGTTATAAAATTGCCATTGCTGGCGAGAGGGAAAAAGGTTGGTGATAGTAAGCTAAGAGAGGCTCTTTCAATGGTCGGTTTGGATGGGTTTGAAGATAAGCTTTTCAGCGAGCTAAGTGGCGGGCAGCAGCAGAAAGTGCTGCTCGCGAGGGCTCTAATCTCCGACCCAGAAATTCTGCTGCTCGATGAGCCCTTTAACGGCGTTGACGTGCCATCGCAGGAAAAAATAGTTGAGGTGCTTGCGGAGATGAGTTCCAAGGGCAAAACTGTCGTTGCAGTGGTTCACAACATCAATCCATTGCTCCACAACATTGACAGAGTTGTTCTGCTCAACAGGAGGATAATAGCGGCAGGAAAACCAAACGAGGTTTTCTCAGAGGAGAACATCATAAAAGCTTACGGCACGTCCATACCAATCGTAATTTGCGAGGAGGGCTTCACACATCCGCTTTACGGTGATTACCATGGATGAGCTCATTTTGAGGGCTTTAATAGCTTCAGTGCTGATTTCGCTGAACGCATCCATAGCCGGAACCCTTACTGTTTTCAGAAGGGCATCGTTTCTCGTTGCTGGCTCCGCCCACTCTGCCCTGGCAGGAGTTGCTCTCGCTCTCTTCTTGAACTCAATTGGCTTCAGCGCTCACTACTTTCTTTTTGCTGTGATTGCAGCAGTCTTCTTTGCAGTTCTCTCTGCGAAGGCCGCAAGGAGAGGTGATGTGAACGTTGGCATCGCAACCGCCTTCTCCTTGTCCATGGCTCTGGCGGCCATATTTATCGCAATGACCAGAAACTCAGCATCAAATGCTTGGCAGTTTCTCTTCGGAGATGTTCTGCTCCTCACCCTCGACGATTTCGTGATTGTAGCAATCACAACGGCTTTCGTGCTTATTGCAATCTCGTTCTTTTACCACAAGTTCATTTTCATATCCTTCGACCCCTCAGGGGCGGAGGCGACCTGTATCAACGTTTACCTTTACGATTTCCTGCTGATCGCCCTGATCTCGATATCAGTTGTGACGGCGCTGAAAGCTGTCGGAGCGATTCTTGTTTTTTCAATCTTCATTGCTCCCTCATCGACTGCAAGGCTGCTGGGAAGAAATCTTTCGTC
>LDZQ01001466.1_pt1 | contig 43012 bp, 48 predicted proteins | sample 615361 | NCBI WGS metagenome assembly LDZQ01 (sample SAMN03408297, study PRJNA278302) | terrestrial metagenome | isolation source: oil reservoir sample I2 | place: USA: Alaska, North Slope, Ivishak formation | collected 2013 | reverse complement strand
AAAAGAAAGTATAGACATTAATAATCGAGTGGAAAATTACATAAAAGACTAGATTAAAAAAACAAAAGTTTAAAAAATTTTTTAAGCCAAAAACAACTCAATCTTAGTCTTCAAATAAGAAAAATAATTTACATAAAAACTAAGAAAAATTGCGCACAATTATCTGTTCCTTTTTCAAAGGACACCATACAGGGACTTTATCTTCTGTACTGATAACTCTATAGGGAGGAAAGGTTACATTACACTTCTGGGTTCCATTTTCCAGCTTAGTACAAAAGGGACATTCAGCACAAGACTTAACTACAATAACCACCTTGCTACCTCCTAGGGATTATTTTCAATAACTTCTACGTCCTTGGGTAAATCAAGAGAAAAGAGTTTATTATCCAACGGAACATTTATCTCTGTATTGGTTAAAGAAAGTTCATTGCCATTACCAAAAAAATCCACCAGCAAAATCCTATTTAAAATACTTTTCTTTTCATCTATCCAGATAAAGGCCAACACCAGATTGGGTTCTGGATTTTTAGGTACCAGCTTAAACTTAAGTCCATCTTTCTCTTTACCCATAAATTCAGGCACAAAGTCCTCTTTGAGATTGGCCTTACCTGAAATAAACTTGAGCATGGTTTTAGAGGAAAACAACTTGTCTTTGGGATACTTATAAGCTGTATTTTCTTCTGGAAAATAATCCCATACCCCCTGGGGGTTGACCAGTAATTTTTCTGGCTCTGGCTCTTCTACTTCCCATAAAATCAATTCTGGCTTTTTAAAGTAAATTTTTCCCTTTCTCAGTTCCTGTTCTTTACTCGCTGCATTGGTCAGGACCTGATAAAAGGTGGTCTTAAAGGAAACAATCTTTTCATAACTGGCTTGCATCTTATCCAGAGGCTCGCTGGCCCAAAGTAAAACAGGCCAGGATAAGCACAGCAAAAACAAGAAGACTAATCTCTTCATTTTTTTATCCTATTTTTTAATTTTCCAGAAAAACTTCTAAAAAACTTAACGCTTAAACTCAAATTAAGCAAGCTGAAAGCTTTTAGGAAAAAGAAAGGGCTGCGCCTATAGCGCCTATAAAATCCGGGTCTTGAGGAATGATAGGAGAAAAGCCCAAATTTTCGCTCAACAATTGAGCTACGCAGGGATTATGCGCCACACCTCCGGCAAAAATCAAAGGAGGAGTTGCGCCTACCCGTTTTAACATGTTGACACAGCGTTTTACAATGGCGTGATGCAGGGCCAGGGCAATATTTTCTGGTTTCTCGCCCTGAGCCATAAGGGAAGTAGCTTCTGTCTCAGCAAACACAGTACACATACTGTTAATAACAGGCACTCTATCTCCCTTAAGGGCATAGGGACCAAATTCTTCAATACCTATCTGAAAAATATTGGCCATTTGCTCCAAAAATTTACCTGTACCAGCAGCACAGCGGTCATTCATTTCAAACTTCAACAAACCTCCCTGCTCATTTAACAATAAGGCCTTGGTATCCTGCCCACCTATATCCAGAATACTTCTGGCCTGGGGAAAAAGCGCACTTACGCCCTTGGCATAGGCTTTTATTTCTGTAATTTTCTTAACAGGCACCTTTAAATCCAGCCTATCCACCAGCCCCCGACCATAGCCTGTGGCCACCACTCCCGCAAACGCCAAGTCCTTTAGCCCCTTTCTTAGCTGAGCCAGAGGGTCAAAGGTGGTGGGGAGTTGCTTTTTGAGCTGCAACTCCCCTTTATCCAGTCCCACTATTTCAATACTTCTCGAACCAATATCTATACCTAAAATCAACATAACTTTATTTTTCCAGCATTTCCACAAAGGCTTCTACTCTGGTTTTTAATTGCTCCACATCTTCCATACTATAATCTGTCTCTATATTTAGTACTGGAATATTATTTTTTTCTAAAAACTTGCCCAATTTTAAGCTTTCCTGTTGATAGGGCTGACAAAAAAGCAAACTATATTGAATAACGCCGTCCACTTTCAACTCTTTGGCCAGGTTAAGCACATTTTCCATTCTCTCTTCATTGGGGGTAAAACAAGCACAATCAATGCGCATATATCTATCTACCAGGGCATCTATCATCTCTTCTAGAGTCTCTTTAGATTCATCCACCAGGTCTCTGGTATTCCTGGTACCTATACAGGACTCTTCTCCCACCACAACTGCACCAGAGCTTTCAACCAGATAGGGAAGCTTCCAGTTGGGTACGGCCATAGGACAACCAGCCAAAAGCAACCTGGGGGTATTTTCTGGCACCACGCCCTCTTTTTCCTTTACCTTTTGCTCCAGTTCCTGACAGAGATCCTCTATTTTCTCGCAAAAACGCTGTGGGTCGTCATAAAAGCTAATCTGGTTTATAAGAAGCACATCCCGACCAGAAATGGGAGTAGGCACCTTGGCTCTAAGCGCATTCAATCTCTGCAACACCTTGCGTTTGCGATTTACCAGTTTAATGGCTTCTTTCAGGCTCTCGGCTGTTATTTTATTGCCTGTAAGCTCTTCCAGCTTTTCCTTATAAGCCAGAACTTCTGCTTTAAAAAGCTCTCTGTCTGCCTTTTTCTTTTGCTGAGGCACTTCCATTACATAGAGATTTACATAGTCCTTAAAAACTTCATAGGCTTTCTTCTTTCCATCACAAGTGGTCTCGCCCACAATAAGGTCACAGGACTCAATAAACGGACATAACCTGGCCAGCTTAAAACCAATAAAGGACTTGATAAGGGCACAGGTATTTCTGGGCACTATTTTTTCAGCCTCTTCCTTGCCTGCTTCTGCTCCAGCACAAAGCCCTACCTGAATGGCCCTGGCCGCTAAAGTCAACTCTTCTGGTACAAAAATACAAAAGGTACCAACTACCTTTTGACCTCTGGCCTTGGCGTCCTGCAGTTCTTTAATCCTCAGGCCGTGCACCTCTGACACTACAAAATCCAGATACTCCATTCCCTTTAAACGCTTATCCTGAGAAAGGTAAATGTCTCCGTAAAATTTGCCCAAAACCGTAAGCAATCCATCATGGGCAGTAAGGTCTAAATTCAGTTTTTCCCACATCTCCCGATATTCTGCACTCATCTGCTACCTCCAAAAATTAAGTTTATTGTTTATAAAGGGAATAAAAGAGGGCAGCAAATTGGTAATCTCAATTGATTTCAAGAAAATATATTTTATTTTTGAATAGAAAATTCAAAAAGATAACCTGATAAGATTTTTAAAATCTTAAGAACCTAGCTTAAGTAGGACTTGTGTATCTCCAGGCCAGGCAAAAGAGAAACAAGTAAGGAAAATAGATGACTGAGGATAAAAAAGGAGACCAAGAAAAGATGAAATGTAAAAAAGCAAGGAGTAATTTAAAATTGGTTATTACCCTCCTCTTTTGAGGGGGCTTTTTGTTTGTCCTGGTCTTGACATGGAATTTCGAAGTTAATAGTTATTAATTTGGTAATAATGGGAGGAGAATATGTTGAGGTATAAAGCAAATCCTCAAAAAATTTTAGAAGCATTGGTTTTGCTAGCACAAAAAAAACCTGGAAACGGGTTTCATAATCTTCTCAAAATTTTATTTTATGCAGACAAGTTCCATCTTCAAAAATATGGAAGACCGGTCTTTGGAGATGTTTATATAAAAATGCCCTATGGCCCTGTTGGTTCTTTTGCCTATGATATTCTTAAAAAAAGTGATTTTATCCCTCAGGATATTTTAAAGGCGATTAATGAATCCCTGGAAGTTAAAAAGGAAAATGATATTCCGTCTGTTTTTGCCAAACGTGAGCCTGATCTTGATTTTTTTTCAGAGACAGACCTGGAATGTTTGAATGAAGCAATGGATAAATGTGAAAAAACTGATTTTAATTCTCTTACTCAAATAACCCATGAAGAAAAAGCCTGGCAACAGTCTAATATGCATTCAGAAATGGATTATGAATTATTTATAGATGATGATATTCCCAACCGTGATGAGTTAATATCCTACCTGAAAGAAACAGCTCACACCATTGTTCTTTAGTTTATTTATTATGCCTTTAAATCCTGGAGATATTATTCTGGTTTTTAAAAAATATTTAAATGGGATTGACCATGATAAATTTGCCATATGTGTTGCTCCTGAATATTTTTTCTTTTTTTATATTAACTCCAAACCGTGGAATAAGGCTCCTGATGCTCAAGTTCAGGTTATGGGCAAACTAGAAATATCCTGCCTACCCCATACATCTTATATTGATACCTCAAGTATTCAACAGCTACCAAAACAAGCAATAGATGCAGCTATTCAAGCTGGCAAAGTATGGTCAGCTTCCCCAAATGTATGTCAGAGAATAAAAGAAGTAGTTAAAGAGAATAAAAGAAGTAGTTAAAAATAGCAGATATTTATCTCTAAAACATAAAAAAATTATATTAAACTCCTTGTAAAATTTACTTTTAAAATTACTCCCTTTTAAAAAAAGGAAGTAATAATATATAAATTTGTAAATACACATGTAACTACAGTCTTTATCCACTTTACCCAAACAATACTATCTAACAATATATTGAGATAAAACTCAATAACAAAAGCGAAAAGTTCAATAAAGAAGACTTTACTGAATTCATTTTAAACTAAAAAGAATTTCTTCTTCATATAAATCAAGTACAAAACCTAATTCTACAGCTGTAAATAAACAGAGTTACAGGTTAGTTCTTTAGGATATTTTTCACTATATGATGCTTGTAGTTCAGCTGGAATCCAGCAAGAAAAACTATATCTTTCAAGTTTTGACAAGTTGAGAATATGTTCAGGAATAAATTAAGGCTTTTGGAAAAAAACACTCATAATTCAAGTTTGAATTATTGAGTCTTTTGGTGCCCCCGCCAGGACTCGAACCTGGGCTAACCGGGATTAGGAATCCCGTGCTCTATCCGCCTGAGCTACGGGGGCGTTAAGAAGAAGTACTCTTACACTTTTTCTTCTCTCTTGGCAACCAAATAATCGCCTACCCTTTTGCTCTTATTTTTTGACTTATTTGGCCCTTTTACCTGCAAAAAAGCTACCTTTTCTTAACAACTTCATCCTTAAAATTTACTTGCCTCTAAAAACTTTTACCACTAAGTAGCTTTCCTTTCACAGGAGACACTATGAGCAAACTAACCGCCTATTTAGGTTTACTTTTGGCCATGTTACTCTGGGGCACTTCTTTTGTAGCCCTAAAAATTGCCTTACTCAACTATCCTCCCTTTACAGTTGTTTTTGGCCGTATGTTCGTAGCAACCTTTATTTTTTTCCTTATCTGGCCCAAAATAAAACCTAAAAAAATCTATTTTTCCGACCTGAAACTCATCTTATTGATGGCTTTATTTGAGCCCTGTCTTTATTTTATTTTTGAAGGATATGCCTTAAAATACACTTCTGCTTCTCAAGCTTCCTTGATTGTAGCCACCTTACCCCTAATGGTAGGTATTGGAGCCAATCTTTTACTTAAAGAACCTCTAAACTTAAAAATTATCTTAGGCTTTATCCTGGCTATTTTAGGAGTATATGTACTTACCATCTTTAGCCATCCAGAAAGTACAAGCCCCAACCCCTACTTAGGCAACTTCCTGGAATTTCTGGCCATGGCCATGGCTACAGGTTATACCTTGCTGGTACGCCTTTTAAGCCGCAATTACCATCCCTTTTTCCTCTCTGCTGCCCAGGCCATTATAGGAAGCCTGTTTTTCCTTCCCCTGGCCCTGTACTTTGACCCCTGGAAAAGCTTTTCCTTTCACCTCTCTGGCTTTCTAGCCATACTTTACTTGGGCTCTGTGGTAAGCTTTCTCGCCTATTCCCTCTACAATCAAGGTGTTGGAGCCATTTCTGCCAGCAAAGCTGCGGCTTTTGTCAACCTTATCCCGGTTTTTACCCTCTTTTTTAGCTGGCTACTCTTAAAAGAAACCCTAAACTTACCTCAAATAGGTGGAGCCATCCTGGTGGGAATTGGCATTGCCTTAAGTCAGGAAGTTTTCCAAAAAGGCTCCAGAAAATCCCACTCCCTTAAAGCAAAAAAGACAAAACTGTAATTAGCAGGGTATTGAGTAAAATTCCTGGCAGAGAATTGTAAAATATCCTTTACCTTATGCAAATAAGCATCCTTTCCCTTTAAACGATAAAGAAAAAGTAAAGTATAAACCAGGGCAGAAAGAGGAGAAATTAAAGTATTGTCAAAATATTGCTTGGGCCTTAAAAAAAGGTCCTGGCTTCCCTTTGAACTTAAATAAATATCTTCATCCGCAAAAAGTTCCCAAAATTTATCCAACAACCTCAAAATTAAATCTAAAACAAACTCTTCTTTAAACAACCAATATACTCTGGATAGGGCCATCAAAAAATAGGTATAATCATAAGCAGTTCCTTTACTGCCTATTTCACCTTCTATAAAGGAGTGATAAAGTTCATCTTGAATATAAAAAGTATCTTTTAAAAAGAAAAAAAGATTTTTTATTGCAGTTTTTATCTTTTCTTGTGGGAAAAGTTGGTAATATTCACAAAGAGCAAACAAAAATAAACTGTTATAATCACAAAGTATTTTTCTATCTATTTCTGGTAAAACCTTTTCCTCTCTTTTTAACAAAAGCTTTGCAAAAATTTTGTCTAATTTATTCAAGTCTATACTGCCAACCTTTTCTGGCGATAAAAATATAATATTTTCTCCAGTATAACTTCCGCTTGCTTCTTCTTTAAAATTTCCTTTATCTTCTATTTTACTTATTTCTTTTAAATAAGAAAACTCTGATTTAGAGAGGGTCTTTTCTAGTTCTTCTGCCCTCCAGAGATAATACTTGCCTTCTTTGCCTTCACTTTCAGCACTAAGAGAGGAAAAAAAGCCGTTATTTGGGGCCTGCATTTTCTGAAAACAAAAATTTAATGTTTTTTCTATGGTTCTAAGAAAAATATCTTCCCCAAATAATTTATATCCGCGAAGAAAAAGGAGTAAATTAAGGGCCTGGTCATAGAGTATTTTCTCAAAATGAGGGAGTTTCCACTCCCTATCCACACTATAGCGAAAAAATCCTCCTCCTATCTGGTCAAAGACCCCACCCCTAGCCATATGCCTCAGGGTTTTCTTAACTATTGACCCAAACTCTTCTCTATCCCTGATACTGCTTAAAAAAAGCCAGCTAGGTACAAGAAAAAACTTAGGAGCTTTACCCAGTCCACCAAACTCCCAATCAATATCTTCTTTTAGTTGGGTTAAAGCCAGTTCCAATTCCTGGCCTGTAAATTCATTTTTCACAGGTAGGTATTGTTGCTTTAACACATTCTCTAGCTCTAAAGCTGTCTCCTCCAGCATTTTTCTTTCCCTTTTCCATAAGATACTTATTCTTTTAACCAATTCTTTAAAACCTACTCTATCCAGTAAGTTTTCTTTGGGAAGATAGGTAAAAGCTAAAAAAGGTTTCTTTTCTGGAGTAAGGAAAAGGTTTAAAGGCCAGCCGCCATACCCATTTAAGACATAACAGGCCTGCATGTACAAAGTATCCAGGTCCACTCTTTCTTCTCTATCCACTTTAATACAGACAAAATTTTCATTGAGGATTTCTGCTATTTTTTTATCTGAAAAACTTTCTCTGGCCATTACATGACACCAATGACAGGAGGAATAACCAATGGATAAGAAAATGGGTTTATCCTTTTCTCTGGCTTCTAAAAGGGCCTTTTCTCCCCATGGTTGCCAGAAAATGGGGTTATCTTTATGTTGTTGAAGGTACAGGTTTTTACTCTGGGCTAACAGGTTCATAACCACCTCTTTATAATTTGCTTGTAAGTTAGTTCAAGAAAAGGTATTTTCACTTTACCTTATCTAAAAAAGGAAAAAATGAAAATCAGTATTTTTTATTTTCTTTTAGGTATTTTAGCCGGGATTGTGGGAGCAGCCCAACCTGGTATAAACAGTATCCTGGACCAAAAATTAGGTAGTGCCCTTCTGGCCTCTACCATTTCCTTTATGGTGGGCACTATTTTTCTCTTAATCTTGAGTTTTAGCCTAAAAATCCTGCCCATACCCTTAAAGGCCTTTGCCCAGGCTCCCTGGTGGGCCTATCTGGGGGGGCTTTTAGGTGCTTTTTTTGTGCTCGTGTCCGTAATCCTTGCCCCCAAAATAGGTGCTGTCACCTTAATGGGCTTATTGCTCACAGGCCAAATTCTGGCTTCTTTGCTTTACGACCACTTTGGAATTTTAGGCTATCCTGTCCATCCCATTTCCTGGTGGCGCATCCTGGGACTCATTTTAATGGGAATAGGCGTCTATCTTACCCACCGCTTTTAAAAAGGAGTTTATTTATATGTCCTACACCCAAAGAAAAATGTATTTTTTCCTTCTGGTCTTAACAGTAGTAACTACTTTTGGTTTTCAGGGATGGCGCACCCTTTTAAATAACTTTGCTGTAGAAGTGGTAAATATAAACGGCCAGCAAATGGGGCTTTTGCAATCTTTACGCGAAGTGCCAGGTTTTTTAGCCCTTCTGGTAATCTATCTTTTGCTCTGGTTTAAGGAACACAGATTGCTGGTCTTTTCTGTTTTTCTTCTGGCTCTGGGAATTGGTTTAACTGGATTTTTACCCACCTTTTATGGCTTTATCTTTACCACCTTACTTATGTCCTTTGGTTTTCACTATTATGAAACCTTAAACCAGTCCTTAACCCTTCAATACTTTTCCCAACAAGAAGCTCCTTTAGTTATGGCAAGACTTAAAAGTTTCTCCCACTTAACCAACATCCTGGCTGGAGCTGTTATTTTTGCACTTTCTTTTTTCCTTTCCTATTCCTCCCTTTTTCTTTTTCTGGGAATAATCATTGCCTCAGGAGCACTCTGGGCCCTCAGGCAAAACCCTTTAGATAAAGAAGTGCCTCTTCAACACAAAAAAATGATTCTTAAAAAAAGATACTGGCTCTTTTATGTGCTCACCTTACTTGCTGGTGCCAGAAGGCAAATCTTTATTGCCTTTGCTGTATTTTTGCTGGTCAAGCGATTTCACTTTAGCCTGGCTGAAATAGCCTTTCTTTTTGTCCTCAACAATCTAATAAACTACTGGCTAACCCCTTTTTTGGGCAAGGCCATTAACTATTTTGGGGAAAGGAAAGTCCTGTCTTTAGAATACTTCTCCCTTATCTTCATTTTTCTGGCTTACGCCTACTTACAAAACCGCTATTTAGTAGCCCTGATGTATATTTTGGACCACATTTTCTTTAACTTTGCCCTGGCCATCCGCTCCTATTTTCAAAAAATAGCTGACCCCAAGGATATTGCCCCTTCTATGGCTGTAGGCTTTACCATCAATCATATTGTAGCTGTAATCATGCCTGTAATTGGCGGAATCCTCTGGATGCAAGATTATAAACTACCCTTTTTAATAGGCGCAGTCCTAAGCTGTGCTTCTCTATTTTTTGTTCAGCTAATCAAACTACCGGATAAGACTCCTTCCAATTAAACAAGAATGTTGTCTTATAGAAATAACTAAGTTATAAGCTTTGCCAAAGGAGGCTTAAGCCATGAAAAAAGTATTGTTTGTCTTTAAAAAAGAACCCATGTGTTTTTTACACGTACTTTTAAATGCCCTGGAATTAAAGGAAAAGGATATAGAAGTGGGCATAATTCTGGAAGGAGAGGCAACCACTCTGGTAAAGGAATTTGGCAATCAGCAAAGTCCTATTTTTCAATTCTACCAACAAGCCCAAAGCCAAAATCTCTTTTATGGAGCCTGTCAGGCCTGTTCGCAAAAAATGGGGGTTTTGGAAGAGGTAAAAGCACTTGGCCTAACTCTACTAGCTGAATTAAAAGGCCATCCATCCATGTTTAAATATTTTAATCAAGGATATGATGTGATTGTGTTTTAATAAACTTAAAAAGGGAGAGGGAGAAGATGGACTTAAAGGAAGAAATAACCACCTTGGCTCAGAGGGCCAAAAAGGCCTCCAGGCTACTGGCCAAAGTAAATACTGCGGCCAAAAACAAGGCTCTGGGGCTTTTAGCTGAAAAAATACTCAGTCAAAAAGAGGAAATTTTTGCAGCCAACCAAAAAGACCTGCAACTGGCTCAAGAAAAAGGCCTGGATGCTGCCAGGGTAGATAGGCTGAGGCTAACTGCAGACACCTTAGACTCCATGTCCAGGGCCTGTTTGGAAGTAGCCAATTTTACTGACCCGGTCGGTTTAATTGAAGAAATGCAAGTCCGCCCCAATGGCCTTAAGGTAGGTAAAATGCGCATTCCCCTAGGGGTAATCGCCATTATTTACGAATCCAGGCCCAATGTAACCATAGATGCTGCCATTCTCTGCCTAAAAGCGGGCAATAGTGTTATCTTGCGAGGTGGTTCAGAAGCCTTTTATTCCAATCAAATCTTGTCCTCTCTTATCTCCAGCTCTCTGGAGGAAGCAGGCTTACCCAGAGATGGAGTAATTTCCCTGCCTACCACAGAGCGCAAGGCTGTGGAATACCTTTTAGAACTGGAAGAATACATTGATGTGGTTATCCCCAGAGGTGGGGAAGGCTTAATCAGGGCAGTGGTGGAAAAGGCCAGAATGCCAGTCCTAAAACACTATAAAGGGGTTTGCCATATTTACGTCCATAAAGACGCCCAGTTGGAGCAAGCCCTGGAAATCGTCTATAATGCCAAGGTACAAAGGCCTGGGGTGTGTAATGCCCTGGAGTGTCTCCTGGTTCATGCAGAAATTGCCCCTGTTTTTCTTCCCCTTTTAGAGAAAAAAATGGGAGATAAAGTAACCTTTCATGCCTGTAGCTTAAGCCAACCCTATTTGCCCAAAAGTGTACCTGCCACTCCAGAAGACTGGGGCAAGGAGTATTTATCTTTAGACCTGGCAGTAAAAACTGTTTCCTCGGTGGAAGAAGCCCTGGAGCATATTGAGACTTATGGTTCCAATCATTCTGAGGCCATTTTGACCCAGGACTACAATTTAGCCCTAAGGTTCTTGCAAGAAGTGGATGCTTCTGCTGTACTGGTCAATGCTTCCACTCGTTTTAACGATGGTGGGCAATTTGGCTTAGGAGCAGAAATAGGCATTTCCACTTCCAAGCTCCACGCCTATGGACCCATGGGGTTAAGGGAGCTTACTTCCACCAAATTTATAGTTTTGGGACAAGGACAAGTAAGGACAGCTTAAAACCAAGGAAATACCATGGCTAAAGTCAGCTACTTTAGACTAGTTAGACAAAAACTTGGCCCCCTTTTCCCCCTATTTTTTGGGGGAGCCTCTTTGGCCTGTATTTTTGTCTATGGATTTTTGGTCTTCTATTGGGGAGAGGGCTGGACACCTTTAGAAAGCTTTTACCAGGTGGTTATCACCCTTTCTACAGTGGGCTTTCATGAGGTTCATCCTTTAAGTGAGCGAGGACAAATTTTAACCTCTCTTTTAATCTTGCTGGGAGTGGGCAACTTTGCTTATCTGGTGGGCGCCTTTTCCCAGATTTTGGTGGATGGAACCCTCCAGGAAATCATTAAACAAAAAAGGTTAAGGCGTATGTTAGCAAAAAAGGAAAATCACTTTATTGTCTGTGGATTTGGCCGTATTGGCAGTGTGGTAGCCCTGGAAATACTCAAGGAAGGACACGCTGTAGTAGTGATTGAACAGGACGAACAAATTGTAGAGCGCTTAAAACTACAGGGCATTGACCATATCCATGGGGATGCCACTATTGAAAAAAACCTTGTCTTAGCCAATATCAAAAAAGCCAAAGCCTTAATCACTGCCCTAAATGATGAAGCCAAAAATGTATATGTGGTCTTAACTGCCAGGCAACTGGCCCCAGACCTACCCATTATTGCCAGGGCTGACCACGAAACAACCATTCCCAAACTAAAACTAGCTGGCGCTACCAAGGTAATGACCCCGCACCTTATTGGGGGGATTCGCATGGCCCAAACAGTATTAAAACCCAATGTAACTGACTTTGTGGACCTGGCTATGCAAGATAGCTCCCTGGACTTGCAAATGGAAGAGCTGATTATTTCAGAAAAATCCACTTTAGCTGGCAAAGACCTCATTCAATCCCAAATAAGGCCTAACTACAACCTTATTATCATTGCCATTAAGAAAAAAGATGGTCAAATGGTCTTTAATCCTGGCCCCAAAACCATCATAGAAGCTGGAGACACCCTCATTGCTGTGGGCAGCAAGGAAAATTTACGGCGTATTGAGGAGATTTTATAGGTGAATCTAGAGAGCATAAAAGCAAGAATTACAGAGCTACGCAAACTAATAAGCTATCACAACTATCGCTACTATGTTTTAGATGACCCTGAAATAAGTGATGCAGAATACGACGCCTTGTACGCAGAGCTTAAGGAACTGGAAGAAAAGTACCCTCAATTTTTTGACCCCAATTCTCCTACCCAAAAAATAGGTGGTCCACCTCTGAAGGAATTTTCTCCCTTTACTCATTCTTTGCCCATGTATAGCCTGGATAATGGCTTTTCTTTAAAGGATGTGGCTGACTTTATAGCCAGAGTAAAAAAACATTTACCTGCAGAGGAACTGGAATTCTGGCTGGAGCCCAAATTAGACGGTCTGGCAGTGGAAATAGTTTATGAACAAGGACAGTTTAAACAGGGTGGTACCAGAGGAGATGGATTAGTAGGAGAAGATGTCTCCAGCAACCTAAAAACCATAAAAAACCTGCCCTTAAACCTTTTCCCGCCCTATCCAGCCTATTTGGAAGTACGCGGAGAAGTGATTTTAAACAAAAAAGACTTTGAACACCTCAATACAGAGCAATTAAAAAAAGGAGAAAAGCCCTTTGCCAATCCCAGAAATGCAGCTGCAGGTTCCTTAAGGCAACTGGACCCCAAAATTACAGCCAGGCGCCCTCTTTTCTTTTATGCCTACGGAGTAGGCAAGGTAGAGCCTTCTTCTTTTGAAGGAAAAACCCAGGAAGAACTCATATCTAAATTAAAAAACCTGGGCCTGCCCACTGTTCCTCTGGGAAAAAAAGTAAAAACTTTGCAAGAAATAGAATCCTTTTATCTGGAGTTGCAAAAGCAGAGGAATTCCCTTCCCTTTGAAATAGACGGAGTGGTGATTAAGGTAAATTCCCTGGCTCAACAAAAGCTCCTGGGCTTTACTGCCAAGTCTCCTCGTTTTGCCCTGGCCTTAAAATTTCCAGCCAAGCAAGGCATAACTACCCTTAAGGATGTGCTTTTTCAGGTGGGCAGGACAGGAGTAATCACTCCAGTAGCCCTTTTAGAGCCCCTTTCTTTAGGTGGTGTGGTGGTTTCCAGAGCCACTCTCCACAATGAAAGCGAAATCAAAGCCAAGGATTTAAAAATAGGCGATAAGGTGCTGGTACAGCGAGCTGGAGATGTAATCCCGGAAGTGGTGCGGCCCTTAAAGGAAGAGCGAACTGGGGAAGAAAAAGAAATCATTTTTCCTGAAAACTGCCCTGTGTGTGGAAGTAAATTGCAAAAATCCGCTCAGGAGGTGGCCATTCGCTGCGAAAACATCTCCTGTCCAGCCAGATTAGAAGCAAGTTTGATTCACTTTGTTTCCAAAAAAGGCCTGGATATAGAGGGATTGGGTAAAAAGTGGATACCCCTGCTTATGGAAAAAGGACTGCTCCAGACTCCAGCAGATATTTTTCGCTTACAAAAGGAAGAACTGATAAAACTTCCCCGCATGGGAGAAAAATCTGCTTCCAATCTACTTCAGGCCATAAAAAGGGCTAAAGAAAAGCTCACCCTGGACAAACTGATCTATGCCCTGGGCATCAGGCATGTGGGTGAACAAACCGCTAAAATCTTAAGCAGCCACTTTAAAGACCTGGACGCCCTGAGCCAGGCCAGCAAAGAAGAATTGATACAATTAAAAGACATTGGACCAGAAGTGGCCCGTTCTATTGTGGAATTTTTTAGCCTCAAGGAAAATCAAAACCTTTTACAGGACTTAAAAAACCTGGGACTCTGGCCCCAGGCAAAAAAAGAAACTGCCGAGCAAAACCTGCCTTTGACAGGAAAAACTTTTATCTTTACTGGAAAATTAAAGAGTTTGAGCCGTGCTCAAGCCAGAGCAAAGGTAGAAACTCTGGGAGGAAGAGTGGTAAGTGCCATTTCCTCTCAGGTGGACTTTGTGGTTGTAGGCGAAGACCCTGGCAGTAAATTGGCCAAAGCCAGGAAACTAGGTTTAAACATCATCTCAGAAACAGAATTTTTAAAACTAATCTCTTAAGCAAAAGGAGTTTTTATGCATACACCTTTAATTATCCTGGGAGCAAAGGGTAGAATGGGCTCAACTATCACCACCCTGGCCCTGGCTGACCCGGCTTTGGAAGTAAAAGCCTTAATTGAACGAGAGGAAAAGTTAAAAGAAATTGAACTTAGCCAGCCTTTTAAGACCTCCAGCCTGGAAGAAGCCCTGCAAAAATTTCCTGGCAGTGTGGTTATTGACTTTACCACTCCTAAAGTGAGCCTGGACACTGCTAGACTTTGTGCTAACCTGCAGGGAAAGGCAGTTATTGGCACCACTGGCTTTAGCCCTGAAGAAATCTCCATCCTAAAGGACCTGGCCCAAAAGACTCCTTTACTCCTGGCCCCCAACATGAGTGTGGGCATAAACGTGCTTTTAAAGATACTTCCTCAGCTAGTAACCCTGCTGGGAGAGCAATACGACCTGGAAATCAGTGAAATCCACCACAAGTTTAAAAAGGATGCACCCTCTGGTACTGCCCTAAAACTAGCAGAATGCCTGGCTGCAGCCAGAAAGGTGGAGCTAAAAGAGGTGGCCAGGTATTGCCGTGAAGGTATCATTGGCCAAAGGCCTGCAGGAGAAATAGGCCTGCAAACCCTAAGGGGTGGAGATGTGGTTGGCGACCATACTGTGTACTTTTTTGGCCCGGGCGAGCGCATAGAAGTAACGCATAGGGCTCATTCCAGGGAAACCTTTGCCCAGGGAGCCTTACGGGCAGCCAAATGGCTTTATACTAAGCCAGCAGGCAAACTCTATTCCATGGCTGATGTCTTAAGTTAAAAAACATTAAAAAACCAGACTCTTAAATTTAAGGTCAGGACTTAACCCTCCTGACCTTTCTTATCTTTAAAAGAAGTAAAAGGAGTTAAACTTATTTTGAATATACTTGTCTGGCAAACTGCTTTTTTAGGTGACCTTATCCTGACCACGCCTTTAATTGCCTCTTTAAAAAACCTTTACCCCCAGAGCAAAATCACTCTGGTAGCCAAAGGTTTTGCCAGGGCTGTATTTCAAAATAACCCCCACTTAGATAACCTGCTAATATACGAAAAAAAGGAAAATTTTTTTAGCTTTATCCAGAAACTAAAAAAAGCCCGCTTTGACCTGGCTATCTCACCTCACCGCTCTCATCGAGCCAGTCTGGCCCTGTTTTTAAGTAAAATCCCCCAAAGAATTGGCTTTGACCGGGCTGGATTTTCCTTTTTATATACCAAAACCTTTCCCCATGCTTTTGACGGCACCCATGAAATAGAAAGGAACTTAAGCCTATTGCAGGGTCTAAGTACCTATGCCAAAAACAAACTTGTTTTTGAACCCAGACTCTACCTAACCTCTAAAGAGAAAAGTATAATCCAAACTTATGGGCTCACTTATAAAGACTACTTGCTCATTGCGCCTGGCAGCAAATGGCCCACCAAACGCTGGACCAGGCAAGGTTTTCAAGAGGTAATCTCTTATTGGCTAAAGAAAAAAGTACAGGTGGTTTTAATTGGCGATAGGGAAGATGCACCCTTTGCAACCCAGATTACAACTGGCTTTAACTCCCCTCTCCTCTTAAACCTGGTGGGCAAAACTTCCTTACGGGAAAGCTTTGGGCTGATTAAGGGAGCCAGGGTTATTCTTTCCAATGATTCTGCACCAGTACATATGGCCCAGGCCCTGAACACGCCTGCAGTGGTTGTCTTTGGTCCCACCATTACTGCTTTTGGATTTTACCCTTATAAACTGGGAAAAGTCCTGGAAGTGCCCTTAAAATGCAGGCCCTGCGGACTGCATGGCCATAAAGCCTGCCCTCAAAAACACCACCATTGCATGCAACAAATAGAGGTTTCCCAAGTCATTACCAGCCTGGAAAATTTTTGGGAAAAGAACCTGTAAACCGGTTCAAAAAACTTAACCGTAAAAAAAATTGAACCAGGGTCAAAAAAAAGTCAAAATTAGCTTGACAATTTTTTCCTTTTCCCTAATATGCCTTGCTTAAGGAAAAGGGAGAGAATCTCTTTTTCGGCGTCAGGGGTCTTTGTTAATTGCATAGGGGTTTTTGAGTTGCACTCAAAAACAACACTTCAAAAGGAGGAAAACTTAACATGAAAAGATTTGCTATTCTTGCAATCATGGCTGCCTTTATCCTGGGCACTGTAGCCATGGCTTCTGCTGTTGAGCTCAAAGCTCGCGGTGCTTGGCGCGCCCATGCCAACTGGACTGATAATTTGAATTACCAGGATGCCGACAACACAGATGGTGACGGCCAGAGTGAAGATGATTTCAATGTTCAAGAAAGAGCTAGAGTCTGGTTTGATTTTATTGCCAATGAAAATGTAAAGGCTGTTTTAGGTCTGGAAATTGGTAATTTCCGTTGGGGTCAACCTGGTGCTGGTGATCTTTCTACAGATAACACTGGTATTATCAAAGTAAAACACGCTTATCTTGATTTTAACCTTCCTGAAACTCAAATCAATGTAAAGGCTGGTTTGCAGAGGGTAGCGCTTCCCAGTGCTTTTGGTTCTAACATTTTTGATGGAGACGTAGCCGCATTAGTAACTACAGTACCAGTAAATGAGATGGTATCTGTAGTAACTGGTTGGGCCAGGCCTTATGACAGATTTGACGGTGAGAACAACAGCCGCAATGACGAAACAGATATTGCCTTCCTGGTTGTGCCTGTTAAACTTGATGGCGTAGCCTTAAACCCCTTCTTCGCTTATGCCTGGATCGGTAAAGATAGCTACTTGCCTGCAAATAAAGAAGATTGGGTATATTCTAATATTGGATTTGATTTTGATTCTAACGGAGCTGCAAACGGAAGTTTAACCGATGATGCTACAGCCTGGTGGGCTGGCTTGAATTTCAAAGTAACCATGTTTGATCCCATCGTAATTGATGGTGATATCAACTATGGTAGAGTTGATGGTGAAGTTAATGTAGGCGGTGGAGATAAAGAAGACTTGGAAATCTCTGGTTGGTTCTTTGACTTAGCTGCTAGCTACAAGATGGATATGATGACTCCTCAAGTATTTTTTGTTTACTCCACTGGTTTAGATGATGATAGTTTGGATAGTGGTGACAAATTGAAAATGAACTGGTTCCCAGTTTACTACACTGAGTCCTTTGCTCCTACTACCTTTGGTTTTGCTGGTTCCAGCTTTACCTATGACAATCAAATTGGAGCTTATGCCTCTGGCCTCTGGGCTGTAGGTTTTGCCTTAAGAGACATTAAGCTTGTGGACAAGCTTTCTCATGAATTCATCGTTATGTACGCTAGAGGTACCAATGATAAAAATTGTATTAAGGAACTCTCTCTCTCTGCTGATACTTTAACTGAAAAAGACTCTCTTTGGGAAGTTGATTTCAACACCAAGTATCAAATGTATGAAAACCTGGCAGCTATCGTAGAGCTTGGTTATATCAAAGCTAATTATGACGAAGATGTAAAAGTTGATGCCACTGACAAGAGAGGCGACAACTTTGCTGACGAAGCTGCCTGGAAACTTAGCGTAGGTGTTACCTATAACTTCTAATCCCAGACCATAACCCTGACGCCTGTAAGCAAAAGGGCCAGGCTTTGAGCCTGGCCCTTTTTATTTTTTTCAACTCTAAAATAAAAAAGCCCTCTTTGCCAAGAGGGCCTTTTAAACAAAAAAACAAACTCAAAACTAATCTTCGGTCATGCTAATACACTGAGCAGGACAGGATTCAATGGCCTCTTCTATTTCTTCCTTGCTGGCGCCATCAGGATTAATCACATAGGCTTTGTTTTCGCTTTCATTATAGGCAAAAACTCCAGGACAAAGCTCCACACAGGTTTCACACCCAATGCATTCATCCTGGTCTAAAATAACTTCTCTACCCATAACAAACCTCCTTTTTAGTTTAAATTCTAGCTAATCCCAAAAATAGGGTATGTAAAGAGACCAGAATGAAAATATATCCCTTGTACAACCCCTTTTTGGGTTTAGAACCAAAAGTAAGCTCCACTGCCCTGTGAGGGCAAAGGGCAAAACAGGCCAAACAATTGGTACAATAGTGATTAATTTTAAACTTATCTTCCCATTTCTCAATGGCCTGATAAAGGCATTTAGCCTGGCAAATACCACATCCTGTACACTTTTCTAAGTTTATCCTCAATCTTAAGGGATTAACTTTACCTAAAAACACACTAACCAGCCCCAGAGGGCAAAAGCCAAGACAATGGGTCATTTTCCCCTTTTGATAGGACCAGAAAACAATAAAAAACAAACTAACCAGGCCAAAAATACTTACCAGGAAAAACAACACCTGCCCTTCTAAAACTCCATAGCGTCCCATTAAGGCCAAAAGCACCACCAGAGCCAGATTAATCCAGGCTCCTTTCCTACTAAGGGGGGCTTTAGATTTTCGCTTTTGTAAATTGGCTCCCCAATTATCCAGCCCTCCCACATAACAGAGATGGCTACACCAGGCAGGACCTACCAGCAAAAGAGTGCTCAAAAACAAACCCAGCATGAAAAATCCTCCCCCACGGTAAAGAGGGCCACCAATAATCAGGGCAGGAATGGGAAAATGCAACTTACCTGTAAGCAAAAAACGACCATCCACCCAGAGCCCCAGTCCCAATTGGAAAAAAAAGACCAGGGAAAAAAGAGCCCAGATTTTGGGCCTGAGCCTGTACTGTTCTTTAGGCCTTAAAAACCTTTCTCCCACATAAACTCCGTATAAAGCCAGTAAAAAAGCCTGAAAAATCCCCAGCTTAAAAACAAAACGGCCAAAGAGAAGTAAAGGAAAAGAAGATTTTAATCTTAAAAAATTAAGTAAACCAAAGACAACCAAAAAGATAAAAAGTAAAAAAAATCTATCCTTTACTTTTTCAAAATTTTTCCAGCTAAAAACTAAAGCCAAAAAGGTGAATAAAACCACCAGAAACATAATAAACACCAGTCTAAACCAGGGCATATGGGCCTGTATTCTAAAGGATATCAGAGTATAACTCACTTCTATCCAGGTAAAAAATAAAAAAATAAGTGCCAGGGGCAGTATAATTTTACTTAATCTTAGATTAAAGATAGTTAAAATCAGCAAGAAAAAAAAGATTAAAACAAAATTGAGCTCTCCCATTCTAAAAAAATGGGCCATGCCCAAAAGCAAGCTAAAGAGAATTGTTCCCTTGTTTAGAAAACCCATCTCTTATCTCCTGAGGAGAATAAATAGTAAAAAGTTCCTTGCCCTGCTTTACCGCACTCCTTTCCAAGAGTTTAAGCACAAAGGCCAAAAAAGAAACCATCTTTTCTAAAGAAAGCCTATCCACTTCCTTAGCCAGCCTGGCATGTCTTCCCAATCGCCCTCCCAATAGCACCCTTACCTGTATTTCCCCTCTGCTAAGAGCTTCTTGTTCACAGGCCAAAGCACACTCTCCACACCCCAGGCAATTTGAAGTAAGTTCTAAGCCTGGCTCAAGTAAAATAGCCTGCTCCTTGCAGGCCTGCAAACAAAGACCACACTTCACACACCTATCTACCTGCACCTTTATTTCTGCCCTGCCAATAAACCCCACATCCTTGATTTGAGAACGGGCACAGGCATTGGGACAGGCAGAAAAGCCTATTTTAAATAAATGATGTTTTTTAAGGTCCTTTTCCTGTCCCCAGGAAGAAGTTCTGGCTATATTTTTTATCCTTGCAAGTAGGTTAGGACCATCTAAGACTAAAGCCTGGGGGCACTTTCCCTCTACTCCTCTACAAAATTCCAGTTCAAAACCACCTATTCTTTCCTGCATCTATTACCTCGTCAAAAGTAAACAATAAAAACTAGTTTTAACCTTCTTCTAATTTCATTTTTCTCTACAACTTAATTTCTAATATTTGAAACCACTTTGACTTAAGTCAAATTTTTCTCCCTAAAAGTAAAAAAAATTGCCTTTTTTCTTTTTATAAGTATAAAAAAATCTCCAAATAGGAGAGGAGGAGTTATGAAAGTCCTGTTAAAGATTTTTATGGTCTTAGGTATAGCTATTTTTATTGGCTTTCCACTCTTTAGTATGACCTATTACACCATGGTCAGAACCTCAACTCCTGGTTTTTGCTCTTCCTGTCATGAAATCAGGTTTGCCTACAACACCTGGAAAAGTTCTTCCCATGCCTTTAATTCCAAAGGAATTGTGGCTGATTGTATGGACTGCCACCTACCTGCGCCTCAGGACACCTGGAATTTTTTCTATGCCAAAACCACTCACGGTATCAAAGACATCCTGGTTCACCTTTCTTATGATGACCCGCTTCAAGAGTACGACCACGAAGAAAATCGCCAGAAAGCCTATGCTTCTATCAAAAACGACCAATGTCAAAAATGCCACCGCAACATTCTCTATTTAAGCAACAAAAGAGGAGCCATGCTTGCCCATCGCTCTGTGCTTTATCCCAGACCTGGTTATGAAAAAAAATGTACTGACTGCCATCAAAACCTGGTACACAAGGCCAAAGGTTTTTACCAATTGGGACAAATGTAAATAATTTTTTATAAACCAAAGGAGGTCTTATGAGGGGGAAATTTAAATGGGTTCTTTTACTACTGTTGCTCAGTATAGGCCTGTTTACAGGCAACATACTGGCCAAAAACTTTAGTAAAAGCAAAGAATTCAGGTTAGAAAGAAGTCTCTCCAAACAGGGACAAGCCTGTATTGAGTGCCACAAGGTAGAAACTCCTGGGATTTTTGTGGATTGGGCCAATTCCAGACACGCCCATGCCAATATTTCCTGTATTGATTGCCACCAGGCCGATGCCACAGACCCGGATGTAAACAAGGCCCACTTTAAGCAATATGAAAGAAGCGACAACAAGTGGGGAACCTCTGAATACCGTGTACCCATTGCCACGGTAGTTACTCCCAAAGATTGCTCTCGCTGTCACCCTGATGAAGTAAAACAATACTCCAGAAGTAAACATGCCAATACAGTAGAAATTATGTGGAAGCTGGACCCCTGGCTCAATCAGGGAATGAACACTGACTGGGAAAGGACTGCAGGCTGTTTTTACTGCCATGGCACAGTGCTTAAGCTGGACAAAGAAGGAAAATTAGACCCTAAAACCTGGCCCAATGTGGGCGTGGGAAGGGTAAATTTAGACGGCAGCCTGGGCAGTTGTACCAGTTGTCACACCAGGCACAGATTTTCTGTGATGGATGCCAGAAAGCCAGAGGCCTGTGGACAGTGCCATTTAGGTCCTGACCATCCCCAAATTGAAATTTATACTGAGTCCAAGCATGGCGACATTTACCAGGCCTTTAAAGAAGAATACAATTTTGAAGCTGCTCCTGGCACCTGGACTCCTGGAGTGGATTTTAGAGGTCCCACCTGTGCTTCCTGTCATATGTCTGGAGCAGGCACAGTGCTTACCACCCACGATGTTACTGAACGTTTGTCCTGGGAGACACAAGCGCCTTTAACTGTAAGACCAGAAAATTTTAAACCCTTCCCGGCCCAGACCAGCTGGAAAGTAGAACGCGACAAAATGAAAGAAATCTGTAAGCAATGCCATGCTCAAAGCTGGGTAGATGCTCATTATGTAAAACTGGATGAAGTGGTCAAAGAATATAACGAAATTTACTTTAAGCCAGCCAAAGAAATGTTGGATAAACTTTACGCCAAGGGCTTATTGGACAAGAGCAGGTTCTTTGATGAAAAATTAGAAGTGGAATTTTATGAACTCTGGCACCACGAAGGTAGAAGGGCCAGAATGGGAGCAGCCATGATGGCTCCAGATTACACCTGGTGGCATGGTTTTTATGAATGCAAACATCGTTTTAACCAGTTTATGGCTGAAGCCAAACATCTCCTTGAAACTGGCCAAAAGGCAGAAAAATACGAAAACTTCCCGGGCACTGGTGGAAGCACAGTAAGGCCAGTGCAAATCTTTGGACCTAAAAAATAACTTAAATAAGGGGTAGCTTAAGCTACCCCTTATTTATTTAACACCTCTGCGTTATAACTACTGCGCACCAATGGACCAGCAAAGACCTTTAGCCCCAAACTTTCTCCCTTTTCCTGGTAATATTTAAACTTTTCTAAAGAGACATATTCCTGCACAGGAAAGTGTTTTTTGCTGGGCTGTAAGTATTGACCCAAGGTAACCCAATCACAGTTTACGGCCTTTAAGTCTTCTAAGACCTGCAGGACTTCCCTTTCCTCTTCTCCCAGACCAAGCATAAGCCCACTTTTGGTGATTACTTCTCCCTGGGCCAGTTCTTTGCTCCACTTTAAAACCTGTAAGCTTCGTTTATAATCAGCCTGGGGACGCACCTTAGGATAAAGGGAAGGTACTGTTTCTAGATTGTGGTTGAGCACATAGGGCTTAGCTGCCAGAACCAGGCTAAGGGCTTCTTTACTGCCCTGAAAATCCGGAATCAAAACCTCCACCTTTAATTCTGAATTTTCCTTGAGCAAGTTAATCACTCTGGCAAAGTGTAAAGCCCCTCCATCTAAAAGGTCGTCTCTGGTCACAGAAGTAATAACCACATACTTTAAACCCAGCCTTTTAACTGCCTCGGCAATTCTTTCTGGCTCTTTGGCATCTACAGGCTCAGGATCTTTATGCTCTATATTACAAAAGGTACAACTGCGCGTACAATACTTGCCCAAAATCAAAAAAGTAGCTGTGTGCTTGCAAAAACATTCAAAGATATTGGGGCACCTGGCGCTCTGGCAAACAGTATTTAAGTTTAAATCCCTTAAAAGTTTTCTCGTCTGGCCAAAATCCTTTTGGGTAGGTAGTTTTATCCTCAGCCACCTGGGCTTAGGCAAATACTTTTTTAAAGCCATTTAACAAATCCTCTTTTACCTGTTTTAGGGAAGGTTTATACTTGCTTTCCAGATAAATAGAAGTCATTTGCCTGCCTAATCCGCAAGGGTTAATGTATCTAAAGACGCTTAAATCCTCTGTTACATTTAAGGCCAGGCCATGATAGGAAACCCATTTTTTTACGCCAATACCAATGGAGGCAATCTTTTTTTCCCCCACAAAAACTCCACTAAGGCCTTGAATGCGCCTGGCTTTAATTTCATAAGTCAACAGGGTTTGCAAAATTACTTCTTCCAAATCCCAGAAAAACCTCTTTATTCCCCCTGGCCTTTTACTCAACCTAAAAATGGGATAGGCAACCACCTGGCCAGGAAAATGGCAGGTAATATTACCTCCTCTGGAGCTTTTAACCAGCTTGATTCCCTTTTCCTCCAGGATGTTTGGAGGCAAAAGTAAATTTTCCTCTCCTCCATGACGGCCCAGGGTAATCACGGGCAAATGCTCCAGGAGTAAAAGCACCTCTTCTTTGCCTGCCAGCACCTCCTGATGGTAATCCAGTTGCAAACTCAAGGCCTGTTCATAATCAATAAGTCCCAGATCCAGTACTCGCATTTTTACCCCTTTTTATTTTGACTTTCTTTAAATTTTTTCTTTAAAATACTTCAAAAAGGAGTTTCCCATGTCTCAAATCAAAGAAGCTATCACCTTATCCTTTCTGGCTGATTCCCTGGCCCTAGGCGGCCACTGGATTTATGACCAGGAAGTGTTAAAGAAACATTCCTGGGAGCATCTACAAGCTCCTCTAATCAAAGACTTTCACCCGCACAAACAAGCAGGCGAGCTTACCCACTACGGAGACCAAACCCTTGTCCTGCTTCAAAGCTTGGCCGAGAAAAAAGAATTTGACCTCCAGGACTTTGCCCTGAAATGGCAAAATCTTTTTCTCGACTACTCAGATTATATTGATCATGCAACCAGAATTAGCCTGGACAATTTCAAGCTGGGCTGGGGGCCAGAGGATAGTGGCTCCATGATGAACGACTTAGCTGGTGCAGCCAGAATTTTTCCTCTTTTTCTCCTTTATGCCAGGGATTTAGAAGTCCTGGAAAAAGCCGCGCAAGCCCAGACAGCCATGACCCACAAACATGAACAGGTAGTGGAAGCAAGCTCCTTTCTGAGCAGGGTGGCACACTTAGATCTGCCAGCAGACCAGGTCCTTTTAAAACTGGGGCAAACCTGTCACATTGATGAGGCCTTTCCTGCTACCCTCTATTTACTCCTGAAATTCTTTACCACTCCTAAGCAAGGACTTATAGCCAATGTCTTAGGTGGAGGAGATTCTGCAGCCAGAGGCCTTATCCTTGGCTTTTTCTTTGGTTTAACCCCTAAGGGTAAGGAACTCCTTTCGCTTTGGCTGCCAGAGTTTAAACTGGCTGCTACGCTCAAATCCCTTTTGGACCAATTTTAAGGGGCAATCTTCAGGAGACAAAAAATGTACGGAGTATATAAAAAAATCCTTCGCATTAACTTAAGTGAACAAACTTACTTCTTTGAACCTTTAGACCCAGAAATTTTAAGTCAATATCCAGGGGGTAAAGCCCTGGGCACTTACCTGTTAGCCCAGCAGGTCAAAAGCAAAATCAATCCCTTATCTCCAGAAAATCCCCTTATCTTTACCACTGGCCCCTGTAGCCAGAGTGTTATTTGGGGCAGCAGTAGATATGCTGTTTTTGGTATTTCTCCCCAAACTGGCTTTTATGCTGAATCCTATGCAGGAGGAAAAGCCCCTGAAGCCATGGACAGAGTGGGAGTAGATGCCCTTATTTTAGAAGGGCAAAGTGCAGAGCCAGTGGTCTTAAAAATAGAAGAAAATAGCTGCACCTTTTATCCAGCCCAGGACCTCTGGGGCAAGGATACCTATACTACAGAAGATGAAGTCTTAAGGCGATATGGCAATCCCAAACTAAGGCCCGGTGCCCTGGTCATTGGCCCAGCAGGGGAAAATCAGGTAAGTTTTGCTCTCATTGAAAACAACTATTGGCGCTCTGCAGGACGCTGTGGGCTGGGAGCGGTCCTGGGGGCCAAAAAGGTAAAAGCCCTTGTTTTTCAAGGACAAAGCAAAAGAACTATAGCCAGGGAACAAGAACTAAAAAATTTTGCTTTTGAATTCCTCAACAACTACCGTAATCATCCTGTAAGCAAAAATTACCTAAATTATGGCACCACCCAGATGGTCTCCATCTTAAACCAGGTAGGTGCCTTTCCTGCTCGTTATTGGCAACAGGGGACTTGTAGCCACTGGGAGCAGATAAACGGAGAAGCCTTAAGAAAACTTTTACAGGTAACTCCTCATGCCTGCCCCAGGTGTTTTCTGGCCTGCGGCAAAATTTCCACTGTGCCCCAGGGCAGGTATAAAGGACTTACTGTAGAAGGACCAGAATATGAGACCATCTTTGCCTTTGGTGGCCTTTGTCTGGTCAAAAGCCTGCCTGAAATCATGTATTTAAACGACCTTTGCGACCAACTGGGGCTGGACACCATTTCCGCAGGCAACCTCTGTGCCTTTACCATTGAGGCTGTACGCCAAAAGAAGGTAAAATTTGACCTAGATTACGGCCAGACAGAAAAGATTGCTGAGCTTATTAAACTCATTGCCTTTAAGCAGGATATAGGAGAAGTTCTGGCCCAGGGCATAAAAAAGGCTGCCCAAAAATGGGATATGGAAGATTATGCCGTACATGTAAAAGGTCTGGAACCCGCAGGCTATGACCCCAGATACTTTAAAGGCATGGCCCTATCCTATGCCATTTCTGATAGAGGAGCCTGTCATTTAAGGACTACCTTTTACAAGCCAGAACTGGCAGGCGTTATTGACCCGGCCACGGTCAAAGACAAGGCCAGACTGGTCATTGACTATGAAGACCGCTTAAATGTCTTTGATAGCCTTATCCTGTGCCGTTTTTACCGGGATTTTTATCCCTACTCGGAACTGGCGAAAATACTTACTTTTATCACTGGAGATACCTGGGAAGAGCAAAGGGTGAAAAATTTAGGAGCCCAGGTTGCCCATCTGGCGAGAAAAGTTAACCTTTCTCAGGGTCTAACTTCGCAAGACGATTCCCTGCCCAAACTCTTTTTTAAGCTTCCTCTGGAAAATCAAGGTCCTTTAAGTGAGGAAGAGTTTGACTATCTAAAACAAGAATACTACCAGCTACGCGGTTGGCCTCTTGCTTAAACCTATCTTTAATTCCACTTTTTATTAGGAGATGCTATGTTAGCCAAGTGTGTTGACAATCTAAAATCCTTTATCGTTATGGACATCCTGGAGATGGCTTCTAAATTGGAACAACAGGGAGAGCACATCGTTCACTTAGAAATAGGAGAGCCAGATTTTCCCCTTCCCAGTGCAGTGAAAAAAGCCATTGAAAAAGGGTTAAAGGAAAATCACACCCATTACACGCACAGCCAGGGGATTCTGGAATTAAGAGAGGCCATTTGTGCCTATTATCAACAAAAATATCAAGTCCAACTAAACCCGGACCAAATCTTTGTCACCCAGGGCACTTCTCCAGCCTTGCTTTTGGCCCTGGCCCTCATCCTAAACCCCCAGGAAGAAGTGATTTTAACTGACCCCTGCTATGCCTGTTATCCCAATTTTATCCACCTAAGGCAGGGCATTCCCCGTTATCTGCCCATCTTTGAAGAAGAAGACTATCAGCTAGATATCTCTCGCCTAAAAAAGATGTTGACCCCTAAAACCAAGGCCCTTTTACTCAATTCTCCAGCCAACCCAACCGGAAAACTCCTTTCTGCTCAAAACCTAAAAGAACTAGCTGAGCTCAGCCAGGAGAGAAATTTGCTGCTCATTTCTGATGAAATCTATCACGGACTGGTCTATACTGGAAAAGAACATTCTCTTCTGGAGTTTACTCCCAGGGCCTTTATCTTAAACGGATTTTCCAAACTTTTTGCCATGACTGGCTTAAGGCTTGGCTATCTCATTGTACCTGAAGATTTTATCCTGCCCTTACGCAAAATGGCTCAAAACTTTTTTATTTGTGCCAATTCCCTGGCCCAGTTAGCTGGAATTGCTGCTTTAAAGGAAGCCTGGCCAGAGGTTAAGCAAATGGTTGCCACCTTTGCCCAGAGAAGGACCCATCTTTTACAGGGGCTACAGGAACTTGGCTTTGAAATCCCAAGTCCGCCTGAAGGGGCCTTTTATGTCTTTGTTAAGGCCAAACATTTAACCAAGCACTTTGAAAACAGTTCCCTGAACCTGGCTAAGGACATTTTACTTAAAGCCAGAGTAGGAGTTACCCCAGGCATTGATTTTGGGGCCAGAGGAGAAGGTTTTTTGCGGTTTTCCTATGCCACTTCTTTAGAAAACATCACTCTGGGACTGGAAAGGCTGAAAAAATACCTGCAGAAATTTTAATTAGAGGAATTTATTGAACCTATTAGTTGCTCTAAAGATGCCAAAATTTCTTGTTCAGAAAGGGAATATTTCTTTAGAACCTCTTTTAACGGGGTAAAAAGTTCCTTGCACAGGATACAAACCCCTAGGGTTTCCCCTAACTGACGGAAATACTTTTCAGTTTGAGGATACTTGCTTATCCAGTCCAGAAGGTTTTCCTCTACATTAAGCATTCTTGACCTCTTTTAACGCTTCTGGAATTTTTTGAATTATGGTTTCAATTTGGGTGGCTGGAGAAGGATTAGTCTTTGCTCCAGCTACTCTATTTACCTTAGCAGCTAACTCCATAGCTCCAGGAACATCAAAACCTGCATAAATCAAAGCACTGACCAAACCAGTAAGGGTATCACCTGTTCCTCCAATGGCTTCCAGTGCTTCCACACAAGGAGCATCTATTTTGGACCTGATAACGCCTCTCTCTACCACTAAATCCTCTCTACCCTTGACCAGCATAAAAGTACTGGCATTGTTATGGGCATAACTCCTCTTAAGCAAGGTCTCCCTTTCCTCTTCTTGATGCAAAATAAACCCTCTGGTATAAAAGGGATGTGGAGCCTTTTCATCTGCTAAAAAGGCCAGCTCTCCCAAATCTGGCGTAAAAAGGTCATACTTGCCAGCCAGGCCACTCATTTTGGCTGCATACATATGCCCGGCATCTGCAATTAAAAAAGGCTTGGTAGGTAATTCTTCTATGGCCCAGAAAAGCTTGTACTGCCAATCCACATCCGGCAATAGGTAATGAAAAGTAATAACTCTTGGAGCTAGCTTAGCCAGTTCTTTTTGCAAAAAGGAATAAACCCTGTGGGTACCTTCTCCTCGACCTATATCCCCAGCCAGGCACAAGTAAGGAGCATCCAATCCCAGTTCTTTACAGACCAGAAGAGCAGTAGCAGCCAGGGCAGTGGTCCCTCTATTAATTTCCAGCTTAAAATCCTTTAAAAAAATATTTGTTCCTCTTAACTCATAAACTCCGGTTAATAGGGGACAATTAAGAGAAGGATAAGTGCCAGCTAAAACAAGCATCTTTTTTGCATCTCCTCAAAGGCCAGGCCCAGGGCATAGCCACATAAAGTATGACCACACTCTCTGGGATTGGGAGCTTCTTTCAGGGTTTTGCCAATTAACAAACTGGCTAAATAGGGCACATCCGGGCAACCTCCACCTGACACATTGACAATGCGCCCACTTTTCTTTTCCACGCTAATTTTCATGTTGGCCGCGCGGACCATAAAATAATCCCCAAAATCAACGACCTTAAACAGATCCACAGGTTGTAAAAGCTCCTCTTCTGCATCCAAAACCAGAAAATCCAGAGGCTCTATTTGCTTTTTTAAAAGCAAATTTTTACACCCCAAACTTTCCACTACCAATACTTCTAAGGCCAAATCACACCCTTTGCGTACAGCAGGAGGCGGGCCTACCACCTTAAACTTGTAGCCCGCCTCTTTTAAGACCTTTTCGGCTGCAATAACCTCACTGGTATTGGCAAAAAGAAAAAGCCCTTTGTCCTGTTTTGGAGTTTTTTTAGAGCTGGAAAAAAGATTAAAAAATTTTAACCACTTCACTTTTCTAAAACCAAACTATCTTCATTTTCTTCTTTTACCTGCCAGCCTTTACTGGTAGCAGCTCTGGTCACATTTTCCCTGGCAGTTTCAGTATCTACTAAAACTTTTATCTGCCCCCTGTCCATGGTTTTTATCTTTTCCAGAACCAGTAAAACAGGCTGGGGACAAGAAAGTCCTCTGGTATCAACTACTTCCATCCTATGCCTCCTTTAGGACTTTTTGCTCTGGGCAAAACCCACCCACAGACAAAAAATAAACCCAACAATCACACCTGCCATACCGTGCACCCCAATGCCTTTGGGAGAGCTGGCCAGCCCAAAGTTATGGGCAAAGGCTGCGCCAATAATCATTCCCAAGACAAAAATACCAGCATCCCCATCACCTTCTCCTGCCAAAAATAACTGCCTGCCAGGACAACCTCCAGCCAGGGCAAAGGCCAAACCAGCTAGAGCCATGCCTGCAAAGTTCCAGAAGTGTTGGTCGTGAGCAATGGGTTGGTGAGCAAAACCAGGATGAAACTGCCCTAAAACCAGGTTCATGCCAAAGGCTACCACTACTAAAGCTACTACTCCCCAGAAAAGATGTTTCTGGCCAAAAAGAAGTAAATCTCTAAAAGCCCCCATGGTGCAAAAACGACTTCTCTGGGCCAAAAAACCAATCACCAGGGCCACACCCAAAGAAGCCAGCAAAGGCGCATACATGGCCCCAGGTCCTTTTACAGAATAAAAAAGCACGTCATTTTTAGGAGCGCCTTCCAGGGGTGGATAAATAAAACGCAAAACAAGTAATCCCAGGATAAACAAGGGAAAAATATATCCAGCTAGAGCAGAACTGGAAGTGGACCTTCCCAAACTATAGCCGCGTTTAAAAAATAGGGTCCCTAACCAGATGCCAAAGATTAAGCCCAACAAGCCCACAATGGCATTACCATCACCACCTGCCAGACGAAGCAAGGCCCTCCAGGGGCAACCCAAAAAAACCAAAGCGCCAATCATGGCAAAAATGCCTAGAAAAAACCTGATTACTGGAGCTGAGCCTCCTCTGGGCTTAAACTCCTTAAAGGCCAAGGCAGCTAAAAAAGAGCCCAGCACAAAACCCAAAATCTCTGGCCTTAAATACTGCACCACTGCTGCCCGATGTAATCCCAGGGCTCCAGCAATATCCCTTTCCATACAGGCCACACAAATCCCCATATTGGGGGGATTACCCCACTTCTGGAGCAAAGGAGCAAAAAGGCCAATAAAAGCACCTACAGCAATAATCCCCCAGGAAGAAGCAAAAAAATTCTTCCATTTCCCCATATAAGACCTCCTTTTCTAATTTACTAACTTCAGCTTATCTTGGAGAAGCCAAAAAAAAGTCAAATAGTTTAAATCAATTGAAAACCATAATCAAAATAAAAAAAATCAATATAGCTTTTCTATTGTTCTCATTTTTAAAAGTGGTCCTATTCTTGCTAAAGAAGAAAATATGAAAAAAATTTTTCCTCTTTTGCTTTTTTTCTTTTCTCTGGCCTGTACCTATTCAGGCAAGCATGTGGTAAATGAAGCTCCTTTTACCCTGGCCTATCCTTATATCTATTCTCCGCCAGTGGTGGAAAAAAGTCCTGCCCCCCTTTTTGCTTACCCTGGAAAAAAGCCAGCTAAAACACAAAACTCTGCTCTTTTTTTCCCCTTTTATTACAACCCAGGGAAAAGGAATCTAAGCTTAGAGCAAACTTTAGGTAGAGTTTTTTATCAGACCTGGGCTGGAGAAAGGGTCTTTAAGGAGTCATTTTTTTGTCCTCAGAATCTAACTTCTAAAAAAGAAGCTCTAAACCTGGCCCAGACTAAAAAAGTGGACTGGGTAGTCATTGGTCAAATTACCTACTTACTGGATGGAGGCTCTCTTACCAATACGGCCCTGAGTTTACATTTAGAAATCTATTCTGCCCAGGACCAGAGTCTTATCTGGTCTTTGGACCACGCTGGCAGGCTGGATAGCTCTGCAGATATTGATTGGTACTTAATCAAAAGAAGGATTGTCTTACCAGAAGATGGTCTTAGTTATTTGCTCGCCCAGCTGGCTTTGGACCTGGCCAGACCTGTCAAAGCCTGGACTCAAGGAGAAGACTTTGAAAAGCTTATTTTGCCTCGAAAAGTCTCTTCTCCCTCTAAACCCCAATCATCACCTTCCACTTCTACTCCTTAACTTTTTCTTTAAAAAATTTTTTTTCACTAATTTCATTGCTTTTTTTCTATTCTTTTTTTAGGCGCTTTCCTGGTTGTTAAGATTGGCTTTAGAAAAAGGAGTGTGCCTCATGCAAAGAGATGGATTTAAAACTCGTTTTGGAATTCTGGCTGCCACTCTGGGCTCTGCAGTGGGTCTTGGAAACATCTGGAAGTTTCCCTATATGACTGGAGAGAATGGTGGAGCCAGCTTTTTACTGGTCTATTTGCTCAGCACTTTTTTAGTAGGACTGCCCATCATGATTTCTGAATTGGTTTTGGGTAGAACAGCCAAGGCCAATGCCATTACTACTTACTATCAATTACCTAAAAAAAACAAAAACTTTTGGTCTCTAATTGGTATAGGAGGAGTAGCTGCAGCCTTTTTGATTCTGGCTTTTTATACTGATGTGGCTGGCTGGGTCTATGCCTATGTTTACAAAACAATAACTGCCAACATCCTTTCCACTAGTCCAGAAGAGACCTCCAAAACCTTTGGCTCTCTTATCAGTACGCCCCTAACATCCCTGTTCTGGCAATGGCTGGTGCTTGGAGTAGTGGGGCTCATTATCACCATGGGTGCCTCTAAGGGAATTGAACGCACCACCAAAAAGCTCATGCCCTTACTCTTTTTGTTTTTAGTTATCATTGTGGTGCGCAGCTTGACCTTGCCCAAGGCCAAAGAAGGGCTTCTTTTCCTCTTTTCTCCAGATTTTAGCAAAATAAATGCTCAGGTGGTACTGCTGGCCATGGGACTGGCCTTTTTTAAGCTCTCCATTGGCATGGGAACCATGACCACCTATGGAAGTTATTTTAGAGATGATGCCAATATTCCAGCTACAGCCACCAAGGTTATGCTGGCTGACCTAAGTGTTTCCCTGCTCGCTGGCCTGGCCATTTTCCCGGCAGTATTTACCTATGGTTATGAACCCCAGGCTGGCCCATCTCTACTTTTTATTACCATTCCAGCCATTTTTGCCTCTTTACCCGGGGGAAGAATTTTTATGCTGCTTTTCTTTTTGCTGGCTTCCTTTGCTGCCACTGGAGCCATGCTTTCTTTGCTGGAAGTACCTGTAGCCTACTTTTGTGAAAGCAAAAAGATGTCCAGGACCAAAGCCACCTTGCTTTCCATAGCCATCCTGGTAGTCTTGGGTGCTACAGCCACTCTTTCTTTTAATGTCCTTAAGGATGTTAAATTCTTTAATCTTAACTTCTTTGACCTCTACGACTTTATAAGTTCTAACATCTTACTTCCTGTAGGTGGACTACTCATTGCCCTTTTTGCTGGTTGGACCTGGGGAAAAGAAAAGATATTTACTACCCTTAGCAACTATAATACCCTAAACAACCAGAAAATTATTTCCCTTTACTACTTTGTCCTCAAATACATCACACCTATTCTGGTCTTTATTATCCTCTTAAAAGGTCTAAAACTATTTTAAATAAAAAAGGCAGGCCAGGTGCCTGCCTTTTTTATTTTTACAATGTACTTTAAAAAAACTAATAGGCTTCTTCGTATTCCAGGTCCTTGGCTTCCAGCTTATGGCTAAAGGTCTTATATGCCCAAAATTGGTAGAAAATAACAATGGGTACAAAGATTAAAGCCACACCCAGCATAATCTTTAAAGTCAGGGGAGAAGAAGCTGAATTATAAATGGTCACACTATAAGCAGGATTTAAAGAAGAAGGCAAAAGGGCTGGATAAAGGCCAACCAGGGCAAAGGCTGTAACCCCCAAAATAGTGAGAGCTGAAGCCAGCCAGGCTTTAAGCCATTCTTGGGTACCCATATACACCCGACTTAAAACCAGGCCTCCTACCGGCAAAATAAGCAAGGCAAACCACAAGGGAGACTTGAGATAATTGGTAAAAAGTTTGGTTGCCACTGCCGTGTAGGCTAAAAATAAAACCAAGACCACGGTCAGCACTGCCCAGAGCTTACTGGCCATCCGGCCACTTCTTCTTTCCAAGTCTCCACTACCTCTAAGGGCCATCCACAAACCTCCATGCACAGCAAAAAGCAGGACAAAAAGCACTCCGCCCAAAAGTCCATAGGGATTTAAGAGGGTAAAAAGATTGCCCCGAAAAATACCCTGTTCATCTAAAGGCAGGCCTTTGAAAATATTGGCAAAAGCTACCCCCAGTAAAAGGGCAGGCAAAAAGCTGCCTAAAAACAAACATATTTCCCAAATTTTTTGCCAGCCAGGATTATCAATCTTGCTTCTGAATTCCAAAGACACCCCTCTTAAAATCAGGGCAATAAGCAAAAGGAATAAGGCTGTATAAAGGCCTGAAAACATTATAGCATAGGCCCTGGGAAAGGCAGCAAAGGTCACTCCACCAGCAGCAATTAGCCAAACTTCATTGCCATCCCAAAAGGGGCCCATGGCATTTAAGACATAGCGCTTTTCCTCTTCTGTCCTGGCCAAAAAGGGAAACAGAGTTCCCAGGCCAAGGTCAAAGCCATCCAGCATAAAATAGACAGCCCATAAAACTCCCCAGAGTAAAAACCAAATACTTTCTAACATTGTCCTTCCCTCCCTTTAATTAGCTGGTTCTGGGCCTTTGCGGGCAAATTTTGCCAACAAGTAAATGTCAGCAATTCCCAGTAAAGTATAAAGTATAGTCAAGGCCACAAAAGAAAATCCTACCTGAGAACTAGCAATGGGAGAGACAGCTTCACTGGTACGCATAAGCCCGTAAACAATCCAGGGTTGTCTTCCCACTTCAGCTACCACCCAACCAGCTTCCAGGGCAATGTAAGGCAGAGGAATAACATAGATGAGCAAACGCAAAAACCTGGGATTTTCTTCTAACTTGTTTCTGATTTTAAAGGCCCACAAAGCCAGAAGTGGAAAAAGAAAGCCTAAGCCCACCATGGTTCTAAAGGAAAGAAAGGTCAGGGTAACAGGTGGCCTATCTTCTTTAGGAAAGTCCTTTAAACCTTTTACTTCAGCCTGAAAGTCATGATAGGCAAGCATACTCAAAGCCCCTGGAATGGGCAAAATCTCCAGGGCATTACGCTCATTTTCAGGGTCAGGAATCAAGAATAAATACTGGGGAGCAGACTTTTTGGTTTCCCACAAAGACTCCATAGCCGCCAGTTTAGCAGGTTGAATCTTGGCCACTTCTGCTCCATGCATATGCCCCTGAACCACTTCCAGAAGGGAAAAGACAAGGGCAAAAACCACACCTATCCGAAAGGATTTGGAGAAAAGTGTCACCTCATTTTTCCTTAAAATATGATAACTGGAAATACCCAGGACAAAAAAGCCAGCCAAAAGATAGGCCCCACTTAAGGTGTGGACAATTTGTTGCCAGGCAAAGGGATTGGTCACTACAGCCATAAAGTCAGCAAGCTCAGCCCGGCCCCTACGCATTACATAACCCAAGGGATTTTGCATAAACCCATTGGCAATCAAAATCCACAGGGCAGAAAGGTTAGAAGCAAGGGCCACCAGCCAGATAGAAAGGGCATGCATTTTAGGAGAAAGCTTGTTCCAGCCAAAGGCCCAAACCCCAATAAAAGTGGATTCCAGGAAAAAGGCAGCTGTAGCTTCAATGGCCAGCAAAGAACCAAAAATATCTCCCACATATTCTGAATACCTGGACCAGTTGGTACCAAACTGAAATTCCAGAGTAATGCCAGTAACCACTCCCAGGGCAAAGTTGATTAAGAAGAGTTTACCCCAGAATTTGGCCATGCGCTTGTAATCTTCATCTCCAGTTTGCACATAGCGCGTTTCCATAATGGCTACCAAAAGAGAAAGCCCCAGGGTCAACGGGACAAAAATAAAGTGAAACATGGTAGCCATGGCAAACTGTAATCTGGATAAAAACAGGGCATCCATGCTACTCCCTCCTTTTAGGAGTTTAAAGTTTAAAATCTATCAATTCACCAAAACTTATATCCCAGAATTGCCGGTTCCAGAAAATATGAACCTTAAAGCCCAGAGGAAAAGGGAATTTGCGGGGAATATGTAAGCCAATCTCTTTGGCATAGAGTAAAGAATAAGCTAAAATATAAGGGTCCAATTCTTCTCTAAAAGTCTTTTTGACCTTGGGCCAGGCCTTTTTGGCCAGAAGCTCATTACCCTGGGCAAGCCTGGCTATTCCCCAGAAGGCCCCTCGCCTTAAAGGCGCATACTCCAGGAAATTGTCCTTTTCATTTTCTTCTTCTCTAAGGTAAGAAATAAGAATCTGGTGATACTCTGTAGCTAAATGAGGATTTACAGCCATTATCTCGCCCATGGACTCAGGCACTCCCCAGCCTATTCCACCAGATTCGTCATTGAGCATCCACATAAAACGACGCATCACTATCCTGGCCTTTTCTAAGCTCTCTGCAGCCAGACTATCCACTACTGCTCCAAACCCCACCACTGCATTCCACTTCACCTTTTCCTTTGTACTCAAAAGACCAGCAAACAGGCCAGGCAAGACTTTTTCAGGTGGAAAAGGCCTTAGGACCTTTTCCACCTCCTGGCTGTCACTTTGCTCTAGCAATCTTAAAATATCTTTTTTGACTTTTCTGGACATAGAAAAAGAGGCTCCTTGGGACCTCTTAAAACTTTTCTTTGATTTTCTTACCCAAATTCAGGCCCAGTTCCTTACACTTGGCCAGGGAATCATGCTCAGGGACAAAGCGAATACGCAAGGGTTCAAAGGGAAGTTCAAAATTAGCTTCTTCCAGAACCTTTTGCATGAGTTTAGGAGCTTCGCCACTCCAGCCATAAGAGCCAAAGGTAGCTCCCAGCCTATTGCTAGGCCTTAAGCCTTTCATATAGGTAAGAAAGTCTGCCATTAGAGGGAGCATATTGTTGTTGTGGGTGGGAGAGCCACAAATAACTGCAGCTGCATCCATTACTTCACCCATTACATCACTGTGGTGAAACTTTTTTAAATGCATGAGTTTTATTTCAATACCTTCCAGATTCAAGCCTTCACCTATGGCCTTGGCCATCTTTTCAGTACTGCTCCACATGGTGTCATAGACAATAACTGCTTTGGGCTTAAGCTTTTGTTCACTCATCTCCCCATAAAGGCCTAAAATATCCTTTACATGGGAGCGCCAAATAAGCCCATGGTCAGGAGCAATCATCTCAATTTCTAAGCCCAACTCCTCTACTTTGTTTAAGGTCTTTTTGACCAAAGGAGAAAAGGGCAAAATAATATTGGCATAATAATGCTTGGCTTCCTGTAAAATATCTTCCAGAGGATGCTGGTCGTCAAAAAGTAAATTAGAGGCAATATTTTGCCCAAAAGCATCATTGGAAATCAAAAGTTTTAACTCGGGGAGGTAGGAAAACATACTATCTGGCCAGTGTAACATTCTGGCTTCTAAAAATTGCACCTTATTTTTACCCAGTATCAATTCATCCCCTGTTTTTACTACCTCCAAGGGCCAGTTGCGGGGATGAAAGTGAGCCTGGATAAACTCCTTACCCATGGGAGAGCAAAAAATCTTTTCTGGCTTGGCCTTATCTACTATAAAAGGCAATGCCCCAGAATGGTCCATCTCCACATGGTTTACCACTATATAATCTATTTTCTCCAAAGGAACTAGAGAAGCTATCTGATGATATAAATCCCATTTAAACTTTTCGTCTACACAGTCAAAAAGAGTTATCTTTTCATCTATTACGAGGTAGGCATTATAAGTAGTACCTTCTTTAGTCTGAGAATAACCGTGAAAATCGCGTTTATTCCAGTCAATAGCACCTACCCAAAAAACATTTTCTTTGATTTCCACTACAGCCATTTTTACTCCCTCTTTTCCTTCTCAAATTAAAAAAGGCCCCAGGAATTAATCTTGGGGCCTTGGATTAACTAATTTTACATTTTCTCAAAGTTTTCTTTAGTCGCTCCACACACAGGACAAACCCAGTCTTCAGGTAAGTCTTCAAACTTGGTTCCTGCTGCTACGCCATTATCAGGATCACCTTGAGATGGATCATAAATATAACCACAAATCTGACACTGCCACTTTTCCATAATCAAAAACCTCCAAACTATTCTACGAATTTAAACCGTTTCTTGGGTGTGCCACACACTGGACAACACCAGGTATCTGGCAATTCTTCAAAGGGAGTACCGGGTGGGATGTTTCTGCCCGGATCCCCCTTTTCTGGCTTGTACAAATAACCACAAACCACACACATATAATAGCCTTTTACTTCCTTTTCTGCCATCATTTATCCTCTTCTACATTAGAACCAGGTCCAGCCAGGGGACGAAAGGCCTTTTTACTGGCCCCACAAATGGGGCACTTCCAGTCCTCTGGCAAATCCTCAAATCTGGTGCCAGGAGGTATTTTCCCCTTTCTATCCCCTTTATCTGGGTTATAAATATAACCACAGTTAGTAGTCTGGCATTGCCACATTTCTTCCGGTTTAGCCATTTAAGCTACTCCTGTTATACATCTTTTTTCCAGAGTCCATGCAAATTGCAATATTCTCTGGCTGTGACCTTTTCTGCCTGCACACAAAATTCTGCCACAGGCTCATCACCAGGTTTTAAGAACTGACGATAAGACTTACCATCGGCAATAAGTTCAATCCATTCAATATAGTGCTCTTCAGCCATAGGATGAAGCACACTGCCTACAGTTACTTTGTAGCCATTGGCTGTCTTTTCCACTACAGGCACATGCTTTTCCAAAGCTGCGTCCACAGAGCCTTCTTTTAAAAGGCGCATGGGCTGGCCACAGCAAACCAACTCACCTTCACCAGCATGTACTACCTGTACGATATTGCCACAAAGATCACACTTATAAACTTCTAACAATTGGGGCATAGCCACCCTCCTTTATCTTTTTAAGGTTAAACACCTATTACCAGTTCTCAGCCAAAAGCTCAAAATAGGCCTGGGGATGAGCACAAGCAGGACAAAGCTGAGGAGCTTCTGCACCTACATGCAAATACCCACAGTTAAGACAACGCCACACCACTTCCTGGTCTTTCTTAAAGACCTTACCTTCTTCTAAATTCTTTAGCAATCCCTTATATCTTTTTTCATGCTGTTTTTCAGCCACAGCAATGGCTTCAAACACAGCTGCAATTTCATCAAAACCCTCTTCTTCTGCCACCTTGGCAAACTCAGGATACATCTTGTCCCATTCGTAATTTTCACCTTCTGCTGCAGCCTTTAAATTTTCTGCTGTAGTACCAATCACTCCAGCAGGAAAAGCAGCAGTAATTTCCACCTCTCCTCCTTCTAAAAACTTAAAAAGCCTTTTGGCATGCTCTTTTTCCTGCTCTGCTGTTTCTTCAAAAATTTTGGCTATCTGTACATAACCTTCTTTTTTGGCCTGTTTGGCAAAATAGGTATAACGGTTTCTAGCCTGAGACTCACCAGCAAAAGCAGTAAGCAAGTTTTTTTCTGTCCTTGTTCCCTTTAAAGATTTCATTTTCTTCCTCCTCTTTATTTTTTTATTTTAGTTTATTTTAATTTGTTTTCCTTTTCTTGACACCTGCTACACAAACCTATGATTTCCAGTTTATAATCTAATACTTTAAAACCGTTTATCTTTTTGTCCAGACCAAAATCAAAATCAGGCCCCAAATCCACCACCCGTTCACAGGCAATACACTTACCATGCAGGTGAGGATGGGGATTGCCGTCAAACCTTTTGGGCTGGCCTGCCATTTCCAACTTTTGAATTAAACCCAGTTCAGCCAGAATATCCAGGTTTCTGTACACTGTACCCAAACTTATTTTGGGCAAGTCCTCTTTGACCATGGCGTAGACCTCATCTGCGGTAGGATGTGTTTTTACTTCCCTTAAACGCTCTAAAATAACCTGTCTTTGCTTGGTCATACGCCGGTCTTTATTTACTATATTCATTATATTACCCTACTATTTTTCCAGAACATTTTGCAACCACTTTTTAATTTCAGGAGTAAGTCCAAATACACCCTTTAAAGAACCGTATTCTCTACGCACACTGCTTTTCAACTCCGCAGGCAAATCCAAACATACCAAATCTCTAGCACCATCAGAATTGGTGGCATACAAACAAACCTTGGGTTCTTCTTCCCAGGTATTTAAAACAAAGTAATAAGATACATCTTTCCCTGACTTTACAGGTGGAAAATATCCCCTATGGGGATTGTTGCCCCATTCTAAATACAGAGTAATTGCATCTTCATGGGTCATATCCCAATTAATAGGATACTGTCTTAAATCTTTAATGCTTCCCATATTTCCCTCCCTTTTAGCTTAAGGAGTAATAACACCTCTTGGGAGATATTACCTTTCCTTCTTCTTTTAACTTCTTAATTGCCTTGGAGACTTCCTTGCTATCCACGCCTAACTCTTTAGCAATATCTCCAGGCCTAACTGGCTTATTTAATTTCTTCATTACCTCTAAAACTTTTTCTTCCATAACTTCTTACCTCCTAAAAACTTTTAACCTCTTATTGATAACTATTACTATTATCATTTATTAAAAATTGTCAAGTTTTTCTTCTCTCTTTTTTAAAAAAAGAAAAAAGTTGACTTTTATCTAAAGGTGATTAAATTAAAACCTTTGTCGGGATGTGGCGCAGTCTGGGAGCGCACTTGAATGGGGTTCAAGGGGTCGGAGGTTCAAATCCTCTCATCCCGACCACTTAAGAAAAAATAAAAAAGCAGCTCAAAAGAGCTGCTTTTTTATTTTTAATTACACTCACAAACTATTACTTAAGCAATTTCTTCTTACAGAACAGCAAAATATCTTTAGATTCTTGAATGATATCTGCGCTTTTTTGCTCAAACTTATTGCTATAGACTTCTACCTTTTTTTTATCTGGTCCTAACCATTGAATCATCTCATCTTGAAAAAAATAATACCTGTTTTCCTCTTTTTTAGGATTATCATAGTTTATAACATATTCACCTGTTTTTGGATCTACTTCCATAGAGTAAAAAAAACTAACTCCAAAAACAAAGTATAATTTATCTTTGTCATAATAATATTCTGAAACCTTTTTACCCGTTTCTCCATATATGATTCTCTTTACTTTTTTAATTTCATTATTACTATCTACCCAAAAATATACCTCTCCCCCTTCAGTAGAAACCTCAATTAAATCTATCTTAAATTGTTTATATTTTTTTAAATTAAAGACAGTATTTTGATATAACTTCCTAATCTCACCTATCCTAGCACTTAAATCACCACTGGCATAGGACCCTATAGGAATCAATAAAAACATAAACAACATAAAAGCCTTATTCTTCTTTAAACCCATCTTCACAAAATCCTTTTATTTACACTATGTTACAATGTGAACCCCAAACTTTTAACTGTTTAGTTAAAACCTTAATTTACTCTTAAACTAAGGCCTAGCACAAACCCTACTCCTATGTAAACTTTCTTATGTTTCTTTTGCAGTAAAGCATTTGTAAAGGTAAAAAATATTAATTACTTTTTCTACTACCGTAAATATTGACAAACCAGATTCATAAAAATACAAACCAATTGTAAACTATTGTATTTTAATTTTTTCATACCATAAAAAAATATTACGCTATCTACATCTATTAAAAGCTAACAAAATACACCTTTTAAACAAAAAACACTCTTCTAGTTTTGCATAAAAATCCATCTCATCTCTTCTTTACATCTACCATAATTTCACTACGGAGTATAATTAATTCCTGATCCAGTCCATGAGAGAGCATATCCAATCGGTTGGAAACCGACACTAAATGAACAGCAGAAATAGGACTTAATCTAAAGGGAAACAAAATGGGGGAATCTAAAACTGTTCTTAAATCCACTGAATCACCTCCACAGGCGTATAAAAAGGCCTCAATTAACCAGGCAATAAGTTCAGGATTTTCTATAGTTAACGAAAGACCTGGTACATATATGCCTTTTTCACGAAGTGGAACATTATTTTTAGCCTCATTAATAACACCCCAGGCCCACATTGAGCGTAATATGCGGCGCACAGCATCCTTTACTGTTGGTCTTTGTCCAAATTGTTCCATGACACGACGGCGAACTTGGGCATGACTTGCAGTGCCTTGAAGCTTAAGTAGTCTTCCAACATGGGAAGCCACCTTTCCCCAGAAAGGATAAGCTGCCATGGTCATTCCCCAGTGGACTGCAATATGGTCTTCCTGTGGAAGGCATGAAAGAAACCTAAGACCATCTTGTTGAAAAGAATGTAGATAGAATGGTGGATGAACCCATATATTCATCAGGATAGTTATAGTTTTGCTCAGAGATCCTCGCACCTTGGTATTGGCTGAGCGAAATACCTCCTGGAGCTCTTTTTGCAATAAGGATTTAATGTCGGATTTATTGTTGCCTGCCATGACAAGAGATGCAGTATAGCTAAGCCACTCAAGACGAATAATTCTATCAATTCCAATTTGATTATATCGTTTTTCCAAGTATAACTTCATGTATCTCCCTCACCCAAGCTTGTCCAAACTGGAATTAGCCTTTGTAATAATTAAACCCATCATTATCCAAGTTTATTTCTGAAATTTGGGGTTATGTATCTGAATGAAAGGCACAATCACTTCCTCAATACTAATCCCTCCATGACTCACTACAATTTCATCTTTCTGCACAAAAGCACTCCTGTTAGGTGCCAAAAGGGGTAGGTAATCTTCTGGAATACCAATGGGAGGCCACTCCAAGGACTCCGGGAATCGCTCCTTGATTTGAGCCCTGAGCCTGGGATCGGAGTAGACACGCACGCGCTCGCCGCGCAGGTCCGCGACCGCCCCTTCGGCAGGCCTTCCTGCGCCTTTCGCCTCGATGTTTCCGTGGTCCGAGGCAAGGTAGACCTGGAAACCGCGGTCATGAAGCAGGCCGAAAAGGTCCCGCATGAAACCCTGTCTGGCCCATTGCCGAACCTGGTTGTGCATGCCCGCCGCACCCAGCTCCATGCCGTGCATGATCCGGTCGACCTTGTCGATGACCAATCCGACGACACGTAGCCTGGGCCGGCTCAGTAGCTCGGAGACCTTGTCCAGGTCCCCCTCGCCCAGCCCCTTGGCGTAAGCCACCTCATTTGCGTTGAGCCCCTGATCGACCCAGAACTGCCTCCAAAGGCCCGGCTCCTTGTCTGTGGTATGGATACTCGTTGGGAAGTAGATCGGTGGCTTGCCGGCAAAGGCGGCCTGCCGGGAAACCGAGGTGATGGTGGGAATCCAGGCGAAAACTGCCGTTTCACGGAACCGCAGCTTCGAATCCAGCTCTCCGAGCACCTCGCGCAAGGCGATCCATTGGTCCAGGGCGAGGCCGTCCACCAGCAGAAAAGCGATCTTCGAGCGCCGGTCGTCTCCGAGGCTTCGGGCGAGGAACCGCGGGATGTGATGCAGCATCACCGGCGGCGCGGGCGGAAGGTTGATCAGGCTCGCGTAGCGCTTCACCACCCAACCGGTGAGCGCAGAATCGATCCGGGATCTCAATGCCTCCAGGCGCTCCCGGTATCCTTCCGGCAGGGTGGTGTCCGGCTCGAGCTCCAAGGCGACGAGCTCCGCCCAACGGTAGGCGAAATGGAGCCACTCCCCATGACGCGCCTCCACCGTGGGGATCGTCTTCTCGATGGAATCCAGCAGCCCCTCCATGCGGCGGCGACGGTTCTCCACGGGGGAGACTTTGATGCCGTAAGCCACCCAGGTCTTGGCGAGCGCTTGCGATTGCTCGTGAGGAACCGGCTGGAGCAAACCCTCGAGGAAAAGGTTGTCGATGTAAATGCGGACATCGTGGTGGTCGAAAGGCAAGAGCGTCGGTCCTGGGAACTCGAAGCCGTAGTCCGCCGCGTCCTCGTGGACGGCATCGTCCTTCGGCTTTG